>Ga0157370_10000833_pt1 | contig 39079 bp, 37 predicted proteins | sample C35metaG_FD_113463 | JGI IMG/M metagenome (GOLD analysis project Ga0157370, IMG submission 113463) | Corn rhizosphere microbial communities from Kellogg Biological Station, Michigan, USA - C3-5 metaG | ecosystem: Host-associated > Plants > Roots > Rhizosphere > Soil | place: USA: Michigan... | reverse complement strand
TGATGACGATTGAAGCTTTTTATCCCATCGGTACGCCCGGAAAGCCGTGGGGCGAGGTGGAGAAGGTCGAATGGCGTTCGCGGCAGCGCAAGCGACGCAGTTATGCCGATGACGTATTGAGCACCCTCGAGCGTTTGCGTGCGCGCTTCGACGAGGTGCAATACGGCGAACTCGATTACCCGCCCGATCACTATTGGCTGCTCGCGTTGAAAAGTCGCGATTGGAACGACGCGCTTCCGATCACGCTGGTGACGGGCGGAGTGCACGGTTACGAGACCAGCGGCGTGCATGGCGCGCTGCAGTTCGCGGATCGGCACGCGGCGGATTACGCGGGTCGCGCAAACGTGGTGATCGTGCCGTGCGTCAGTCCCTGGGGCTACGAGCGCATCCATCGCTGGAATCCGTACGCGCTCGATCCGAACCGCAATTTCATCGCCGCCAGCCCCGCTCCGGAGTCGGCGGCGCTGATGCGCTTCGTCGCACCGTTCCGCGAGCGTGTGTTGATGCACATCGACCTGCACGAAACCACCGATACCGATGAGTCGGAATTCCGTCCCGCGCTAGCCGCGCGCGATGGCAAGCCGTTCGAGCCGGGCACGATTCCGGACGGGTTCTACCTGTGCGCCGACAGCGGAAATCCGCAACCGGAATTCCAGCAGGCGGTGATCGCGGCAGTCGCGAAGGTGACCCACGTCGCGCCGGCCGATCCGGATGGCACGATCATCGGTTCGCCGGTGGTGGCGCCCGGCGTCATCGAGTATCCGTTGGTGAAGTGGGGGCTGTGCGCAGGCATCACCTCTGCGCGCTATCGCACCACTACAGAAGTGTATCCCGACAGCCCGCGTGCCACGCCCGAACAGTGCAATGCGGCGCAAGTCGCGGCGGCCCGTGCGGCGATCGAGTACGCCTTGGCGCACAAGTAACGCTGCGCAGTCTTTGTCGATGGCCCTCTTCGGGACGATGCCGTCCCGAGGTCTCGGCGCACGTTCAAATGTCGCCCTTCGAGTGCATGGAGCGTGGCTCTGCGACGGCCAACTTTCCCTGAGTGTCGGCAAGCGAAACCACATGGGCTTTTCCGGTTGCGATGTCAATGTCAACTGAAAGACGTTTAAAAACAATAACTAGAAATTCATATATAAAGTTATATCTCGAACAAGCTCAACTTGCAAAAATTTGTGATGGACTTCTCATAAACAAGGCGTAAAGTAGCATCTGCAGCCGATCGGGTTAGCGGGGCTTTGTGGGGAAACATGATGAGATACGTCAGCGGGTTACCGGTACCTTCGCATGCGGTTTTGCGAAGGCGGTTGCTCCCAACGTACTCACGCGTATCCTCAGCCTGCAAACCGATTGGCCGCGAACCGAGGCACTGAAAGCGAAGCCCCCCGTCTTCGATCCATCGATTGATGTGCTGTGCCGAAAAACTCGACCTGACCCGAGGAGATCATCATGAGTGTGCGTTTTGAGCGTAGTGGCCCCCTGACCGAGTTGAGCAGCTATCCGCAGTGGGCGCAGGACATGGTTGGCGAGTGCGATCGTGTCAAGAGAACGGTTGTGGATCACGAGCTGTGGCGCGAAATGTGTACGGGCGAGGACCCGGAAATCACGCAGAGGTTCGTGGTGGGTGCCTGGCCGGCGATCGAGCGCTTCCCCTGCTACATGGCGCGCAGCCTGTTGAAGACGCGCTACGGGCGCAGCGAAGGCGAGGACCATGCCCGCCGCTGGCTGGTCCGCAATATCCGTGTGGAACAGAACCATGCCGAATACTGGTTGAACTGGGCCGAGGGCGCCGGTGTCTCGCGCCAGCAGGTGTTCCATGGCCAGTTGCCGGCGGGCACGCAGGTGCTCGCGGACTGGTGTGAGCAGGTCAGCAGCGGCGACACGCTGGCCGCAAGCCTGGCTGCGGTCAACTACGCCGTCGAGGGCGCGACGGGCGAGTGGTCCCGCATCCTGTACGAGAGCGAAAGCTTCGCCGCCCAGTACGCGGAGCAGACCCGCCGCGGCAGCTTGCGCTGGCTGCAGCTCCACGCAGCCTATGACGACGAGCACCCGTGGGAGGCGCTGGAACTGGTCTGCGGACTGCTCGGCGGTACCCCCCGCGCGGCCGAGGTCACCCACCTCAGCGAGTGCATCAAACGCACCTATGTGGCAATGCGGATCCTCGGCGATCGCTCGGTCCAGCCAATCGGTATCCTGGAGACGGGCGATACCTACCAGGTTGCCGCAGCCTGATCGAGCGCCGTTGGTACAAAAATTGCTTTGAATGGAGAGGCTTATGCGAAGTCGATAACCAGCGTTGCCTATGCGCCGCGGTTCTTTCCAGACTCTACGGATCCCTCTGGCCAGCCGTCTGCTTCCGCTCGCCTATGCACTGGTGGCGGTGGTGGTGCTTCTTCTGTTGCTTACGTGGGTCACGGTGCAGGCCCAGATTGCCCTCGCCGGCTACCTCAATGGCGAGAGCATCTGGTCCAAGGCGCAGAAACAGGCCACGGTTGACTTGCTCCACTTCGCCGCCACAGGGGAGGCAGCCGATTACACCGATTTCCAAAAAAATTATGCGATCCTGAAGTCGCTGCGCACGGCGCGTGACATGGTCTTGTCGGGACACTTCGACTATCAATCCGTCGAAGACGAGATGCGTCGCGCGCATGCCATGCCGGTAGCCATTCCCGGTGCGATTTTCATGCTGGATCATTTTGCCGATGCGCCCTACATGAGGGACGCACTGCGGCAATGGCGGTCCACGGACGATGCGATCGTGGAGCTGAAGTCCATCGCCGACACGATCGATCGTGCGTACGCCGACAATGTCATGACGCCTGCAGATGTCGCACGCCAACGCACCCGCATCGTCGCGATCAACGCGTTCATCCAGCCACGCTCCAACGAGTTCTCGCTGAACATGGCCCAGGGTGCCGTGTGGACCGGCAGGGTCTTGTTCGCCGGCATCCTGTTTTCGGCCGCCATCGCCATCGCGCTCTGGTTGTGGATGGCACGGCGTGTGCTGGCCGGCATTCGTGGCAGCGAGGAACGTTATCACCTGCTTTTCGATAGTGCACCGGATGCCATCCTGATGGTGGATGAGAACTCCGGACGCATCATCAATGCCAATCGCACGGCGAGCGCGTGGACGGGCCGCGCGCCGAATGAACTGATCGGCAACCACTATGCGGAACTGTTCCAGAGGGACCCGATGCAGAAAGGCGCCCTGGGCAATGGCGAATTGCGTGCGGTGAACGGACAGATCAAGCCTGTCGAAGCGCAGAGCAGCACCGCCGAATGGGGGGAGCAGGTAGTTCGCCAGGCCATCATCCGCGACATTTCCGAGCGGGTGGAAAGCGATCGCGCGCGGCGCATTGCCGCCGAGGCGCTGGCCAGCATCGCCGAGGGCGTGATCATCGCAGACGCCGAACGGCGTGTGGTATCGGTGAACGCCGCCGCCACGCTGATCAGCGGCCACACGGCTGAAAGCCTCATCGGCACGCGGCTCGACGAATCGCGCAGCATGCCCGACGGCACACCATTGCCGCGAACGGTTTGGGAACAGATCACGGCCGCGCGCCACTGGTCGGGGGAAGTCCGCAATTGCCGCAAGGACGGCACCACGTATCCCGAGCGGCTCAGCATCAGCACGATCCGCGATGCGAGTCAGGGCGTCCTGCATTACGTCGCGGTGTTCAGCGACATTTCGGTGGCCAAGGCCGATCGTCACCGGCTGGAACATCTCGCGGCACACGATGCCTTGACCGGGCTGGTCAATCGCTCGGAATTCCAGCGTTATTGCGAACAGGCGATCGAGTACGCCGCTCGTCACCGCGGCGCTGTGGCGGTGATGTTCATCGACCTCGACGCGTTCAAATTCGTCAACGACAGCTACAGCCACGCCACGGGCGATCGCCTGCTGAACATGGTCGGCGAGCGCATCCGTCACGAATTGCGCGAAGGCGACATCGCCGGGCGCATCGGCGGCGATGAATTCACGGTGTTGTTGCCGCGTCTCACTTTGCGCGAAGACGCGGCCAAGCTGGCAGACCGGCTGCTGTCCGTGCTTTCGGAACCGTTCCACGTCGACGACTACGAAATCGTGGTCAGCGCCAGCATCGGGATTGCCGGCTACCCCCTGGACGGCGAAGATGCAAAGGCCCTGATCGCCAACGCTGACGCGGCGATGTACGCGGCGAAATCCGAGGAACGCAACGCGTGGCGCTTCTACGCGCCGATGATGCAGGCCGACGCGCGCCAGCGGATGTCGCTGGCGACGGACCTGCGCCAGGCATTGCTGGAGGATGAATTCCGCCTTGTCTACCAACCCAGCGTCGAAATACGCTCGGGCCGGATCGTGGCCGTCGAGGCTTTGTTGCGCTGGCAGCACCCCGAGCGCGGCGAGGTGATGCCGGGCGATTTCATTCCCATCGCCGAAAGCATTGGCCTGATCCATCGCATCGATGAGTGGGTGATGCACGCTGCGTGCGCGCAGATCCGCGCGTGGGATGAAGGCGGCGTGCCACCCATTCGCGTCGCGCTCAACGTGTCGGCGCGCTGGTTCGGGCATCCGGGTTTCGTCGAGAGTGTCAGGCGCGCACTGCACACGAACACGGTGGCGCCCGAGCGCATCGTGCTGGAAATCACCGAAGGCGCGATGTTGCGGCTTGGCGAGGAAACCGAGCGCACCATGCGCGCGCTGCACGCGTTGGGCATCGGCGTTGCCATCGACGACTTCGGCACCGGCTACGCGTCGATGGCTTACCTGAAGCTGCCGGCGGTCGCCTTCCTCAAGATCGACCGCTCGTTCATCACCGGCCTGCCTGACAATGCCAACGACGTGGCGATCATCCGCGCGATGCTGGCGATGGCAGGAAGCCTTGGCCTGACCGCGATCGCCGAGGGCATCGAAACCGAGGGCCAGCACGAATTTCTGTTGCAGGCAGGTTGCGCCGAAGGGCAGGGTTATCTGTATTCGTATCCGCTGCCGTCGGCCGCGCTGGAACGCATGTTGCGGCCCAAGCGCCAATTGGCGAGCACGAAACTGAAACTGGTGCCCCCGGTCCGCAGTTGAGCGGGCGCTCTACGCGCGGCGAATTCGACGTCGGAGCGGAAGACACGCTTGGTGCAGGCGATACCATGCGGACGGCAAACGCCTCGCCATTGTTCCGCTGCAGATGAAGAACTCCATCATCGACCCCTTGCCGGCGAGCCACGACACCACCGCGATCAACCGATTGCGCCACGACTTCAGTGGCGTGGACAGCGTGTGGTTGTTCGGCTACGGCTCGCTGATCTACAAGGTGGATTTTCCGTACATCGAGCGCCGGCCGGCGACGATCCACGGCTGGTCGCGCCGCTTGTGGCAGGGTTCGCACGATCATCGCGGAACCTTCGAGCGTCCCGGCCGCGTCGCGACGCTGGTGCCGGAACATGACGCCACCTGCACGGGCATGGCCTATCGCGTGACGCCTGCAACCTTCGAACATCTCGATCATCGGGAGAAGAATGGCTATCTTCGATTCACGATGACGCTGTACTTCGGCGACGGCGAATCCACTGAGGGCATCGTGTACATCGCCAATGCCGGGAATGCGGCTTGGCTGGGGCCCGCGGATGATGCCGACATTGCGCGCCAAGTTGCCCGTGCGGCGGGGCCGAGCGGCAGCAATCGCGAGTACGTTCTCGAGCTGGCCCGGGCGCTGCGCGAACTCGGTGCGGACGATCCGCATGTGTTTGCCGTGGAAGCGTGGTTGCGCAAACTCGCGGCTGCCTGATGTTGTCCGTCACCGCCGGATCCAGTCCGGGGCCGGCGCTGAGCACAGCGAAGCGGCCAAAGCGTCTTGCACCGACAGGGTCGGCGGGTTTGTGCGCGGGTGAATGTGTCCATATTGACGATCCCTTGATCCTCCCCTGACTAGAGTGGTCGGCGGGTAGGCGTCTGCCGCCAAGGGCGTTGATTCCGGTGGTGGGTGCCCGTTCGCTTTGCACCGCCTGCAATCGACGATGCGAGTGGTTGTGCGGTTCTCGAAACCGCGAGGAGGTGCTTCATGAATGACAAAGTTGCCAATCCTTGGCCGCTCGGCTTCGGTGTGCTGGCCATCGCGCTGTGGATGCTGTCGGTGATTCCCGCGGGTATCGCGGGTCCGATGGATTTCGACGTCGCCCCGGGTACCATGCATGCGATCTTCACGGTCGCGATGCTCGGATTGCTGATTGCCGGAATCGCCGCATTCCTGCGCCGGGAAAGCTGGCTCGGATTTTTCTTCCTGCTGTGGTCGGGCCTGTTCTGGGCCGGCGGTTTCGGCTTCGAACGCGCAGGTGGAATGCGCTTCGAGGGCTGGTTCCTGATGACGATCACCCTCGTGAACTTCTATCTGTGGTTCGCGGCATTCAAGAGCGGCAAACTCGGCGGGGCGGTCTCCTTCATGGTGCTGCTGCTGTGGGTGTCATTCCTGTGTTACGGATTGAATGGCTTCTTCGGATTCTGGGTGCTGTTGCGGATCGGCGGCGCGTTCGGATTGGCAAGCGCGTTGGTTGCGTTTTACATCTCCGCCACCACGCTGGCCGTCATGCATTGTCCGGACAAGCGCTACCCGGGCATCCCGTACAGCGAAACCCATGTGAGCGTCGCGCCCGGCGAACCTCGGCCCTGATCACTTGCTGATCATTCCCGACAGCGTCAACAGTGTTCGGTGGTATTGACGCATCACGCTTGCGCGCGCAAGCGCAAGCCGCGCGGCGTCAGCGCGCGCTCGATCAACTCGAACACGCCCTGCATCACCAACGCCAGCAATGCGGCGGGAATGGCGCCTTCCATGATCAGCGGAATGCTGTCGAGGCGAATGCCGGTGAGGATCGGTTGACCATAACCGCCGGCGCCGATCAGCGCCCCCAGGGTCGCCGTGCCGACGTTGATCACGGCGGCGATCTTGATGCCTGCGAGGATTGAGCGCAGCGCCAGCGGCAGTTCCACCCGCCACAGCCGTACCCGCGGCGGCAATCCCAGCGCCGCGGCCGATTCCAGCAGCGAGGGTTGAATGCCGGTCAGGCCGGCATGCGTATTGCGCACGATCGGCAGCAGGCTGTACAGGAACAGCGCCGCGATCGCGGGTTCGGCGCCGATGCCGAACAACGGGATCATGAACACGAACAGCGCCAGTGATGGCACGGTTTGCAGGATGCCGGTCAGGCCCAGCACGACCTGGCCCAGCCGGCGACGACGCGCGGCGAGGATGCCGAGCGGCACCGCCAGCACGATCGCGAGCGACAGCGAGATGCCGACCAGCGCCAGATGCTGCACGGTGTAGCGCCCCATCCGGCGCCAGAATCCGCTGCCGTTGCCGGATTCCGTCTCGACGCCCAGAAATCCCGCAGCCACGCTGGTTTCACTCATCCCGTCGATCTTCACGGACTTGTTCATCGCGCGCATTTGCTGCGCGTCGATGCTGCCGGCCAGGCCCTCCAAAGCTGCAACGAATTTTGGCGCGCGCTCGTCGAGATCCAGTCGATACAGGTATACCGCGTCGTAGCGCGGGAAGTAATGGCGATCATCCTTCAGCACGCGCAGGTGGTAATACGCGATTTCCGCGTCGGTGCTGTACAGGTCGATCGCATCGATCGCGCCGGACGCGAGTGCGCGATAGGCCAGGTCGTGATCCATCCCGCGCGCGGCCATCGGCAGGTGGTAGGCACTCTTGAGGCCGGGCCAGCCGTCGGCGCGATTCATGAATTCGTTGGAAAACGCCAACTTCAATTCCGGATGTTTGGCGAGGTCGGAAATGCTGCGGATGTGCAGCTTGCGCGCTTCGTTTTCGCGCATGCCGATCGCATAGGTGTTGTTGAAACCCAGTGGGTCGGTGATGCCGATACCGAGTTGCTTCAAACGCGCGCGCAGCAGCGCGATGCCGGCATTGGGTGGCACGTCGTGCAGCAGCTCATGGGTAAGAGTGCCGGTGTATTCGGGATAGGCGTCGATGTCGCCTCCCTGCAGCGCGCGCCACAGGATGCGGGTGCCACCGAGGCTGCGGCGGTGCTGCGCGTCGATGCCGTGCTCCCGTGCGGCGAGCCGGGCGATCTCGCCCAGCACCACCGATTCGGTGAAGTTCTTCGAGCCGATGGCCACGGTTTCCGCGGCGTGGGCGGCCTGCAGCGGCACCCAGATGGCCAGTGACGCGAACGCCAGCCTTGCGAGCCAGCGGATCACGAAATCCCCGGCAGATCGCGGTGCGCGGCCAGGAACTCGTGCACGAACGGATCGGCCGGATGGCGCCGGAAATCATCGAGGCTGCCATCCTGCAGTACCCGACCGCGTCGCATCAGGATCAGACGATCGCTGAAGAATGCGGCTTCGGCGAGATCGTGCGTCACCATGATCACCGTCTTTCCGAGACCGTGGAAGATCTCGCGGAGTTCGTCCTGCAGACCATGGCGCACCAGCGGATCGAGCGCGCCCAATGGTTCGTCCAGCAGCAGGGTGGGCGGGTCCAGCATCAGCGCGCGCATCAGTGCCACGCGCTGGCGTTGGCCGCCGGAAAGTTCGGCAGGAAAACGATCGAACAGTTCTTCGCGCAAGTGGGCGAGGGCGGCAAGTTCGCGCGCGCGTTCCTGCACGCGTGCAGATTTCCAGCCAAGGTGCCGCGGCAGCAGCGCAAGATTGCCGAGCACCGTGAGATGGGGAAACAAGCCACCGTCCTGGATCACGTAGCCGACGCGTCGGCGTACTTCCAGCGCGCTTCCCTGCCGCAATGGTTCGCCATCGCAGAGCACTTCGCCGACCGTTGGCCACTCGAGGCCGATCAGCATGCGCAGCAGCGTGGATTTTCCAGAACCGCTGCTGCCGATCAGGATGCCAGTGCGGCCTCGCACGAAATCGAGCGTGACGTCATCGACCGCGCGCGTCGTGCCGAACGCGCGGGTCGCCCGTACCAGTGAGAACGCCGAGTCATTGGATGCCGGATCAGATCCGGGCGAGGCAGGCATCGTCGATATTGCGTCGTTTGCGTCCGACCACGGCGTAGTAATACAGCATGTTGCCTTCGATCGACAGCCTGTGGCGGTAACGTTCCAGTCGGTGCAGCTTCAGATAATCATCGTGCACCATGTGCTTGACCAGCCGCGAGAAGCCACTGGTGTCGGCGGTGTCCAGGAAGGTTTCCTTGATGTTGAACGCGACCCAGCCGTCGTCGCGCACCAGGTTGTACGCGGCCGCGAATGCCACCACCGGGATATCGCCGAAGCCGAGCGCGGCGACGGTGGTCATCGCGTCGAAATTCCATGCCTCGAGTTCCGCGAGCAGTTCCGGCGAAAGTTGGGTGAGGTCGGCGACGTAGTAGGCATCGTATGCGCCCGGACGATCGCGGTCGGCGGCGCGTTCGGCCTCGTGGATATTGTCGACGCCGACCACGCGCGCGGCGCCGTGTTGCACCAGCAGTTCGCCGACCATGCCGTTGCCTGCGCCGACGTCCAGCACCCGCATCTGGGTGGGATCATCGCCGGCTTTGCTAGCGGCGTCGCGCAGCAGGTCGGTAAGCTTGGCCGGCGAGGTGCACTTCAGCCGCTGATAGAACAACTGCTCGTACAGGCCCGGATGATTGTAGATGTCGGCGTAGTCGTGAAAGGCGATGCGGCGCTCCTTGCCTGCTTCCATGATCGTGAAGTACGCCTCGGCCTGGCTGGCGCTGGTGAGGTTGTCGGCAGGAAAACGGATGTGATAGCGCTGCGGTCGCATGCTTCTCCTTGGTGTCGTCGGAAGGCAGCGTCGCGCGGGAGGCATCGCAGCACACAGCGGCACTGAACCGAATCCCCCTGCGGCGCCGAAGGCGCGTGCGTGGCGACGCTGTCTCCCCACCGTATTGCATGCGCGTTCGGATTGCAAACGCGGGGACTTGAGTGTTCGCGTCGATCATGGGATGCCCGGCGGCGGCGCCGAAGCGCGTCCCGCGTTGCGGCACCAGAAGGTCCTTTGCCAACGATTTCCTTGCGGGTTTAGGATGGCGGGATTCGCCGAGCGCCTTGGGGGTGCCATGAAAACGTTGCGTGTTGCGCGTCCGTCCCACCACCTTGCATCAACACTGGCCGCAGTACTCCTGGTCGTTTCTGCGTCGGCGTTTGCGGCGCCGCCACCGAACCAGTATCGCAACTATCCGAGCGAGACGCCGGCACACTTCAAGCCGGTGACCGCGAGTCGCGACTACATCCGCCGCGAGGTGGACATCCCGATGCGCGACGGCGTGAAACTGCACACCGTCATTCTGATCCCGAAAGGCGCGACGCATGCGGGCATCCTGCTGACGCGCACGCCGTACAGTGCGGACGTCCAGGCCGGCCACATGCAGTACGGCCAACTCAGCGGCAATCTGGAAGTGGCGCTGCAAGGCTACGACAACGCCGCCGATGTGATCGTGGAAGACAAGTACATCCGCGTGATCCAGGACGTGCGCGGCAAGTACGGCTCGGGTGGCGATTACGTGATGAACCGGCCGCTGCACGGCTCATTGAATCCCACGCCCGTCGATGATTCCACCGACTGCTATGACACCATCGACTGGCTGGTGAAGCACGTGCCGGAGAGCAACGGCAAGGTCGGCATCATCGGCATTTCCTACGACGGCTTCGAACCGCTGATGGCGCTGGTCAATCCGCATCCTGCTCTCAAGGTTTCGATTCCAATGAACCCGATGGTGGACGGCTGGATGGGTGACGACTGGTTCCACAACGGCGCGTTCCGCCAACAGAACATCCCGTACATCTACGAGCAGGAAGCCACCCGCAACAACGACGTCAAATGGCGGTCGAACTATTACGACGACTACGACCTGTACATGCACTACGTTTCAGCCGGTGCGCTGGGCAAGGCCTACGGCATGGACCAGATCGGCTTCTGGCGCAAGCTGGTCGCGCACCCGGCCTACGATTCGTTCTGGCAGCAACAGGCGATGGACAAGGTCCTCGCCAAACAACCGCTCAAGGTGCCGGTGATGCTGGTCGACAGCTTGTGGGATCAGGAAGACATCTACGGTGCGATGGCCGTCTATCGCGCGATCGAGCCGAAAGACAAGAACAACGACATGGTGTACCTGGTGATGGGGCCCTGGCACCACGGTCAGGAAATCGAGGACGCCAGTTCACTCGGGCCCATCAGATTCGGCAGCGACACCGGCCGGTATTTTCGCGAACACATACTGCGTCCGTTCCTCGCGCATTACCTGAAGGATGATGCGCCGAAGGACAACGTGGCGCCGGTGACGGCATTCGTGACAGGCGCCAACCACTGGGAACGGCTGGACAAGTGGCCGGCGGGTTGTGCCAGCGGTTGCAGCATCACGCGCAAGCCGCTGTATCTGGAAGCGGATCACGGGCTTGGCTTCAAGGCGCCGCAAACTAGCGGCGACGGTTATGACCAGTACGTTTCCGATCCGGCGAAGCCGGTGCCGTTCCGCGCCCGCCCGACCCAGCCGGTCGGCTACATCCCGCCCCAGACTTGGTCGCAGTGGCTGGTGGACGACCAGCGTGAGGCGTCCGGCCGTCCGGACGTGCTGGTCTATGAATCGCCGGTGTTGACCGAGCCGCTCAAGATCAGCGGCAGGCCGCAGGTGCATCTTGTAGCGTCCACCAGCGGTACCGACAGCGACTGGGTGGTCAAGCTGATCGACGTATATCCCGAACAAGTGGCGGACCAGCCCGAGCTTGGTGGTTACCAGTTGATGGTGTCCGCCGACATTTTCCGCGGCCGTTATCGCGCGGGTTACAGCAAAGCCGAACCGATCAAGGCCGATACGCCGTTGCTGTACCACTGGTATCTGCCGACGGCCGACCACGTGTTCCTGCCGGGGCACCGCATCATGGTGCAGATCCAGTCGAGCTGGTTCCCGCTTTACGACCGGAATCCGCAGACGTTCGTGCCGAACATCTTCTTTGCGAAACCGGCGGATTACGTGAAGGCCACGCAGAAGGTTTACCGCGCGCTGCAAAACCAAAGTTACGTCGAATTGCCGCTGGTGTCCTCGCCGAAGGGGAATTGAGCGCAGTACGGCGAACCGCTTCGGGCGACCGCGTGAAAACGCGTCGACGCCCGCGGCGGATTGGCGGCGCCTAGGGCTTCGCGACGCTCAATGCCGCGTGCGCTTGCCGCTTGCGGGATTCATCTCGACGCTCAACGCAAACGTGCGTTGTTCGCCGGGTTGCATCGCGCCGACGCCGACCAGCCGGCGCGCGATTTCCTCGCCGCGTTCATTGCGGATGGTCAGCACCATCGAGTATTCCCACGCGCCGCTGTCGGCCGGATTGCGAAAACTACCTTCGACGTGCAGCGGCGTCAGCGTGGCAGGGGTGACCAGATCGCCGGCCGGACCGCCGTAACGCAACTTGTGGTTACACGCGGGACAGACTTGCGCGCTTTCCAGGATCTTCTCGCGGCAGTGCGGGCAGGTGCGCGTCGCACCCGCCGCACCCGCATGCGGTGCGGTCATTGACCGTGGCCGTTGGCGTGACCGTTGGTCTTGTGCGAATCCGAAGCGCCGGCCTTGCCGTCTTCCCAGCCGAACTCGGCCTGGCCGCGCATGCGCGAACCCTTGGCGACACTGAAGGTCGCGGATTTCACGTCGCCGGTCAGCGCGCCGGTCTGCAGCAATTCGACGTGCGCCGCGGTTTCGATGTTGCCGGTCAGCTCACCCGCGATCGTGACGCGCTCGGCGCGCACGCTGCCGTTGACCTTGGCCCCGTGCTCGATGGTGAGGTCGCCGCGCACGTTGATGTCGCCCTTGAAACGACCCGCGATGCGCACGTGGCCCGCACCCTCGATCTTGCCTTCGATGACGAGGTCGGGCGCGATGTGCGATTCGGAACCGGACTTGGCCTTGGCCGGAACGGGTTCCGTGCTGACGGACGAGGGCTTCACCGGCGCGGGCGTCTCGACCGGTTCGGGCGTCTCGAAGCGCGCGATGTCGGGAGGATTGGGCAGTGGCGATGAAGGGGATTTCACGGGTTCTTTCCACAGTGCCATGACAGCGCTCCGGTTTGGTCAGGGGAGGGCCGAGCGTACCCCCAAATGGCGCGGATGGGAACCGAAACATGAACAAAAAGCACAGCCCGTACACGGAATTGTGGATTGCTTCTCTGGTAGTACCTGAGCAGGGTGTGGCAGCCCTCGGGCGCGGCCGCGACCTGGCGGCCCATCTGTCGTATCCTCGCCATTCTCCGGGGGATCGCCGATGCCGCTGAGCTGGAACGAAATCAAGGACCGCGCCTTGCGCTTTTCGCGCGAGTGGGCCGACGAGGCGTCCGAAGACGCCGAGGCGCAATCCTTCTGGAATGGCTTCTTCGAAGTGTTCGGCGTCTCGCGCTGCCGCGTCGCCAGCTTCGAACGCAAGGTCAGGAAGATCGACGGCCGCGACGGCTACATCGACCTGTTGTGGAAAGGCGTGCTGCTGGTCGAACACAAGTCGCGCGGCCATGACCTCGACCGCGCCCACGCGCAGGCGCGCGACTATTTCCACGGCCTCACCGACGCCGAATTGCCGCGCTACCTGCTGGTGTCGGATTTCGCGCGCTTCCGCCTGTACGACCTCGAAGGCGACGGCGAACCCATCGAATTCGCGCTGAATGACCTGCACAAACACGTGCGCGCGTTCGGCTTCATCGCCGGCTACCAGGCGCGCACCTTCAAGGACGAAGACCCGGTCAACATCGAAGCCGCCGAGCGCATGGGCAAGCTGCACGACGCGCGCAAGGCCGCGGGCTACGCCGGGCACGAACTGGAAGTGCTGCTGGTGCGGCTGCTGTTCTGCCTGTTCGCGGAAGATACGGGCATCTTCCCGCGCAACGCCTTCAACGACCTGATCGCGCAGCGCACCCGCGAGGACGGCAGCGACCTCGGCCCGTGGCTGGCGCAACTGTTCCAGACCCTCGACACGCCGCGCGATAAGCGCCAGCGCACCTTGGACGAACAGCTTGCCGAACTGCCGTACGTCAACGGCAAACTGTTTTCCGAACAACTGCCGCTGGCCGCGTTCGACGCGAAGATGCGCGAGTTGCTTTTGCAGGCATCGGGTTTGCGCTGGAACGAGATTTCGCCCGCGATCTTCGGCTCGATGTTCCAGTCGGTGATGGATGCGAAGGCGCGCCGCAATCTTGGCGCGCACTACACCAGCGAAAAGAACATCCTGAAGCTGATCGGGCCGCTGTTCCTCGATGATTTGAAGGCCGAACTCGAGAAAATCGGCAACAACGAAGGCAAGCTGAAAAGCTTCCACGTCAAGCTGTCCAACCTGCGCTTCCTCGATCCGGCCTGCGGCTGCGGCAACTTCCTCGTCATCGCGTATCGCGAACTGCGGCTGCTGGAACTTGAAGTGCTGCGTCGCCAATTCGCCCAGCAGCAATCGGTGCTGACGCGCGTGGCCGAACACGTCGCGGTGGACGTGGACCAGTTCTACGGCATCGAGATCGAGGATTTCCCCGCGCAGATCGCGCAGGTCGCGCTGTGGCTGATGGACCACCAGATGAACCTGCTGGTCGCCGAACAGTTCGGCGAATACTTCGCGCGCCTGCCGCTGGTGAAGGCGCCCACCATCGTCCACGACAACGCGCTGCGCGTCGACTGGAACGAGGTGGTGCCGCGCGAAAACCTCAGCTATATCCTCGGCAATCCGCCGTTTGGCGGGAAGCATTACCAAAACAAGGAGCAACGGTCGGATCAGGCGCTGGTGACTGCCGGAATCAAGAGTGGTTCCGATCTGGATTTCGTCGCCAACTGGTTCATCAAGGCGGCGAATTACAGCGAGGGCACTGTTGTCGATTTCGCCTTCGTTGCGACCAACTCGATTACGCAAGGGGAGCAGGTTCCACTTCTCTGGCCGTACCTGCTGGATCAACGCAAGCTCGCGATCCGCTTTGCGCACCGTACTTTCAAGTGGTCCAACGAGGCGCGAGGCAAGGCGGCTGTCCATTGCGTCATCGTTGGAATGACGCGACATCCGCCAACTCAAAGAAGTCTTTTTGATTACGACAACCCGACATCGGAACCGCATTTGGTTTTGGCGGCCAACATCAATCCATATCTTGCGGACGGCCCCAACGTCGTCGTAACTAAACGTTCTGCGCCCCTGGATGGCCGGCCAACGATGCGATGTGGGAGCAAGCCAGTGGACGATGGGCAACTGATCCTTTCGGATGCCGAGCGGAATGAGTTGCTTGCGACGTACCCGGTGGCCGCAGCTTGGGTTCGGCCTTTCATTGGTTCCGAGGAATTCATCAACGGCTCCCGGCGTTGGTGCCTGTGGTTGAACGACGCTACCCCCACCGCGTTGCGCGCCGTGCCGCCTGTGATGCAGAGGATCGAAGCGGTTCGAGCCTTTCGAGAAGCAAGCACTGCCGCCCCCACTCGCGCTGCCGCGCAAACGCCGAGTCGCTTCTTTTTCATATCGCAACCGCAGACGGACTACATTCTCGTTCCTGAAGTGTCATCCGAGCGGCGTCGATACGTACCGATCGGCTGGATGACCAGCGAGGTCGTATCCAGCAACAAGAACTACATCGTGGCGGAGCCGAGCCTTTGCATTTTCGGGCTGCTGCAATCTGCGATGCACATGGCGTGGCTGGCGACGGTTGGCGGTCGACTTAAGAGCGACTTTCAATATTCGGCTTCGATGGTCTACAACAACTTCCCATGGCCCGAGCTTGAACCCCTCTCCCCCCGGGAGAGGGGTAGGGGTGAGGGTTCGGGCGAAGCGGAAGGTCGCAATGACCCCGAACCCTCATCCCGCCCTTCGGGCCACCTTCTCCAGGAGGGAGAAGGAAAGAACAAACACCGCGCCGCCATCGAGGCCGCCGCGCAAGGCGTGCTGGATGCGCGTGCGCAATTCCCCGATGCCACGCTGGCGGACCTGTACGATCCATTGAGCATGCCACCCGCACTGGTGAAGGCGCATCAGGCGCTCGATCGCGCCGTGGACGCGGCCTATATCGCCGCCGAAAAAGCAGCCAGCCGCAAACCACCCAAACTCGCCAGCGACGCCGAACGCGTAGCCTTCCTGTTCGAGCGTTACCAGGCGCTGACGTCACTGTTGCCGGCTGCAAAGCCCAAGCGCTCGGTGCGCCGCAAGTCAGCGGTCCACACGGAGTGATCTAGGTACGACAGGGGAACGTGGATGAGAAATTGCAATCTGATTGAATTGGTCACGCGCGTGTTGATCGTGCTCGCTTTGGGGTGGGCGGTTGCCGGTTGCCAATCGCAGACGAACAGTGCTTCGGCCCGTGAGCAGGCGCGACAGGATCAGCGTGTCACGCCGATTTCCGCGGCCAAGCACGTCGCCGCGGCGCGTGCTGCCGCGTTGACGGGCGATCAAAAAGCCGTCCAGCAGAACGTGCAAAGCATGGCGAACGACATGTTGCATGACGCGCATATTCCCGACGCATCGCGGCCCATCAATCGCGAAGCGGCGCGCGCGGCCGTGCAGCCCCTGGCGGGCGTGCGCTCGGTGGTGTGGATCGATCACGACAATCTTCTGGTGATGGTCGGCGGTGCGCAGTACCGCAACATGGACATGGTCGATCGTGCTTGCGATGCACTTGCGCCATTGGGCGATACGATGGGCGTGGTGGTCAACGTGCAGGACGTGACTGCCACGACTTCCCAAGGGGCGGATGCCGTGTCCCGCAACTGTCAGTTACCGCAAGGGCAGCGCGCGTTCATGCAACGCAGGCGACAGATCGATGCACTCGATCCGGCCACGCGGCGGGTATTCGAGGCGCAACAGAGTTCATCAGCCCATTGAGTCACTGCGCACCGTGTCGATTTTTGCGTTTCCCGTTCGTCGCCATGACAAGAGCGCGAGGCCGCCGGCATCCGCCGGCTGCGGCTCCGCCCATCCGCGAGGAGACACGACGATGCGATTCCTTTCCCTGATACGCGTGCAGGAGAACACTGGCCAGAAACCCAGCGAAAAGCTGATGGCGGACATGGGCCTATTGATCACCGAGATGACCGCGGACGGCACCTTGCTGGATACCGCCGGGTTGCGGCCGAGCTCCGAAGGCAAACGCGTGCGTCTGTCCTACGGCAAGCAGAAGGTTTCGGACGGGCCGTTCACCGAAGCCAAGGAAGTGATCGGAGGCTACGCGTTGCTCAAGGCCGATTCGATTGAGCACGCGCTGCAATTGACGAAGCGTTTCCTCGACGTGCACGGCGACGAGTGGGAGGTCGAGTGCGAACTGCGTCAGCTCGATTCGGAGTGCGAACCGGCGGCCTGAAGTGGCCGCCGCCCGGAGTGTTCCGATGACCCCGACCATCACGGCTTTTGAGCAATCGCCCGACCGCGGCAAGGGGCTGGCGCGTGACATGCGCGTGCGCTGGGCGCTTGAAGAAATGGGTCAACCTTACGACGTTCGGCTGGTTTCGTTCGAGGCGATGAAGCAACCCGCGCACCTTGCGCTGCATCCGTTCGGGCAGATTCCGACCTATGAAGAAGGTGATCTTACCCTGTTCGAATCGGGCGCGATTGTGTTGCACCTTGCGGAACGCCATGCCGGCTTGTTGCCCGATGATGCGAATGCCCGGGCGCGCGCGGTCGCATGGATGTTCGCTGCGGTCAATACGGTGGAGCCGCCGATCCTGGATCTCGTGACCGCCAGGATCCTGGAGGGCGACAAGCCCTGGGCCAAGGAACGCATGCCCCTGGTCATGGATCGCATTCGCGTACGGCTTAAACAACTTTCCGATCGCCTGGACGATGCCGATTGGCTCGACGGCGCATTCAGCGCGGGCGACCTGATGATGGTGCACGCGCTGCTGCGACTGAGACCGTCGGGGATGCTGGACGAATTTCCGGCGCTGACCGCCTATGTCGCCCGCGGCGAGGCGCGACCGGCTTACAAGCGTGCTTTCGACGCACAGTTGGCGGTCTTTGCCGCGGCGACTTCTTCCGAAGAGAAATGATTTTTCCCGTCATCCCGGCGACGCGGGGATGATGGGCAAAAAACGCGCGAACCCGGATGGTGAGAGCAGGGCGGGCGGTGGCTACCTGGCCGCTTTCTTCACCAGTTCGCGGATGCGTTTCTCTTCGGCAGCGGTCAACTTCACCAGTGCAAAAGACGTCGCCCACATCGCGCCGTCGTCGAGCTTGGCGGCGTCGTTGAAGCCGAGGGTCAGGTAGCGGCCCTTGAACTTGGATGCGGGCCTGAAGAAGACGACGACTTTCTCGTCGGCGTTGGCGTAGGCGGGCATGCCGTACCAGGTCTTCGGCAGGAGCCCTGGCGCAGCGGCCTTGATGAGTTCGTGCAGCTGTTCGCACAGCGCGCGCTCCGATGCCGGCGTCCTGGCGATGGCCGCCAGCACGTCCTTCTCGCCGTCGGCGCCGCGCCTGGCGTTTTTCAGTTCGCGCACGCGTTCCTTCATCGCGGCGCGTTCCTCGGCGGTGAATCCCGCGGATGACTTGCTTGCCTTGCCGGCTTTTTTGGTTGCCATGATTGCTTTCCTGTTTGGGTAGCTCAGCGTCGTTCCTGCACGCGCAGCAGGTTGCCGGCGGGGTCGCGGATGGCGCAGTCGCGCACGCCATAAGGTTGTTCGGTGGGTTCCTCGACGATTTCGGCGCCGCTGCCCTGGATTTTTTCGAAGGTGGCGTCGAGGTTTTTCGTGGCCAGCAGCAGCATCGCGTACGTGCCCTTGGCCATCATTTCTGCGATGGTACGCTTTTCGTCTTCAGTGACGCCGGGGCTGGCCGATGGCGGGAACAGCACGATGTTGGTGTCGGGTTGGCCGGGTGGCCCGATGGTGATCCAGCGCAGGCCGTTGTAGCCGACGTCGTTGCGGACTTCGAACCCCAGCACGTCGCGGTAAAACGCCAGCGACGCGTCGGGATCGTTCTGAGGAAGAAAACTCGAATGGATCGTGATGTTCATGGCGGTGGCGGCCGTTGGAATGGAGCTGTCATGCTAAGTCGGGTTCGCGCGCGGGCGCTTCTCGATTCCTGACCGGTTTGGTGACTTGTCTCGCCACGCACGACGGCATGCCTTCGGTGGCGCGCGCCGCCTGCTGTCGATAGACGCTGGGCGGCATGCCCACCAGTTCGGTGAAGCGCGTGCTGAAGGTCCCCATCGACGCACAACCGACGGTGAAGCAGGTTTCGGTGACGCTGACGTCGCCGCGGCGCAGCAGTGCCATTGCGCGTTCGATGCGCCGCGTCATCAGGTAGGAATAGGGCGATTCGCCGAACGCACGCTTGAAAGCACGGCTCAAATGGCCCGCCGACATGTGTACGCCGCGGGCCAGCGCCTCGACATTCAGCGGCTGCGCGTATTCGCGGTCGATGCGGTCGCGCACGCGACGCAACCGCGCGAGATCGCGGAGGTGCACCGGAACGGGGTTGCTGTCCATCCGTGGATCGTGCCACGCCCCGCCGGCGTGCTCAAACCGGACACGCGCTCAGTCGCCGTATTCGAGCTTCGGATACCAAGTCGGTTGCCGGCCTTCGGGCGTCAAGTCCAGGACGTTCCAAAGCGGCATCAGGTCGGGCGCGCCGCGCGGGTCCTGGCCAGGGTCGGACGCGGTTGCGAACATCTCGCCTGCCCAGAAATGCCGGATCGTGCCATCGCGGCGGGTGAACACGTTGAAGGCCGGCGTGTCGCCATCGTCCGGGTTGACGTAAGCGCGCGTGTAATCGCCGCTGCCATCCGAATAGACCTTCAGATTGCGCCAGCCGCGTTTGCGCTTGAACGCAACCAGGCGCTCGATCGGCGAGCGCGCGGTCACCGCCAGGGTCACGTTCTGTTCGATGTCGCGCGCCTCGCCTTCCAGTGCGCTCAGCAGCGCCGTACACATCGGACAGGGGCGCTCGCGTTGCGGGCCGAACATCCAGCTGTAGACCACCAGCGTCTGCTTGTCGCCGAACAGGCCTGCGAAATCGGTTTCACCGCGTTCGCCCACGAAGCAGTAATCACCGGTGACCTCGCCGCCCGGCGGCAAGCTGCGGCGTTGTTCGGCGACGCGCTCGATGTGCCGGCGCAATTCGATTTCCTCGGCCAGCAACGCCTGCCGGGCGGAACGGTAGTCGGCGCTCTCGTTGGGGAAACGCACGGGGTTGCGGGAAGCGAGTTCGGCGGCTGGAACCAGTTTCGATTTGCTCATGATCGTTCTCCTCGGGGTCAATCCTGGTCGGGTGCGCCCAGCGGGAACAACGGACGATAGGGTCGGCCGCCCTCGACGCAGCGCGCGAACGAGGGCCGTTCCAGCAGCCGCGCGCGATAGGCGTGCACGTTGAGGAACTGCTCGCCGATCCGGTGCGTCCAGTCCGCGTAGAACAACGCGGGCGCGGCCGCGCAGTCGGCGAGGCTGAAGTGGGAACCCGCGGCCCATTCGCGTCCGGCCATGTGGTTGTTCAGCCAGGCATAGGCGGTGTCCAACGCGTTGCGCGCTTCTTTGACGCCGTAGGGGTCGCGGTCGGCTTCAGGTCGCAGCGCGTCGGCCACGATTTTCTGCAGCGAGGCGTGGATGTAGTTGTCGAAGAAGCGATCCAGCATGCGCACATCCACGGCCTTGTCCGCGTCGCCAGGAATCAACCGCGATGGTCCGGGATGATGGACATGCAGGTATTCGATGATGCTGGTGGCCTCCATCACCTGGCGCCCGCCATCCACCAGCAACGGGAATTTCCGGATCGGCCAGCGTTGCGCGAACTCGGCGTAGATGTCTGGATTGTCGGGCGACAGGTTCAGGAATTCGAACGGGATGTCGTTTTCGTGCAGCGCGGTCAACGCCTTCTGGGTGTAGGACGAAAACGGGTGGCCATAGAGTTGCATGTCGTGCTCCAGCCGTGGATCTCATGCCTGCGACGAACGACCGTGGCAGGAATCGACACCGCGCCCGCTGCGCCGGATGCGCACTGTATTCGGTCCGGCGGCAAGATCGCGATTGTTGGCAACGGCGACGGTCGCGCTGAATGGCGGCCGCGGACAGCCTTGCATCGCGGCATGGCCGGCCTTACGTTGTCCGCATGGCCAAAGGTTTTGTCAATGATGATGCCGTGCAGGACCAGATCGACGCGACGGTCGCCGACGCGGTTGCACGTGCGCGCAGCAAACAACACAAGGGCCCCGGCTTGAGCCACTGCGAGGAATGCGATGCGCCCATCCCCGAGGCGCGGCGCAAAGCCGTGCCGGGCGTGCGTCTGTGCGTGAAATGCCAGGCCGAACACGACCGCGAAGAGGGCGTCTTCAGCGGCTACAACCGAAGGGGCAGCAAGGATAGCCAGTTGCGCTGACGCGACCTCGGCTTTGTCGTTATTCCGGAATTACTCGCGCCATCCATGGCGCTCGCGCTCCGCGGCGGGTTTGCCAGTGCCTTTGCGTCGGTCCTCGCAGAAGTCACTGGGTTCCGGCTTGCGCCGGAATGACTACAATGTGGGTGCTACGTTTCCACGAAGGCTTTCAGCCGTCGCAGCGCCTGATCCCATTGTCTGGCGATCGCGTCCAGTGAGCCGCGCGCCTGGTCGATGCGCACGGGCTCCAGTTCCCACAGCCGTTGGCGGCCTTGTCGAATGTCGCGTACGAGGCCCGCGTCGGCCAGCACTTCCAGGTGCTTGGTGACGGCCTGGCGCGTAATGGCCGTGCCCGCGGTGAGTTGCGCGATGGACAGCGCGCCGCCTGCGCACAGCGCGGTGACCAGGCGCAACCGCGTTGTGTCGCCCAGCGCGGCGAATACTGGTGCGGTTTTCTGCAGGGCGATGGGTGTACGCGGCTTGCGCATCGCTCTGGCGTCAATGCAGGGCGAGGTATTTCTGGATCAGTTTCATCTGGAGCGTCCAGCCGCCTTCGTTGGCCGCGAATGCTTTCGCGCGGCGTTCGGACGGCAGCTTGTCGAAGCCGGACTCGGTGACGGTGAGCGATATTCCTTCGGGCGCGTCGTGCAGTTCGAATACGATCAATGTCATCGGCTCATGCGAGTAGTCGATGGTCTTGTCGATGCCGAACGGATGCCAGCGGAAGGCGATGCGCTGCATCGGTTCGATTTTCTCGACCAGCCATTCGAACGGCGTGCCCTCGTAAGGCGTTTGCATCGCGGCGACTTCTTCATCGACCTGGGTCGGCGCAATCCTGCCGGTCAGCCGCTCGCCCTCGACAAACGGACCGTCGAAGCGCACGCCGAACCAGGTGCCGAACTGGTCCGCTTCGCTGAGCGCGCGCCATACGCGTTCGCGCGGGGCTTTCAGCAGAACCTGTTTCTCGATGCGATCGGTGTTCGTGCCCACATCGGCCTCCATCGCGACAGCAGTACATGCAACCAATGAGTTGCATGTTACGACGGCCTTCGAAAATATGCAACCATATGGTTGCTGAAACAGCATGCCGCTTTGGTTGTGTTCCTTTATCCTTCGCGGATCATTCGGGGCATCCCATGAAACGCATCCTGCCGTTGTTGTTGTGCCTGTTCGCGTGGCCGGCCCTGGCCGCCGCGCCGAAACCGCTGCTGCTGACCCATGTGGGCCTGATCGACGGCACCGGCTCGGCCGTGCAGCGCGACATGACGATCGAGATCGAAGGCAGGCGCATCGCGGCGGTGTACCCGAGCGGCAGCCGGCCGTTGCCGAAAGAGGCGGACGTGCGCGATCTGAGCGGACGCTACGTGATCCCGGGGCTGATCGACGCCCACGTGCACATCACCGATGCCGAACCCGACATCGCCCACTACAAGACGTTCCTGCACGCGCTGCTGCTGGGCGGCGTGACCGGCATCCGCGACATGGCGGGCGACGACCGTCTGCTGCAATTCCTTGCCAAGCAGGCCAATTCGGGTGCATTCGCGTCGCCCGATATTTTCTATGTCGCACTGATGGCGGGGCCGACGTTTTTCAAGGAAGACTTCCGCGCGCAGGGTGCCTCGAAAGGCGAGCCGCTGGGTTTCGCGCCATGGATGCAGGCGATCACGGCAAAGACCGACATTCCGCTGGCGGTTGCCGAAGCGAAGGGCACGGGCGCGACCGGCATCAAGCTGTATGCCAACCTGCCTGCGGCGCTGGTCAAGGCGATCACCGCGGAGGCGCATCGGCAGGGCTTGCGGGTGTGGACGCACGCGACGATCTTCCCGGCCAAGCCGGGCGATGCGGTGGCTGCGGGCGTCGACACCATTTCGCACAGTCCGTATCTGGTGTGGGAAGCGGCGCCGAACGTCCCGGATGATTACAAGATGCGTGCGATGGGCGATTTCGAGCACATCAAGCCCAATGCGCCGCAGATCCTCGCCTTGTTCGACGCGATGAAACGGCGCGGCACGATCCTCGATGCGACGCTGCTGGTGTTCAGGAACGAGGCGGCACATCATCCGCAACGCGTCGGCGCGGGCATCATGCCGTGGAGCTACGCCGTGACGCGGTTGGCGCACGAGCGCGGGGTCCTTGTCGATGCCGGCACCGACGATGCGGGATTTCCGTACGGCAAGGACGGGCCTGACCTTGATCAGATGCCTTCGGTGCACCAGGAAATGGCGCTGCTGGTGGAGCATTGCGGATTCTCGCCGTTGCAGGCGATCGAGGCTGCCACCGAAGTCGGCGCTGCGGCGCTGGGACAATCCGCAAAACGCGGGACGGTCACGTCCGGAAAGCTGGCCGATCTGGTGGTGCTGAACGCCGACCCCTCGCGCGACATCCACAACACGACCAAAATCGACTTCGTGGTGAAGAACGGACGCATCCATTCGCGCGATACCACGAATTGAGCAGTCAGGTGTTACGCAAGTACCTTTCACCTCGTCATTCCGGCGCCGCCCGCGCTGTTCGCGGGCGGAACCCGGAATCCATGTGATCTTTCCCATGCAGCAACGTGGATTCCGGATTCGCCTGCAATGAAGCCGCAGGCGCTCCGGAACGACGACAATTCTTTGCTGACATACACGGCGATCGAGTTAAGCAGTGCGCTTACAGGCCCCCAGCTTGTGTCGTGACCCACGTCATAAATACAATACCCACCGGTTCATTTATGGCCACGCCCATGCAAAGTGATTCCCCGGCACGCGATGCGGTGATCGTCGTACGCGGCCTCGACAAAACCTATGAAGGCGGTTTCAAGGCGCTGAAGGGCATCGACCTCACGGTGCGGCGGGGCGAAATATTCGCGCTGCTGGGTCCGAACGGCGCGGGCAAGACAACGCTGATCAGCATCATTTGCGGCATCGTGAACCCCGGCCGCGGCACGGTGACTGTGGATGGCCACGACATCATCCGCGACTGGCGCAAGACGCGCACGATCATCGGGCTGGTGCCGCAGGAATTGAAAACCGATGCGTTCGAGACGGTCTGGAACACCGTGCGCTTCAGCCGCGGCCTGTTCGGCAAGGCACCGGACGATGCCTATCTCGAACAGTTGTTGAAGGATCTGTCGCTGTGGGACAAGCGTGACGTCAAGATCCTCGCGCTGTCCGGAGGCATGAAGCGGCGCGTGATGATCGCCAAGGCATTGTCACACCAGCCGATGGTGCTATTCCTCGACGAGCCCACTGCGGGCGTGGACGTGGAACTGAGGCGCGACATGTGGGCGATGGTGCGGCGCCTGCGCGAGTCGGGCGTCACGATCATCCTGACCACGCACTACATCGAAGAGGCCGAGGACATGGCCGATCGGGTCGGCGTGATCAACAAGGGCGAGCTGATCGTGGTCGAGGAAAAGACCGCGCTGATGCAGAAGCTCGGCAAGAAGCAGTTGCGCCTGCAATTGCACGAACCGGTTTCGACATTGCCCGAGCTCTTGTCTCCATACAATCTGGACCTCAACGGCAAGGGCGACGAGATCACCTACACCTACGACACCCAGAGCGAGCGCACCGGCATCACCATGTTGTTGCGTGACCTCTCGGCTGCCGGGATCGGCTTCAAGGATTTGAGCACGCGCCAGGACACGCTGGAGCAGATCTTCGTGGAACTGGTGAGGGAGGGAACATGAACATCCACGGCATCCGCGCGATCTACCGTTTCGAGATGGCGCGCACCGGCCGCACGCTGATGCAGAGCGTGCTGTCGCCGGTGGTGTCGACGTCGCTGTATTTCGTGGTGTTCGGCTCGGCGATCGGCTCGCGCATCACCAGCGTCGAGGGCGTCAGCTACGCCGCCTTCATCATTCCGGGCCTGGTGATGTTGTCGCTGCTGATGCAGAGCGTGTCGAACGCCTCGTTCGGCATCTACTTCCCGAAATTCGTCGGCACGATCTACGAGGTGCATTCGGCGCCGTTGTCTTATCTGGAAATCATCACGGGCTATGTTGGCGCGGCCGCGACCAAGGCCATCATCGTCGGCTTGATCATCCTCGCGACCGCACGCGTGTTCGTGGACTACTCGATCGCGCACCCGGCGATGATGGTGCTGTTCCTGGTGATGACGACGGTGGCCTTCAGCCTGTTCGGTTTCGTCATCGGCATCTGGGCCGACAACTTCGAGAAGCTGCAGGTGGTGCCGCTGATGATCATCACGCCCTTGACGTTCCTCGGCGGCAGTTTCTACTCGATCCACATGCTGCCGCCGTTCTGGCAGAAGGTGACGCTGTTCAACCCGGTGGTGTACTTGATCTCCGGATTCCGCTGGAGCTTCTACGGGCTGGCCGACGTGAACGTCGGCATCAGCGTGGTGGCGACGCTGGCATTCCTCGCGTTGTGCCTCACGGGGGTGTGGTGGATCTTTCGCACGGGCTGGCGCCTGAAGGCCTGACGGCGGCGCGGCGGCGCGTAAATATGTGTTTCCACCTGCGCAGTGCATCACGATCCGGTGCCGGAACTCGTCAAAATACGTAACGCGCATCGGCACGGATGAAGGCATGGCATCGGTCTTGCTCAATGACGCCCAAGTCATTACGAAAGTTCCGCGATCCATGCCCATCGACGTACTGCCAGCCATCGAGATCAAGACGCCCGAACAGGCGCGTCGCATCGTTGCGCACTCGCATCGTCTGCGCACGCTCGGACTGGGACTCGGCGGCATCATGGTGGGCACGGTGCTGTACCGGCACGACGTGCCCCTGCAGATGTGGGTGCTGGTGGCACTGCACGCGCTGGTCTGGCCACATGTCGCGTGGCTGATCCTGCGCCGGAGCGCTGATCCGATTGCCGAAGACCGGCGCTTCTTCCTGTGTGACGCTGCGATGGGCGGAGTATGGGTCGCGCTGATGCAATTCAACCTGTTGCCAAGCGTGTTGCTGATGACGATGTGTGCGATAACCCTGATCGCGATAGACGGTGTCAGGTACCTCGCGCGCGGCGTGGCCCTGCTGGCGCTCGCGTGCGGCGTCGCCGCGGTGGCGAATGGATTGGCGTTCGCGCCGACCACGGACATGCCCGAGATCCTTGCATCGTTGCCGTTGCTGATGGTGTTTCCGGTGACGCTGGGTTTCCTGACGCACCGGCTTTCGCGGCGGGTGCGCTCGCAGAACCGTCAACTGCTCAGGCTGGGCAGCATCGATGCGCTCAGCGGGCTGCTGAATCGCCGCCATTGGGAAGACGCGGTGAACGCTGCGCTGTCGCGGCATTGCTGCGAAAGCGCCGTGATGCTGCTGATCGACATCGATTGCTTCAAACGCATCAACGACCAGTTCGGCCATACGATCGGCGACGAGGTGATCCGGCAGGTCGGCGAAATCATTCGCGCCAGCTTGCGTCAGGGCGACCTTGCGGGACGCTATGGCGGCGACGAATTCGGCGCCGTGCTGTGCGGGACTGACGTGGCCGTCGCCGAGGCGGTGGCGGACCGTATCCGGTCGGGCGTGGCGGAGCTGAAAATCGACCGGGCGCCGGGGCTGCTCTGTACCTTGAGCATAGGGCTCGCCCGCGGTCCAGCCGGGATGGTCAACGCACGGAAATGGATCGATCGCGCCGATGTCGCGATGTATCGCGCCAAACTCGCCGGGCGCAACCGGTTCGTGGTGGCGGCCTGACCCTCGCACGATCGTGCCGCGCAGCTTGTGAAAGCCCCTTCGGACGCCGGTGCTAATATCGGCGTCGCGGTTCCAGCGTGCGTCGACAGGTGTCCTATGGGTGAGGCCTGGTTCGAAGTGGTCGGGGACGTCGCCTGGTTTCGAATGACAGGACAGCAGGAGCTGGCGGACGGCGTCCTGCAGATCGCCGACGCCATCGCGCGCGCCAAGGCACAGGGTTTGGACAAGTTGCTTGTGGATATCCGCCACATCACCGGTGTCGAGCCACCGGGTATTGCCGCGCGTCACTGGCTGATGGGCGAATGGGCGCGCGAGGGCCGGGCAAGCGTGCGCGTCGCCATGGTCACCCGGCCGGAATTCATCGACCCCGATCGTTTTGGCGTGATCGTCGGCATGAATTCGGGCTTCGTCAGCAACGTTTTTGAAGACGAGAACCGGGCGCTGGACTGGCTGCTGGGCCGCCGCGGCCACGCGCCGCCGCAAGGGTCGCCCACTTCGACCTAACGGCGACCGTTGCGCACCGCCCTCCGTTTGGGAGCACAATGGCGCTCCCACCCATCCGGAGAACGTCATGCGAACGCCCAGTCTCGTCTTGCTTGCAGCGGTGGTGCTGCCGCTCGCGGCCAACGCGCAATCCAGCGCACCGTCTGCAGCGTCTGCGCAGACTGCGAAGGTTCCCGCCTACGTCACCAAGGCTATCAATGATCCGGCCCGCGCCGCCGACCGCAAGGACGATGCGCGCCGCCAGATCGCGGCGGTGATGACCTTCGCAGGCGTCAAGCCCGGCGACAAGGTGCTGGAACTGGTGCCGGCATCCGGCTACTGGACGCGCGTGTTCAGCCGGATCGTCGGACCGGGCGGCCACGTCTACACCGTGTGGCCGAACGAGATGGCGAAGTATTCGGCCAAGGATTTTGCGGAATGGCAGAAGCTGGCGAAAACGCCGCATTACGCGAACGTCAGCCTGTTGAAGCAGCCGGCGGCGATGTTGAGCGTGCCGACGAAGGTGGACGTCGTGTTCACCGCGCAGAACTACCACGACTACCACGATCCTTTCATGGGTCCGGTGGACATGAAGAAGTTCGACCAGGAGGTTTTCGACGCGCTGAAGCCGGGCGGCGTGTTCGTCGTGATCGACCACGTTGCGCCGGCGGGTTCCGGTACCAGCGACACCAACACGTTGCACCGGATCGATCCCGAGGTCGTGAAGCAGGAAGTCGAAGCCGCGGGCTTCGTCTTCGACGGTTCCAGCGATGCGCTGATCAATCCCAAGGACCCTTTGAACATCAAGGTGTTCGACCCGTCGATCCGCGGCCATACCAGCCAGTTCATCTATCGGTTCCGCAAGCCGGCAAAGTGACCCTCTGACCTCTTCCCGGGCGCGCAATCCCGCTGCGCGTCCGGGAATTGCGGGGGCAAACGGCCGGGTTGGCCCGGCACTGGCGCGCCGCGCCGGTTGTGACATACTCCCGCCGCCTCGGGGTCTGCGTCTCGCGCCCGGGCGGGGAGGCCGGTCGTGGTCTTCAACTCGCTGACGTTCATCGCGTTCTTCGCGATCGTGCTGGCGATCCATTCGCTGCCGCTCGCGTGGAAGATCAGAAAGATCAACCTGCTGATCGCGAGTTACATTTTTTATTCCGCGTGGAATCCGCCGTTCGTGATCCTGCTGTGGATCTCGACAGTGGTGGACTGGTATGCCGCGCAAGGCCTGGTCAAGGCGCAGCGCCCGGTGGCGCGGCGCGCGTGGATGCTGCTGTCGGTGGTCGCCAACCTCGGCATGCTCGGCTACTTCAAATACGGCGGATTTTTGCTGGCGAATTTCACCACGTTGCTGGCATCGGTCGGCGTGGTCTATCACGCGCCCGCGCCGGACATCGTGTTGCCGGTGGGCATCTCGTTCTACACGTTCGCGACGATGTCCTACACGCTGGACGTGTACCTGCGGCGAGCGCTGCCTGCGCGCAATTTCCTGGACTACGCGTTGTTCGTGACGTTCTTTCCGCACCTCGTCGCCGGGCCGATCATGCGCCCGACCGAACTGGTGCCGCAATTCGAGCAGCCGCGCCGTGCGAACCGCCAGCAACTGTTTTTCGGACTGGCGTTGATGACGATCGGCATGTTCAACAAGGTCGTGCTGGCCGACGGCTTCCTGGCGCACGCGGCGGAAACGGTTTACGACACGAACAAGATTCCCGGCGCGCTGGATGCATGGATGGGCACGCTGGCCTTCAGCGGCCAGATCTTCTGCGACTTCGCCGGTTATTCGACGATCGCGATCGGCGTTGCGATGTGCCTGGGCTTCGCGATGCCCGACAACTTCCGTTTTCCCTACGCCGCGATCGGGTTTTCGGATTTCTGGCGGCGCTGGCACATCACGCTGTCGTCGTGGTTGCGCGACTACCTCTACATCCCGCTGGGCGGCAACCGCCATGGTCCACGCCGCACCTACGCCGCACTGATGGGCACCATGCTGCTCGGCGGGCTGTGGCACGGCGCCAACTGGACCTTCGTCGCCTGGGGCGGGTTGCACGGCATTTATCTTTCGGTCGAACGCTGGTTGCGAAAACGCTTCGCTGGATTCCAGCCGAATATCTGGGCGTTGCTGGCGTTTGGCCTCATCACCTATGCGCTGGTGAATGTCACTTGGGTGTTTTTCCGCGCCAAGACATTCTCGCGCGCATGGACGGTATTGCGCGGCATGTTCGGCGGCAACGTGAAGGCTGTACCGCTGCTCACGACCGAATCTCTGGTGGTGGTGGCCGCGATCATCACCGGGCTGGTGATCACGCACTGGCTGATGCGCAACCGCACGCTGGAATCGGTGTTGGCACGCGCGCCGGCGGCTGTGCTGTCGTGTACCTGGGCGGTCATGGCGTTCGCCATCATCGCGACACAAGGCAACGGCAATGCCTTCATCTATTTTCAGTTCTAGGAAAATCGCGACTATCCCGCACAGCCAAGATCGGCATGCTCCCACAACCCCCGAAATCATTGCTGCGAATGATTTCCGGCCCCCTTGACCCAAGGGGGCTGAAGCTCAAAAGCCACTGTCATGAGTCAGGACCGGACATTCCCAGAATCCTCCAGCTCTGAACTGGTCGTCGAGCGCTCGATGAGCGCGGAGGCGCGCGTCGCCTTGCGTCCAGGCTTGCGCCTGACCGCGGCCGACCGTCCGGGCCAGGCGCAGCCGGTGCCGGAGCGCGATATTCCAGAACGAGACTGGGGCACGATCTTGCTGGCGGCTTTGGTGATGACATTGCTGATGCTGGGCATGTGGGAGTGGCATTGGCGCGCGTTCGGAGTCGAGCCAAGCCTCACCAACAGCGATGCGCTCTGGGCCACGCAGCGCCGCCGCATCGACCATGGCGAGGGCAATGGCGCGACGGTGCTGATAGGTTCCTCGCGGATGCTGTTCGACCTGCAATTGCCGGTCTGGCAACAGCTTTCCGGGAAGCGTCCGATCCAGCTCGCACTGGAAGGCACCTCGCCGATGTTTGCGCTGGAGGATCTCGCCGACGATCCGAATTTCAGCAACGGTCGGCTGCTGGTGGGTGTGGCGCCCGATATTTTCTTCAGCGGTTTTGCCTACCGCGGCGGCGTGTTGAAGTACACCCGCAAGCAGTCGCCTTCGCAACGCGTGGGCCAATGGCTGTCGATGCATTTCGTCGAGCCGTTTCTGGCGTTCGACGACCCGGATTACGCGTTGCCCACCGTGCTCGAGCGGCAGGATTGGTGGCCGGTGCGGCCCGGCATGCATCCGCACAAGGACGTGCGCAAACTGATGGTGGTGACAGCGCCGGATCGAGCCAGCCACATCTGGGACAAGCTCGAAAAGGATTCGGCCTATGCCGCGCTGGCGCAGAGCATCTGGGCGCAGCACTTTTCACTGGGCCCCGGCATGCCGACGTTGCAGGAATTGCACAAGGGCGCCGCCGAGCAGATCGAACGCGCCGCGAAAGCGGTCGCCAAGTTGCGCAGGCGCAACGTGGAAGTGATCTTCGTCCGGACGCCGAGTGCCGGTGGCTATCTGGCCTTCGAAGACAAGGTCTTCCCGCGTGCGAAAACCTGGGACGTGCTGCTGGCGAAGACCGGCGCGCCCGGGGTGCACTTCCAGGATCACCCGGAATTGCAGGGCCTCTGGTTGCCGGAGTGGTCGCACTTGGCGGCGCGCGACGCGGTGCGCTTTACGCAAGGGCTCTACGCGGTCATCCAGCGCGACATCGAACACCGTGCGCCGGCCGAACGTGTGTTGGTGCAGCAACCCAGTGCAGCGCGGTGAAGAATGATCACGGCCGTGGTCCATTCGGCATGACCTCCTCCATCGACGGGCCCGCGGAAACGCTGCCGCCGGTCGCCCGGAGCCTGGCGCCTCATCCGTCTTTGCGCGCCTGCGTTTCCAGTTGCGTCGAGGTTGCCCTGGACCTGCAACCCGGCGCCCTGCGGCCGATGGTGCTGGTCGGTTGGGACATCGCCAACGCGCCGCGACGGCCGATCTGGAATGCGAACAACTTCTTCGGCGAGACGTTCGGCGCGGCAGCGACGGTATCGCGCGCGGCTTTACAGCACTGAGGCTGTCGATGGCGACTGCATTCAAATGGCTCGGCATGACTTTGGGCGCGGTGTTGCTGCTGGCGGTGCTCGCGGTCGGTGTCATCTACGGCGCGTCCGAATATCAACTTCGGCGCTACGCCGATGTACCGGCTGTCGCGATCGCCGTCCCGGCCGGTGCGGCTGCCATCGCGCAAGGCCGCCACATCGCCGTCACCCGTGGCTGCTTCGGTTGCCACGGCCGTGATCTGGACGGGAAGGTTTTTTTCGAAGACCGATGGATGGGCCGACTGGTCGCGGCCAATCTCACGCTGAAGGTGCAGCGCTACACCAACGCGCAGGTGGCGCGGATTCTGCGCTACGGCGTCCGGCCAGACGGCACCGCCGTGATCGGCATGCCGTCGGCGACCTTCCACTTTCTGGACGACCAGGACCTCGGCAATCTGATCGCATTCCTACGCAGCGTGCCGAAGGCGGACCATCCGCTCCCCGCAACCCATCTGCGCATCATGGGGCGCTTGGAAATCCTGCGGCACCCATGGCGCATCGCCGCTCACGAAATCCGCGGGCTCGGCCCGCCGATGCATCCAGGAGTGCCGGCCGCGACGGCGGCTTATGGCGATTACCTCGCGCACACAGTTTGCACTGAATGCCACGGCCCCGATCTCGACGGCGAAGGAGGTTTCACCCCGAACCTGACCATCGCCAAGGCTTATTCACTCACGGATTTCACGCGTCTGATGCGCTCAGGGATGGCGCTCGGCGGCCGCGACCCCGGGTTGATGGGGGAGGTGGCGCGCAGCCGCTTCAGCCATTTCGACGACAAGGAGATTGCGGCGATTTATGCCTATCTCCAAACGCGTCATTCGCCTTGAGCCGGCTCCGGATACCGGCGCGGGTCGATGACCGCGCGTGGCCTAAGCCGCCAAGGGAACGGCGGGAACGCGCAACCGGAAATCCAGACGCTGCCCGGCGGATTCGCTGCGGAACCGCCGGGCAATCGCTACTCAGCGTTTGTCGAACAGCGCGCGCACATCCTTCACGAACATCGCGTCGCTCGCGGCCCGTGCATAGAACATGTGGCCGCCCGGATATTCCTTGACCTGCACCCTCGTCGGATCGCCCATCGCGGGCATCTGGTCGACGGCCAGCACGGAAACCATGAACGGACAGGACAAATCGTCCCAGCCATGCGCGATCAGCACGCGCAGGTTGGGATCGGTCGCAACGGCTTCGCGCAGTTGTTTCACCGAGCCATCGTTCGCGTCATCATCGTCGTGCCACAGGCGGCCGACGTCGTAGCTCAGGGTGTTGTAGCGGCCGTCGTATTTCCAGCCGACGGTTTGCGTGACGAAATTCACCATCGCGGTGGTGGTCGGTGCGATGATGCCGTTCAAGATCGGGTCGCCGCTGCGCTGGTGCGGTGAGTACGGGAACGGATCCCACGCGGTGAAGTTGGAGTCGTAGCGGCTGCCGAGCTTGCCTTCCGAACGATAGACCTCGCGCAAATAGGCCTGCGTTTCCAGGCGCCCCCCGGAGTTTTTCACGAAGACCGGATCGAGGCCGGTGAGTTCGGTGACCTTCTTGATCATCGCATCGTAAGCGGCGGGATCGCTGCGCCCCTTCATCAGCGCCTCGGCGTATTCCCCGCGCGTGTACGCGATGATCGGCGCCATCGCCGCGGCGGTGAGCTTGCCTTCGCGTTCCAGGTGCGCGGCGGCGATCGAGGGCAGGGTGGTCATCCACGCCATCGGCGAGGTGAATTCGTCGCTCCACGCCAGCGGATCAAGGTAAGGCGACAGCAGTACCATGCCGTTCATCGCGATGCCGAGCCGCGTCTGCAGGTAGTAGGTGATGCGCGGGCCGCGGAAACCGCCGTAGCTTTCGCCGGTGATGTACTTCGGCGACTCCATGCGGCCGTTCTTCACCAGCCAGTCGTAGACGATCCGTGACAGGTATGCGATGTCGGTGTCGGTGGAATAGAAATCCTTGGTCGATTGCTTGTCGTCGACCAGCGAACGGCTGTAGCCGGTGCCCACCGGGTCGATGAACACCAGATCGGTGAAGGGCAACCAGCTGCTCGGGTTGTCGTGCAGCGTCGCCGGTTCCGAAGGGGTGTCGCCTTCGACGCCGAACTTGACGATCTTCGGTCCGATCGCACCGAAGTTCAGGAACACCGACGATGCGCCGGGCCCGCCGTTGAAGGCGAAGGTCACCGGCCGGTTCTTGCCGGGCATCGTGTAAGCCGTGTAAACGACCTGCGCGATCGTCTTGCCGGTGTCGTCGCGTACCGGCAGCCAGCCGACCGTGGCGGTGTATTTCAGCGTGTGGCCGTCGACATCGATGCTCTGCGCCTTGCTCGCAGCGGCGGGCAGTGGCGGCAACTGGAATTCCGATCCGCTGGCGGTCTTGCCCTTGGCGGATTCGGCGTGCGCCGGCGGCGAAGCCGCGCAGGCGAAACAGGCGGCGACGGCGAACGCCGTCGCGAGAAGAGGCTTGTGCATCGGCAGGTTCCCCATGGAAAACCTGCGACTCTACTGATCCGCGCGCGAACGCGACTGTGCTGAAAGGCACGGTCGCGCCACGTTGGTGATTGCGGAATTCCGGATTCGTCAGTTGCCCGCGGTGCCTGCTTCAGCCGGTGCTGCAGCCGAACCCGTCGTCGCCGGCGGCGGCGTCGCGGCCGTACCCGCGGCGGCGGGCGTGTTGTTCTGTGCGTAATGGCCGATCTGCAGCGCGTACCCCGCACGGCTGCCCGGCGGCAGCGCGGCGGGATCCGCGTACACGCTGATCGTGTAAGTGGCCGCTGTGTCGACCGGCGTGGACCACTTCAGGGCATTGCTTTCGGCGCTGTCGACCATCGCCTTGCCGCTGGATTGATCCTGGACCTTGAAGTGCACATTGGAGTTGCGCGTGACGAGGTTGACCGCCAGCGTCTGGCCTGCCGCGATGGCGACCGCGTAGTCCCGCGCAGCAGCCTGCGAATCGAGCGTGCCCATCGTCTGCACCCACGGCTTGTTTTCCTCGAAGGTCACCGTGGTGGTCGGCGCCCGCATGTCGGATTGTCCATACTGTCCGATCTGCAAGGCGTAATCGGCGACTTCGCCGCGCTGCATCGCGTCGGGCTGGACGTACACGTGGATCGTGTAGGTCGCGGGGTCCTTGTTGGAGACGGACCAGGTGGTCGCGCCGGTGTTGTACGTGTCCACCAGATCATCGCGCGTGGTGTCATTCCGCACCTTGAAGAACACGTTGGGGTCGCGCGTGACCAGATTGATCTGGAACGTCTTGTCGGCCGCGATCGAGACCGTGTAATCCTGCGCGTTGTCCATGCGGGTGACCTTGCCGACTTCCTGGGTCCATGGATTGCTGGGCTGGAAGGTCACCGTGACGGACGAGTCGGCAAAGGCGGGCAGCGCAGCGCCAACGGCGGCCATCGCGAGGGCGGCGACCACGGAGCGGGAAAGACGGGAGGGCGACATGAAGAATCCTCGGACGGTTGAGTGGGACGTTCTTGCAAGGCGACACTCGACGCGCGCGCTGGCGCCGGGTGCCCCCATCGCACCATCCAGCATACTACCCTTGCCGTGGCGGCGACGGTCACCGCGTGTGCAGCGACCGTCGCATGCAACGCCCGTCAATGCCCGGATGCGCCGTTTCGAGAGCAGGCGGCACCATCCTTGACCTGCGTCACCGCGCCCGCGACGGCGGCGACGGTGCGGCTGTAGCAGGCACCGGTCGAGTCATTGAACCGATAACTCTGCGAGCTTTGCTGGGCCGTCGTCCCGGTCAAGTTGCCGCCGGCGTCGAAGTTCAAGGTATCGGCCGCATTGTCGGTCTGGTAGCGGTTGGAGGCGTAACGGCCATCGTGGCCGGCACGGGTCGACGTCAGCGTGAAACGTTGGTCGACGGTGGTTGCCTGATAGGCGGAACCGTCCGGGTTGAACGCGAACTTGTAGTCGAGCTGCAGTGGGAACGACCAGTTGCGGCTGGCGGTGCTGGTGCCGGACGGGCCGATGGTCGTGCTGGTGGACGTCGCGCTGGTCTGCACCGCGATGTTCTGCTCGTACACGGTGTCGCCATTGGTGGTCACGTCGTGGTTGCCGAAACTCGCGCTCTCGGCCACCACGGTGGTCACCTGCCCGTGCGAGGTATTGACATAGCCGCGCGCGTTGAACCTGTGACTCGAGGTGACGCTCATGTCGTACACGTCGCCGTTGCTGGAGAGCATGCTGTCCGGGTGTACGCCGCTGTCGCCGACTGCGCCGATCAGGGCGCCGGTGACCTGCTTGCTGCCCGAATCCTGGAACAACAGGAGGGTCGCGGCGGTGTCGAAGCGCTGGCTGTTGTTCTGGAAGGTCGGGTCGCCGGTTACCACGTTGATCGAAATCATGTGCGGCTGGCCATTGCTGAGCAATGCGGCGAACGGGGTGATATCCACGCGGAACGGCAGGAAATCCAGCGTCTGCACACCCGGGATCGGCCGCCACAGATAGGGATCGACGCCGCCGGTGTAGATCCACGTCGAGATCGGCACGAAACCGGCCGGTTTGCCGTCGATCGTGACTTCGGCTTCACGGAAGCCAGTGCCGCCGCAACCGGTGGCGAAAATGATCGAATCAGGCCCGCAGCTGTACCAGAACTCGTCGCCCGACTGCGGTTCAGCGGTCACATCGAGGTACGCGCGTTCGATGTTGGTGGGCAGCGTCAACGTCGCCGTCATCGGCGTCTGGTCCGTGTAGATCGAGACGGTGTTGCCCGCCGGATCACTGCCCAGCGACAGGACCTGATCGGGTACCCGTGGCGCCGGGAATTCCGGTGTGGCCGGATAGAAGTCGAGCTCGGCGCTGCCGGTGATCGAACCGTTGTAGGTGTCGTCGTAGATGTTGTAGACGACGGCGTTGCCCGGATGGGAAGCCATCAGCAACGTAGCCAGGTCGGTGACGTCGCGCTCGACGTGCCAACTCGGGCTGCGCGAGGCGGAGGGTTCCTGGGTGGTGCCGAAATAGACGTTGACGCCGCCGATCCATACGCTGGCGGTGCGGTCGAATTGACGGCCGGTGCTGACATTGAAATCGGCCTTGAACACCACCTTGTTCCATGGCCCGTTGCAGCCCGTCGGCGGCGCGTAATCGAAACCGTGCGCGGAATAATCGTCGAAGGTGCCGGTGGGTGAATCGGCGGTGTAGAGCTTGACGACGCAGGGGGTTTCCGGCGGTACCGGCACCAGCGGATCGGCGACGGCTGCTCCGGTTTCACCGATCGCGATCGCGGGTCCGACGATGGGTTCCGGCGCCATTGCGGCGGCGGCGCTGATGGCGGCCAGAAGGCCCGCCGTTAGTATCACGGCCTTGCGTGGCAATCCGTTACGAGGCGAAGCGTGCATGGTGTCCTCCTTTTCCTGGGTCGATGGGCCCCTTGGACAGCCTGCTCAGCGTAGCACCAAACGTGGCGGAAAGTTACATATGTGTTGTATGGATTTACTTGTGAAATCGTCCCCCTGATCACTGCCTGAAGCGAATCGACATGATCCTCACACTCGCCATCATCGCCGTCACCTGCATCGTCTCCTGGATCGCCTTCAAGGACGGCAAGCTGATGCAACGCCTGCTGCTGTGGCCACCTGCAATCGAGAAGAAACACGAATACTGGCGTTTGCTCAGCTACGGACTGGTGCACGCGGACTTCCAGCACCTGCTGTTCAACATGGTCACGCTGTTCTTTTTCGGACGCGCGATGGAAGGCAGCGGGTTGTACTCCGCGCACCTCGGCTCGCTGGGATTGCTGTGGTTCTACCTGGGCGGCCTGCTGGTTTCGATCCTGCCGACCTACATCCAGAACCGGCGCAACGCGAACTACCACAGCCTCGGTGCCTCCGGCGCGGTGTCGGCGGTGCTGTTCGCTTCCATCCTGCTGTATCCGTGGTCGATGATCTTCGTGGTCTTCTTTCCGGTCCCGGCGATCCTGTACGCGGTCGCGTTCGTCGCGTATTCGATCTGGATGGACCATCGCGGCGGCAGCTACATCAACCACAGTGCGCACATGTGGGGAGCTGCCTACGGCATCGTGTTCACGGTGTTGATGGAGCCGCGGGTGATTCCGTTTTTCCTGCAGCAGTTGCGCAATCCGCACTTCGGGATGTGATGGATGGCCGAAGCAGGTCCGGCGTTACAATGGAATGCTTCCGCGCAGCGACTGCGCGTCCATGTCTTTCGCACAGAACCTCATGAGCGAATCTGCAGACAAACCCCGTCCGTTGCCCGGCAGCAAGTTCACCAGCCCGCAAGGCACGCGGGCGGTCAAGGACGGCATTCGTCCGAGCGCGCTGAGCCGCGTGCCCGATGCGGCGCGCAAGCCAACGTGGCTGCGGGTGAAATTGCCGGCCGGCGCAAAGTACGAAGAAATCCGCGACATCGTGCGCACCCACAAGCTTTCGACGGTGTGCGCAGAGTCCAAGTGCCCCAATATCGCCGAATGCTGGGGCCGGGGCACCGCCACGCTGATGCTGATGGGTTCGGTATGCACGCGCGCGTGCAAGTTCTGCTCGGTTTCGACCGGCAATCCGCACGGTTGGCTGGATCCGGTGGAACCGGCCAGCGTCGCCGACGCGGTGGCGCTGATGAACCTGAAATACGTGGTGCTCACCTCGGTCGATCGTGACGACCTGCCGGATGGCGGTGCCGCGCATTACGCGGCCTGCATCCGCGCGATCCACGGCCGCGTGCCTGAAACCGCAGTGGAGGCCTTGACCCCCGATTTCGCGGGTCGTCATCGTCATGTGGCCACGGTTCTTGACGCAGGATTAGTCACTTACGCACAGAATCTCGAAACCGTAGAACGCCTGACCCATCCGGTGCGCGACGCACGCGCCGGCTATCGGCAGACGCTCGATATCCTGAAGTTCGCCAAGGGCTACGCGCCGCAAACCGTCACCAAGACCAGCATGATGCTGGGCCTCGGCGAAACCGACGACGAGATCGAGCGCGCGCTGTCCGACATCCGCGCGGCCGACGTGGACGTGGTCACAATGGGGCAGTACATGCGCCCGACGCAAAATCATTTGCCCGTGGCGCGCTTCGTGACGCCCGAGCAGTTCCAGCAGTACCGCGAGCTGGCGCTGGGCATGGGTTTCCTGGAAGCAGTATCCGGACCGCTGGTGCGCTCGAGTTATCGCGCCGAGCAGGTGCTGGAACACAACAACGTCGGCCTCGACCCGACCGTCATGGAAGGCATTCGCCAGGCTGCTTCAATACGCTGCTGATCGTTGGTCTACCCGGGCGGGGCGGGCGCCCTGCACCCCCTGCACCAGGAGTCCTCGCAATTTTCCGCGACCGCATGTATCATGGAAGCACTGTGTTTGCCGGGTCACGGTAAATTGTGGCCCGATGCGCGCTTGATCTAGCGATCCCGCCCATCGTTCCATCCGCTTGCTCTCCCTGCAAATCAGTTCGAACCGCCGCCAATGTGGCGACGGCATCCCCAATGTTGCAAGGAGTAATCCATGTCGGATCGTAAAACTGGAACCGTCAAATGGTTCAATGACGCCAAGGGCTTCGGCTTCATCAGCCAGGAAGGTGGCGAGGACGTGTTCGTGCATTTTCGCGCGATCGAAGGCAGCGGTTTCAAGTCGCTGCAGGAAGGCCAGAAGGTC
>Ga0157370_10000832_pt1 | contig 39082 bp, 41 predicted proteins | sample C35metaG_FD_113463 | JGI IMG/M metagenome (GOLD analysis project Ga0157370, IMG submission 113463) | Corn rhizosphere microbial communities from Kellogg Biological Station, Michigan, USA - C3-5 metaG | ecosystem: Host-associated > Plants > Roots > Rhizosphere > Soil | place: USA: Michigan... | reverse complement strand
GACGATGCGATGAGCAAGGCGCGCTTCGAGTTCCGTTGGCGTGATCAGTTCGCGCTCGCGCTCGATCCGGAAACGGCGGAGACGTTCCATGACGAAACGCTTCCCGCTGAGGGCGCCAAGGTGGCGCATTTCTGCTCGATGTGCGGTCCGAAATTCTGCTCGATGAAGATCAGCCAGGAGGTGCGCGATGCCGCGCGCGGGCAGAATGATTCGCTCTCAAGCACTGAAATCCGCGCCGCGCTGGCGAAGAAGGCCGAGGAGTTCAAGCAGAGCGGCGGGGAGATCTACGTTCACAAGTCTTGAAGGCCAATTCTCACCCTCATCCTGAGCTTGTCGAAGGATGAGGGTGCGCCGACAGCACTTTCACATCGGCCTGCGGCCCGAAATCGCGTGCCAAAGAAAGAGCACGATGACCGCGCCGAGTATCGCGATCAACATCGACGTCGGATTGAAGCGGAAGACGTCGAAGGTGGTGATACCGCGAAAGATCGCGCCGCCGACGAGTGCTCCCACGAGGCCGAGCACGATGTTGACGATGCAACCCGAGCCGCGCCGGTTGACGATCTTGCTGGCGATGAACCCGGTGATCGCCCCGAACACAATCCACCCCAAAATGGACATGGCCCGTCCCCTTTTTGCCGCAACGAAAAGGTAGGTTACTCGTTGTTCATCGTACAAGGCGAATCGGAGAGCGGGTGGCAGGCGAACCTTCGAACTTGCGAAGACTGTGGAGCGCACTCGGCCCCGGCCTCATCACCGGTGCGGCGGATGACGATCCGAGCGGCATTGCGACATATTCCCAGGCGGGGGCGCAGTTCGGCTATGCGCTCACTTGGACGATGCTGCTCACGTTGCCGTTCATGGCGGCAATTCAGATCATCAGCGCCTGTATCGGCTGGGACACGCGTGCGGGCCTGGCGCGAAACATCGCCCAGCAGATGCCGGCGGCCGTGCTTTACTTCATTGTCGCGCTGCTCCTCGCCGCCAACACGCTCAACATCGCGGCCGATCTCGCGGCGATGGGCGCCGGCCTTCGGCTCGTCATCGGCGGTCCCGCGCTTGTCTATGCTCTGGCGTTCGGATTTGCTTGTCTCGCCGCTGAAATCATCGTGCCCTATCACCGCTATGTCGGCTATCTGAAGTTCCTGACACTCGTTCTATTCGTCTACGTCGCTGCCGCGTTCAGCATTCAAGTGCCGTGGGTTCACGTCTTGCGCGCGACGCTGCTGCCGCAGGTCTCCCTCGACCGCAACATGCTGCTCACCATCGTCGCCGTCTTCGGCACCACCATCAGCCCCTACTTGTTTTTCTGGCAGGCTTCGCAGGAGGCAGAGGAATCGCGTTTGAGCTATCGCCGACGGCGCAAGGCTGCCACACCGCTCAGCCCGACCGCATTCCGCCACATCGCGCGCGATACCTGGACGGGCATGATCGTCTCCAATCTCGTCGCCTTCTTCATCATCGTCACCACCGCGGCCACGCTGCACGCCCACGGCCTGACTAAGATCACCACCGCCGCACAGGCCGCCGAAGCGCTGCGTCCGATTGCGGGATTTTTCACCTTCGCGCTCTTCTCGGCCGGCATCATCGGGACGGGTTTGCTCGCAGTGCCCGTGTTGGCCGGCTCGGCAGCCTATGCGGTCGCGGAAACGTTTCACTTGCGTGGAAGCCTCGAACTCCCGGCCAACCGTGCCATCGGCTTTTACGCCATCGTCAGCGCGGCGACGCTCGCCGGCGCCGGCCTGACGCTGACCAAGATGGATCCGATTGCGATGCTGTTCTGGGCGGCTGTCATCAACGGCGTTGTCGCCGTGCCGATCATGGCGGTGATGATGATCCTGATTTCGCGGAAGGGACCCAGCGTGGCGCTGCCCGCCTGGCTCAAATCGCTCGGTTGGCTTTCGACGGCGCTGATGGCCCTCGCTGTCGCGCTGATGGTGTGGTCGGCACTGTGAGGCGCCCGCTCATCCTTCGACAAGCTCCTCCTTCGGCAGGCTCAGGATGAGGTTCCAGCCTATTCCCTCATCCTGAGCCTGCCGAAGGACGAGGGCAGGCGGACTACATCGTCACGACGACTTTGCCCATCGCCTTGCGATCCATCAGCATACGGATCGATTTTCCGGCATCCGCCAGCGGAAATTTCGCGGACACGTTGGGGTGCAGCTTGCCCTCGGCGATCATCTGCATGATTTCGTGCAGGCTTTCGTTCGCGCGTTTGGGATCGCGTTGCGTCGACGCGCCCCAGAAGACGCCCTGGATATCGCAGCCCTTGAGCAGCGTCAGGTTCAGCGGGATTTTCGGAATCTCGCCGGCGGCGAAGCCGATCACGAGATAACGTCCCTCCCAATTCATCGCCCGCAGCGCGGGCTCGGAGTACTGGTCGCCGACCGGATCGTACAAAACGTCCGCGCCCAGGCCGCCGGTCAGTTCCTTGATCTTGTCGGACATCGCCTTCTGCTGGTCGCGCGTCAGCGGCAGTCTCGGATACACGAAGCCGGCACTCGCGCCATGCTTCATCGCGAGATCGACTTTCTCCTGGGACGAGGCGCCGGCAATCACCTTCGCGCCCATCGCGGCGCCGATCTCCACCGCCGAGAGGCCGACGCCTCCGGCCGCACCGAGCACGACCAGCGTTTCGCCCGCTTTTAGGCGCGCCCGATCCTTCAGCGCGTGATAGGACGTGCCGTAGGTCACGATGAAGGCCGATGCGACGTCGAAATTCACATTCGCCGGCATTGGAACGCAGCGGCGGGCGTCGGCCAGCACCTCCTCCGCGAACCCGCCGTTGCCGACCGAGACCGCGACACGGTCGCCAACCTTCGGATTGCTCACGCCTTCGCCCAGCGCCGTGACGACGCCGGCCACTTCACCGCCGGGCGGAAAGGGAAGCGGCGGCTTGAACTGATATTTGTCGGCCAGCATGAGCACATCCGGGAAGTTCACGCCGCAGGCCTTGACCGCGATCAGGACCTGGTTCTTGCCCGGCGTCGGAGAGGGTAGCTCCCTCAGCTCCATTTCCTCCGGCGGTCCATAGTGCGTGCAAAGCATGGCTTTCATGGCGTTACTCCCCAAATGTCACGATGTCTTGATAGCGAGATCGGGCAAGACCTTACGGGAAGGACGCGCCCGGTCAAAGCAGGATTCGCGGAACCAAAAGCGCGGGATTCGAGTATAATAGCTGGTGGAGGGCAGACTCGTTGAAGGACGTTTAGGTATGCGCAAACTTTTCATGGCCCTGGCCGGCATTGCAGTTCTCACGGCCACGTCTGCTTCTGCTTCGGCCGGCAACAGCTGCATTCGGCACGACGACATCTACAACTGGAACAATCTCGACGACAGGACTTTGATTCTCGAGAACTATCGCCATCAAAAGTTCATGGTGAAGCTGATCGGCACTTGCCAGGATTTCACCTATCACCAGCGGCTCATCATCAAGTCGCCGGGCGCCTTGCGCATCAGCTGCGTGGAAAAAGGCGACATCGTGATCACGCCCAACAACGGCATCTCGGGCCGCTGCGCGATCACGTCGATCACCCCCTATACCGCGCCGGTCAAGAGCGACAAGCACACGGGGTACTGAACTCAAGCCAGCGTCAGCTTGGCGAGCGCGGCCGCGGGGCGGCGCTCGCCAACGACGGTGCCGCGCGTATTGAAGACCGGCGCGCACAGGATGCTTCGCGCCGGCTCACTTGCATCGAGGAGCTTGAGAGCATCGAGCGTCGCGGCAATCGCGGTTTCCGCGGCACGCCCCGCGCCATCGTCGATCTTGATCGCGACACCGAAGCTCATTTCCGGTACCCAAGCCGCATAGAAACCTTCCGCACCCGCCTTGACGGCCGCGCGGCCGCGGCAAGCGCGCATCAGCGTGGCACAGACGCGTCCGGTACCTGAGACAAGTTCGGGATGCGCAATCATCGCTGCGAGCAGGCGCCGGGAGGCCATTGCGCGCTCTTTCGACAAACCGTCCGGCGCCGCCATGCGCGCGGCGGCGCGCGCGAATTCTCTAAGCGACAGCGCAAAGTTCGGCGCCGCGCAGCCGTCGATGCCGAAAGCGAGTTCCTTTGCGTCGCTGAGTTCACGCAGAGTCTTCGCGACTTCTTGCTGCACGGGATGGCTCACGGCCTCATAGCCTTTCGTCGCGATATCCCAATGGCGCGCCACGCTGAGAAAGCCGGCGTGCTTTCCCGAACAGTTGTTGAAAAGGCGCGTCGGCTTCTCGCCACGCCGGATCATCGCTTCGGCGACCGGCTCGTAGCGCGACGGATGCGCGCCGCAGGCGAGATCGCTCTCGCCAAGACCAAGTCGCTCCAACCAGGCGGCGATCCGCGCGATGTGCATCGGCTCGCCCGAGTGCGAGGCACAGGCGAGCGCGAGCTCTTCGTCGCCGAGGCCGAACGCATCCGCCGCTCCGGACTCGACGAGCGGAAGCGCCTGCAAGGGCTTGAGCGACGAGCGCGAAAAGACCGGCGTTTCGATATCGCCGAGCGCGAGTTTTACAGACCCTTCCGCATCAAGGACTGCAATCGAACCGCGATGGACGCTTTCGACCATCTCGCCACGGGTGATCTCGACCAGAACCGGATTCGTCATGCAAGAACTCTTGTCATCGCCGGTATCCGACGCTATCGCGTCCATCCGGGATCACAAAGCAGGCATTTGGCCATGCGCGGTTATTTCGCTGTCGGCGTCGACGGCATCTCGAAGCCGATGAATCTGGGCAATCTTATGCGCACCGCCAACGCGTTCGGCGCAAGCTTCTTTTTCACGATCAATGCGCGCGTAAAACTCTCCGAGGCCCAGTCCGATACATCCAGGACGGAAGGCGCGATCCCGCTTTATGCTTACGCAAACGCCGAGGAGTTCAGACTGCCCTCGGGCTGCCGCCTCGTCGGGGTGGAGATCACCAACGATGCGGTCGAACTGCCGCGCTTTCGCCATCCCACGCGCGCCGCATACGTGTTCGGCGCCGAACGCATGTCGCTTTCGTCGCAGGTCCTGGCGCGCTGCGAATTCGTCGTGAAAATTCCGACGCGTTTTTCCATCAATGTCGGAACGGCGGGCGCTATCGTGCTTTACGACCGGTTGATCAGCACTGGCGGCTATGGCAGCCGCCCGATTGCGCCAGGTGGAGCGCTGCCGGAAATACCCCCACAGCACAAGTGGGGCGCGCCGATCGTCCGCTCGCGCAAGTGACAACGCATCTTCGCCCTGTATAGTCCGGCCACGCATGACACCAGCCATTTCCATCTCACATCTGCGCAAGGTCTATCGCACCGGCACAGTCGCGGTCGAAGACATTTCGCTTACGATAAATCCCGGCGATTTCTTCGGCTTTCTCGGACCCAATGGCGCCGGCAAGTCGACGACGATCCATTGCTTGACGGGTATCGCGACGCCGACATCGGGCAAAATCGAGATCTTCGGCGTCGATGCGGTCAAGAATTATCGCGAGGCGAGGCGGCTCGTCGGGCTTTGTCCGCAGGAATTCAACGTCGACCCATTCGCGACGCCGCGCAACATCGTCGACTGGATGGGCGGCTATTTCGGCATGAGCGCGGCGGCACGGAAGTCGCAGATCGACATGCTGATGGAACGCTTCGATCTCGTGGCACATCAAAAGAAGGCTTTTCGCGAACTCTCCGGAGGGCTCAAGCGCCGCGTGGTGCTCGCCCGAGCGCTCGTCAACGACCCCAAGCTGATCGTGCTCGATGAGCCGACGGCCGGCGTGGATGTCGAGTTGCGCCGCGTCTTGTGGCGCTATCTGCAGCAAATCAATGCAGACGGAAAGACGATCCTGCTCACCTCGCACTATCTGGAGGAAATCGAACGCCTCTGCCGTACGGTCGCGATCGTGAACAAGGGACTGATCGTCAGGGAGGGCACCAAGGACCAGATGGTCAAAGCCTCCGGCGGCATCGAGGCGGCCTACCTTTCCGCGACCGGGGCCGAACCGGATCATGTGGGCGCACGATGAAGCGGCTCGGCATCAACTGGATCGGGCTTTGGACCATCGTGCGGCGCGAGCTTTCGCGAATGATGCGCGTGCCGATCCAGGCCTTCATTGCGCCGTGGATTTCGGCGCTACTCTTCATTTTCATCTTCGGTTACGTCATCGGCGGCCGCATGCCGACGATCGGAAACCACAAATACCTGGTCTTCGTGCTGCCGGGCATTCTGATGATGAACATCGTCAACGCTTCATTCCTGCAGGCATCGAACGCGATCTATTTTTCCCGCTTCCAGCGCTATGTCGAGGAGACGCTGGTTGCGCCGCTGTCCTATGTCGAGATGATCCTGGGCTCGCTGACCGTCGTGGTGATGCGCTCGACGGTGACCGCGATCGGAATCCTCGTCATGGGCGTGGCGTTCGGGGCGACGTCGATCCAGTCGATCGGCGGCTTTTTATTCTGGGTCATCGGCGTGTCGGCTATCTTCGGCCTCTTCGGCATCATCATCGGGCTTTGGGCGAAAACCTTCGAGCAGCTCAACGTGCTCATCGTCTTCTTCATCGCGCCGCTCTCGGTGGTGGGAGGCGTGTTCAACACCGTGAATATGTTGCCGCCGTGGCTGCGCTGGCTCGCCTTGGGCAACCCCTTCTTCTATTTCATCAACGGGCTTCGCTACGCAATGATGGGATTCAACGAAGCGCCGGAGGGTCTCGGCGCCGCGCTGACCCTTGGACTTCTCTCCCTGCTGGGCCTGATTGTCTGGCGGCTCTATTCGACCGGCTATGGCCTTCGGGAGTAGCGTCACTATCTAACGGATGGAAAGGTTCGCCATGCCACCTCGCAACGCCACTGCGGCCGTCGTGGGCGCCGGCGATTTCATCGGCTCCGCCATCGCCCGGAAATTCGCCGCCGAAGGCTTTACCGTTTTCGCCGGACGCCGCACCGCGGAGAAGCTTTCCGCGCTCAAGTCGGATATCGAAGCGCGCGGCGGTCGCTTGGAGGCGCGCGGGCTTGACGCGCGCAGCGAGGAGCAGATCACCCACTTCCTCCAAGAAGCCGATGGCCATGCGCCGCTTGAGGTTTGCGTCTTCAATCCCGGCGCCAATGTGAATTTTCCCGTCCTGGACACGACCGAACGCGTGTTTCGCAAAGTCTGGGAGATGGCCTGCTATGGCGGATTTCTCACCGGGCGCGAGGCGGCGCGGCTCATGCTGGCGCGCGGCAAAGGCACGATCCTCTTCACGGGCGCGACGGCGTCGCTGCGCGGCGGCAAGGGCTATGCCGCATTCGCCAGCGCCAAGTTCGGGCTCAGAGCCGTCGCGCAGAGCATGGCGCGCGAGCTTGGTCCTCAGAATATCCATGTCGCGCATCTGATCATCGATGCGGGCGTCGACACGGCTTTCGTGCGCGACCGCATCAAGGCGCGCGGCGGCGAGGCGGCGCTTTCGGACCTCAAGCCCGATCAGCTGATGAACCCGGAGTCGATCGCCAACGCCTACTGGTATCTGCACACCCAGACGCGCGACGCCTGGACGTTCGAGCTCGATGTGCGGCCCTATGGAGAGACCTGGTGATGAGCGTTAAAGCGGAGTTCCTCTTCGATTTCGGCAGTCCCAATGCCTTTCTTGCCCATCGTGTCATCCCGCATATCGAAAAGCGCACGGGCGTGAAATTCGTCTACAAGCCCGTTTTGCTCGGCGGCATCTTCAAGGCGACGGGAAACCAGTCGCCGATGCAGGCGTTCGGGCACATCAAGAACAAGCTTGCCTACGAGCAGCTGGAGACCCAGCGCTTCATCCGCAGTCACGGAATCTCGGACTTTAAGTTCAATCCATTCTTTCCCGTCAACACGCTCAATCTGATGCGCATGGCGGTCGCCGCTCAGAGCGAGGGTATCCTTCCCCGCATCATGGACGCCGTCTTTCATCACATGTGGATTGCGCCCAAGAAGATGGACGATCCGCAGGTCGTGAAAGCGGCGCTTGTCGAGTCCGGCATCGACCCGGCACTGCTCGAGCGTGCTCAGGCGCCCGATGTGAAGGCTGCGCTCATCGCCAACACCGAGGATGCGGTCGTTCGCGGCGCATTCGGGATTCCGACATTCTTCGTGGGCGAGGAAATCTTCTTCGGCAAGGATCGCCTGCGCGATGTCGAAGAGGCGATTCACGTCGCCATGGCGTCCGCGTAAGTACCAAAACGGGATTCCGGTCGATGGACGGGATGCGGTCCGGCCCCTATTGTGCCGCCCGCACCGAGGTGGATTTGGGCGGGTGTGCGGCGCTAGTGTGACTGGGCCGGAGCGGGGAGTTGGGTGGCCGATGATGATTCGTGCTCGTCTTGTGTCGCGTCTGTTGCTCGCGGGCGCCTTTGCGGCGTCGGCGCTCGGTGCTGCGGCTGCCGCGGAGCCGGCCACGCTTTTGGGCGTGAACAAGGACTGGTCGGCTTTCACGACCGGTAGCGGCGGGTCGAAAATCTGCTATGCGCTGGCGAAACCGGTGTCGAGCGATCCCAAGAAGGCGAAACGCGATCCGATCTATTTCATCATCACGGATTGGCCGGGCCGCAAGCCCAAGACCAAGTCCGAACCGGAAGCCGTCCCAGGCTATCTCTACAAGGACGGCACGACCGTTTCGGCGCAGGTCGGCGGTGCCAAGTTCGAGATGTTCGCCAAGAACGACGCCGGCGCCGGCGCCGCCTGGGTGCGCGAACGCGCCGATGAAGTGCGCATGATCGAAGCAATGAAGAAGAGCAAGCAGCTGGTCGTCACCGGTACGTCCCAGCGTGGCACCGTCACCCGCGACACCTATTCGCTTGCCGGACTCTCGGACGCGCTGCAGAAGATCCACGAAGCCTGCGGCATGTGACACGAATTGGTCGTGCCGTCCCCGGCGCGTGGTAAGATTAGCGAGATGACGGAACGGACCAACCTCATCGGCCTTTCGCCGGCCGAAATGCATGCGGCGCTGATCGCCGGCGGCGTGCCTGAAAAAGCGGCGCAGATGCGCACGCGCCAACTGTGGAACTGGATCTATGTCCACGGCGCGCGCGAGTTCGGCGCCATGACGAATCTTGCGAAGGATTTTCGCGCCGAGATGGCGGCGCGCTTCGTCCTCGAGCGTCCGCAGGTGATGACGGAACAAATCTCCAACGACGGAACGCGCAAATGGCTGCTCCGCACCGATCCCGGCATCGAATTCGAAACCGTGTTCATTCCGGAGCCGGGCAGGGGAACCTTGTGCATCTCCTCGCAGGTCGGCTGCACCCTCAATTGCCGCTTCTGTCACACCGGCACGCAGAAACTCGTGCGCAACCTCACGCCAGAGGAGATCGTCGGACAGGTGATGATCGCGCGCGAGGCGCTGGGCGACTGGCCATCGACGAAAGAGAATCGGCGCGTCACCAATGTCGTGCTGATGGGCATGGGCGAGCCGCTCTACAATTTCGACAACGTCAAGCAGGCGATGGCGCTCGTGAGCGACGGCGATGGCCTCGCATTCTCCAAGCGCCGCATTACGCTTTCGACCGCGGGAGTCGTTCCGATGATCGCCCGCGCGGGCCATGAGATCGGCTGCTCGCTCGCCATTTCGCTGCACTCGGCGCGCGACGAGATCCGCGACGTCATCGTGCCGATCAACAAGAAATACCCTCTGAAGGAATTGCTCGAAGCCTGCCGCAGCTATCCCGGCGTCTCGAACGCGCGGCGCATCACCTTCGAATATGTGATGCTCAAGGGCGTGAACGATTCCCTCGCCGACGCGCGCGAGCTCGTGCGCGCGATCCGCGGCATTCCGGCGAAGATCAATCTCATCCCCTTCAATCCCTGGCCGGGCGCGCCCTATGAATGCTCGGATTGGGAACAGATCGAAAAGTTCGCCGAGATCGTCAATCGCGCGGGCTATGCCTCGCCGGTGCGCACGCCGCGCGGGCGCGACATCATGGCGGCGTGCGGCCAGCTCAAGAGCGAGAGCGTGAAGCTGCGCGCCAGCGAGCGGGCGGCGGCGGAAAAGCTCGCCGAGATGCGTTCTGCCGAACTTGCCCGCATGCCGTCTTGAGCGGACATCATGCTTCTTTCTTGTCGGCTTGCGCGCGGAGGACTCTTTTAGTCAGATGGATGGCTGCCACAAGGCCGGCCCTGACGGAGTGGGAAAGCAATGGCGTCCAGTCTCTTCGACCTCTCGAACAAGATCGCCGTCGTTACTGGTGGTTCGCGCGGTCTCGGCCGTCAGATGGTGCTGGCTTTCGCGAAGGCCGGAGCCGACGTGGTGATCGCAAGCCGCAAGCTCGAGGCTTGTCAGGTTGTGGCGAAGGATGTCGAGGCGCTCGGCCGCCGCGCATTTCCCTTCGCCGCGCATGTCGGCAAATGGAGCGACAACGACGCACTCGCCGACGCCGCCTACCGGCATTTCGGCCGCGTCGACATCCTCGTCAACAATGCTGGAATGTCGCCGCTGGCGCCATCGTTGTCCGAGACGAGCGAGGACCTGTTCGACAAGATCGTCGATGTGAACTTCAAGGGACCGTTCCGGCTCTCGTCGCTCATCGGCGAGCGCATGGTCAAGGGCGATGGCGGCGTGATCATCAATCTGTCGAGCACGGCCGCATTCCTGCCGATGCCGCACACCATTCCTTATGGCGGCGCCAAGGCGGCGATCGGCGTGATGACGGTCGCGCTCGCCAAGGCCTTCGCGCCGAAGGTGCGCGTCAACTGCATCGCGCCAGGACCCTTCCTCACCGACGTCTCGACCGTGTGGCGCGAGAACGAGGCGGCGAAGAACGCGCTCGGCTTGAAACGCTTCGGCGAGCCGGAAGAGATCGTCGGCACCGCGCTCTATCTCGCGAGCGACGCCTCATCCTACACGACCGGGCAGGTCATTCGGGTCGACGGCGGGAGTTGGTAGCGCTCAGCCGAGACCGCCGGTTGGTAAATCAAATTTAGCAATTGGCCGTTTAACGTCTTCGAAAGTGCCGTCGGCTTGGGCGGTCGAGGCGGGCGGAGACTCCATGCCAAAAGGCATATTCGGCGCGGCGATTTTCCTCAGCGCGTTCCTGCTCTTCTGGGTGCAGCCGCTCTTCTCGAAGATGGTATTGCCGCTTCTCGGCGGATCGCCCTCCGTTTGGAACACGGCGATGATGTTCTTTCAGCTCGTGCTGCTCGCGGGCTACGGCTACTCCCATCTCCTGACGCAACGCGTTGCCGGCCTTCGCACGCAGATCGCCATTCACGGCGCCGTCATCGCGGGCGGTCTGCTCTTTCTTCCGTTCGCCGTTGCGCGCACACTGATCCCGCCGACGAGCGGTTCGCCGATCCCCTGGTTGATCGGTCTGTTGGCACTCTCGGTCGGCTGGCCGTTCTTCGCACTCGCCGCGTCCGCGCCGCTTGTGCAAGCCTGGTTTGCGCGCAGCGGCCATCGTCAGAGCGATGATCCCTATTTTCTCTATGCCGCCAGCAACTCCGGCAGTCTGCTGGCGCTGCTGGCGTTCCCGATCCTGTTCGAGCCGACGCTGACGCTCGCCGGGCAGGCGAGGGCGTGGGCGTTTGGTTATGGCGCGTTCATCGCCGTCCTCGCGGTGCTGGGCGTGGCCTTGTCGAGGACCGACGGACAAACAGCGCCCGGCGCGAAATTGCAGACACCGGGTTCCTCCAGCGCTTGGACGCAGCGCCTGATCTGGATCGCGCTGGCCTTCGTGCCATCGAGCTTGTTGCTTGGAGTTACCACCTACATCACGACGGACATCGCCTCGGCACCGCTGCTTTGGGTAGTGCCGCTCGGCCTTTATCTGCTGTCGTTCATCATCGCCTTCGCGCGCCAAACGCTGCTCAGACCCGAATGGACCTTAAAAGCGCAGTCGGTCGGCATTCTCGTCGTGGCGACCATGGTGACGTTGGTGCTTTTGTTTGAACGTCGCGGACCGGTGTTCGTCGTCGCCGGCGTTCATCTCCTGACGTTCTTCGTGACGGCAGTCCTCTGCCATACTGAATTGGCACGTCGGCGGCCCGGTGTCGCGCTGCTCACGGAATTCTATTTCTGCATGTCGATCGGAGGCGCGCTGGGCGGCATCTTCAATGCGCTCGTTGCGCCGCTGCTGTTCTCCACGGATTACGAATACTACCTTGCCCTGGTCGGTGCCTGCGCGCTGCGCGTCTTCGTGAGTGGCGAAGCGAAAGGCGTGAACATCAGGGACGTGGTTTTTCCGCTGATCCTTGCGGCGGTCGTCGCAGCCGTTTCCTACGAATCCGTCGACAAGGGGATGCTTGGACCTTTGGGCCGCGTCCTCTTCCTGGTGCCCTGTGCGTTGGCGCTTTACGCCTTCACGGCGCGGCCATTGCGTTTCGCGTTCGGCGTCGCGGCCATGGTTGGCAGCGCCTTGCTCGTGCAGAGTTCGGTCGACGTACTCCTGACGGAACGCAACTTCTTCGGCATCAACCGCGTCAAGCTGATCGAGGGCGGCTCCAAGACCGCGCTCATTCATGGCACGACGATGCACGGCACCGAATTCACGGCTCCGAGCCTTCGCCGTGAGCCGCTGGCCTACTACGCCCGTTCCGGCCCCGCCGGTCAGCTGATGGCGTTGGGAGGCATTCGAAACGACGTCGCCGCCATCGGCCTTGGCACCGGCGCGCTCGCTTGTTACCGCAAATCCGGCGAGCGTTGGACCTTCTTCGAAATCGACGCCGCGGTGGAGAAGATCGCCCGCGACACGCGCTATTTTCACTATCTGTCCGATTGTGGCGTCCCGAAGATCATTCTCGGCGACGGACGATTGTCGCTCAAAGAACGTCCTGATCACAGCTATGATCTGATCATCGTGGACGCGTTCAGTTCCGACTCGATTCCGATGCACCTGCTGACGCGAGAGGCCTTGGCGCTCTACTTGAGCAAGCTGAGGTCGCGCGGCGTCGTCCTGTTCAACATCAGCAATGATTATCTCGAGCTGGCTCCCGTACTCACGACGCTGGTAAAGAGTGTCGGCGCGGCAGCACGTCATCAGCTCTTCCAGCCGTCGCCGGCGGACGTGGCCAAAGGTGCGACCGCTTCGGAGTGGATGGCCATTGCAGCGTCAGAGTCCGACCTGGAATTCTTGCGCAAGGAGAAACGCTGGCAGGTCGTGAAGACAGACGTTGATCCGGCGCCCTGGACCGACGATTTCTCGAATATCATCGGTGCCATGCGCTGGTGAGGCGCCCGCTTGACGGTGCGCAGGTGAACGGAAGCCTTACAGCGACAGCAGCAAAGCAAATTGACGAGAATGGCTTGACGCCTTGGCGTCGCGGACTATCTAACATTGCCCTCGTCGTACCTTCGCACGCCGGCCGGTTTGGGGAGGGGGTGCGCAAAAGTCGAAAACGAATAAACTGATTGATCACAAGGACTTGGTGTTCAAATCGGTCCTGTCGATGTGGGATAAGTCGTGGCGCAAAAAGACGTAAAAAAAGTCGTGTTGGCCTATTCGGGGGGCCTCGATACGTCGGTCATTTTGAAATGGCTGCAGACCGCCTATGGCGCGGAGGTGATCACATTCACCGCCGATCTCGGCCAAGGCGAAGAACTCGAACCCGCGCGCAAGAAGGCCGAGATGCTGGGCATCAAGCCGGGCAACATCTTCATCGAGGATGTGCGCGAGGAATTCGTGCGCGACTATGTCTTTCCGATGTTTCGCGCCAATGCGATTTACGAGGGCGTCTATCTTCTCGGGACCTCGATCGCGCGTCCGCTGATCGCCAAGAAGCAGATCGAGCTTGCAGAGCGGCTTGGCGCCGATGCCGTCTCGCATGGCTCGACTGGCAAGGGCAACGATCAGGTGCGCTACGAACTGACCTATTATGCGTTGAAGCCCGACATCAAGGTGATCGCACCCTGGCGTGAATGGGACCTGACCAGCCGCACCAAGCTGCTCCAATTCGCCGAGAAACATCAGATCCCGATCGCCAAGGACAAGCGCGGCGAAGCGCCGTTCTCGGTCGACGCCAATCTTCTGCATTCGTCGTCGGAGGGCAAAGTGCTCGAAGATCCGGCGCGCGAGGCGGACAGCATCGTCTATCAGCGCACGATCTCGCCGGAAGACGCGCCCGACAAGGCGAGCATCGTCGAGATCGGTTTCGAGAAGGGCGACGCGGTTTCGATCGAAGGCAAAAAGCTTTCGCCGGCGGTTTTGCTCGCCAAGCTCAACGAGTTCGGGCGGGCCAACGGCATCGGCCGCCTCGACCTGGTGGAGAACCGCTTCGTCGGCATGAAGTCGCGCGGCGTCTACGAGACGCCGGGTGGCACGATTCTGTTGGCGGCGCACCGCGCGATGGAATCGCTCACGCTCGACCGCGGCGCCGCGCACCTGAAGGACGAGTTGATGCCGCGTTACGCCGAGCTCATCTACAACGGCTTCTGGTTCTCGCCCGAACGCGAGATGCTGCAGGCCTTGATCGACAAGAGCCAGGAATTCGTCGCGGGCACGGTGCGGCTGAAGCTCTACAAAGGCAACGTGTCGGTCATCGGACGCTCGTCGCCGAATTCGCTCTACGACCAGGATCTGGTGACGTTCGAGGATGACCAGGGCGCGTACGACCAGAAGGATGCGCAAGGCTTCATCAAGCTCAACGCGCTTCGCCTCCGCACGCTCGCCATGCGCAAAAGGAAACTCTCAAAGTAGTTGCGCATTGGTAACACATATGATACTATCGACATGATCAAGCTGGTCGAATATGTCGATTCGCTTGGTCGCAATCCATTCGTTGTTTGGCATCGCAAATTGGATGATATGACACGAGCACGCGTGACGACCGCACTTGTTCGCTTGGAGGAAGGCAATACGTCAAACCTGAAGGCCGTTGGACGGGGAATCGTCGAACTTAGAATGAACTTCGGTCCAGGTTATCGCGTTTACTTGGCTTGGGATGGACCGATTACAATTGTGTTGCTCGGAGGTGGGTCCAAGGCACGCCAGCAGGTTGATATTGAGACAGCGCGCGCGCGATGGGCGGACTTTAAGCAGCGCAAAAGACAGGGAGAGGTTTAAGTGCCTTTGACTCACGATTTCCGGCAAACCGTCATGGAAAATATGCGAAAGAAGCCCGGCTTTCGTGATGCGATGTTGCGCGAAGCGATCGATGCATTGCTCGGCGGCGAACTCAATGTCGGCAAGAGCATTTTGCGCGACTATGTGAACGCCACGATCGGCTTCGACAAACTGGCGAAGAAGGTGAAAATCCCGCCCAAGAGTTTGATGCGGATGTTGGGTCCTTCGGGCAATCCGCAAATGAGCAACTTGTTCGCGATCATTGGCGCCTTGCAGTCGTATTCCGGCATCGAGTTACACGTTGCAGCGGAGTGACCCATGACAATTGTCTCTGCCAATCAGGATCAGATCGACTATTGGAACGGTCCCGCGGGTCAGCGTTGGGCCGAGGCGCAGGAGAGCCTCGACAAGAACTTGTTGTCGATCTCCGCGGCTCTTCTGTCGTTCGTGGGCGTCAAGACCGGCGAAAGCGTGCTCGATGTCGGCTGCGGTTGCGCCACCACGACGCTTGCCTATGCGGACGCTGCGGGACGCGACGCACGGGTCATGGGCGTCGACATTTCAGGGCCCATGCTCTCCCTCGCACGCAAGCGCGCCGGCTCGCGGCCGATCGAATTCATCCAGGCGGATGCGTCCACGCATCCGTTCAAGCCTGAGTTCGACGTCGTGGCGTCGCGCTTCGGCGTCATGTTTTTCGCGGATCCGGGCTCGGCGTTCGCCAATATCCGCAAGGCCTTGAAGCCCGGCGGGCGCCTGCGTTTCGTCTGCTGGCGGGCCATGATGGACAATCAATGGGCGACCGTGCCGCTGATGGCGGCGCGTGATCTGCTGCCGGCTCAGGAACCGCCCGACCCGAACGCGCCTGGACCATTCGCCTTCGCGGACTCCGCGCGGCTCAAGGCGATACTCGAGCGCGCCGGCTTCAAAAACGTGACCGCCGAAAAACTCGACAGCGTGATGAACATGGCGCCGACCGCGCGCGAGGCGGCGCAGTTTTCGCTCGGCATCGGACCTTTGGCGCGCGCCAGCGCCGAATGCGACGACGCGACCAAGGCGAAGATTGTGGTTCGGGTGACCGAGGCAATGAAAAGGTTCGAAACGGACGACGGCGTCGCGCCACCGGCGGCGTGCTGGCTCGTCGGCGCGTCGGCCTAGCCGTCAGAGATCGAGCGAGGCGTTCAACGCATTGTCCTGGATGAATTCGCGGCGTGGCTCGACGATCTCGCCCATCAGCTTGGCGAAGAGATCGTCCGCTTCGTCGGCATGCTGCACTTTCACCTGCAGCAACGTGCGTGCATTTTCGTCGAGCGTGGTTTCCCACAACTGCTGCGGGTTCATCTCGCCCAGGCCTTTGTAACGCTGCAGGGTCAGGCCCTTCTTGCCCCATTCGATGATGACGTCGAGCAGCTGGGTCGGCGAGCGGACTTCGATCGTCTCGTCCTTGCGGCGCAGCTGCCCCGCCTTGAGATAGGCAAGCTGCAAGTCGGCCGCCATGCGGTCGAGCTTGAGCGCATCCGCGCTTGCGATCAGCGCTCCGTCGATGGCGACTGCCTCGCGCACGCCGCGCACCTCGCGCCAGAATTTGAGCCCGCCATCCGACGTTGGCTCGCCATGCCAGCCGCGCTCATATTCCTCCGACAGCTGGTCGAGGCGGCGTGCGATATAATCGGCTGCTTCCTTCGCCTTGCCCGGATCGGCAAGCAGTTCCGGATTGAGCGCGCCGGCAATCGCCGCCTGCTCGAGCACGAAACGCGGATAGTGGTGCGGGAAACCGTTGAGCGCCGAGACGGCGGCCCGTGCCTTTGCGACGAGCGCGTCGAAGTCCTGTCCCGCTCTCGCTTCGCCCGAGTGCAGCGTGAACGTCGCGCCTTCCGAGCCCTCCGTGATGACATAGTCGTCGAACTCGTCCTGGTCCTTCAGATAACGCTCGGACTTGCCGCGCGCGGCCTTATAGAGCGGCGGCTGGGCGATGAAGATGTGGCCGCGCTCGATCAGATCGCGCATCTGGCGATAGAAGAAGGTGAGCAGCAGCGTTCGGATATGCGCGCCGTCGACATCGGCATCCGTCATGATGATGACCTTGTGATAGCGCAGCTTGTCCGGGTTGAACTCCTCGGTGCCGATACCTGTGCCCAGAGCGGTGATCAAATTCACGATGGATTCGCTCGTCAACATGCGATCGAAGCGCACCCGCTCGATGTTGAGGATCTTGCCGCGCAAAGGCAGCACCGCCTGGTTCTCGCGGTTGCGTGCCTGCTTGGCGCTGCCGCCGGCGCTGTCGCCCTCGACGATGAAGATCTCGCATTTGGACGGATCGCGCTCCTGGCAATCAGCGAGCTTGCCGGGTAGCGAACCGCCGTCGAGTACGCCCTTTCTCCGCGTCAGCTCGCGCGCCTTGCGCGCCGCTTCACGCGCCGTCGCTGCTTCGACGACCTTGCCGACGACGGATTTGGCTTCACCGGGATGTTCCTCCAGCCAACGGCCAAGCTGATCGATCACGATGCCCTCGACCACCGGACGCACTTCCGATGAGACGAGCTTCTCCTTGGTCTGCGACGAGAATTTCGGATCGGGAACTTTGACCGAGAGCACGCACGTCAACCCCTCGCGGCAATCATCGCCCGTCAGCGGCACGCGATCCTTCTTCGCGGAGATTTTCTCATCGGCGTATTTCGTCACCACGCGCGTGAGCGCCGCGCGGAAGCCGGCGAGGTGCGTGCCGCCGTCCTTCTGCGGGATGTTGTTGGTGAAGCACAACATGCTCTCGTGATAGGAATCGTTCCAGGTCAGCGCGACGTCAACCGTCAGTCCGTCCCGTTCCGCCGTGATCATGATCGGCGCCGAGATGAGAGAGGTTTTGGTCCGGTCGAGATATTGGACGAAGGCCTTCAATCCGCCTTCATAGTGAAGCGTTGCTTCCTTTGGCTCGACCCCGCGCCGGTCGGTCAGGACGATCGTCACGCCCGAGTTCAGGAAGGCGAGTTCGCGCAGGCGATGCTCGAGCGTGGCGAAATCGAACTCCGTCATGGTGAAGGTTTGCGTCGACGGCAGGAACGTCACTTCCGTCCCGCGCATGTCGGGCGCATCCGCAATTGCCTTCAGAGGCGCCACCGCATCGCCGTGACGGAAGCGCATGTAATGCTCCTTGCCGTCGCGCCAGATGCGCAGGTCGAGGAATTCCGACAGCGCATTCACCACCGATACGCCGACGCCATGCAGACCGCCGGAAACCTTGTAGGCGTTCTGTTCGAATTTCCCGCCGGCGTGCAACTGGGTCATTATGACCTCGGCCGCCGAAATGCCTTCGCCCTCGTGGATGCCGGTGGGAATGCCGCGGCCATTGTCGCGTACCGTGCAAGAGCCGTCGGGATTGAGCGTGACGTCGACGCGCGTGGCAAAGCCGGCCAACGCCTCGTCGATGGCGTTGTCGACGACTTCGTAGACCATGTGGTGCAAGCCCGACCCGTCGTCCGTGTCGCCGATGTACATGCCCGGCCGTTTGCGCACGGCGTCGAGGCCCTTCAGCACCTTGATGCTGTCGGCGCCATAGTCGTTCGGATCCGGAAGTGGGGATGAAGCCATGGCTGTCACTCAGATGCGCCTGGGTTGCGAATTGGCAACCTCGAAGAGATCGGCGTGCGGCCGCAGCGGCTCGAAGATTTCGCTATCCGTGCCCGTCAACCACGCCTGTCCGCCCAGCGCGACGATCTCTTCGAACAAAGCGCGCCTGCGGTGCAAATCGAGATGCGCGGCAATCTCGTCGAGCAAGAGGAGCGGCGCATGCGAGTCACGCAATCTGGAAAGTTCCCAGGCGTCAGCGAGGACGATGGCGATCAACAGCGCCTTCTGCTCGCCGGTCGAGCACTCCCGCGCATTCGCGCGCTTCGACGTGTGGCGAACGGAGAGATCCGTCAGGTGCGGGCCGAACGTCGTGCGGCCGGTCTCAGCGTCGCGGATGCGGGCGCGCGCCAGCTTCTCGCGCAGCGCGTCGGCCGAACCTTCGCCCTGCTCGTTGAACAGCGCATCGGTTTCGCCCTCCAGTGCCAGCTGTGCCGACGGAAACGCGCCGGCCTCTCCGCGCGCTTCCAGCGCGCGGTTGAGCCGTGCAACCGTCTCGGCTCGGCTCGCGGTCATGGCGGCCCCGGTTTCCGCCATCAGCTCTTCGAGGCCGTCCAGCCATGACGGATCGCGCGGGCCGAACTTCAAAAGCCGCGCGCGTTCACGCATCGCGGTCTCATAGCGTGTAGAGGCGCGTGCATGGGCGGGCTCGAAGCCCAGCACAAGACGGTCGAGAAATTTTCGCCGTCCGCTCACACCTTCGATAAACAACCTGTCCATCGCGGGCGTCAGCCAGAGCATCTGGACGAGTTCGCCCAAATCGGCCGAATTCTGCGCCGGCGCGCCGTTGAGCTTGACTTGCCGCCGTTCGCCGCCATTGGGTCCAAGCGTGAGGCCGGTGCCGACCTCATAGGTCTCGCCGCCACGCGACACGTCCGCCGCCACGGCCCAGAGTGCGTCGCTCGGAATGATCGGACCGCGGCGCACATGGTCGGAGAGTTTCGCACCGCGCAGACCTCGACCCGGCGAAAGCAGCGAAATGGCGTCGAGAAGATTGGTTTTGCCCGCGCCATTGGGGCCCGCCAGCACGATCGGCCTTCTGGATACGGCGAAATCCAACTCCGCATAGGAGCGGAAGTTGCGCAGCGCGAGCCGCGTCACGGAAAGTCGCGGGCCCGCGTCAATGACCGGCGCCGCGCCGGTCGCGCGATCAGGTGAGGAGCCGGTCAATCTCAGACCCGCATGGGCATGAGGACGTAGAGCGAGCGAGAGTCCTCGGCGTCCTCGATGATGGTGGGTGAGCCGGCGTCCGAAAGCAGGAAGCGGATTTCCTTGCCTTCGATCTGGCTCGTGATGTCGAGCAGGTATTTTGCGTTGAACCCGATCTCCATGGCTTGAGCGCTGTAGGTTGCGCCGAGCTCCTCGGTCGCGGTGCCGCTTTCCGGATTCACAACCGAAAGCGTCACCTTGTCCTTGGCAACAACAAGTTTGACCGCGCGCGTCTTATCGGCCGAAATCGTCGAAACGCGATCGACCGAGTGGGAAAAGTCCTTGGAATCCAACGCCAGCGATTTGTCGTTGCCGCTGGGAATGACGCGCTGATAGTCCGGAAAGGTGCCGTCGATCAGCTTGGAGGTCAGTTCAACCCCGCTGAACGTGAATTGGATTTTCGTGTCCGACAAACCGATTTCGATGGCGCCATCGGCATCGTCCAAGAGCCGGCGCAGCTCGGTGACGGTTTTGCGCGGCACGATGATGCCGGGCATGTCGGAAGCGCCATCGGGCAAATCAAGCTCGAAACGCGCCAGCCTGTGACCATCGGTGGAGACGGCGCGCAGCGTCCTTGCCTTCCCGTCCTTTGCCGCGTGCATGTGGATGCCCATCAGGTAGAAACGCGTTTCATCCGTCGCCATGGCGAAGCGCGTCTTGTCGACGAGGCGTTTCAAGTCGTCAGCCGCAAGTCGGAACTTGTGTGGCAGCGCACCGGCCGACATCTGGGGGAAATCCTCCTTAGGGAGGCAAGCCAGTTCGAAGCGCACTGCGCCGGCCGAGACGGCAAGCCGTCCGCCTTCGCTGGCCAGCAACTCGACTTGGACCTGTGCGCCGTCGGGCAGCTTGCGCACGATGTCGTAGAGCATGTGCGCAGGCGCGGTGGCCGAGCCATTGCGCAGAACGTCGGCCGGAATGGCTTCGACGATTTCGATGTCGAGGTCGGTGGCCGTCAGCTTGAGCTGGCCCTTGGCGGCTTCGATCATCACGTTCGACAAAATGGGAATCGTATTGCGGCGCTCGACAACGCTTTGGACGTGGCTCAGCGCCTTCAGATAGGCGCCCCGTTCGACGTTGATTTTCATCGTTCCCGCAGCATGATTTTGGGCCGTTGGAAAACCCCAGGTCCACCCCGTCGGATCGGGCCGGTAACCCACTGATTTCCTTGAGTTTCTTGGCGGCCGAGACTCAGGTTTTGCACTATACCAAATGGACTTCGGAAAGGGAGAAAATAATACGGCCGGGCGAAGCTCTGCCCGGCCGTCGTAAAGGTTAGATTGGGCGCGAAAAGCCGCCTCTCGTCAGGCCCTGCGCGACAGCATCTGGCTGAGGAAATCCACCTCCTGCTTGAACAGCGGATCTTCCTCGCACAACGCCTCCACGCGCCGACAGGCATGCAAGACGGTCGTGTGGTCGCGTCCGCCAAAGCGCCGCCCGATCTCAGGTAGCGAGCGCGTGGTCAGTTTGCGCGACAGGTACATGGCGACCTGGCGCGGACGCGCCACGCGTCTTGCGCGCTGCGGCGAGTGGAAGTCACGCACATCCAGTTTGTAGAATTCGGCCGTCTTGCGCTGGATGTCCTCGATGGAGGTCTTGGCTCCCGGCGCACTGCGCAGGCCGACGATGTCTTCGATCGTGTCGAGCGTGACTGTCTTGCGGGTCAGATCGGAATAGGTCGCAAGCTTGGTGAACACACCGATCAATTCGCGTGGACTTGCGTCGTCGGTCTCTGCGATGCGCTCCAGAACCTCGTCGGGAACGATCACTTGCGGTTTCAATCGGGCGAACTCGGCCCCGCGCGCCTTCAAGATGGCGAGACGTGTGGCGCGATCCGGTTTGTCGAGACCCACGCAAAGACCGCCCGCGAGCCTTGATCGCACATCCGCGCCCAGCCCTTCGAGCGCAGATGGCGCGCGATCGGCGGCGATCACGACGCGGCGGCGCAGATCCGCAAACGCGTTCACCGTGTAGAGAAATTCGGACGCCGTCGCCGTCGAACGGCAGATGTGCTGCAGATCGTCGATGATGAGCACTTCGCCGGTGCGCAGCTCCTCCTTGAAGGTGAGCGTATCCTTGCGATAGAGCGCGCCCAGGAAGTGGCGCATGAAATCTTCTGCTCGCAGGAACAATGTGCGCCTGCCGCGTTTGCGGAATTCCAGCGCCGCGGCGTTGAGCAGATGGGTCTTGCCGTAGCCGAAACCCCCGTGGATGTAGAGCAACGGAATGTCGCTGTTCGCACCTTCCGCAAACGACCGCGCAGCGCCCAAAGCGAATTCGTTCGACGGGCCGCAAACAAAGCTGTCAAAGGTTTGCTGGGGATGGAGCATGCGGGTCCAAAGGCCGCGGCTCACATCCTTGGCCGCGTCGTCGTCGCCGGTTCGAACGGCATAGCTCGCGACCGGCGGCTCGATCCGTGCCGGCTCGCGAACGATCCCGCCGCCGATCACCGGCTTTGGAATCGTGAGCACGATCGAGATCGACGCCGGCTCGGCGCCTTCGGATTTCAACGCACGTTCGATCCGGGCCACATAGTGGTTGGATACCCAGTTGCGCACGAACGGCCTGACCGCGCCGATGTTGAGTTCGTCGTTTTCCCATCCGTCGAGTGTGAGCGGTCCGATCCAGGCATCGAACACCGCATCGCCGAGTTCTCTCTTCAGTCTTTCGCGTGCACCACTCCAGGCGGCGGGCCAATCAGGTCGCGCCGGCTTCACTGTCGTTTGAACCATACTTGTTACCTGCTTCTTGCCGGCGCGAAGCCGGTGAGCCCCATCTTGTCGTGCGGACGCTGCGTCCGTTTCCCCAGTCTCGTCCTAAGCAGATCTACCTCGTCGCATACTTCATCCCCCTCTAAGTTTGTTTCCAAGGAAGGCCGCTCGCCTTCCATCCGTTCTTGTTGCCGCGATGCCGCTCAGCGTCCGGATCGCCTTCAAAGCCCTGGGCGATGTTGTAGGCGCGCGAATAGCCCGCTGCCGTCATTGCGATCGCAGCGGCACGCGAGCGCACGCCGGAGCGGCACAGGAACAACAACGGTGTATCCTTGGCCACCGCAGTGGCGCGTTCCGTATCGGCCACGAATGACGGATTGGGCCGCATGCTCGGAAAGGACTGCCATTCGACAAGCGCTGCTTCGCGTCCGACGCTCGACAGGTCGGGGAGGCCGACATAGTTCCACTCGGCGGTCGTGCGCACATCGACCAGTTGGGCCTTAGGATCCTTCTGCAGGATGTCCCAGGCGTCGGCGGGGCTGATGTCGCCCGCATAGTCGCCAGAGGAATTCTTCGTGGACATGGTCCGAAAACCCGACAATAGCAGTCACCAACCGGGCAGTCGCCCAGTCCAGCAGGTCAGTCATTTCAAGAGTTCAGTGGCTACTAGTCTTGCAAAGGCGGGAATAATCCCGACTTCTGACCTCGATTATTTTGTCTGGTCTTTGTCTAGTGTTCGACATGTCAGTCTCTTGCCACCGAACGAGAGTTAACATCCCGCAAAAACGAATCAGTTTCAAGCGAACAAACAGGCAACAGTCATGATTCTGTTATGGCTAACCGTTTGTACGTATACGGATTTTTCGAATTGTGGCGCTTCGTCCGCCGAATCAGTCACTTAGATGACAGACGCTCCGTGTTGCGATGCAGCAACGCGACCGTATGAAGAATATCAGCATACTGACAATAAAACGCGACTTCAAAAGCACGGAGTTCCAGGGCGCAGCCAATTCAGCGAAAGAATTCAGCTATTTGGCCAGTTTTGCGACGCGCTTTGTGAGACGCGCGACTTTTCGCGCGCCGGTATTCTTGTGTAGTACCCCTTTTGACACACCCCGCATGATTTCCGGCTCGGCTGCCGTCAACGCGGCCTGGGCGGCGGTCTTGTCGCCACGGCTCAAAGCTTCCTCGACCTTGCGAATGAAGCCGCGCACGCGCGTCTTGCGGGCGGTGTTGATGGCGGCGCGCTTGGCCGACGTGCGGACACGCTTTTTGGACGAGGCGATATTGGGCATAGGGTTCCTGCGAGTATTCCGGAGGCGGGCGTATAGCGCCGGGCGCCGCGAGGGTCAAATGGCCTATTGATCGCCGAAATTCGGCTTCCGCTTCTCGCTGAACGCAGCCATGCCCTCCTTCTGGTCTGCGGTTGCGAACATCGAATGGAAGACGCGCCGTTCGAAACGCACGCCTTCCGACAGCGTCGTCTCATACGCGCGATTCACCGTTTCCTTCGTCAGCATCACGATCGGCAAGGATTGTTCGGCGATCTTCTGCGCCGCCTTTTTCGCTTCCGCCATGAGTTCGCCGGCCGGCACGACGCGCGAGACGAGTCCGGCGCGCTCCGCTTCGGCCGCGTCCATGTTGCGCCCGGTCAGGCACATTTCCATCGCCTTCGACTTGCCGACGAAGCGCGTCAGGCGTTGCGTGCCGCCGATGCCGGGCATGACGCCGAGATTGATCTCCGGCTGACCGAATTTCGCCGTGTCGGCTGCAATGATGAAATCGCAGAGCATGGCAAGCTCGCAGCCGCCGCCCAGCGCCCAGCCGGCGACGGCGGCGATGATGGGTTTCCTCACATTTGCGATTCTGTCGTTCGCCTCGGCGAAGAAATTCGCCTTGAACATGTCCATGTAGGATTGCGGCGCCATCTCCTTGATGTCGGCGCCTGCCGCGAAGGCCCGATCCGATCCCGTCAGGATGATGCAGCGCACCGCGTCGTCGCGATCCCATTCCTCAAGCACACCGACAAGTTCCGTCAACAGTTCCGCGTTCAGGGCATTGAGCGCCTTGGGGCGGTTCAGCGTGATGATCCCGATCGCGCCTTCGGTCGAGGCGAGAATGTGCTGGTACGTCATGGGAAACTCCATCGTCAAAGGCATGTCCATAACTCTGCCCTTGACATGCAACCAAATGGTTGCATATTACGCTTATGAGCATGGATGCGGTGTTTCGGGCGCTGGCAGACGCGAGCCGCCGTCAGCTTCTGGACAGGCTGCACAACAAGAACGGACAGACCTTGGGTGAATTGTGTGAGGGACTGGCGATGTCGCGGCAGGCGGTGACCAAGCATCTCGCCATTCTGGAGAATGCGAACGTCGTCGTCTCCAAACGGCAGGGCCGCGAGAAGCTGCACTTCATCAATCCCGTGCCCATCCATGACATCGCCGAGCGGTGGATCGGCAAGTTCGAACGCGGACGTCTCGTGGCGCTCGCGGACCTCAAACGCAAACTCGAAAGGGAAGAGAAATGAGCACGACATTCGTCTACGTCACCTATATCCGCACGACGCCGCAGAAATTGTGGGACGCACTGACCAAGCCCGAGTTCATCAAGCAATACTGGTTCAACATGACGCAACAGAGCGAATGGAAGACCGGGGCATCGTGGAAAATGCTGTTTTCCGACGGACGCGTTGCCGATGTCGGCGAGGTGTTGGAGATCGATCCGCCGCGGCGCCTCGTGCTCAAATGGGCCAATGAATTTCGCCCGGAATTGAAAGACGAGGGTCCGACGCGCTGCGTCTATGATCTCGAACAGGATGGCGACGTCATGCGGTTGACGATCACGCACACGAGCGAGCGCGACGGCGCCAAGGTCATCGAAGCCGTTTCCGGCGGTTGGCCGCGTGTCCTGTCGAGTCTGAAGAGCTTGCTGGAAACCGGAAAACCGATGCCGTCGAGCCATAACCGACCCGCCACCTGAGGCGGCCCGCTCAAGATAAGCGTCGATGCCACTCGACGCTTATTGCCTTGGCGCTATCCTGCTGAGCGAACAAGCCGCGACGCACGTAAAGCGATGGAGACAAAATATAGCTCATGTAAATAATCTGTCTGCCAAAGTATACGGTGTCACTAATTCAGATAACGCCGAATTCTACACATCGGTTTAATTTGCGATTAGGAGATCGTGCCTAGCCTCGCGCCTGTCCTGGTTGGTCTCTCACTGTCACCGGCCGGACGTTCACGGTGTCAAACACAGAGGCTGACATGAGCAAACTTCTTTCCAACTTCCTGCGCGACCAGTCGGGCGCGACGGCAATCGAATACGGCCTGATCGCGGCTTTGATTGCGGTGGTGATCATCACCGCCGTCACAACGGTCGGTACCAAAATATCGACGACATTCACGACCGTCTCTACGAATCTCTGACGCGTAAAAACTCCACCGACCCTTGCGGAATTCGGCCGCCTCTGCGGGAGAGGCGGCCGATTTTTTTATAGTGCGAGAGAACTATCGCTGGCAGCTTGGGCAGTAAAAGGTCGAACGGCCGGCCTGCACGATGCGTTTGATCCTGCCCTTGCAACGTTTCGTGCGACACGCTTCGCCCTCGCGGTCATAGGCGAAGAAGGTCTTCTGGAAATACCCCATCTCGCCATCGGTGCGGCGATGATCGCGAAGCGACGAGCCACCGGCAACGATGGCTTCCTGGAGCACGGCCTTGATCTCGCGGACGAGCGCAGCGACGTGCTCCTTCGAGACGGATTTGGCAAGACGTCTTGGCGAAATGCGCGCTCGATACAACGCTTCGCAGACATAGATGTTGCCGAGACCCGCGATGACACGCTGATCGAGCAGGGCGGACTTGATCGGCGTTTTCTTGCCCTTGAGCGCTCTCGCGAGGTAGGCAGCGTCGAACGCTTCGGAAAGCGGCTCGACGCCGAGCCCGTCGAACAGGCGATGCTCGTCGAGCTTCAATGTGTCGATCAACGTCATCAGCCCGAAGCGGCGGTGATCGGTGAAGACGATCCTGGCCGGCGCGTCGGTGCGCATGACGACATGGTCGTGTTTACCCAGCCCCGCTTCGGGCGGCGATGCCGGGTAGACGAAGGTACCGAGCTTCTGTTCCTTGCCATCCGCGAAGACGGCGATGCGTCCGCTCATGCCGAGATGGATGACGAAGGTCTCGCCGCTGTCGAGTTCGGCCATCAAGTATTTCGCCCGCCGCCACAGCCTGGTGACGTTGCGCCCGGTCAGCCGCCGCACGAAGTCGTTGGGAAACGGGACGCGCAGGTCGCCGCGACGGATTTCGACATGCGTGAATGCATGACCTTCCAGGACCGGAGCAAGTCCGGCCCGCACCGTCTCGACTTCAGGCAATTCAGGCATCGGGCGTCATATATCGGTATTGGGAATCGCACCTTATACTGATGGTCGATGTCCGATAGCCGATCTTTTGTCTCGTTTGGAAACCGCGACGTGCCCGAGGCCGAGAAGGAAGGCCTGGTGCACGGCGTGTTTTCCTCGGTCGCCGGCAAGTACGACCTGATGAATGATCTGATGTCAGGCGGTGTCCATCGGCTGTGGAAGGACACGATGGTCGAATGGCTCAATCCGCGGCCGGGCTGGAACGTGCTCGACGTGGCGGGCGGGACCGGCGACATCGCGTTTCGCATCGCCGAACGCGCGCGCGCCCATGGCGGAGAGGCGCACATTACCGTTTGCGACATCAACAAAGACATGGTTGGCGAGGGTCTTCGCCGCGCACGTGCGAAAAAGGAGACAGCCATCGACTGGGTCGCCGGGAATGCGGAAGCGCTGCCCATTCCGGACACGAGCATGGATGCCTACACGATCGCCTTCGGCATACGCAACGTGACGCATATCGACAAGGCGCTTCTGGAAGCGCGCCGCGTTCTGAAGCCGGGCGGACGATTTCTGTGTCTCGAGTTCAGCCGTGTCGAGGCACCGGGCTTCGACATGTTCTATGAATCCTATTCTCGAAACGTGCTGCCGCGGCTCGGGCAGTTGGTTGCCGGAGATGCTGACGCCTATCGCTACCTGGCCGAAAGCATTCGCCGGTTTCCGCCGCAGGGCCGGTTCGCGAAGATGATCGAGAAGGCGGGGCTGTCGCGGGTGAAAGTGCGAAACCTCACGGCCGGCGTTGCGGCGTTGCACTCGGCGTGGAAGATCTGATGTTCCGCCGTCTCTCGGATACCAGGCGTCTGTGGCATGCGGCGCGCGTTCTGGCGCGCAACGATGCGCTGTTTCCCAAGGAATACGAATCGCTTCTGCCGAGTTGGGCGCGATTGACGCGACGCCTTCTGGGTAGCGGCCATGCGAAGAACCGCAGCGCGCCTCCGGGTGAGCGCCTCGCACAGGCGCTGGAGAGTCTGGGACCGGCCTACATCAAGCTCGGCCAGGTGCTCGCAACGCGCGCGGATATCGTCGGCGACGACGTTGCCTTTGCCCTGGCGCAGTTGCAGGACCGGCTGCCGCCGTTCCCGATGGCGCAAGCGCGCGCAGTGATTGCGCAATCGCTCGGTCGTCCCGTCGATACAGTCTTCAGCGCGCTCTCAGAGCCCATCGCCGCCGCATCGATCGCCCAGGTGCATGACGGCATGACGACGGGCGATCCGCCGGTTCGCGTGGCGGTCAAGGTGCTGCGTCCGGGGATTGCCGTGGAGTTCGGCAAGGACCTCTCGGCCTTTGCGTTTGCCGCACGCCTCGCCGAACGCTTCGTGCCCGAAGCCAGAAGGCTTCGTCCCGTTGCGATGGTCGATACGCTGGCGGCTTCCGTCGCGATCGAGCTCGATTTGCGCATGGAGGCGGCAGGCGCCTCCGAACTGGAGGAGCGCACACGCTCCGATCCGGATTTTCGCGTGCCGCATATCGATTGGAGCCGCACCTCCGATTCTGTCCTGACCAGCGAGTGGATGGAGGGGATATCGGTGCGCGATCGCGCCGCGCTCGAAGCGGCAGGCCACGATCCCAAACGCATCGCCAACCTCGTCATTCGAAGCTTCCTGACCCAGGCGCTGCGCGACGGCTTCTTTCATGCCGACATGCATCCCGGAAACCTCTTCGTCGACGCCGAAGGACGGCTGGTCGCGGTGGATTTCGGCATCATGGGCCGTCTCGATGTTCCGATGCGCCGCTTCCTCGCCGAAACGCTCGCGGGTTTCCTGGCGCGCGACTATCTGCGCGTCGCGCAAATCCACTACGACGTGAATTTCGTGCCCGCGCATCATCCAGTCGAGACCTTCGCGCAGGCGCTTCGTGCCATCGGCGAGCCGATCTTCGGCCGCTCCGCCAAGGACGTGTCGATGGCGCGCCTGCTCCAGCAGCTATTCGACACCACGCGCCGTTTCGACATGCAGGCGCAGCCGCAACTCGTTCTGTTGCAGAAGACCATGATGGTCGTCGAAGGCGTGGCGCGCGGTCTCGATCCCGATTTCGACATCTGGGAAGCGAGCCGTCCGGTCGTCGAAAAGTGGATGATCGAGCGCATGGGGCCGGAGGGGCGGCTACGCGATGCCGCCGACGGAATGAGCGCGCTCGGCCGCGCCGCGCAAAATCTGCCTCAGCTTCTCAAGAACGCCGAAATCATTTCCGCCATGCTCGCCGAAGGCGGGGTCAGGCTGCATCCCGAGTCTGCGCTTCTGATCGCCGAGGCTCAGGTCGCGCGCACCCGTCATGTCCGCATCGCGATCTGGATTGCCGCCGGCGCACTCGGATTGTTGGGCGCAATCGCGCTCGCGCCGCTGATTTAGTGAAACTTGCGTCAGGCGATCCGCATATGTCCGGCGTCGCACGCGGTCGTGCCGCTCGGGGCGGTGACATAGACCTTGAGCGTTACGGTGTGATGGACCAGGTCGGCGATGTCCGGCACGCGCACATGCACCGTCTTGCCGCCGATCACTTCATCGGTCAGAAGCACGGCGTCGAAGCCGGTGGGCGTTTCGCCGACGATCGGATCGAGCGTCATGACCACGCTCACTTCGGCGCCGGGCGTCCCGATGCCGTCGCATTGTATGGCGAGATCTTCGCCGCGATCGACCGGTACGACTTCGAAGCCGGCATCCGGATTGGACTGATGGATCGGCGAAAGATTCAACATCATCGCCTGATGCGCCAACGCAAGCGTCGGCAGTGCGGCCAGGACCGCCACCGCAACGGTGCAACCGACGAACGTCAAACGCATAGCGCATCCCCTTCGGTAGACGCCGACTCCGAGTGTACAGCAAATCGGGGCCGGCCCAAATGACGGCGCGCCTTCGCAGTCGCGAAATGACCCCGACACTAGGCGTCGCGCGACAGGTACCAAAAGCGCGTGGTTAAGAGGCCGGCGGCCACGGTCAGACCGAAGGCCAGGCCGATCCAGACGCCCAGGCCCTTCAAGTGCTCCCCGAATGCCAGCCAAAGACCGACCGGAGCGCCGCAGAGCCAATAGCTCGCGCCGGCGATCCACATCGGCGCGCGCGCGTCCTTCAACCCGCGCAGCGACAGAGCAGCCGAGACCTGCATGCCGTCGACGATCTGAAACGCCGCTGCGACGTGGAGGAACACCACCGTCAGCGCGATGGCATCGGCGTTGGCCTTGAGGTCCGCGCCGAAATAGAACTCCGCAATCTGTTGCGGAAAATTCCAGATCAACAACGCGCAGAGGACCATGAACGACGTCGCGATCGCGATGGCCGACCAGCCGGCACGCCGCACCGCCTCGCGGTCGCCCGCACCGGCTGCGAGGCCCACGCGCACGGTCGCCGCCATGGCGACGCCGAGCGGCACCATGAAGGTGATCGAGGGCACGTTCAGCGAGATCTGGTGCGCGGCGACTGTCGCCGTGCCGAATGTTCCCATGATCAGGGTCGCCGAGTTGAACAGCATGGCCTCAAAAATCATCGTCATGCCAATCGGCATGCCCAACCGATAGAGCTCGACGAGCTTGCCCCAATCCGGCCGATGGAAGCGGCGGAACACGCGATAGCGCCTGAGCTTCGGCGTCATCCGGATCACGACCAGCATCGCGAAGAAGCTGAACGCGAGCGAGCAGGCGCTCGCCGTGCCCGATCCCGTCAATCCCCAGCGCGGAAAACCGAAATGGCCGAAGATCAACGCATAGTCGCCGAGCGCGTTGAAGCCGATCGAGAACAGCATGACCACAAGCGAGGCGTTCGGTTTCGACAACGCCGTCGAATAGTTGCGCAAGACCTGAAAGCCCAGCGTGAACGGGAGGCCGAAAGAGAGCGGCACGACAAAGCGCGCGGCCGCATCGGCGAGCTCAGCCGACTGGCCAAGCGCGACCAGGATCGGACGGGTGAAGAACATCAAGACGATCAGCGGCACCGACATGATCAGGACCGACCAAAGGCCCATGCGCGTCACCGCGCGCACGCCGGCGCGATTGTTCGGCGTCGCACCCAAGATGTGGGCGATCATCGGCGAGACGGCGGCACCGGGACCGGTGCCGATCAGCCAACCGAAGAAGAACATCGTGTTGCCGAGCGCGGCACCGGCGAGCGCGGTCTTGCCGATATGGCCCAGCATCAGGACGTCGGTCGTCATGATCGCCATCTGCGCCAGCTGTGTGACGATCAAGGGACCGGCGAGCTTCATCAGCTCGCCGATTTCGGCGATCCACGCGTCGCTGCCGTGCCCCTGGATGAGCACTCCGGCTTCGGCAGCATTGAGTTCGGCAACATCGGACATGACACGGACTTACTTCTTAGTCCCGAACCCGGCACGGAATGGTCAGCAACAAAAAACCCTCCAGAGCCGGGCTCGGAGGGTTCAAAACCAGCGCATAGGACGGTCCTAGAGCGCGTTCTCCTCACGAGCAAATGCAGCGGTCTTCCCGCCCGGACGGGCGAAAGGCGCGGCAGTAGGTACTTTGCAGATCGAACTGTGCATCAGTCTCGCTCAGTTGCTTCTTGGGCCCTTTTGCCCGCGAATGCGCGATTTGGGTACGCTGACCCGCTTTTGAAGTCAACACGCGGCGTGTCATTTAACGTCCCTGTTGCAGCGCAAACACGTCGACGCTTGCACCTTCCGCGGCGGAGAGCGCTAAGTTGGCGAAAATAATTCCTGGAGACGCGCCCATGGACTTCACAATTCCGCAACACATCAAGGATCTGTTGACCAAGATCGACGCCTTCATCGAGAAGGAAATCGTTCCGCTGCAGAAGCAGGACGACAACGATCGCTTCTTCGATCATCGCCGCGAATGGGCGCGCACCGACTTCGAGCATGGCGGCTTGCCGCGCAAGGAATGGGAAGACTTGCTGCGCGAAATGCGCCGCCGCGCCGACAAGGCCGGGTTCCTGAGACTGGCGCTGCCGGAAGAATTCGGCGGCAAGAACATCGGCAACCTCGCCATGGCCATCATCCGCGAGCACCTCGCCACCAAGGGTCTTGGCCTGCACAACGATCTGCAGAACGAATCATCGGTCGTCGGCAACTTTCCGCAGGTCCTGATGATGCGGGATTTCGGCACCGAGGAGCAGAAGAAGACGATTCTTCCCGGCATGCTGAACGGCACGATGCGCATCGCCTTCGGCCTCACCGAGCCGAAGCACGGTTCGGATGCGACGTGGATGGAGACGCGCGCGGTCAAGGACGGCAATGGCTGGCGCATCAATGGCGAGAAGATGTGGAACACCGGCGTCCATGTCGCGACCCACGACATGGTGTTCTGTCGTACGTCGGGCAACGACGGCGAGGCGAGGGGGCTGACTTGCCTGATCGTTCCGATGAACGATCCCGGCGTGAAGATCGAAGAATATATGTGGACCTTCAACATGCCGACGGACCACGCCCGCGTCTCGTTCAAGAACGTCTGGGTACCCGACAGCGCCGTGTTCGGTCCGGTCGACAATGGTCTCGTGCTGGCGCGTCACTTCGTGCACGAGAACCGCATCCGCCAGGCGGCGTCTGGCGTCGGCGCGGCGCAATACTGCATCAACGAGAGCATCGATTACGCCAACACGCGCAAGCCGTTCGGCAAGCCGTTGTCGCGCAACCAGGCGATCCAATGGCCGCTGGTCGAGCTCCAGACCGATGCGGAGATGACGCGTTGGCTGATCTATCGCACCGCTTGGGAGATGGACCGCATGACGGGGCCGGAGATCCAGCTCTATCTCTCCGACAAGGTCTCGATGTGCAACTATCGCGGCAATCGTCTGGTCTGCGACGCCGCCGATTGGGCGATGCAGGTGCATGGCGGCTGGGGCTATTCGCGCCACAAGCAGTTCGAGCACATCTATCGCCACCATCGCCGCTACCGCATCACCGAAGGTTCCGAGGAAATCCAGATCCGCAACGTCGCCGGACACATGTTCGGCTTCATCGGCAAGAACCGCCGTCCGGAGTAGCGCGGTCGACCATGTCCCGCGCGCTCTCCGACCCGCACATCATGCCGGACGAAGCGATCGCGTCGGTGCGCGACAAGGGTCATGCCGTCGTGCGTGCCTTGGCGAGTGCCGAGGAGGTCGAGACGTTTCGTCCGGCGATCGAGGCTGCGGTCATGCGCCATGCCGACAGGCAAGCGCCGCTTGAAGAGCGCGGCACCTATGGCAAGGCGTTCCTGCAGGTGACCAACATCTGGCAGGTCGACGATGTCGTGAAAGCGTTCGTCTTCGCGCCGCGCTTCGCCAAGGCGGCGGCCGATCTGCTCGGCGTTGCGGGCGTGCGGCTCTACCACGATCAGGCGTTGTGCAAGGAGCCGGGCGGCGGCCACACACCCTGGCATCAGGATCAGAATTATTGGCCGCTCGATACCGACGACACGATCACGATGTGGATGCCCTTGGTCAACGTTCCGCCAGAAGTCGGTTCGATGACCTTCGCATCCGGCCTGCACAAGCGCGGCGAGATCGGCAAATGGTTCATCGGCGACGACTCCGAAGCGAACTTCGCCGAGCTCGTCGCGCGCGAGAACCTGCCGACCGAGACGCATGGCGCGTTGAAAGCGGGTGACGCGACGTTCCACAAAGGCTGGACTCCGCATCGCGCGCCCGCCAACCGCACGGCGCTGCTGCGCTCGGTGATGACGATCATCTACTTCGCCGACGGCGCGCGCGTCGGCGCGATCGATTCCAAGGCGCGCCGGCTCGATCAGAAATTCTGGCTCGGCGATATTCCGAGCGGCGAACTTGCGGCCGGCCCGCTCAACCCGCGCCTCTGGCCGCCTTCGACAAGCTCAGGGTGAGGAAATTGTGCTAACCCTCATCCTGAGCTTGTCGAAGGATGAGGACGACGAAAGACAGCATGCCGACTTTGAACTTCGCCCATCGCGGCGGCGCCGGGCTTTATCCCGAGAACACGCTCGCAGCCTTTCGCGATGCGGTCGCACGCGGCTGCGACGGTGCCGAGCTCGACGTCCAGCTTTCGAAGGACGGCGAGGTCGTCGTCTTTCACGACTTCCGGCTCAAGCCCGAGATTTGCCGGCTCGCCGGCAAGTGGATCGAGAAGCCGACGCCGCTCATCAAGGAGCTGACGCTCGCGGAACTGCGCACCTACGACGTCGGCCGCCACGATCCGGCAAGCGACTACGCCAAGGCGCGGCCGCATGCGATGCCGATCGACGGCGAAAAGATTCCGACGCTCGCGGAAGTTCTCGAGATCACCGGTCGGGCGAAGAAGCCGTTCGTGCTGCAGGTCGAGCTCAAAACGTCGTTCTTCGATCGCAACGTCTCTTCCGATCCCATCGCTCTGGCCGAGGCAAGCGTTGCCGTATTGCGCCGGGCGAACTATCTCGAGCGCACGATTTTCGTCGGCTTCGACTGGGCCGGCCTCTTGCATGCGAAAAAGATCGCGCCCGAAGCCGCGTGCTGGTTTACGACGCTGGAACTCGACTTCCTGCGCGATCCGCCGGCAAAGAACGACACGGCGACGAAACAGATGCTGCGCCATTGGGCGACGACCGGAACGTCGCCCTGGGCCGCAGGCTTCGATCCGATCAACTATGGCGGCTCGATTCAACGCGCGATTCATGCGGCGGGCGGCGACGGTTGGTTTCCATATTTTCCCGATGCGACCGATGGAGCGGTCACCGAGGCGAAGTCGCTTGGGCTCAAGGTCGGTGCCTGGACGGTGAACGAACTCTCCGACATGAAAATGCTGATCGCGCGTGGCCTCGACGGGCTCTGCACCGACCGCCCCGATCTGTTGGCGAAGGCGCTGAAGCAGGCGAATGGGTGACGCCTCTTCCACCCCCGTTTACGGATAGCAAATCTCTCTTGACTCTAAAGAACAAATAGGGAACATATCTCCCCCGCCAAAAAAGAGAGGCCGCATGAAACCCAAGATCAGCGTCGTCACGCTCGGCGTGCGCGATTTTGCGAAGTCGCTCGCCTTCTATCGCGACGGCCTCGGATTTACTGCGCCCAACTACAAGGACGGCGGCGACCACGTCCTGTTTCACCTCGAGGGCACATGGCTGTCGCTCTATCCGCGCGACAAGCTGGCCGAGGACGCGACGGTGCCTGACGACGGCCGTGGCTTTTGCGGCATCACGCTGGCGCACAACGTAAAATCGAAGGCCGATGCCGATGCGGTGTTCGCGCATGCCGTGACGGCCGGCGCCAAGCCGGTCAAGAAGCCGCAGGATGTGTTTTGGGGCGGCTATTCCGGCTACTTCGCCGATCTCGACGGCTATCTCTGGGAAGTGGCGTACAATCCTTTCGACGACCTCAGCTGATCAAAAAAACTCGACACAATTATGTTGTCGAATAAAAGCAGGTTAGTTTCGTAAACTAACATCGGCGCCTGATTGACGACGTCACACTGGAATTGATCCCAAATTTCGAGAGAAAAAATGCACACGAAGGACATCACCTACAAAAGCGCGGACAAAACCCTGACCGGCTATCTCGCCGACGGCTCCAAAGGCGGGAAGGCGCCCGGCATTCTCGTCTGCCACCAGGGCGGGGGCTTGCGTGACCATGAAAAGGAACGCGCCCGCATGCTGGCGGAGCTCGGCTATGTCGCGTTCGCGCTCGACATGTACGGCACCGTCGTCACCAAAATGGAAGAGGCGATGCCGTTGATGAACGCCTTGCTGGCCGATCCGAACGAGTTGCGCGCCCGCGCCAGGGCCGGGCTCGACGTTCTCAAGGCGCAGCCGAATGTCGACACGAAGCGCCTCGCGGCCATCGGCTTCTGCTTCGGCGGCGGCCTCGTGCTCGAATTGTCGCGCGCCATGCCGGAGCTGTCCTGTGTCGTCGCCTTCCATCCCGGCATGTCGGGTCCGACAGCCTTGGCTCAGAAGGATGAACGTCCCGTGAAGGCGAAAGTCATGGTCTGCGCCGGACAGCTCGATCCGCTCATTCCATCCGAGGCGCGCGAGCGCTTTCTTTCGCTGATGAAGGATGCCGGCGCCGATTGCCAGTTCATCACTTATGCGCTCGCCGGCCACAGCTTCAGCGACAAGTCGGTGGATGCGCTCAACATGCCGCACTTCAAATATCACGCGCCGACCGATCGCCGCTCCTGGGCCGCGATGCGCGATCTCTTCGAAGAGACATTGGGCAAGCCGTGAAGAAAGCTCTCGACCTGCGGATTTCCTTCGAGCCGCACAATGACGGACCGAAGCAATTCGTCATCAACGGCGTCGACAACTACAACATCGCGACGACGGGTCTGCCGGCCTATTACCCCGTGCAGTATTATCTGCGCTCGGCGGACGACGAAGTGCTGGGCGGCGTCCTCGGCCAGATCTGGGGCGGGTGGCTGCACATCAGCATCGTGTGGATTGCCGAGCCGGCGCGCGGCCGGGGTCATGCGCGCGCGATGGTGAGCGCGGCGGAGGCGTATGCGAAGTCGCGAGGCTGTCGTGGTTCCTATCTTGAAACCTTCAGCTTCCAGGCGCGTCCGCTTTACGAAAAGCTCGGCTATTCGCTGGTCGGCGAGATTGCAGAGTTTCCGCCGGGGCACCGGTTTTTCTTCATGAAGAAGGAGTTTTGAGACGAGCGCAGCACTAGTCGCGTGACTGGCGTAGCGCCGCGCAACTCACCGACCCGATGGCGCCTTCGACGTCATAGAGAAAGCTCTCGCCGATCGCGACGCCGTCGCTCGCATGATGGTTGATTGCTTCGAAGCCTAACCATTCGCCGACCGGCAGGCGATGGAGATAGACCGTGACGTCGGTGTTGATGTAGCCGAGGCCGGTTTCGCTGCGGTTGGCGAGCGGGCTGGTGAAGTCGGCGGCGACCGCGACGCGGGTGAACGGCGTGAGCGGCGAGCCTTTGACCAGCTCGCGGATCTCGCTCATCCAGGCGCGGCGCCGCGTCGCCCTGCCATCGAAGGGATCGTCGATGTTGCGCATCTTCCACATGCGCTCGCCGAACTGACCACGCGGCGGTTCCGGGAGCGCGTCGGGTCTCGGCACGTTCCAGTCGGGCGGACTCCAGGTGACACCCGGTGCATTCTCCGAGCGCAACAGGAACTGGCACGTCCCACGTCCGACGCTCTTGCCGCCGCTCATCAGTTCGCAGTCCACGACCTTGATGCGCCGCCCGCCGCGCACGACGCGAGTCACGGCCGTGATCGGCGAGAAGTCGGGCAGGCGATACATGTCGACCGTCAACCTGACCGGCATCCACGCTTCGCCGCCGTGCTGCCGTTCGAGCTCGAAGCCGATCAGCCCGATCATGACGCGGCCATGCAGCGAGTTCGGATTCCACGGCCCGCGACAGGGCGGTCCGGGAATGTAGCTCTCGCCCTCCCGCGTGAAGAACGCGTCCTTCGTCATCGTGCGCGGTCAGAGCCCTTCGAACAGGGCGGTCGACAGATAGCGCTCGGCGAAAGAGGGAATGATCGCGACGATCATCTTGCCCGCCATGTCCGCTCGCGCGCCGACTTCGAGAGCCGCGGCAATTGCCGCGCCGGAGGAAATGCCGACCGGGATTCCTTCCAGCCGCGCCGTCTTGCGCGCCGTCTCGAAGGCGGTCTCGTTCGAGATGGTGATGACTTCGTCGATGACCTTGCGGTCCAGGATCGCCGGCACGAAGCCCGCGCCGATGCCTTGGATCTTGTGCGGTCCCGGTTGGCCGCCGGAGAGGATCGGCGAATCCTCCGGCTCCAGCGCGATCATCTTCACGCTTGGTTTCTTCGCCTTCAGCACCTGGCCGACACCGGTGATCGTGCCGCCAGTGCCGACACCCGAGATCACCACGTCGACTCCGCCCTTGGTGTCGTTCCAGATCTCCTCGGCCGTGGTGCGGCGATGGATATCGGGGTTGGCGGGATTTTCGAACTGCTGCGGAATGATCGCGCCGGGTGTCGAGGCCACGATCTCCTGCGCTTTGGCGATCGCGCCCTTCATGCCTTTCGCCGCCTCGGTCAGGACGACTTCGGCGCCCATGATCAGGAGCATCTTGCGCCGTTCGATCGACATCGACTCCGGCATGACGAGGATGAGCTTGTAACCCTTCGCGGCCGCGACGAAGGCGAGCGCGATGCCCGTATTACCGCTCGTCGGCTCGACCAGCGTCGATTTTCCTGGCGCAATGATGCCCTGCTTCTCGAGCGCTTCGATCATCGAAACACCGATGCGGTCCTTCACACTCGCGATCGGATTGAAGAATTCGAGCTTCAGGAGGATGTCGGCCTTGACGCCCGCCTCCTTGGGAAGGCGCACCAACCGCACCAATGGCGTGTCGCCGATGGTCTCGGTGATGGAGTCATAGATGCGTCCACGTCCTGGCTTGCCTACTTCCATACTTGCCTCCTAGATCGTGAAGTCGGCGGTGCTGCCGCCGCCGCAGTCGACGCCTTGCGCGCGCGCCCGTTGACAAAGATCTTCTATCGAAATCGCGTCCAGCCGCGCCATCACTTCGTCCTGAAGCGACTGGATCAGCGGCGACACGATGCGGATGCCGAGATCGGAACGCGGATCGATCACCTCGGTCTCTTCATCCTCGAGACTCTCGGCCACGCGCACGACATCGCCTACGGAAATCCGCCGCCGCTCCTTGGCCAGGCGATACCCTCCGCGCGGACCGCGCACGCCCTTGAGCACGCCGGCGCGCACAAGCTGCTGCATGACCTGCTCGAGATAGCGTTCGGCACACCCTGGCGGGCGGTGATTTCCTTGGCCTGCACCGGTTCGGGTCGTGCATTGAAGGCGATGTCGATGACGGCCTCGAGCGCCAAGAGTGTTTTGCGCGAAAGTTTCAGCATGGTTCAGGCTTGTTTCAGCGCGTGGAGCCCGGTGGAACCGTGTCCACCGCTGCCGCGTGCGGTTTGCGAAAGAGCGGGGCGCTCGACGAGTTCGGCGCGTTCGTGGCGCGCGATGATCATCTGCGCGATGCGCATTCCGCGCGTGACCACGAAAGGCGCGTCGCCCAGATTGATCAGGATGATCTTCACCTCGCCGCGATAATCCGAATCGATCGTACCAGGCGTATTCAGGACTGTGATGCCGTGATTGGCCGCAAGGCCGGAACGCGGCCGCACCTGCGCTTCGAAGCCGTTCGGCAGTTCGAGCGAAAAGCCGGTCGGCACGACGGCACGCTTTCCCGGCAGAAGTTCGATGTCCGTTTCGACGGCTGCAACGAGATCCATCCCAGCGGAGCCTTCGGTTGCATAGGCG
>Ga0157370_10000828_pt1 | contig 39151 bp, 22 predicted proteins | sample C35metaG_FD_113463 | JGI IMG/M metagenome (GOLD analysis project Ga0157370, IMG submission 113463) | Corn rhizosphere microbial communities from Kellogg Biological Station, Michigan, USA - C3-5 metaG | ecosystem: Host-associated > Plants > Roots > Rhizosphere > Soil | place: USA: Michigan... | reverse complement strand
CCCCCCCCCCCCCCCCCCCCCCCCCCCCTCTCACAACTCACAGCACCCACTCACCCATACACACGATGAGCACGAACAACGCCGCTGCCGCCGCCGCTTCTTCTTCTTCTTCTTCTTCTTCCTTCGCAGTGGATTTCCCCCTGTTCGTCGAGGCCGAGCGACAACGCCAGACGACCTACTTGGCGGCCCGATGCACGGGCGAGGTGCGCGGCGACTACATGGCCTCGCTGATCGAAGCGGCCGCACGTGGCACCACTCTTCCCTGGATGTCGTCAAAGGAACAGGCGATCTGCCGCGGCTGGCACTCCTTCCTGCGACAGACGAACCCGCGTCCGTCCGCCGACCAGATCGTGTTCTTGCGCACCTTGTGCGACGCGGTGCGCAGCTACCGTGCCGTCCCAGCCGAGCGTCTGTGCACGGGGTTCATTGCCCAGCCGGCCTTCCGCGCGCATTGGGCTGGCGGCGATTGCCCTCCCCCGCCTGAAGATGGCCACGACGTGTCGCGCTTCCTCGACTGGGTGCGCACCGTGATGCGACTCTTCCCCGAGGCGCCCGCGTCGATGGCGATCCACGCACCACAGCCGCCCCCTCGTGTGATTGCCGCGTCTGCACGCAATGCGGCGGTCGCGATCGCCGCGGATAATGCTGCTGCCGCCGCCGCTGCCACCTCTGCCCTCCCGGTGGACGACGACGAACAGGGAGACGAAGACGATGAAAACGAGGCATTTGCTGCCGCATTTGCTGCCGACATGCGCTCCTCTCGCGACGTCATTGATTTGTCCTCGCACGGAGAAGAAGGAGAAGAGGAGGACGTGCAGATTCTTTCGTCCAACCTCCCCCCTCCGCTCATGACCAACTTCAGCGTGCCCGCACCGAACCTTCCTCGTCGTCCTTCTCCGTGAGGCAAGACGCACACTTCTCGTTCTCGCACACAGTCAACGCATTGCAAACTCCCTTGTGAATGGAATAGATTAGAAAGAGGAGAGCAACATGCAACGCAAAAGCGAGAGAGGGGGGAGGGGGAGAGAGGGTGAGAGAGAAGAGAAGAAGAGAGAGAGCGCTCTAGGCCGTCCGGACGACGATGCCCACGCTCTCGGTGTCGAGGAAGGACTGGCCCGCGCCGCACTGCCGGTTGCCCAAGTAGATTTCGCACGCGTAGCCCGTCCAGTCGGCGTCGCACTTGCACGCGCCCGTCTGGTCCGGGTCCGGTACGCCGTGGCTCGTGCACGGCAGCTCGGTGCCGGACTGGGTGAGGAACACGGCGACGAGGCGCTTGGAGCAGTCCAGTCCGCCAAACGCAAGCGAGCGGCAATAACAAATGTTGTCGTTGCCTGTTTGCAGGTTCATGGAGCAGGCGCCGTTGATGGGCGACGTGCAGTTCTTGGGGCAGTCAGCCCAGCACAGCCCATAAGTGGTGGATCCCACCACACGGTCCACCGTTCGCGGGATGTAGGGTGCACGGCACGCACAGCGCTGGGTCAGGTTGAATGCGTCCGCGTAGACGATCTCGCCGCGGTCCGAGCCGCCGCAGGGCGCACCCAACAGGTCGTGCAGGATGCGGTCGCCACAATTGGCGCCACCCCATCCCAAGTCGCACTGGCATACGCTTCCGCGTGCATTGTACGCCACATCTGCATTCATGTCAGGCACGATTCGCCCACGCGCCGAGCATGCCTGTCCTTGGTTGTCGTACAGGTCAAACGAGGAAGGACCGCGCACGCAGATGCCGTACTCGTTGACGCTCCACCCCAGCGCGCGCTTGGGCGCCTTGCATTGGCACTTGTAGGCCGAGAACACTTGGGCCGTGAGGAGTTCGGGTCCGTTCAAGGGCACGATGTACCGGTAAAACCAGTCTTGGTCGTCGTATGCCGCCAATCGTGTGGTGGTGTTGGAGGGGGACTGCAGCACGGCCTCTCCGTCCGCGCCACACACCGTCTCTCCGACCCACATGTGCGGAACACGATCGCAGTTGGGTCCATTGAAGCCGATGTTGCACATGCACGCCGAGTTCCATCCGTCGCTGCGCTCGCCGTAGACAATGGGCCGACAGAGTCCCTGGCGGAAACCGCCGCAGCGAATCGGTGTGGGGTCTGCGGTGAAGTTCTGGCCAGCCGGTCCGATGTAGTTGCCAAACGCATCGGTCATGTTGAAGGGGATCTGAGCGGCGGCCGCACTGCCCGCACAGGAGCGCTGGCAGATGCCCGAGGAGGTCGTTGCGAGCCCCCACTCGGCGGGGCATGTGCACGCCGATGTGTAGTTGGCCAGGAAGGAGCTGGGGTTGGCCGCCGTGGTGTTTTGGAACAACTGCACTTCCTTTTGGTTCGGCACGCCGTACCCGCCACATGCCACCCCACCTCCGCTGTGGAAGGTGCGCTCGCCACACAGTCCATTCTCTTCCTCGTAGCTGGTGTCTTTGGTGAGATAGCCTGCGCGCTTGAGGTCTTTGCTGCGGTAGCCCTGGAAGAAGCCCCATCCGTCGGCACAGCGGATGCAACGCCCCTCGTCGTTGACAAAGTTCCATCCTTCCCTTGGGGGATTCGTCTTCATCATTCCCCAGATGGACTTGTCGGCGCAGGGCTGTGTATCGTCGTCGTAGTTGCTCGAGGCACCGTTTTGTGACCCATGCGAGTGGCCCGAGCATTGGACGGTGTCTGGCGCCGACGCGGGCTTGTTCACGATGGATCCGAGCTGGCGCTTGCCAGTGGCGTCTGGATAGTACACTTTGTCGGCACGCGTGGTGCACGTGCGCTTTTGGCAGTTTTCGCCCCACCATCCGCGGCGTCCATTCTGGTTCGCGACACCGCCGGCCTGCACTCCTGGTGGGATGTTGCACCAGCAGAAACCCCAGTCGCCATCGATGGTCGTGCCGTTGCGGTAGGAGCCCGAACCGTGCCAACAGCGTCCGCGGCCCGCCGCGTTCCCCATCCATCCCGTGATGCTCTGCGTTTGTGTTTCTCCGCAGACGAGGTCGGATGGCAGATGGAACGAATCGATGTAGTCGGAGGTGTCGCACTCGCACGTGGTTCCAGGAAGACATGGTTTTGTCGGTCTGCACACTTTGCTCGAATCGCGGCGTGACTGGATTGGCGTGCAGTCGGGATTGTCCAGTGGACAGCAGCGAAGAAAGTTGCGCACGGCGTCGCGTGCAGGGATAACAAAGCCGCCGGACAACACGACGGCAGGTGCGCCCGCTGTCTGAACCGCCTTCTCGCATCTATCACCAGTGTATCCTTGGTTGCACTTGCAACCACTCTGGCACATGCAGGTGCGCAGATCGGTCTGGTTCGTGATGGCCACGTTCTCACTGCACATCCCATTGCCCGAGCAGATGTCATGATCGAAATCCGTGGTGAGCGTGCCGCCTATGACCCCGACCTTCCGGCGCACTTTGCCCGTCGGACAGGCCTGATCGCACCGCACGCCGCTCCATCCGTGGTCGCACTTGCACCCGCGGACGCCCGAGAGAACTCGTTGATGCCCACCGAGCCATGAATATCCGGGTGGGGTACCATACCCCCAGGCAGGGCTACCCTTGCCATGCACCGTACACTTTGTATGGTCCCCTTCCGCCGCGCAACGCCTTGTCCATCTCGCGTCCGTTTCCATAATGTCGGCGTATGCAGTGACGCACGTTCCATGTTGTCCGCATCCCATCGTTGTGGGCTCGCATGTATTGATGAATTGAAACGCGGTGTATGTTTCCCATACCACCTGGCGAACAACCAAATTCGAATACGTTACCAAACTCGACGGAACGGCCAGATCGCCGATGGTCACAGTCGCGGTGCTACTGAGGCCCAGTGTGTATGTCTGCATTTGAGGCTCTTTCATTCCGGGATCATAGAAGTCCGGAGCAACGAACGTGAATGGCAGATTCATGGGCAGCGTCCATCCCGGTGGATTTGCGAGCCGGCGATGTGCATATGGGTCGCTTATGGACGGTTCCGCATGCAAATAGTAGGCATCGAACAAGCGCGGACTCCATTCTGGTGGGAGTATAGGGTCATTGTCACACGACTTGCTCGAAGTGAAGATGTGCGGTCCCGATGCACTCGGCGCCCCTGGAAATGTTTCATACGCCTGAACGATTACGGTCGGATACAGGTTCCCATTGCCGGGTCCAAGCACATAATTCGCATTCGCGACGTCGTAGAAGCACACTGAGCGTGGAGTAGTTGTACTCCATGCCTGTGTCTGTGGCCATACGAAAGGCGCTGCCTGCACACATCCGACCGCAAGGGCACATACCAAATACACCAGCAGAGAGCGTCCACGCTTCATGGACACGCTTCGGCTGCGCGAACGTCTCCCGGCACGGCCTCCGACACTTGACGAGGGAGCAGGTTGCGGCACCAACGGGGTTTGTTCGGTGGCGGCGAGTGCCTTGGCCGCCACGGACTGCTGGTAGAAGCTGACGCCGCCCGACATGAGCAACAATCCACCAAGCGCGCTCATCATGCCAATGAAGACAGGGTTCTTCGCGACGTCTGACGCACTCGTGCCTCCACCGCCGCCGTCACCGCCGTCTCCGTTGTCCACTAAGGAAGAAGGCGGGTTCGTTCCAGGTCCATACCACGGGATGGTTTCGTTGAGTGCCACGTCGCGCGCCAAGGGCGTATAAATCGAGCAGTCGTTGAGCTTGTCGCTTGTGGAGTGGTACTGCGCGTTGCACTTGCACACCCACGACTTGGTGGCTTCGTCGCGCACGCGTGTGACATTGGGGTCGGCATACCCGTAGTCGAACGTGGGGTCGTAGTCCGGGTTGGGCGCGAAGCTCGACGTGTTGGTCGTGAGGCAGGGCTGGTAGAAGGCACAGAAGGGCTGGCACTCACCCTTGATTTCGTAGCCCGCCGAGGCCGGGCAGCGGCAGCAGTCAGCCGTGTCTCCGACTTGCACATACTCGCCGATGCGGTCGATGTCGTCTTCTGGCAAGCTGCAGGTGGCCTTGCGACACGCGTTGGGGCACGCAGTGTGATTGAAATCGGTACACCCGGCCGGGTCTGTCAGAATTCCAATGCCGAATGGATCCTCGCATGTACACGCGTCCGCCGGGTTGCTGATGCGCGAGAAGTTGCCGTTGGGGTGTCCAAAGTTGCAGTCATGTGCGGCACAGTCCTGGGCGCGTCCATTCACCGTCACGCGCGGCGCATAGGGCCACTGGCAATCGCAGTACCAGCTCGAATTCGTTTCCTTTGTGACGGCGGGTTTTCCAAACGGGCGCACACCGTCCCATCCGGGGATGCTGAGCACGTCGTTGTACAGATCGCACGTGTGCTCGGCACAGCGCGGTCCGGTCCAGGGCGCCTGGCAATCGCAGCGGCTGTTGGTCCCGTTCTCGACCCAGAATCCGTGTGTCTCGACACAGATGGCCTCCTCGCAGCGCCCTTGCTTGCCCGTGTAGCCCGGCAAGCACGCACACTTGTTCTGCTGGAAGTCAAACACGCCGTGCACGCACTCCTCCTTGTCGCACAACGTTCCCGTCCATCCGCTCTTGCAGTCGCACACGATCTTTTGAGGATCCACGCCTGCCCAGCGCGTGTGGTTGAACGGATAGGAGTGGTTGGCGTGGCACAGATCGACCTCGCAGTACTGGCCCGCAAAGATGGGCAGGCATTGGCAAAAGGGGTTCGAAAGGTCCTCGCCTACCGTTCCTCCATTGAGACACACGGTCGCACTGCACCAGTCGCAGTGCGTTCCTTCGGCGCACGACTGCGGGTCGGTCGCCCATGCTCCGAGGCAGACGCACGCGTCGGGGTTCGAGTGGTTGAAGTGCGAAACGTGGTCGAGCGCGTTGGCATAAGTAGCGTTGATTTGGCCACGGCCGTTGACGCGTCCGCACAAATCGTAGGCACAATCGGCACGCACCTCGGGGTTGGTGGTGGAAAAGGGAGGGAAGCACTGGCACATCGCGTCGGAACTGTCCACCACCAGCTGGCCCGTCACGCCCGGTTGAAGTGTCTCTCCATTGGCCACGCGAGCGGGGTCGATGCGCGACACGTTGCCACACGCCGCGTTGGTGAGGTTAGGGTCGGGAGGAAAGACGAACTTGGGCGCGCGCAGCTTGTTGGTGCATCCGGTCTCGTCCTCGGCCCAGTCCACCGTCAGGTCGCACTGTGCGTTGGGGGAGTTGCGCACCAGGTGGCCAAATGCATGGAAGTGGAGCGTCGCGAGCGTGCGCAGGTCGGTGTTGGAGCCGATGCGAAGGTTGCCCACACCGCCCTCGTTGACGATGGACGCGCACTGCGTCGGGTACGTTTCGCAGTAGAACACGGGGTCCAGCGTGGCGTCGGGACAGCGCACGGGGTCGATCGAGCGCTGCAGGGTGTAGCGGCGCACATTGGTGGTGTTGTAGCCCAGCGACGCCAGCGTGGGCCCCGAGGCGCGCTGCGCTCCTCCGGGACCCATCTTGCGCAGTTCGCGCGACCACAGCGAGAAATACTTGGTAATGGGGTCGTAGTAGTAGCCGCCGCAGGTCCAGTCGCGGTAACAATAAAAGCGCGCGTCGCCCTCGTGCACGATCTTGCGACGGTAGAAGGGAAGCGCGTCCACGTCGGGCGAGAAGCGCAGCGGCGACAGCAGCACGGTGGTTTGCGGGAAGGCGTCGTAGTTGCCCATCCACATGAGCGGGCGCGACACGTCGTGGTCCATCGCCGTGGAGGTCCAGTTGACGCCGCAGTCGCACGCACGCGACGGCTCGCGGTACACGAAGCCCTGGTAGTCGCTGGAGCGCGAGGTGTTGGTGCGCACCAGCACTTCTTCGTCGCCCGTTGTTTGCAACAATCGACGGCGCACAGGAGGCAAATCGGAGGCCGCCACCACGGCAAAGGTGGCGTTGTTGGGGATTTCGCAAAAGCGACCGCCCCACCCAAACGTACCGTTGCGGCCCGGGTCGCATCCAAAGCAGCGCTGGTCCGCAGGGTCGATGCGGTCTCCGTCTTTGGTCACCGCGAGGCACCGTCCGCCGTTCAGACAAGGAGTGCCTCCCCGCTCGGGGTCGCAACCTACGGGCACGTCGCACATGTCCCCGCGAAAGCCCATCGGACAACACACGTCGCTGCGCGGCACAAGCACCATGGATCCATTCACGTTCACCACGTGGTCGGCCTGCTGGCGCACGCAGTTGCTGCAATTGAAGGGGAGGAGCGCGCAGAGGGGAGGGACGGCTGAAAAGGGGTTGATGGTTGCATACGGCAGAAACGACTCCTTCGTCGCATTCACGTCAGCTTCCGTCGCGAGCGACGGACAGTCCAGTGTTTCGCCGTTGTAATACGTATAGGATCCGGACGTTGGAATCCACGAATACGTGAGTCTCCACCATCTGGTCATGGGCTTGAATGAAAACGCAACGGGGGTATTGCAAAACGCACCTGTGGTGCACAGGTCTGTGCACCAACCGATGTTGCAATTGACTTCCGTGCATCCACCACATTGGTTGTGTTTGCTCACTGCATCCAATTGGTAATCGATGCCACATGTTCCCATGGGAATCTGCGTACCGGTGGCCGACATGGTGCAGGGCGCAGTCACGCCGCACACGTATGGCCCATATGTCACATTTCCCACGGTGCGGGACGACATGTAAGTCGTCACGGCTGCGTCGTCGGTCAATTCGCACTCCGCTCCTGTCCGGCCAGCAGGGCAATTGACGCATTGGAATGTCTCTTGTGCGCATACCCCGCCGTTGCACTCGGCGCTACTGAAACAGCGCGTTTTCCGCGAACAATCGTCGCCTGTGTACCCAGGCGGGCAACAGACGTCGGTAGGAGGTACCAAGATGGACACGTCGCCCATCTGCAGGAGCTGCGGCGTGGTTTGGGTGATGCAGTTGGTGCAGCCTGGAAGAAAGATGCAGCGCGAGTCGCGCGGGGGCGCAATGGCTACAAAAACGCCCCAGTCCATGCGCCTGCGGCCTGCGTCGCGGACGAGTTGCGGGTCCGAGCACGCAGACGGGGGAGGGGAAAGGTCGGACGGATTGCAGTCCGTTTGCAGACTGTCGTCGCAATACGATCCATAGACCGTGCCATCAGGTCCGAGGAAATTACGCGAGAAATGCAAGGGCTTCTCGCAAAAGGTTCCGTCGGTGCAAATATCCAGGCACTTGTTGGGCACCAGCTGGACGGTCGAGTTCCACTTTTCGCAGCGGTTGAAGCGGCTCAGTCCGGTCAGATTGTAGTCACGGCCGCACACGCCGAGCGGCTCCGTCGTCGCCATGTTGCACGGCGCCGTCACGCCGCAGACGTACGGCCCGTACGTCATGCGACCGATGGTGCGGTTTTGCAGCGTGCTTATGGGGAGAAGGTTGTTTGTGGACGGGGTTGTGCACTCGAAACCGGTCATTCCAGGGGGGCAGTTGACACATTGATCCTGGTAGCAGACGCCCCCGTTGCATTGGTCCGACGCAGTGCATGCACCGGCGACACCACAGAGCAGCAGAAAGAGAAGGAGAAAGAGAAGGCCATCCCAACGCCCACAGCCAGGCGACCCGTCCTTCTTCATCGGTGCGTGTTTGTTCACGTGCGAGCGAGTGCGTGAGAGAGAGAGAGAGGGGGGGGGGGGACCGACAGGGCCTGTGAATATACACGACTTTCTACACACAGCAGCAGTGTAGAGAGAGCTGTATATTCACGGGGGTTGGTGGTTCTTCGTTTCCCTTCCTCTGCTTCTCCTCTCACGGATGAGGGCGACTCGCTCGCTCCTGTTCGCCCTGGCGGTGACGCTGTTGGCCCTCGCGCTAGGACCACAGTCGTGCAGTGCGACGCCCACTCCAATCGACCCTTCGACTGTACAGCTCGAAGCGATCAACCCGGGAACGGGCCAACCATACGACACCGACTCATACAGCACCGCGAGCGTCGTCCAATTCACCGTGAGTTTCACGGCACCTGCACAGGCGGACGGCACATACGCCGTTTACATCTTTTCTCCAACATCAAACCCGATATGGGCGGCCTACGACGCCGCATACCCTACCGAGCAAACCTTTACGTACGTAGCCACGGACGCGTTTGCGATCCAGTTTCAACCCAGCACGATCACCCTTACGTTTACTGTGCTGGGAGACGACGGATCCGTCGATACGCCGGTCGTTTGGAGTGCATCCTCCCTCCCGAGCCCGCCCCCCCTGCAGCCGCCCACTGGACCGGACCCCGAGTGGATGACGGGCATTCCTTTGAACTCCGTGACCATTCAGGCGATTCACGGCAGCACCGGTGCTCCGCTCAACACTGCCACGTACGCTTCGGCGCCGGCGATCAAATTCAAATTCAACTTTGCTGTGCCGCACCAGCCGTCCGGCGCTGCACAAACCTACACCGTCCGTGTGGCCACCTACATCAATGGTGTTGACTATCCCCTATGGGAGAGTGCCGCCTACGTGTTTGACCAAGAGACCTTTGCGTTTTCAAACGTGATTGTCCCCTGGAACATTGAAACACATGTAGGAAGACCGTCGTCCATTTCGTTCGACATGTTCGTGCAATTGGTCGACTCTCCTCCGGAGAATGTTCTGACGAATGTGCCATGGTCCACTGCGCAACTCCCTCCTCCTCCTCCTTCGTCGTCTTCCTCCTCCTCCTCGACCGGTCCCAGTGTCAGCAGCAGCAGTTCGTCCACGGGCGACGTTGGCGCTTCGTCTTCCATGGACTGCACACTGAATACGACACTCTTTACGGGAAAACTGGTAGGCACCGGGTCGGCAACCACCACGAATGTCTTCCAGGGCAAATCGGTGGCGCTGTCGGCCGACGGGAATATCATGGCGGTGGGTGCAACAGGAGACAACACCAACATGGGCGCGACGTGGATCTTCACGCGAAGCGGCGGCGCCGGTCCTTGGAGTCAATCCGGCACGAAGCTCGTGGGCACGGGCGCAGTGGGACCGACCGTTCAGCAAGGCTTTCATGTGTCCCTCTCGGCCGACGGGAACACGCTTGCCGTGTGCGGCCCCAACGACAACAGTGATGCGGGCGCAACGTGGATCTTTGTGCGCAATGTGGGCAATGGCCTGTGGAGCCAGCAAGGCGCGAAGCTGGTCGCCGTGTGCAGCGCGGTTGCGCTTTCGGCCAATGGAGACACGCTTGCAGTGGGTGGATGGACCGACAACAGCGGTGCGGGTGCAACGCGTGTGTTTGTTCGCAGCGGCGATGCATGGAGCCAGCAAGGCACGAAGCTGGTGGGAGTCGGCGTGGCAGGAATATATGCCATCAACCAAGGTGATTCGGTGTCGCTTTCCGCCGATGGGAACACGTTGGCGGTGGGTGCAACAGGAGACGGCAACCACGTCGGCGCGACGTGGGTCTTTGTGCGCACCGCGGGTGTCTGGAGCCAGTCCGGTGCGAAGTTGGTGGGCACGGGCAGCGTGGGTACTTCCATCTATCAGGGCGTTTCGGTGTCCCTCTCGGCCGATGGAAACACACTCGCGGTGGGTGGGTACGGAGACAACAACTACGTGGGCGCGACGTGGATCTTCACCCGCGCGAGCGACAGCAGCTGGAGCCAGCAGGGCGCCAAGCTGGTGGGCAGTGGCAGCGTGGGTACCCTCATCTATCAGGGCCAGTCGGTGTCCCTCTCGGCCGACGGGAGTATGCTGGCCGTGGGTGGATACCGAGACAACACTTCCCAAGGCGCAGTATGGCTTTTCGCACGGAACAATGGCAACGGAAACTGGAGTCAACAGGGCACCAAGCTGGTGGGTACGGACGCAGTGGGGCCGCAAGCCCCTCAGCTTAGCGTGGGGCTAGCCTTGTCGGCCAATGGAAGTACGCTCGCGGCGGGGGGGCTTTGGGACAACGATGGCATGGGGGCGGTGTGGCCATGGGATCTCCGATGGAACTGTTTGGCTTCTTCTTCTTCGTCGTCCACTGGAAGCAGTAGTAGCATCAGTTCGTCCACGGGCACCGCCGACGACGATGTTCCATGCGGACAGCAGGCGATGCTTGATGGCGTGGTGGCGCTTGCATCGCCCAAGACCGTCGGAACAGGCAGCATGGGGGCCGCCTGGCAGGGGTGGTCCATCTCTCTTTCTGCAGACGGCCTCACGATGGCGTCGGGCGGTCGATCGGACGCGGCCGACACGGGCGCGACGTGGGTGTTCACACGAAACAGCGTACAAGACGCGTGGAACCAGCAAGGCGTCAAGTTGGTGGGCGCGGGTGCCACGATGCCCGCTTTCCAGGGATGGTCGGTGTCGCTTTCCGCCGACGGAAACACGTTGGCGGTCGGAGGACCATTCGACAACAACCACGCCGGTGCGGCGTGGATCTTTGTGCGCACCGCGGGTGTCTGGAGCCAGTCCGGTGCGAAGTTGGTGGGCACGGGCAGCGTGGGTACTTCCATCTACCAGGGATGGTCGGTGTCGCTTTCCGCCGATGGAAATACCTTGGCGGTGGGTGGATACGGCGACGGCGGCAACGTCGGGGCGACGTGGATTTTCACGCGCGAGGGCAGCACGTGGAGTCAGCAAGGTGCCAAATTGAAGGGCTCCTCGGTGGGTGGGAGTGTATTTCAAGGCCATTCGGTGTCGCTTTCCGCCGATGGAAATACGCTGGCCGTCGGCGGCCACGGGGACAACGTAGGGGCGGGTGCGGCATGGATCTTCGTGCGCACCAACGGTGCATGGGAAACACTCGGCACAAGACTCACGGCGACGGGCGAGGAGACGAATACCCACGGGTACGCGGTCTCGTTGGCGGCCGACGGAAACACACTGGCCATGAGCGGACTCCTCCTCGATGCCAGTCAAACGAGCACGTTTTGCATCTTTGAACGCAACACAGGCACGGGCCAGTGGAGCCAAACAAGCGGGCAGTTGACGGGAAACGATGGAAACGGGGCAGGTTTTTCGGATGGCGGCATGTCCGTCGCCCTTTCTGCCGACGGCACCATGGTCGCAATGGGCGTACCCGCGGACACGCTCGGCATGGGCGCTACCTGGGTCTTTGTGCGAAACGAGAACGTGTGGAGCCAGCACGGACCGAAGCTCGTCGGCGTTGGCGAACTCAGTGCAACTGCGCAACAAGGCGTGCGGGTGGCGTGGTCGAGCGAGGGACGTGCGCTCGTGGTCGGAGGGCCCGGAGACAATGGCAATGCCGGCGCCGTCTGGACATGGGAAGCACAATGGTTGGCTGCCGGGCCGGAATGCCTGTCCTCCTCCTCTTCTTCCTCTTCGTCCACTGGCTCCATCGAAAGCAGCAGCAGCAGCAGCAGCTCATCATCTTCATCGACGGCCAGCGCGCAAAGCAGTTCCTCAACCGCCGTGAGCACCGAAAGCTCGTCGACGGGGACACCAAACGATGGCCTCTGTCCCCGGGAGCTGACGACCATGGAGAAACTGGTTGGCACCGGGGGGGTGGGCGGTTCGGGTCAGGGCTACGCGGTATCTTTGTCGGCCAGCGGCAACACAATGGCGGTGACGGGCAAAGACGACAACAGCAAGTTGGGCGCGACATGGATCTTCGTGCGAAATGGCACCGGCGCATGGAGCCAGCAGGGCCCTAAATTGGTGGGAATTGGCGCGTCAGGTGCGGCGGTCTACCAAGGCACCTCCGTGGCACTGTCGGCCGACGGGAACACGCTGGCCGTAGGTGCATGGGGCGACAGCAGCAACTTTGGCGCGACGTGGATCTTCGCGCGCAACAGCACGAATGCGTGGAACCAGCAGGGCGCCAAGTTGACAGGCAACGACGCGGTGCCTGGGACTGTCTACCAAGGATTCTCCGTGGCGCTGTCGGCGGACGGAAACACGTTGGCGGTGGGTGGACGAGCAGACAACGGCGGTGCGGGTGCAACATGGGTCTTTGTGCGCAATGGCACGGGAGGGTGGAACCAGCAGGGCGCCAAGTTGGTGGCCATCGGCGGCGTGGGTGTCGGTTTCCAGGGCCAGTCGGTCGCGCTGACACCCGATGGCAACACACTGGCCGTGGGCGGACGTGCAGACAACAACAATCTGGGCGCGACATGGATTTTCACACGCAACAGCACGGATGTGTGGAGTCAACACGGCGACAAGTTGGTGGGGAGCGGCGCGTCGGGTGCGGCGGTCTACCAAGGCGGCGCGGTGGCATTTGCGGCCGACGGAAATACACTGGCCGTGGGCGCGTACGGCGACAGCAGCAACCTGGGAGCCACGTGGGTCTTTGTACGGCTTGCCAACGGCTCGTGGATTCAACAAGGCGCCAAGCTGGTAGGAACGGGCGCGATCGGAACGACGGTCTACCAGGGCAACTCCGTGTCCCTGACGGGCGACGGAAACACGCTCGCGGTGGGCGCGCCATACGACAACAGCAACGTCGGCGCGACGTGGATCTTTGTACGCGACGAAGCCAACGGAACGTGGAAACAAGACAAAAAGCTGCTGCCCGGCGCAAATGCACTCTACATGGGCATGTCCGTCGCGTGGTCGGCCGATGGGGGTACATTGGCGACGGGCGCATCCGCGTCGGATGCGGGATTCGTAGGCGCAACGTGGGTGTGGAATTTTGAGAGCAACTGTTCTTCCTCCTCCTCTTCTTCCTCATCGTCATCCTCTTCGACTGCAGGCATCGAAAGCAGCTCTTCTTCTTCTTCCTCGTCCACTGGACCAGGCGCCCCTTCTTCCTCCTCCTCTTCTTCTTCCTCTTCGACTGCAGGCACCGAAAGCAGCTCTTCTTCTTCTTCTTCCTCGTCCACTGGACCAGGCGCCCCTTCTTCTTCTTCTTCCTCTTCCTCCACGGGTGTCGGGCCCGTAGACGAGGAAGATGGCCCGCCTGCTCCTGCCACGGATGCGCCAGGCACGCCGCTTGCCACGGTGACCGTGGTGTTCCAGACGGCCATGGCGATCGCCGACCCGTCCACGTTTGGCGCGCAACTGTGCACCGAAATCCGACTGCTCACAGGCACCACCAACTGCACCGTCACGGTGGTGCAGAGCACGTCGGCCGACGCGCGCATTTTGCTCACCGCGGCGCAGGCCCTGCAGCAGTTCTTGCTCGCGGGCAAGCAGGCCACTCTCTCCAACGTCACTTACCCTATCTTTGCCTTCACGTCGCAAACCATCCAGTCGGGCCCCGTGGACCCGTCCCTGCCCACCAAACCCGCCTACGACCTCACGTGCAACCAGGGCCTCAACTGCGAAGGCGGCCCGGCCTACAACCAGTCGAGTGAGCAGTGCGTGCGGGGCGTGTGCACGTGCACCACCGACGAGACTGGTTTCTGCGTCGCCTGGCCTCAGTGCGTCAGCGGCGCTCCGGCCAACTTTGCCGACGTGTGCGTGCAGCCGGGCAGCAGCACCGAGGAGATGGTGTACAGTCCCGAACCGTGCTCTGCGCACCACCCGAGCTACGTCAATGTGTTCCCGCGCCGCCGCTACTGCCAGGCGTTGGACCAGAGTTTGTCGGTCGACCGTGCGCGGTTCACGGGCATGCTGGGCCACCCCGTCGCGGCTCCGCCCGTCCTGCTTTTTACGCTCACGTCGCCCTACACCATCGAGGAGCTGCTGCGCGACCACCGGCACCCGACCACGGGCGTCATTTGCTCGGGCATGTACGCCTCCAACCTGTACGACGGGCAGGCCCCGCTGGACAACAAGGTCTACGCGGACGTGTGCTTTGACTCGTTCTACGCCAATCGCACCGTGCAACTCACGTCGCTGCGCACGCGCGACAGCGTCGAGGGCGAGGCCAACTACTATTTTCGCGACAACCGCTGGCAGGCCATGGTGCCGCGGGTGCCCATGGGCGCCTACGCCTTTTGGGACAGCTCCGCAAACGCGCCGGCCTGGGAGTGCCAGGCGTACAAGGTGTTCAATCCGCGCACGGGCGTGTGCGAACCGGGTTGCGACAATGGGTTCGCCGGTCCTCTGTGCGAAACACCGCTCAACGCCTTCCCCGCCTGCGCCGTGCCCGCGTTTGCACCCAACACCACACTCTACATCGCTTACTCGTGCGCGAGCGCCGAGTGCAAGCCGGGCTTCATGCTGAGCGCCTTTGACGGCTGTGTCGTGGACCCCACTGCGTCCACGGGCGCGTATTTGGGCGAGTACGCTGCGGCGGCGAAGGACACGACGCCCGCCCCGCCCTTCAACCCCGTGCCCGTGGTCATCATCCTCCTGGTGCCCGTGGGCGTTGTGGTCGCCACTGTCGCGATGGCCAACCTCGTCTCGGCCATCCTGCAGCTGCGCCGTGGCGGCCGTGTGCATTCTCTCTAGTCTACTCTTCTTCTTCTCTCTTTTTTTTCTCTTCTCCTTCCGCAGCGGATACTGTTGTTTTTTTTGCATTTCGCTAGAGGAAACTCACTCACCCATACACACACTTCCGCCTATTTCGACTCTCTCCCCGCTCCTCCCTCTCTCTCTCTCGACCCCTGAAAAGAAAGAAGAATGACCAGCGATGCGAGCGCCGCGGGCATGGCGCTCATGTCCCCGCACAGCGGCTTGGACGGCAGCTTGAGTTGGCACGCGGTGTCAATGGCGCACGTGCACACGCTTCTTGCGTTCATGGCCAACAGCGTCGAGCTCAACCATCTGCAAGAGTTTGGATTCAACGAGCTCTTCAACAACCTCTTGCGCATCACAGTCGCGGACGACGACGAGGACGAGGAGGAAGAGGAGGAAGAAGAGGAAGAAAAAGAAGAGGAAGAAGAGAGAGAGAGGAAGAAAAAGAAGAAGAAGGAGCCAGCCGCACAGGGCTCCAAACGAAAACACAAGACCCTAAAGGCCTCCGCCTCCTCCTCTCCGAAAAAGCGCGCCAAGAAGACAGAAGGAGCCACCGCCGCCGCCACTTCGGACTTCCTCGAACGCCAGCGCAGCGACATGTGGACCGAGTGGGCCAAGCAGGTGCTGCGTCTGGTGCGCGTCATCGGGTTCGCGCCTGTGTCCTACACACGCAACGACGCCTCCACGTCGGCGATCGGCCACATCGACACCTTGCGGCCCGTCGTGCTCAACATGTATGCGATCACGCGCATCGACTTCCGTGTGTCGTTGGCCGGCGACTACACCTGGCGTTTCTTCGCGCACGACAATCCGCGTCCACTTGACAACGTGATCGTGCTTGGCACCGACTTCCCGCGCCCGCAGGCCACCACGAGCACGAGCAGCGGCCTTGTACTGACAAACGCGATGCGCAACGACGCCGAGGTGCCCATTCTCTCCTCGCGTGTCGCCCGGGTCTTCAACAGCAGCGCTTACAGGCTCTACCGGACCAAGGTGCAAAACGCGGAAGTGGCGGAGACCGAGTTGGCGCGTCCCACGCAGGTGGTGCAGGAGGTGCGCTTGAGCTTCGCACAGTCGGCGGCCAACGACACGGTGCACGCCGTCGACGAAACCCGGCCCAACCACTGCGACCCGCTCACACAGGCCGAGTTGCGCCGGGGCCGGGTGGGGGGTGCAGGAAAAGCAGATGCCACCGCCAAGGGACTGGGCGAGGAGTCCGAAGCGCTGGCGCAGCACGTGTCGTTTGCCTTGCCGGCCGGGAAAGAGTTGGCGGCACACCGTGTGCTGGCACAAGCGCCCCAGGACGTGTTGACGGCGCGCTTGGCGTTTCTGGAAACGGCCTGCTTCGCCTTTGACACGCCGCCCGACCTGGTGTTCACGGGCGACGCCTCGGGCAAAGTGAAGCTGAACCAGGAGGCCACGTCGCCCGAGAGCGCCCGTCTCTTCAAAGTCGCGCAAGCGGCGCTCAAGAGCTGGGTCGAGAAGCAGATCGAGCGCATGTGGTTCGAGATGTATGGAGAAGGGGAACTCACGGCCGCGCTCGTCCTGCACAAGCAGCGAAGGGAAGAGGAGAGAGAGAAGAAGAGGAAGAGGAAGAAGAAGGAGAAGGAGGGGACCGAGGAAGAGGAAGAAGAAGAAGAAGAAGGCGACGAAGTCGAGCCCACCACCACCGCCATCGATCCAGACAAGCTGTCGTGCCGCCTCCGCTCGCGCATTCGCGCCTCTCTGCCCTCGCGCATGCCTGTGCAGGACGTCGTCTTGCTCTTTGACAAGCAAATGCTTCGTTGGGAGGCCGCGCGCGAGATTCTGAGCGGCGAGTACAACATGCCGCCCGACACGTGGAGCGCGAAAGCACCCATGACCGACCTCGAGCTCGAGCGCGAAAAAGACGCCACCAAACTCGAGATGGAGCGCGAGAAGCTCGAGATGCAGATGGACATCGAACAGAAACGCCTCAAGATTCAGCTGGACGTTGAGCAACAGCGCCTCAAGATGCAAGAGAAGCAGGCAGCCGCCGCCGCAGCCGCCAAACCCAAGCCCGCCGCGTCTTCTTCTTCAAAGAGCAAAGCAAAGTCAAAGGCGAAGAAGCATTGAGAATGGGGGTGTTGTGCTAGCGAGAGAAAGGACGCATACCAATTTCACTTGCGCTGTTGCTTCTCCTTGCCTTGCTCGGTGTGATCTTGCTCCATGCGCCTGCGCACGCCCTGCCTGCGTTCAAGTTCGGCATTGGCCTGAGGGTCGGCAGCTGCTGCAGCTGCGGGCTGGGCTGCAGCGACGGCTGCAGCGGCGACGACTCCGTCGAGCGCGCGGAACTGTCCCATGGCGAGTCGATGGCCAATGTGTCCAGGAGCGTTGAGGTAGGCACTGTACATGGGAGTGGACGTGAACTTCTCGAAGCGCTTGATGTACAGCTTCTTGAGGCGTTGTTTCTCGAAGGCGTGGGCGGCGTCGCGGAACTCGGGCAAGTCCTCGTTGAGTGGGTGGTTGATCCAGACGTCGCAGGACAGGTACCTCAATCGGGGCAGTGCGGGAAGACGCGCGAGCAAGGGGCAGTTGCGACAAGACAGATGCGCGAGGTTGGATAGGACGGGGAGGGCCACCAGCGAAGGGCAGCCGGAGCAGTACAAGTACTGCAGGTTGGGAAACACGGGGAGGGTGGCGATCAAGGGATTGTCAGAGCAATTCAACTGCTTCAAGTTGGGCAACACCGGAAGGGCTGCGAGCCGGGGGCAGTTGCTGCAGTTCAGATACCCCAAGTTGGGAAGCACAGGGATAGCCGCGAGCAAAGGGCAGCGCTCGCAGAAAAGCGTTTTTAGGTTGACCAGCGCGGGAATGGCCGTCAACGAAGGGCATCCGTAGCAGTACAAGTTCGTCAGCTTGGGTAACACGGGAAGGATGGCGAGCGAGGGATTGTCGGAGCAGGATAGGTATTCCAGGTTGGGCAACACGGGAAGGGTCACGAGCAAGGGACTCCCTGCACAGTAAAGTGTCTTCAGGTTTGGCAGCACCGGCAGGGCAATGAGCGAGGGACATCTTTCACAATCCAGCTCCTCCAGGTTGGGCAACACCGGAATCGTTGTGAGCAGGGGGCAGTGCTCGCAGCTCAGTTTCGTCCGTGCCTCCAGCTCTTCCCTTCGCGAAGGGTCGCACACGATGCACATGGCGGGTGTGGGAGGGGGGAGGAGAGGCCGAGTTGTGTGTGTATGCCCGGGCTGAGCGCGAGAAGCAAAGGAATCGTTTAAAGTGCAATTGAATGAAACGGCTGGCGAACGAACGAACGAAAACTCAAACCCTCCTTTCACTTGCGCTGTTGCTTCTCTTTGCCTTGCTCCTTGTGGTCCTGCTCCATACGGCGGCGCACACCCTGCCTGCGTTCAAGTTCGGCCTGAGCTTCCGGATCTGCAGCAGCAGCCGCCTGCTCTGCACGTTGGACGAATGCTCCTCGGCGTGCCGCTTGGGCTGCATTCAGAGGCGGGGGGTGCGTACGCAGGTCGCGCACGAACGCGGGCGGCAGCAGGAACGACGCGACATGATGGCCCAGCTCTCTGGGCAGAGGAGGAAGGTGCGCGGCCGCACCCTCCTCCAGACGGTCGAGCAGTTGTGTGGAGCGGAGGTAGCGCTGTTGCTGTGTCGGCACGAACAAGGGGGCGAGCGCGTCCTTGATCCGGTTGAATTTCCAATCATCCGATGCGATGCCTGTCGCGGGCGGAAACCCGGTTCTTTCCCGCATCAACCGCTCCAGACGTCGCACGCCGGCAGGAGGCAAGTGGGGAAGCAGGAAGCAGTGCACCTGCAAGTTGGGAACCACATAGGCACCGGCCTGTCTGTAGAGAACGTTCCATGCCTCGTCGGCGTTGGTCTTCACGTCGTCCATCTCCATCACCAGTCGCAGCATGCGAATCAGCGGTTGGATGACGCCGACGATAAACGCAGTGGATTCCGGCGGCTGAGAGAACTCAATGAAGCGTCTTGCGAACGCTTCCGTCGCCTGGTATCGTTGCGCATTGTCATTCGTTCGGATGTACAGCTGAACGAGTTCCACGAGCGCGGGAACGTCGGCACGTGCCAGCGAGAAGGTGCGGTTGAACGTCCACCAGTCTATCTTGGCGTCGGTAGCGGCAGGTGCCTCGGCCGCCATCTTTTTTGCGTGTACGTAGGAGCGCTGGCGGGTCGAGTTGTGTGTGTGCGCTTGGTTCGAGCCCGAAAGGCAAGGAAAGGGTTTGAATGCGAATTGACATGAAACGGATTGAACAAACGAACACACACCTCCCGCGCGCGTTCACTCGCGCCTCTGCTGCTTCTCCTTCTCTTGCTCCTTGTGGTCCTGCTCCAGACGGCGCCGCACGCCTTGCCTGCGCTCAAGTTCGGCGTTGGCTTGCGGGTCAGCGGCAGCGGCTGCAGGTTGTGCTGCAGCGGCAGCGACGGCTGCTGCGGCTACGACTCCGTCAAAGGCACGAAACTGTCCCATCGCCAGTCGATGGCCGATATGGCCCGGTGCGTTGAGGTACGCACTGTACACGGGAGTACGCGTGAAGGTTTGGAAGCGACGACGGTATGCGGTGTTCCTGCTCCACTGTTGAAGGCGTTGCGCGGCACGCCACCTGGCAAAATGGTCTGCGTTGAGCGGATGGTCGATCCAGGGGTCACAGTCCAAGAACTCCAGTTCGGGCAGCTCGGGAAGGGCCACAAGCGAGGGACAGTCATAACAGTCCAGGCGCCCCAGTTCGGGCAACACGGGGAGAGTCGTCAGCGCGGTGCAGCCATGACAGTCCATGCTCGTCAGGCTGTGCAGTACGGGCAGAGTGACGAGCAGGGGACAATCATAGCAGAACAGGGCCAACAGGTTGGGCAACACGGGAAGTGTGTCGAGCAACGGGCATCCGTTGCAGCCGAGGATCCCAAGGTTGGGCAGCACGGGAAGGGTGACAAGGTTGGGGCAGTGATCGCAATTCAACACCTCCAAGTTGGGCAGCACAGGGAACTCCGTGAGCGTGGGGCAGTACGAGCAATGGAGAACCGTGGCCGCCTCCATCTCCGGCCGGCGTTCAGGCTGGCATACGATGCACATGGGGGTCTGGAGAGGGAGGGAGGGAGCGGGCGCGTTGTGTGTGTGTGCACTTGGTTCGGGTTCGAAAGGCAAGGAAAGGGTTTGAATGCGAATTGACATGAAACGGATTGAATCAACAACAACAACAATGGGCAGTGCGCGCCAATGTTCACTCAGACCGTGGTTTGGCGCGCGAGCGTGCCGCGTGGGGTGGAGGGGCAGTGCATGCAGTAGACGACCTGGTAAGGGTCGGCGAAGCGCACGCCCACACGGAGGCAGACGGGGCAGCGGAGGTCAAAGACGGTGCCCGGCGGGGCGAGATGCACCCAGCCGGTCTTCTGCTGCGCGGCGCTGCCTTCCTCGGGGTTCAGGACGTAGGTCAGCGAAGAAGAGGAGAAGGGGGAAGGAGGAAGGCGAAGAAGAGGAAGAGGAGAAGAAGAAGAAGAAGAAGGAGAGGAGGGAGCCACGGATGCAGGAGAAGAGGGAGGCACGACGCACTTGAAAGACCGCTCGTCGTCGTCGTCGGTCTCTTCCTCTTCTTCTCCCTCGCGCTCTTCACGCACGGGCGTGAGGGACGAGAAGGGAAAGCGCGAAGAGGAACGCAGCGACGGCATCGTGGAGCACCGTTTGAGACGAGGAGGCGAAGGGGCGGGTTGCAGCATCTTCTTGCGCGAGAAGGGGGGCGGGTTCGCCGAGACAGTCGGAGCACGAAGGCGGGCGTACAGACGCGCCCGACGAGCGGCACGGGAGGAAGAAGAGGAGGAGTTCTCCATGTTGGGGAGAGAGAGAGAGAGTGGAGGAGTGAGTGAAGGGGAGGGGGGGGGAGAAGGACAGAAATACAGAGGGGCACGCGAAACGGATGAAGGAGGATGCCCGTTTTTTTACACGGGCCCGGCGGCCGCAGCCGCGGCGGCGACGGGTGCATTGCGACGCAGGTTGATGCGTGTACTGCCGATGAGACGACCGAGCATGTCGTCAGAGCCAAAGCCGTCGTTGCGCGGGTCGTTGCACCACACGGACTTGGTGCGGCCGCGCACCTCGTGCAGGGGTCGATCGCCGGTAGAGAGAAGTGCTGCGCCCAGCTCTTGGCACTGGCCGAACTTGGCATTCACCACTTCGCGCATGATGTTGACCATGATCTGGAGGGGCACAGGCGGCATGCTGTGTCGCTTCTTCAGCACGGTGTTGAGCTTTTTGGCCGCGAGGGCCGTCATGCCCTTGACACGGAACTGGTCTGCCACCACGGGCATCTTCAGAAACTCCCAGCGCAGCGCCTGATAAGCCTGCTCCGCGGAGGTGTACGTGTGGCCCTCGAGCGTGAACGAAGAGGACGCACCGCGCAGCGCAGGAAACTGCGCATAGACGGCCTCGGCCGCCCCGGGCTTCACGTCGGGCCAGAAATTCGAAAGGAACGCATAGCCGTTGAACTTGTTGCTCTTGAACTCAATGGCACCGGTGCCATTGCTGCTGTCCACCGCCGCCTTGCGTGCGCGCTTGGACGGAGGAGGGACCTCGTCTTCCTCTTCTTCGTCGTCAGAGGAGGGAGGAGAGGACGCCTTGATCGACAACAACGTGCGCTTCTTCTTGTTCGGCTTGGGAGCGGCAGCGGCGGCCGCAGGGATGGGGGCGATGGGGGAGGGGGGGCGGAGGGGGACGACGGCAGGGAGCATTCTTTGTTGAGGGAGGGAGAGAGGAGAGGGCTCTTCGAGTTGTGTAAGCAGGCGAGGTAGCGGGGCGGAGCGCGACAACGAGGAAGAGGAGAAGGGGTTGAAACGGACAGAGGGGGCCTCCCAATGGAATGAAACGGAAACGAATAATACAGGCAAGCGAGCGAGCGCGAAGAGAGAGAGAGGGAGTTTGGGCGGACTCCCTCCCTTACTTGCTTCCTTGGTAGATGGGCGCGCCTCCGGGGGCCGGCGCAACGTTGCGCGTCTTCTTAGCAAACACCTTGCATTCGGCCTGGTGCACCGCCAGCCAGTTGGCGCGCATGCACGCCTCGGTGCAGCAGCGCAGTTCACCGCAGTGCGCGCACCGCGCTTTGCGCACTCCGACGCCGCACTGCATGCACACAGGGGGCGGATCCACGTCGCGGCCAGCGGGCCCTTCGAGTTTGTCCAGCTCCGGAATGAAGGAGGGCCCGTTGAGGCGCACGGGGCCGTCACCGGGGGTGAGCAAGCACTGCTTCTTCTCGCGCTGGAAAAACACTTCGATGAAGTAGGCGCGTCGGTCCCCGCTGCCGATTCCTCTCATCGCGGAATTCATCCACTGCACCGCTTGCACGCAGATGTGCAACACCAAACGAGGAGTCATGCGGCCCGCCATCGCCTGCGCGAACGAGCGGTACCAGTCCACGTCCAGGTGCGACAGTTTGGTGATCTGTTCCTCGAACTTGCGGAGCGCCGCGGCGCTGTACAGGGACGTGCAGCTGTAGACCACCATCTTGGGCGTTGCATTCTTCTTCTTGGGGTTGCCACGCACCGCGTACACGTAGTTGGAACCGTCCGCCTGGATGTAATCGTCGTCGACGGACAGCGAGCCGCGGTGCTTGCTGGCGTCGAACGGCGGACGCGTCCGGTGGTTGAACGTGACCATCTCCGTCATGTTCTCCCGCGCGGTCAACGGGAGGGAAGGGTCGCGGACGGCGAAGCTTTGCATCAGTGTTTCCGGTTCGCGTGTTTTCCACCGACGGAACAGCAGCGCGGCGACCTTGCGCACCTGGTCCGGGTGCAACGAGTACTGTTCCGCCAGCGCGATGCATTCCGCCGTGGCAATGTCCGGCACGGGCCGCGCGTCGTTGAAGAGGATCGCGTACACGGCGCGAAGAACAGCCACGGGAGCGCCCACGGACAGAATCTGCTGCTGCTGCGCCAAGCCAAAGAGGCTGTCAAAAACGGAAAACGAGCTGCCTTTCGGGATCGAGATCCCGCGCCCCGCTTGGAACGTGTGCGCGGCGGGGATCGTTCCGGCGACCGCTGCGGCTGCGCTCGGGGGAGGGAAATCTGCGGCGGCGGCAGGGCGCGACATGGTGTGTGTGTGTGTTGAGGAAGAGGGAGGAGGAGGAGGAGGGGCTTCGAGTTGTGAGCCAGGAGCGAGCGAGCGAGCGAGAGAGGGCAGATCGATGAAGAACAAAGGAGACAAGAGGTTGAAACGGATAGGCTCGCTGCTTTGAAACGGAAACGGAAACAGAGATTCAACCCCTCTCCCCTTCACTCGCGCTTCTGTTGCTTCTCCTTCTCTTGCTCCTTGTGGTCTTGCTCCATGCGCCTACGCACCCCCTGGCGTCGTTCGAGTTCGGCGTTGGCTGCGGGGTCGACGGCGGCTGGCTGAGCTGCAGCTGCAGCAGCTGCTTCCACATTGCTTTGGAGTGCACGGAACTGTCCCATGGCGAGACGATGGCCGACGTGTCCAGGTCCGCTGAGGTACGCGCTGTACTGCGGAGCGCTCCGGAAGAGATCGAAGCGACGGCGTAGCGCAGTATTCCTGTGCCAACGCTGAAGGCGTTGTGTGGCGAGGAATTTGGGGTAGAACACGTTGAGTGGATGCTTGATCCAAAGGTCGCAGGTCAGGTGCGTCAGGCTGGGCAAGGCAGGCAGGACTGCGAGCAAGGGGCAGCCATAGCAGGTCAGGTACTCCAGGTGAGGCAACGCAGGGAGGTGATCGAGCAAACGGCACCCATAACAATGCAGAACTCGCAGGTTGGACAGAACAGGCAGGGCCACGAGTGAGGTGCAGTATTTGCAGAGCAGGCTCCTCAGATTGGGCAGCACGGGAAGGGCCGTGAGGCTGGAACAACCGGTGCAGTCCAGGGCCAGTAGACTGGGCAGCACGGGAATCGTGGCGAGGTTGCGACACTCGGAACAGTTCAATCTCGTCAGGTTGGGCAACACGGGGAGCTGCACCAGTGAAGTGCAACCCTCGCACTCGAGTGTCGTGAGGTTCGGAAGCGCGGGGATTGTGACGAGGTTGCGGCATCCATAGGCTTCCAAGACTGTGAGGTTGGGCAGGAAGGGGATGGTCGTCACCACCTGGCACATGGCCACATTGATGCGCGTGGCGGCTTCCGCCTCCGCACGGCGCGAGGGGTCGCAGAGGATGCACATTCTTTCTTGCGAGGAGAGAGAGGAAGTGCGAATGAGCTGTGTGTGCGAATCTGCTCGTTGGCAGCGGTTCAAGGGGCCTGTGCTCTTTAAAACGAAACGGATCACACTCTTCCTCTCTTCCCTTCCCTTTCCTTCCTCTTCCTCTTTCATGAACGCCTTCTTCCAAGTGAGCGATGCCGAGTGGCGCCTCCTCTGCCTCACAGAGCTCCATGCTCTCTTCATCCAGCGCAGCAGCAGCACCAAAGAAGAAGAAGACAAGGCACACGAGGCCGCCGCGTCTCTGGCGCTGACCGTCCATCCAGACATGTTTGATGCCCAGCAGACCGCGTGCGCCCTGGAGCAGAAGACCGTCGCCGCACTCGCGGCACTGCGCACGGCGGTGTGCATGGCGCCCGAAGCCGATGCGCTCTTTGCCGCGGCATCCACCACGGCCGTGCGCGTGGAAAGCAAGCCGCTCTCTTCCCTGCCCGCACCCCCCTCCCGCTCCACGTCTCTGTGCGTCCTTTCCCATTCCACCGACTTCAAACGCCTGCACCAAGTGTGGCTCTACGGCAACAAGGGCGGCGTGTCGGTCACGGGCCGCACCACGGGCACGTGGATCGTACACAAGCAGTGGGTGCGCTGGATCGAGGCTGTTCTCGTCCTCCAAAGCATCCGGGCGCGTTTGCGTGCAGAGCTGGCCGACGGACGCACTCTGCTGCACGACGATCGCGTGCGGCTGCTGCTCCCTTCCTCGATCAAAATGCTGCGCAAAACATGGAATACGGTGCTCGTGTATGCGTTCGAGACCGCCTTCGAACAATCAAACCAAGCTCAAAACGCAGCAATGGGCTCTGCAGCGGCGGCCGCTGCTGCGCGCTGATGCAAGCCAAAGCTGGTCGGGTCGGGAAGCATCGCCATCTGGTGCGCGTGTGCAAAGGCCAACGTGTTGGCCGCCCGCTGCGCCTCGTCGCGCTCTTGTTGTGCCTTGGCTTCCTCGTCGCGTTTCGCTCGTTTCATGGCATGCACAAAGTATCCAATGCGAAGAGGAATCCACAGAAGCAACGTGGAGAGGAAGGACAGCATGCTCAGTGTGGCCGTGGGATGCACGCGCACCGCATCCACGTCGAGCACAAAGTGCGTGAGGAAAGCATCGAGGAAAGAGAAGGGACAGCCGTGTCCGTCGCTCAGAGTGCACACGTAATCGCGGAACAGCCACGTGTGCTCGCGGTAGTAACGGTTGAGGGCCTGCCGTGCGAGGACGCGGCGGGTCATGCGGGTTTCCCACTTGGTTTGGTTGGTGTTTGGCGGGGGCTCGGGACGCGCGCACTCGACGCACGTGAAAAGAGAATGGTTCATAGGAAGCGGGTGGCACACCGAGCAGGAGAAGTTGTTGAGGAGGAGAGGAGAAGGAGGAAAAGGAGGAGAAGGAGCGAGGGTGACAACGGGGACCGGTTCCACGAGCGCCAAGCGGAACTCGTCCACCGATGTGGAGGCAAAGTTCCACGTGTGCCAACTCGTCCAAAGACTCAGGCACATGCAGAGGAGATGAAGGAGAAGCCAGCGGACTTGAGGACGTGCGGAGGGCAACGAAGAAGAAGAAGAAGAAGAAGAAGAAGAAGAAGAGGAGCACGGAATCCCGCAAAAGGACACGGACCGCGCTCCTTTCTTCTTCCTCTCCTTCATGTTGGAATCGTCATCGTCGGCGGCGGCCATGACGAAAAAGAGAGAGAGAGAAGAGGAGAGGAGAGTTGTTGTTGCGTGGATGTGGGTGTGTGTGGAGGAGCGAGAGAGAAAAAAAAGAGAGAGGAAACGCAAGCACGGTCAAAAAAACGAACAGAAAAACAGTAGAGAGAGAGGAAGCTCCCCCCGCGCTTACTTGGCGCACAAACGCGAGCGGGCCACGAAGACGGAAAGAGCAAAGAGCCAGGCGACCACCACAATGTCGAGCTGACGCACGAGCAAGAACTGGTACTTGTACTGCTCCACCTGGGTCACCGTTGCGCCAAACGGCGTCAGACGGTCGACGTTGCCGCGGCGGTAGAGTACTTCGGCGAACACCAGCGCCACCAGCTCCATCGCCATGGATCCGAAATAGAAGAGGAACGCCGCCACACAGTGGCGGTAGGTGTGCGCACACTCGGCCAGGTCCGACGAGGCCGCGTCATTCAGGGCCTTTGCGGCCTGGCCCTGTGCCGCGAGCACCGACAGCGTCACGGAATTGCCGCTGCTGCGGCGGGACGACGGGGGTTTCTTCGACGACGGTTCCGCGGATGCCGGCGCCGACGCCACGGTGCGGTTGCCGGCCGTGCACTGCAGCACACGGACGCCGAACCACAGTGTGCCCAGCGAGCTGGCGAGGAAGGCGATCAGCACGAGGGCGCGCCACGTTTTGACCGAGAGGATGTGTTCGTTGAACTGGTTGAAGAACGCCACCACGCCCAGCACGACGAGGAACGACGCAACGAACAGTTGGCAGAGGGTGATGCCGGACGGCATCCAGTGCAGCCGTGGCGGCGCACGGCTCTCGCCTTCCGACATGGTCGCAAGACGTAGAGAGAGGGAGAGGGAGGGAGGAAGGAGACTCAAAAGAAAGTCGCCGGTGACTACAGAGTGCAGACGCGACCGAATCACCCGTAGAGGTAGACCCGTTTGTGTTCCCAAAACAAGCAATGGCGCAGACGGAGCGGGTCGTCGATGTGTGGTGCAACCACGGGCCGGTACTCAAGGTGACGCTGTGTGCCTTCATGTTCGGGAGCGCCCTGACGCTGACGGCCTCGGCCATCTTTGAGAACGTTTCCTGGTACGCGCGCGTGGCCTGGCTTCTCGGCGGCATGGTGGCGGTCTACTTCGCCTTTGACACGGCCGAGAACGTGGCGCGCATGGCCTGGTTGCGCGCTCACCGTACCTGGCGTCACTGGACGCGCACAGGAGAGAACGGCGGCAGTATCGGCGAAGGAGGAGGAGAGACCGACGACGAGGAAGCTGCGGTCTTGTCACCCATGCTCTTCGCGACCTTCGCGGTTCCCGTCTCTTCTTCCGCGCCCAAGTCCCCCCCTCCTCCTCCTTTCTCCTCTTCCTCTCCTCCTCCGCGTGTGTCCATGGACCCCCCCCCTCCTCCTCCTCCTCCGAAGGCCAAGAAGTCCAAGAAAAGGACGACGACGAACAGCCCTTCGCTGACCAGCCTGACGTCCACATCAGCAGCAGCAGCCTTCGTGACGGGCGCCGCGCCTGTCATGCAGGGGACATCGTCCCGTCGCACCTAAACAATGTGCCCTCTCTTCTTCTTCTTCTTCTTCTTCGCGTGCTCTCTCTCTCTCTTGTGATTTTTTTTGCAAAATAGCGTATGGAATACAATGTCAACAACAACAACAATACCAAAAGAAGAAGAAGAAGCGGGCTATGTACAGAGGGGGGAGAGGGAGAAATTACAAGAAGGTATGCTTGGGGGCAGCGGCTGCCGCGCCTCCTCTGCCTGCCGCCTCGTCGCGTTCGCGGGTACGTGCGGCAATCTCGCGCTCGCGCAACAGGTCTTGTGCCGAGGGATCGGCGATCAGCAAGAAGCGCATGTAGCTGTCCTTGAGAAGCCCGGTGAAGCGGTGCACCGTTCCCATACTGATTGCATCTTTGCCCATCAGATCGACGAGGAGTCGATCGCGCTGGCTGTCGACGAACTCTTCAAAGGTGGTGATGGACGAGTAGAGCTTGTGCTGATCGTGAAGCAGCGCCGAGACGGTGGTTTGCTTTTCTTTTGCCGCGCGTTGGCACGCGGGCTCGAGCGAAGAGCTGAAGAAGGTCTTGAGGTGCGGGAAGAGCTCGCCCTGGATCTTCTTGCGCGCGGCAGAGAGAGCATGCGGGGGACGCGGGACGTCTGCATTTGCGGCGGGCGCAGAGGAAGAGAAGGAAGAGGAGGCGGCTGCTGCTGATGCCTTGCTCTTCTTCTTCGGCGGACCTTCTTCGCCTCCTGCTGCTGCACTCGCCCCATCGTCATCGTCACCGCATGCTTCCACCGGGTCCTTCTTGTGACGCTTGGACTCCACCAAGTGACGCCACAGGGCCATGGGAACCTTGCAGTGCACCTCGCTGTTGCCGACGCCCGTCAGGATGAGGTTGGAGCGCATCAGGCTGGGGTCCTTCATGGGTGTTTTCAGCTTGCCCTTGGGATTGGGATCGATCACCTTGTAGAGGATCTTGGCGCCGGCTTCCGAGATGCGCGCGATGCGCCCGTTGGAGAGCAGGATGGCACTGTCGAATTCGTCGGGGTGGTAGGCGGCGAGAGACGTGCGCGCGGACTTGAGGAACGAGGCACGCACGATCGTAAACCACGGACGCTGCAGCGCGGCGACATCAGGAGAGCGGCGGGCGAACTCGCGGTAGGCCTCGACCGTACCGACCCAGTCGACCTGCTCCGTGCTGGCGCCGTTGCGCGGCTTCACCAGGCCGACGAACACGGTCTCCGGTGTCGCCAGCGACACCCATTCCTCTTCGCCAAAACGAAAGTGCTCGTCCGGCAGGAGGGCGAACTCGGCGGGCGTGCGCGGAATGTGGTCCACCGGACGCCCGCGCTCCATGCCCGTCTCTTCGTCGGGCTCGCGCGTCGCGAACACCGCACGCTTCGGTTTGCGTAGTGCACTGGTGCTGTGTGTGTCCTCGTCGCCATCCTCGCGAGTGTCCATCGCCACCGCTGCTGCTGCTGCTGCGGCCCCTTCGGCTATGCCTGCGGGGCGGAGTTTCACGCGTTCGACGGACTTGGGGTCGGAAGCGGCCGCGGCCGCGCGTGCCATCTGTGAACGCGGGACACGGGAGCGGGAACGGGAGCGAGAACGGGAGCGGGAAGAGGAAGACTCCCGTCGGCGCTTCTCTTTGCGGTAGCGGCGGTCCGCGGCAGCCGCAGCGTGCACAGAAGGACGCCGCGTGGGAGCAGCGGACGAGGAGGAAGAAGAAGAAGAGGACGCAGCAGACGCAGCGGACGAGGAGGAGACGTACCCTTTCTCAGTGGTGTCGTTCGAGGCACTGGCAGCAGCGGGGGGAGCGGAAGCGGAAGGGGCGATGGGAGGAGGAGCGGAGACGGGAGCGGGGGACGGCAGGATGGGCGGCGTGGTGGACACAGCGGATGCAATCTTCGCATCGATGGCGGCGTCGTCTTCGTCGCTGCTGCTTGAGTCGGAGTCGGAGGAGGAAGGGTCCGAGTAGATGGGCGGCAGTGTGGGCAGGGGCAGCGGACGGCGGGCAAAGGGGTCGGCCATTCTTCTTCTTCTTCTTCTTGTCTTGCCTTCGTTCGTGGGCGAGGGAGAGGAGAGGAGAGGAGGAGGGGAGGAGAGGAGAGAGGAGGGCTTGAGTTGTGAGGACCCAAGGAGGAGAGAGAGAGAGAGAGAGAGAGAGCAGAGCAGAGCAGAGCCCTCGGCGCTCCTCGCTCATGAAACGGACTCAGCAGGCGACCCCGTTGAAACGGATCCCTCTTGCGCTCTGCTCTGGTCCGTTTCAACCGACTGCTGCTGCTGCTCTCTCTCTCTCTTCTCCTTGGGCTCCTCACAACTCGACTGCCTCCCTCCCTCCTTCCTCCCATCCCACCCCACCCCACCTCAAGATGGACTCTCCCGCTGCCGCTGCTCCTGTGACCGAGACGAAGAAGAAGGGGGACAAGGTTCGCTCGGCAAGCACTGTCGAAGAAGAAGAGTCGCCGTCGAAGAAGCAGAAGACCCCCGAGGACCAACTCAAGACCTTCCTCGCGACCTACCCCAAGGACAAGCAGATGGTGCTATTCCTCAAAACGCAAAGCAACCGCGAAGACAGCGAAGTATACATTTTCTCCGTGGAAGGACTCGAGGAGGAGTTCAAGACCACGCTCGAGAAGTTCCAGCAACTCCCGCAAGCCGATCTGTACGAGCTGATCATCAAGGACAGAGACTCGGATGAGTTCGAAGACGACGAAGACGACAAGAAATGGAACTGGTACGAACAGTTCATGGAAGAAGCGCGCATCGACGACGCAGACTATTCTGCCGGGCAGTACTACGGACAGATCCTCGTGGCGACGCGCGAGGTGCCGGACCTCAACGAATGATTCCATTTCCCCCCCCCCCTTCTCGTGCATGCGCGCGCACTATATTTTTTTCGCGTCCTCCTTGCAAAACCCCATATCCAATCATGTATTCTATTCTCAAAAAACGCGTTCGTGTGAAGAAGAAGAAGAAAAAGTGCATCAAGCGCGCTCGCTGCCCAATCTACGCAGCTGCGCCGTCTCAATGCGGTGGCCGATGTGGCCAGGAGAGTTGAGATAAGCACTGTAGGCGGGCGTGCTGATGAACTTCTTGAAGCGTGTGTAGCGCAGCTTCTTCAAACGACGGCGCTCCAAGGTGCGCGCGGCCTTCTGGACTGCAGGAAAGCGTTCGTTGAGTGGATGGTCGATCCACTTGTCGCAGTACAGGCGTGTCAGATGGGGGAGGGGCACAGGAAGAGACGAGAGCAAAGGACAGCCATGGCAGTTCAGATACACCAGGTTGGGGAGTGCGCGAAGGGTCGCGAGCGAGGGGCAGTTGAAACAGTACAGGATCTTCAACTCGGAGAGAGCGGGAATGGCCGTGAGGAGGGGACACTTGGAGCAGGACAGCTGCTCCAGCTTGGGCAGCACCGGAAGGACGGCGAGCGAAGGACAGTTGCGGCTTTTGAGAACCTGTAAGTTGGGCAGCACGGGGATGGCGGTGACGTTGGGGCAGTTATCGCAGTTTAGATGCGCGGCAGCCTCCATCTCCGCCCGGCGCGCAGGGTCGCACACGATGCACATGGTCGATGACGAAGAAGAAGATGAAGAAGAAGAAGAAGAAGAAGAATGAAGAGTGTGCCTCCCTCAGAGTAAAGGACGTTTCCTATAGAGAACAGGAGAGCTTTTCCAAACCTGATCACGTACCCCCTCCCCTTCCCCTCCCTCCCTCGGACACACCAACCATGAGGGGAGGAGCGACCGCAGTATTGCTGCTGCTGCTGCTGGCAGTGGCAACCACCGTCCACGCACAAACGTGTTCGACGTACGACGAGGCCACGTGCTACACCAACCGCGCCACGTGCCACTTCAAGCCCCTCGAGGCGGTGTGTACGGATGGCGCTCCGCTGACCTGCGAAGAGAACTACCGCGATTCTGGTGCGACTTTGGGTGCCGAATGTGCAGTGAACACCGCGAACAACCAGTGGTTCACGATCCCCGCGGCCGCGCCCTACGACGCGACGCTCGACGCAATGACCAACTCGGCGGATTGCATTGCTGCAAATGGATTCTGGGACCCCTACTCGCCGATGGGCACGGCCACGGGCGGCCACTGCTACGCCTCGCTGTCCGAGGAGACGTCCCAGTTCCCCCTGTGTCTCACCTGGAGCAACTACCCCGCCAATGTTGCTGCCATGGCGTGCAACGACGGGCGCGGGTGTGGCCTGGCCGGAAGCAACATCTGCGTCCCTCTCACCGACATCGCGCCGGTGGCCCCCACCAACAACCAAGTGTCGAGCAACTTTACCGTGTCGCTCCTCAACGCACGCATCATTTTCAACCCATATCCACAATTCGAAGCAACGCTTCAGCTCCCCCAGTCCCAATACTTTGACCCCCTCCACCCGCGTCTGCACGCCTTTGGATTCGGAGAGGGCCCGCAGGCCTACGACTCCAACCGTCTTGGGGCAAACAACGCATGTAACAACCTGTTTGGCCCGTGGCCGGCGTACGGCATCGGTGAGCCCAAAGTGGACCCTCCCTACGCGGACACTGCGACGCTCTACTCGACGTTCCAAACCAACTTCGGCACCGATTTCAGTCTGGTGGAGCCCGCTCTCGAGCCCGCTCTTGTCGATGCAATGTTCGACATCACCGGTTATACCAGGTTCGATTCTGGCATCCTTACCAGCTCCACACTGTCGGGCAACAACGTCAACCTCAACATTAGGCAATCCATGCAACAGATCATTACGAAGTGCGGCGGCAACTTCACCACGCTCAGCGACGACGAGACGCGCTACGACATGTCGGTGTGGGTCATGTCGCGCATTGGCGACAACGTCGCCAAGGTCAAGTTCGACATGTCGCCCATCGTCTACACGTGGGGAAGCTCGAATCTGGGTGCCACCGCGGCCAACACCTACACATTGCGCTTGGGCGATCAGTTTGCGAACGGCGTCACGCCGTCCTCGAAACACCGCGCCTTTTCGGTCTTTCTGACGTACCGCACGCAGTCCGCCAGCAATGTGATCGGCCTGCGCTCGCTGGACGATGTGAGCATGTTCTTGACGGGAGGGAACGGGGCACAGCCCGTGGGTGCGCCCACCAACTGCTTTGGCACGCACCCCGTGCAAGTCCTCCCGCCCACGCACGCACCCAAGTTCTGTTCGGGCAGCAGCGGGCCCTACTGCTGGACGACGCGCGTGGACTTTGAGACCCGTGACCTGGTGCCCAATAGCAGCGGCGATTCGTTGAATTTGTGCAGCTACCAGCTGGAGGCGGACCGCGCGGCCGAAATGGGCGGGAGCGGCGGCACGCCGGCGTACCCGAGCAACCTCGACTACGACCAGAGCTTCTACCAGTTTCCCAAGCAGTGGCTGTGGGCATCGGGGCCCACGGGTAGCAACACGGTGGCCGGCACAGACCCCACGGGCGCAACGGGCGACCGTGTGCAGATCACGTTGACCACAAAGGTGTTTCCCTTGATCGGCGACGTTCAGGGACGTATCCCCGATCCCAAGTGCGGCATCCTGCCTCGCTTCGACAGTCCTTTGGAAGACGTGGTGACGCCCACGACCAACATGTCGGGCTTCCTCGTCGACATGCGCAATGCTGCACTGGCCAACAACTACTTGCTGTGCGTTGCGTGCTTCTTTGAGACTCCGGATCTGCGTTCGGCCTACGAACTGTTCATCAAGGACGGATCGGTCTTCAACGGACTGGACGCGTCGGGCGAGATCCAACGTGACGACCTCGATTTCCCACTGACGGAGCGCTTCTTCAGCGAGCTTCTCCCTTACATTCCCTATACGACGCGTAGCCACCCTGGTGCGCGCATCACTGCCTCGACACTCGAACTCGGCGTGGACGGATTCTGCGTGGCTCCCGCCGTGCTGCGCGACAAGCTGGAGGCACCCGGTGCGGCCATGCAGCTCCAGCAGTACGCACGCATGCCGCCGGTCGGAGACTTGCGTATGGACCAGAGCAACCCCACACCGGGTCGTCGACTGTTGCAATTCGAGGATGACGAGGCGAACAACACCGCTTCGAACACCACCACCGTCACCACTCCCGATCTTGTCGTGATGAACAACACCGTCACGATCTCAATCCTGTTCCCTGAGTCCGCCCTCGCCGTGGTCGAGGTGGTGCACTACCGCAACGCGGCCGGCAACGTCAGCGCGGGCGTCTTCATCGGCGTGGTGGTCTCGATTGTGGCGCTCGGTCTCGTGGGCATCTGGCTCACGTCGGTTTACATGGACCGGCCCCTCGTGGGAAAAGTGGGGGACAAGACGCCGCTGGTCTCTTCGTTGGTGTCGGGCAAAGCCATGCATCGTTCCAACAGCGTGCCGCGTTCTCGTTCGCACTCGCGGGCAGAATGATCATGGCAGGGGTGGTGTATGTCTCTCTCTCTCTCTTCTCTTTCTCTCTTTCTCTCTCTCTCTCTTCTTCGTTCGCTCGCTCGCTTGTGTCTTCTCTCCTCTCTTCATGCCATTCTTCTTCTCTTTCGCAAAAAACGTACATGAAATGAAATGAAGAGAGAGAGAGCGAGAGAGTAGGCACTTAAGCTTGCAACAGCAATTGGCGTGCTTTGCGTGCGAGGACGGCACGAGGGAGACGTGGGATGGGCGTGAGCGTGCGTGCCCAGGGCAGGAAGCGGTCGTCCACGAAGCACATTATTTCTTCTTCTTCCTTCTCTTTCACATCCACCACATCCTTGCGCCACGCAGAGAGAAGCGTGAGGGCGGCGCGGACGTGCGCGACCAGCTTCTCTTCCTTGCGGAAATGCTGCTTGCGGACGGTGGACGAGAAGGCCGTGGCGGCCTTTTCGGACGCAAAGGGGCCCAGGCGCAGCAGATGCATGTAGCGCGGCCGGCGCCGGTTGCGTTTGCGCAGAGCATGGGCGGGCCGCGTGGTGCTCTCCCACACAGGCTTGGTGTGCTGAAAGACGTGGCCCAGGCCGCCACTTTCTGCGGGAATCCGCACGCTCAGCACGGCGAACGCCTCTTCCTCTTCCATTGGAAAGGAGAGAGAAACGGATCGGACTACACACCTCCTCTGTGGCGTACGAACGATAGATACGCCCAGGTTTCTTCACACAATCCTTCCGCCCGCACGATGTCCTTCCCCTTCTCCGAGAGGGTCAACACCTTGTCGTGGGACTCGCGTCCCGACTGGTCAAACCAGCCCAACGAGTTCCAGATCTGCCCATGGGAGCAGTTCCGCGCCGGTGCCACCGAGTACGCCAACGAATACCTCTCGGAACTGCAGGGGCCCTACGACGAGAACGAGGAGAGAGCGACCATGGACGAGCTGGACGAGGAGTCGGCAGAGTACAAGTACATCAAACGCCGTCAAAAGAGGCGCCGGAGGCTGTTGCGGGGAGGAGAAGTTGCACACTGCGACATCTGGTGCGAAGAGTACTGTGCCTACATTCGAAGGCGATACGCTGTGCCAGAAGGCGCTGACATCTCCGAGTCGTGGTTCCGTGCCGACGCGGCCATGTCCTACGTTCTGCGCAATGGACATGCACTCACACACAATGAATACGCACATCTCGTGAACCAGGTGTTTGGGCATGCACACGTGCGGTTCCGGTTCCTGGAGGACAACATCATCCGTCTGTTGCTGAACCGTCTGACGCTCACGCAGATCAAGGACTTCGGCCGATGGCTTCATGCACAGATCGCCGCGTGGCTGCCGCCGAACCCGCGCTCGACGGACCTGGGCAACCTGCCCTGGCCGCGGTACAGAGACTCGATTGGCCTGACCTGGCTCAAGGTACGTGCCTACGTCCGCGACTACCTCTGGCGTGCGCGCGTCGAACAAGCCGATTTGGCGCGGCACATCGATTCGCACCACGGCGTACACGCCCGGGCCGCGCTCGACCACATCATTGCGCCGATGCTCGAGGGGCCTGCTTCGCACATCCCGGCCTCTGCCCAAGCACGTCCGCACGGGTTCCCCCCTCCACGTACCTCCCAAGCCCTGCGCAACGCGCTCACGGGCATCGACTCCGAGTTTGGCGGAATCAACCGAGGCCAGCCCAAGCGCAATGCACCCGAGGAAGAAGAAGAAGAAGAAGAAGAGACGGAAGGGCCCAATGCGAGCGCCGCCGCAGCTGCCCCCAAGCCGCGCAAGCACCCGCGCAAGCAGCAGTAATCGTGCGATTGTTGGTGTTGAGAAAGAGGCTATAGCAATTAATTTGTGGATTCAAACCGAGTACAGAAAGCAGTGCCAAAGCGAACGCGAGCGAGAAATAAAGCAAAAATAAGGAGGAGAGAGCACATTCCTTTAGAGGTCTTCATCGGCCGCGGCGGCGGCGGCGGCATAAGGGTCGCGCAGTTGGAAGAGTTCGACAAAGAAGAGCAACTTGCCGCCGACGACGTACGTCGCCGCTTTGCCCGGAATGAGAAGGAAGTCCGAGAGCGCGCTGCTGTTGCAGATGAGCGATTCGTAGTCTTGGTCGACACGCGCCGGTTCCACCAGGGCGAGCAAGGTGCCGGGCAAACCGGCAGGGATGGGGCGGATGCACGCGTAGTCCATCGTCTCGAGCGCATCGGCTGACGCCATGGGGCACAGGCGCACACGCACGCCGTACTTGCGCGGCGCGTCGCTGGCGTCGCCAAAACGAAGCTGCAGGCGCAGGCAGTGCGACACGCGGCTGAGCCCCTGCAAGGCGAGGGTGGTCGACTGCAGGTTCCCGTCCATCCCGTGTACTGCCACCGTGGAAGTGTGCGAGCGTCGGTGACGGATCGCCTCTTCGCTCACTTCCAGCACGGCGGAGAAGCAGCGGCGGAAGGAGCGTCCAAAGGGGAACTCGTCGAGCACCTTGTCGATGTCGTAGAGCGCGTGCATGCGCGCCAACTCCTTGGACATGAGCACGAGGTGTGCGCCCGTGTCCTGCGCAAGGTGCGCCGCCAGCTGACGGGCCTGCACTTTGGTGTTGCAACCCACGACGGTGCACGACACCTGGCGGCGCGGACACTTGTCCGCGGTGTGCGCGGCCAACTCCTTGTGCGAAATCTTGTAGACGCGCTTGTATGCCACGCGCTCCGCTTCCGAAAGGCCTGCCCAAAAATCGGGGTCGGCTGCCTTGATGACGTCCTTGCCCGTGCAGCCGTTCGGGCACGGCATCATGTCGATGCACGTGGTGCGATCGATTGAGATGTGCTCCAGGAGGAAGTGCTCGCGAGTCATCGTGGCGCGGCAGAAATGACACGCGACCGGCGCACGGGGGCACTCGTCCTTGACGTGCTTCGCAAGGCGCTCCGGCGTGTCGCGGAACGTGGTGCAATGCTTGCACGACTCGAGGCGCTTCTTGCACTCGGACTCCGTATGGCGCGTGTAGTTGGCCCAGCCGCGGCCCAGCTGCACAAAGTCGGCGCAGTGCGGGCACTTGGCGCGGCGTGCGGCGATCTGGCCCTCGAGGAAGCCGTTGTGCTGCGTGAAGTGTTGGATGTTGTTGGCGCCGCACTCGTGCATCGGGCACGTGTACGAAGCATTGACGTCGGAACCGGCATGGTAGAGTTTGTAGCGGGGCGGGTTGCACTCCTTGGCGGGACCCGCGCAGTCGGCTTCGAAGCAGGCCACGCACATCACGTGGCTGCACGCGTTGACGAACGCCACGTTGCGCGGCACGCGCGAGCAGAGCACGCATACGAACTGCTCGCTGTCGCCTTCGAGCGCCTCGGCGTCAAGGTACTCGGGAGCAGCCGCAGAGGGCTGCGCGGGGCGCGGGCGGGAAGCAGCGGCTGCAGCGGGAGCGGGAGCGGACAGGTCCAAGTCGAAGTCCAAGTGACTGTCCGTGAACAAGTGCGGAGAGGTCGGCGAGTAGGAAGGGCCGTCCGCCGCCGCAGCAGCAGCCATCGGAGAGTTGGGCGAGTAGGACGGGGACGGACTGCGAGCGCGGGAACGGTGTGCGACGGCGGCACCGCCCGTGTGGCGTGGCTCCGGCTCTGGCGTGGTCTCACGGCGGCGGCGACGCGAAGCGGAGCGGGGAGCGGACGCGGCAGCAAAGCCAAGTGCGGGGGGCGGCAGGAGAATGTCCGCACGGCCGGAGTTCGAATCGGGCGGGCGCACATTCGTATCCTCCTCCTCCTCCTCCTCCTCGTTGTCGCTGAGCTCCACGACGACGCGACCAGAGCGCGTGGGGGGAGGAGAAGCGGAAGCGGCGGCGGCAGGTGACGCAGGGGCACCCTGCACGCGCGCAATGGCGGCACGGACAGCGAGTGCGCGGCCGTACATGTTTGTGCGTACGTGGGTGGGTGTGTCTTGGTGTGTTGGACGGCAGGACGGCAGTGTCTTGGTGCCTTGGGTCTTGGGTCTTGGGGAGGGGAGGGGAGGGGAGGGGAGGCGCTTCGAATTGTGAGCAGGCCAGCCGAGGGCAGCCCGAGCAGCAGCGGCAAACGAAACGGATTCGCGCGCCCCCCGCCACGAAACGGACGGACAGCCCCCCCCCCTTGGCGAAACGGATTCGAATCGGCTTTGCTCGCGAGCAGCCGCCGCCTGGCGCCAGGGCTCCCCCCTCCCCGCGCACCCTTGGCCAGCATCGTCACAATTCGAACGCCCGCGCTCCTCTCTCCTCTCCTCTCCTCTTCTCTCCTCTCCCCCCCATGGCTTCGTCCTCGTCCTCCTCTCAACTCGGTCCCATCGGTCAACTCATCAGCACGTCGTCCGGTCCACTCACTCCCGCCGTCCCCGTGTCCGACCCCACGCCCATGTCCCTCTGCGACCCCACGCAAGGGTCTTCGGTCCCTCCTCCGTCGACTTCCTTGACCAGCACGGCAAATCTTTCTTCCCAGTCCTTCGCCGAACGTCGGATGCAAGTTCTGACTGCGGGGGGAGCAGCGGCTGCACCCGCCACTTCTTCTTCCTCGGCCACAGTTCGCGTGGCCACTCTCTCCTCGTCCTCGTCCTCGGCTCATCCCTCCTCCTCCTCCTCCTCCTCGACTCCCGCGCGTGCCCCATCGAATCCGTCCTCGTCCTCCATGAGCTCCTCGTCCTCGTCCACTATCCCCATGTTGGCGGCCATGCAGGCACAGATCGATGCACTGACCAAGCAGACCACTCTGCTCACGGGCATCGCCGCGCAGATCCCCGAACTGCAGAAGGAGCAACAGAGCTACCGCCAGCAGCAGCACGCCGAGATGGTGCAGTCGCACGACCGTCTGCAAAACGTGACGGCCTTCCTGCAGTCCCTCCTGACCTCGGGGCATTCCGTGGGTGGTGGTGCGGCGGCGGCTGCGTCCGCACCGGGAAGCCCCAAGGCCAAGGCCGCCACCAAGCGCAAGGCGCCTTCGTCTTCGTCGGCCACCGAGAACGGAGAGCAAGGAGCCGCGGCTGCCTCTTCTTCTCGCCCGAAGCCCTCCTCTTCCTCTTCCTCCTCCTCTGCACCTGCGGCAGCGGCGGGCACCGATGGAGAGAAGCCCCCGTTGACGGAGGAGGAGCGACGCAAGCGGGACGCCGCCAACGCACGCCGCAAGGAGCGCGCAGCCGAGAAGAAGCGCCAAAAGGCCGAGGAAGAGGAGGCGAAGAAGCGCCTGGCGGCCATCGCAGCGACCACCGCCGCTCTCACGGACGTGCCCTCCAAGGACAAGAAGAAGGACCGCCACCGTTCCCGTGAGCGCTCCCAT
>Ga0157370_10000827_pt1 | contig 39152 bp, 34 predicted proteins | sample C35metaG_FD_113463 | JGI IMG/M metagenome (GOLD analysis project Ga0157370, IMG submission 113463) | Corn rhizosphere microbial communities from Kellogg Biological Station, Michigan, USA - C3-5 metaG | ecosystem: Host-associated > Plants > Roots > Rhizosphere > Soil | place: USA: Michigan... | reverse complement strand
TTAAATCAGCCGATTTATCGGAATCGGTGCCCAAGCTGGAGTCATTGAACCATGGAAATGTTGGGCAACAAGGGTGATCCGCATGGTTGGCTCCGTGCACATCGGATTTCGGTCGACCCGGTGAGGCGTCAGCGTTTTTATGGTCGGTGTCCGGTGTGTTGTTGGTATCTCCAGCCTATGGACGAATCCGGCCCTGTCTCCTTGCTCTATGACGCTATCTATCCGTCTGCGCGACGCATCACATTCTTCGACGCCGGCGTTCCTGGTGTGGTGGGGTGACTTGGCGGTCTTGATGATGTGGGGAAGCCCTACTCAACAAAAAAAGGCACCTTACGGATGCCTTTGTTTGTCGAAGCTTCTGAGGTTAGGCTTTTTTTGACGGGAGCCCTCTTGGTTTTTTTCACCGCCGCCTTCTTGGCTGGTGCAGCTTTCTTTGCGACTGCACCACCGATCAGCAAGCTCTCTGCCGTGACTCCGCGCTTTTTTGAGGGGGCGTCGGAAAACCACACAGGCTGACGGCCCTGATCACCTCGTCAACCTGGGGCCGTACTGCGAATACCACGAGATTGCACAGAAGCCAAATAGCGAACTGCTATTTGCACAATTAGTTCCGGGTGCCATGGCATTGGGGATAGCGGGAGCAACCCCAGAAATACTTGCCTGCACGCCGCCCCACTCTAGCCTTGCGTCGAACCATCGCGGCGTGACAAAGCGGGCACGTCACGGCGGATGTATGTGGCGACGCCGGTGCAGCAGCGGGAGAGACCGTATAAGGAGGCGGCGCCGGGGAGCGCACGCCAGGAGGCGATGCCGAAGGCGCAGGAGCGGCCCTTGGAACCGAGAGATTGAGCGGTGAATGGGGTGGCACCTTGATCCCCAAGGACACGCAATCTCGCTCAGCCCGCGCGCGATCAGCCAGCGCCTGCATCAGTGCGGGGGCCGGAGAAGCCTTGCCGCTTGTCAGCCGTGATGGTGCGCTCTGCAGGGCGGTCAGTCCGGACTGGAGTTTCTTCTGCAGCTCAGATTTCCGCTGGGCGGCCGTGGCGCGGAGAGCATCCTCAGCCTGCCGGTCCGATGGGTCCGGTGTCGGGTTGTATCGGAACTTGGCTTCCTGATCCCTCCGCCATTTCATCAATTTTTGGGTCAGTGCCTCTCCAAAACCGGGCACCGTCATGATCGCCCCGTAATTGATGTCTGCGGCTGATTCGATACTGAAAGAGGCCAGGGCCGCGAGCTTGGCGGGTCCAATTCCAGGGATCTTGACCCGGCTCAACAGGCAGCGGTCCAGGAATGTATAACGCTGCCGAGCCTCGCGCGTGGCCTGAAGGCTCGCTAGGTCCCGCGTGAGTTTGGCTTCCAGCTGCTGATACTCACCGATGCAGCTCTCCATCTCGTTGCGGACGAGGAAGAGTTCGGTGAACCCGATGCGTTGCAGGTGAGCGAGCGAGCCAGCGCGTACCCGGTTGTCCGCTTCCCTGTAAGCCTCGAGTAGCGGCGAAGCATCCAGTTTCGCTGACGCAAGTTGATAGAGTCCGACCGCGAGCAGTCCAATCTCTAAAAGGCCTCCCCCGAGACCGGTTGTGAAGGCCACCAGCGCAGCGATTAAAAGTAGTGCACCCGTCCACTGGCTAGTTGCGCGCTTGCTCTTGGCTCGCTTAAAAGCAGGTAGCGGCGCACCTGGATCCCCCTTCCAGACGGGAAGAATGTCCTCAGGACGCGGGAAGGGAATGGCCCGTATGGCAGCCGCAATCTTGCCCAGATCGAATGGACCTGTTGCAGCCGCGGGGCGGGTGCTGGTCCAAGAGTCGAAGCTTGGTGGGAACATCTCCACACCGCATTGGCCAGCGATACGGCACCACACGCAGCTTTGGGCAGTGTGCGGGAAATAGTGTGTGGGCCCCGCAGAGCAATGCCGCAGACTGGTTTTCAGCTCCTCCAGAAGCTGGATCCACGTCGCTGGATCTGGACGTGCGGTGGGGTCAAGGCCAAAGGCCGCTTCAAAGGCGTGAGCCAGCGGCCGTGGAAAGTCACTGAGCTGGATAGAGGCCGGAGGGGGCGTGGTTCGGGTCGTGCTTTGGCGGACCGTGGAGTAAGCGAAGCGGTGTTGCGCGATCGCCTGGCCCAACGAAAGGTCCTCGCCGCTGTAGCGGCCCATATAGGGATGCTTGCCCATGGCCAGCAACTGGAAGATCGCCACGGCCAGTCCAAAATTGTCGTGCGCCCGCGTGCGCTCGACTTGGCTCAGGTTTTTTCCGTGCAGCTCCGGCGGGGTAAAGTCCTCGGTGCCAACCACACATGGATACGAGCGGCCGTTCAATTGAAACTGGAAGCTGTCCGCATCAATCAGCGCGACGGTGCCGTTGCTCGCCACCAGCACCCCCGAATGATTGAAGTCCCCGATGACACAGCCGGCCTGGTGGACCGTGGCCACGGCTCGCGCGACGTTCTGGGCGACCTGCGCCAGAAAGCGATAGTCTGCCTTGGGAAACTGGATCTTTCGGGACTTGGGGCTGTAAAGCTCGTGGATCGGTTGGTATCCGGACACCAGTCGCATGGTGAAGCCGACAAATACGCCTGAGCTATCGGTGGCGACAGCGGAGGGGAAGGCCACGAGTTCGGTCTTATCCGCCAGCCGGCTCTCCACCATGGCTCGAACTTTGGCTTCGCGAGAACGGCGCAGTATTTCCTTGTAGACCTTCACCGCCACGTCGGTGCGATCGGCGAGGGCGTAGACATCTCCCTCGCCCCCTCGGCCGAGAGATTTACCCAAAGCGGTGCGCTTTCCCGCGATCTGAACGGAACTGCTACTCATCGGCCGGAAATGAGGATCAGGGTTTTGTCGTCATAGGTTCGCTCGCATAGCTTCGGACTGTCGAGATACTGACCGAGTGCCCCGGAGAGACTTCCCAGGCGGCCCGTTCCCGAAGCCTCATCTACTGCCCGGAACATCGGATCGAAGAAGGGCATAAAGGGCTGTTGCGTGGAGTGATCGAGCGCGATCGCCTCCAATCCATCAGAAAACAGCGCAAACGCATTATGTTCCAGCGGTCGCTGAGTCACATGCAGCCGAGCTTCCGGGTCATCCGTGACAAAGTAAGTCGTCGAGGCAAATTCCCCGTTTTCGGGCCAACACAGCGCTTCCCAGCTGCCATCGCTCCTCCGACCTACCAGGGCGCTATCGCCCACCTGCAACGTCATAACCTGATCGTCGAAGACCACCAGCATGACCAGGGTCGCCGCAAACTGGCGTCGCGTGAGTTCGCGCTTGACCGCGACCGTGGTCAGCCGATCACGCAGGTCATCCATCCAGCACTGCACCGTTTCCTTTTCAGGAAGCTGGGCGTGCTCAGCCAACCAAGTCTTGAACGCTAAGAGGAGATGGCGGCAGACGAGGGATGCGCCCTCGCCGCCGTGGCTGGCGCTGCCGGCGCCGTCGGAGACAACGGCGCAAAGCGCGTGCTCGCTCAAGCGGACGCCATAGGCATCCTGCTTTCGCGTGCCGAGCCGCTGGTGGGAAGTGCCGATGCGCGAGGCCGCCGCCCAGCGCCAGCGCAGGTCAGCCGGCAACGGCCCACCCATCGGGAGCAGTGGGGTTCGGCAGTGCAGGCAAATCGCCAGGGTTCGACTGAGAAACCACACTGAGCGAGCTGGACAACCACGAGAAAAGCTCTCGGAATGCCAAGCCCTTCAACTTCAGCGGCTGCCGTGTAGCCAGTTGGGACAGTGTGGACATGTCCGCGCTTTCAACACCGACTGCGAAAAACATGAACTCCTTGCGTTCTTCCCCCGCGTGAACGCGGCTTCGAGCTTCGCTCCAGTTGTCGGTCGGCGCACCATCGGTGATGAGAAATACCCACGGCCGGTAATACTTGATCCCATTGGCGCGGTACCGGTCTTTGCGCTCGCGCAGGAGGTCCAGCGCACGGACCACCGCTTCGCCCATCGGCGTGCTGCCGTTGGCTTCGAGCATTTCCGGATAGAAACCGTCTATCGTCGTAAAGTCCGAGCGGAGACTAACGGGACCGAACGTGATCACTGCGAGCTCTACGCGCTTGGCGGCCAATGCGTCGGCGTGCAGATCTTCCTTAAAGAACTGCAGCCCATCGTTGAGCTGTCGAATGGGGTCTCCGCTCATGGAGGCGGATGTGTCCAACAGGAGCACTACCGGGCACCGCTGCTCTGGGTTCTCAGCGAACTCCGCGTCCGCAAAGGGTTGTTGTTCAAAACCTTCCATTTTCTTCCCCTGTTTGGTCTTCCAACACTAAAACTGTCATCACAAGTCGCGGCCTGCGTCTTCAGGCGTTGCAGCCACGCCGGCCATCTGGACAGATCGGGCTGCGCGCTCGCAGGATGTGCAGTCTTTTCCTTGGCAATATTAGCCCAGTGATTGCCTACGCGATGCAGACCCAGATTCTGACTCGATCTGGTCTTAATCACCTACAGGCATGCGGCGCGAGAATTTTCCCTTCCGTCCGCTTCGGATCATCTGTTGAACGCTGGATTGAGGAGGAGGGGTGCACCTACGACGATATCCGGTGCAGGCTGACAGACGCACGGGGCTGCTTGGCGTGAGCCTCGGAGGGCCTTGCGGCGCGCTCCAATGGAGAATCCATAACAGCCAAGGCTGGGAGTGTTGAGCCAATGAGGCTTCACTCTGGGAGACACGCCATGACGGATGACTTGGATAAACGTCGGCCGCAAGATGCGTCGAAGGTCAATGTTCACGAGAGCTGGGAAGTGCGCTACTGGTGCAAGGCCTTTGGTTGCACGGAAACTGAACTCAAGTCGGCAGTGAAAGCGGTGGGGGTTTCCGCATCCGCCGTTCGGAAACATCTCGGGAAGTAATGCGGCGTCTGGGCACGGACATAAACCTTTGCCCAGGCGTTTTGCCTGTAAAGGCCCCCAGCTTCCTCTCGGTTTGAACTAGTTGAAGATATTTCGTCACCGGGAGCCATCTTCCGGCAAGACCGCGCGTGGTTGCGATCTGTGATAGAAATCACAGACATGGCAAGAGGCTAGGTTGTCTGGATGACAGGGGGAATGGGGTATGTGGTCGGACATTGAAACCAAAAGCGACTATCTCAACTATCTTGAGGTCGCAGAGGTCGTTTCTGAGATTTTGCTAGATCCTGCGATGCGTCCGGTTTCCGTCGGAATTTTCGGAACTTGGGGGACAGGGAAATCCAGTCTCCTCAACCTGATCGAAGCTGACCTGATAAGCCGAGCAAATGACGATGTCCTCGTCATTCGGTTTGACGCTTGGCTATATCAAGGTTTCGACGATGCGCGGGCCGCGCTGATGGATGTCATCGCGCGAGCGCTCTACGAAAAGGCCAAGGAGGACGAGGGGCTCTTGGGGCTCGCCAAGCGTCTGCTTGCACGCGTGAACACGGTTCGTACTCTGGGACTTGCCATTGAGGTCACAGCCGCGACGCATGGCTTGCCGATGTTCGGTGCGGGGGCACGTGCCATCGGGGCTATTGCTGATTTCGCCGCCGGCAAGCCGGAAGAGAAGGATGCTAAGGCGTTAGCAGATGGCGGAAAGGCGGTCCGGGATCTTGTGGATCCCGAACGGAAAAAGAGCCCCCCGGAAGAGATCGACGCGTTCCGTCAGGAGTTCGGAGAATTGCTGACCAAGCTCGATAAGACCATGGTGGTCTTCGTGGACAATCTGGACCGGTGTCTGCCGACCCAGACCATCCACACGCTGGAAGCCCTTCGCCTCTTCCTCTTCATGGAAAGCTCGGCGTTCGTCGTCGCGGCAGATGAGGACATGGTCCGCCATTCGGTATCCCAGCATTTCCGGGATGCAGATGTGAGGCACGTCAAAGACTATCTCGACAAGCTGATCCAGGTGCCGGTGAGGGTGCCACGGCTCGGAGTGGCCGAAATTCGAGCGTATCTTTTCATGCTCTTCGCTACTGCCAGTGACGCGAAGCCAGATGTCGTTGAACAGCTTCGAGAACGGCTTGAGACCAACCTTCGAATGAGTTGGTCTGAGGGTCCCCTGTCTATCGACGAGGCTCTGGGCGTGCTGGGCGAGGCGGGTAAGGGGCTACGAAGCAGCTTTGACGTGGCCGATCGGATGGCGGCGCTGTTGGCCGGCGCCCCCTTGGTGGACGGCAATCCTCGAATCGTCAAACGCATGCTCAACGTGGTGCGTCTGCGCGCTCGCATTGCCGAGCGTCGAAAGATGCCGGTGGATGAACAAATGGTGGCTAAGTTCGCCCTGTTCGAGCGATGTGTTGATCCCTCAGCCATCACCAAGATATATGCCCTCATCAATGCAGCGCCGAGCGGAAAGCCGGACCTTATCGCTGACCTGGAGAAGCTGCGGGATGATCCGGACAAGTTTTCCGAACATTGTCCCGAAGAATGGAAGAAAAGCGCTCCTTTCCTGATCGACTGGCTCGGTCTGAGCCCCGCTCTTGGCGGGATTGATCTCCGTCCATTGGTTTATCTCAGCAGGGAGACGACCCCGCTACGCACCCAATCTGCAGAGCTTTCTCAGGCGGGCGCTGAGGCTGCGTTGCGCTTAAGGAGCATTCGCACACTGGCGTCGCCTGCTGCGAAAGCTGCTATTCAGTCCATTCCCCCGGGCGAGCATGTTGGTGTGATGAAAGACCTCATCGCGGTTTTGAGAACCCATCAGGACTGGGTAGGTAAGCCTGAAGCATTTACCGGTGCACAACTACTTGCCGAGGCCAATCCCGCAGCTGCTGAGGAGCTGCGGGTGTTTCTAAGAGGGCTCCCGCGTGGTGTTTCCCCGTGGATGAGAGCGGCAATCGGTGACAAGGATTGGTTCAAGGAGGATGACTAATGGGGACCTCAACATCGAGCAGGGGGTCGAACAACACCAGCCCCTTGGTGCCGCCTTGGGCTGATGTGGACGGAACGGGCCCAGGCCCGGAGCCACAAGCAAACCGATTCCGTGGCTTTCGGACGTCTCTCGGCCGCTACGTTTCGAGCGGCGACCGGACTTACCTTCAGAAAGCGCTGCGAGGGTATGCACGAAGCGCCACAGGTGGTTCAGCGGTAGGCCCGCGACGTTTCGGAGCGATGGCGCAAGCAGGGGGCGGCCTTTACGGCGTTCTCAACCAGCTTCGCACGGACCCCGCGAATGCGCCGGTCAACTTGCGTGCTCTGGCCGGACGTTCCACCCGCGAGGCGATCAACGCAATCGTGGATGCGTTAGTCCCTCAGAACGGCGATGCAGATCGCATCCGCGCCGCCTTAAATGAAGCTCTGGCGACTTGTCTCGATGGTGAAGCCGCCTTCGACTTCAACAACATCACCGACGAAGTGCTCATGGAAGTGATGGTGGCCTATGCTTCCCACTGCGTCTTTGAACAGGTAGTTCTGGAGTCAGATCGAGCTTTCGCCAAGGCACGGACCCCAAAGCAAGCCGAGGATGCTGAGCGCGGACTGCTTGAGCTGGTTAAGGCGGTCACGGAAAAGCACATGCGGCCATTGCTTGAGGGGCACCTTCAGACGATGACCAATGATCAGATGCAAGCGGCCCAGCTCGCCGCGATCAGGGAAGTATGGCGTGAGTGGGAGGGATATCAGCCATGACCGAGGTCATTGTTCATCCAGAATTAGCCAGTCTGCCCGCGAAAAAGGCGGACCGAGTGTTGGTTCAACTTTATGGAAGTGGCGCCGAAAACGGTATGGCTGCGATCGCTGGCCCAGTCCTGGATGTTGTGTCGCGCATCGCCACGCCTGTGGATCCAACTGCCTTCGACTTCCTTTCGTTGTCTTTGGCAGTTACCGCGGCGGATACCTTTACAAGCCGGCGTGAGGCCGCGGATGGATGGGCGAGGGAGATCCATCTGACCACGGCATTGGCTGATCCCGACCGGTGGACGCCCGCCATTCCAACTTTGGAAAAGGCGCTGTGCTTCCTCAGCGGTGACCAATGGACTCTTGCGTTTACGAATGGCGGGGAGGAGCGCCCTGCCTTGCGACCTCGCGTGGCAAACAAGCTTGTTCTTGATGGTTGCCAGAGTGCTTGCTTATATTCCGGTGGTCTCGATAGCGCTATTGGGATGCTAAATCTTCGCGCGAGCGGTCATCGGGCGGTGCTGGTTAGCCACGCGTACTCACATGATGCCAGCCGCCAGGAAGAGATCTTGCGGCACGTCCATGGCGGCATGCCGAGGTTGGCCTTGCATGCCCACCCACGGCAGCAGCTGGATCATCCGAACGACGTCCAGATGCGTACACGTAGCTTTAATTTCTTTGCGATGGGCGCGCTGGCCGCGGCGACGTTAGCGCAGCTGCTTCCCTCGGGCGCGCGAGTGCCGTTGATCATTCCCGAGAATGGGTTGATCGCCATCAACCCGCCGCTTACTAACCGGCGCATCGGCGCACTGAGCACACGGACCACTCATCCACACTATCTCGCGCTCATCCAACAAGTGCTGGACATCGTCGGGTTGCCAGTAGACTTGACCAATCCATTCGCACATAAGACCAAAGGTGAAATGATTACAGAGTGCCTGGACCAGGGTCTCTTGGCCAAGGTGGCTGGGCACACCGTCTCTTGCGGGAAATGGAAGCGTTCTGGACAGCAGTGCGGAAAGTGCGTCCCGTGTTTGATTCGTCGGGCGTCGTTTCACGCCGCTGGATGGGAGGATCAAACCCCGTATAAAGCATCAGGTCAGGATCTTGGACATGTTCTCGGACATGGGCCAGATCCAGATGACCTCATGGCCATGATCTTGGCGTCGCGGCGGCTCCAGCAGGAAGACATCGCCTTGTGGGTAGCTAAAACAGGGCCGCTCCCGACAGATGATCAGCAGAGGGGTGCGCTGGTGGACGTGGTGGGCAGAGGTATGGCAGAAGTAAAGGCCTTCCTGGATAGCCAGCAGCTTCTTGAATGAGCAGTCCCGCCGTTGACATGCATTGCCACCTGGATCTTTACTCGGACCCTCGTGGTCAGGTGGCGGTGATTGCGAAAAAAAAAGCGTATGTGCTGTCAGTGACTACGACCCCGAAGGCATGGCGCGGCACTTGCGAGCTGGCGGTCGGGCACCCGCGAATCAAGACGGCGCTGGGACTGCATCCCCAGCTAGCCAAAGAGCGAAAATCGGAGCTTCGACTATTTGACAGTTTGCTCTCGGAGGCGCGCTACGTCGGGGAGGTGGGCCTTGATGGTGGCCCGGATTGCCGTGCATTTTGGCAAGATCAAGTGGAAGTTTTCGATCACATCCTTGCGTCTTGTGTGGAGGCAGGTGGGCGGATACTGACCATCCATAGCCGAGGAGCCGCGACGGCCGTGCTTGACGCGTTGGAGCGGCACCCCGGCTATGGGGCAGCGATCCAGCATTGGTTTTCGGGAACCCCGCGCGAGTTGAGCCGGGCGGTTGAGATGGGATGCTGGTTTTCCGTTGGCGGCGCCATGCTGCGGAGCCAGAAGGGGCGCATGCTGGCTTCACGCATGCCGAAGCACCGGGTATTGACCGAGACCGATGGACCCTTTGGCGCAGTCTCGGGGAGACCTCTCCAGCCTGCGGAGTGTTCGGGAGCGATTAAAGTCCTTTCGGAGCTATGGAATGTCGACGAGACCGCCGCCCAAGGAGAAGTCGTCGCGTCATTTCGGGAGTTGGCTTCGCTCTAGCGACGAATACTTGGCTTGGGACCTATTTCTTCTTTTTGACTTGCGCTTGGCTTGCGCTAAGGATGGTCTGATCATCCCTAGGCGTCAGCCTCAAAAGGTTTTGCGGCGCATTCCAATGAAAGATCCAACAGCCAAGGCCGGGCAAGCAGTCTGCGACCACCCAAACAATGGCTTTCGGGTTGTCGGGTGATTTCTTTCAGTCGGTGAATGGTGCCCACCACGTGGGTTTCTCCTGGCTATAGCTGTCGCCGGTGAACCAACTCGACAGCTTCACGTCCAATGAGAACAGGGTTTCATTGTCGGCGTGGATAGGATCCAACAGATCTGCTTGGCCGCGCGCCCACGCAAGCCACTCGACGATGTCAGCGGAGAACTCCTGGCCAGTTTCCGTCTTGACGATTTCCAGCCGATCACACAAGGAACGGATTTGCTCCGCTCGCGATGCACGGGTGATGAGAGTTTGAAGCCTTAAGCGCCGTTTGCGCTCAATTTCCACACGGCGCGCACGCTCCACACGCAGGCGTTCCGCGTCCTCTCGTTCCAGCCGCCATCGTTCTCGCTCGGCCTCCAGGAGCTTGACGCCGTCTGCGACCGTGGGGAGCCCTTGGACAATGTCGGCAATTCGGTCCTCAAGCTGGGTGTTGCGTGTGTCAGCCCAGCGTCGCTGGGGAGACCCATTGACCGCAGTCGTAACTTCAAAAGTCAGATCGTTCGTGCTCACCCATTCAAAGGAGGGAAACGATGGCGAGTAGTTGGGTTCCCAGCGAGACCGTCTACCACGTCTCTCGGGAATTGGCTCGGGCTTTACTTCCTGCTTGGTGAGGCGTTCCCGCAGGATGACGTTGAGCTCGATGCCAGCGCACTGAATGAGTGTTCCGTTCTCCGTGATGGACCATGGCATTCCTCGGGCGCGGCAGGTTTTGATCAGCGTATCGAGCAGGAGCATCGCTCGATCGAGGACGTTGGGCGATATATGCACGGCCAGGGCGCCGGCTGTTTTTCGAACGCGTCCGTCGTCAACTTTTGCTGCGCGCAAGGCTTTCAGTGAGATCCGAACCAATCGGTCCGGATCTTCCAATGTGGTGGGCACCAAGACAGCATCTGGACGAGCTGTCTTCTTGGGGCGGGGTAGAAGAGTTTCGGGCTCCACCAAAACCTGGAAGGAAATGGTCGCATGTGTCTTTGCCGTGGCTTTCGGAAGCTTCGGCGGAACAGAGCGGCGCTCACTGGATTTCGCCCAGTAGCCGCGTCCCGGAAGGGGAATGTCGGCGCGCCGGCAGGCCTTGGCCAAGCCGACATCGGAAACGCCGATGTCAGCGGCCAGTTTCAACAAAGGTTCGGCCCACACCCGCTGGAACAGTTCCTCACGGGTGAACGTGACGGTGCGATAGTGCGTGGACGGGTTCATGGTTTCCCCTGAAAGTCATCGTTACTGGTGCGCATCCAGAGCCTGCGTGTTTCTGTGGGCGCGCCGCAAGACCCCGGCAAAAATCACTACCCACACGCTTTGGGTTCCCGGTGTGGTGGTGTTCACACCATAGGCAACTACACCGCTTTCAGATGGCGACCTGGTTTCTCGGCTTTCACCGCGTAGAGCGCATTGAGCTCGCCCGGGTAGACATGAAGCATTTTGGCCAAGTCTGAAACGCTGTAGTCCAGATCACGGAGATGGAGGCCAACGATCTCCGAAAGAACACGTGCGGGCTCACGCGCCACAGCAATGTTTTCAGGCTCGGCACGACGCAGCCCCATAGCACTCATCTGCCGCCACAGATATTGAGCTTGAACATCCGTGACCGCTCCCATGGATTGGCAGCACATCAGCAGCGACGCCATGGAGACACGCCAGATGGGTTTAAGCGACGCCAATTTCTGGATGGTGATCTTGCCCAGAAGGTACGGACGAATATCTCGCCGTGGCATCAGCAGCGCGCTCGCAAAGAGATTGGCTTCGTCCTCCATCGTTGAGGATGGCACGCTATGCATCACCAGATGCCCTAGTTCATGGGCCAGGGTGAAGCGCTGGCGATCGCCGGGCGCCGTTTGATCGATGAAGATACAGGGAGGGGCGCCAAGGCTACGAATCGTCAGGCCATCTACACCGATGGTCGATAGATCGCACTCGACTACGATGATGCCGGCTCGCTCAATATACGAAGTAAGATCGTGGAGCGGTCCATTGGGGATGAACCAGGTCCGGCGGACCATTTCTGCGATCAGCTCAACATTGCCGTCATATTCGTCAACGTCGAGCGCGGGTAACGGAAGCTGCGCTTCCAGATCCGCAGCGGCCAGCAGCCGGCGAATGTGCATGAGGCGGATGTTGAGATCCGCTTCCAACTTCTCCAGCGCACGATTGCCTGTGCTCGCCTTGCGGCGATACATGGCATTTCCGTGCAGGCTGATAGGCAGACCGAAAGAACGATCGGGTTCAAAAAAAATGCTGCGCGGAAAACCGACGGCTGCTGCCAGCTTGTCGACGACATCCTCGGCCGGTTCGCTGATCAGGCCGGCCTCAATTTTCGAGATGGCCCCCTGCGAGACACCCGCTTCTTGAGCAAGTTGCGATTGGCTCTTACCACGGGCTTGCCGGACCGTACGAAGGATGTCTTTGTTGAACGAGGACATTACTGCTCACCGGTATCACCGGCCTTATCTGAAGTGTTCTTTTTGCCTTTCGGACGCACCAACCCCGTCGGGGTAGAGTGGTCGCTGATCGGCGGCGGAGTGTTCTTCGACCTGACCGGCAGGGAGGCTACAGAATCGGAGTCCAGTAGGGAATAAGTCCAGGCGATGAGTTCTCCCGCTCGGGCAACCACCGCGATGTCGTAAATGTCTGTTGCCGTCTTGTTCAACGTATAAGTAACTTCCACCCGATGTTCGGCCGGAATGCCGGTCAGCGGAAGCTGAGGGTCATGGAACGCCAAGGCTTCTTGAGTAGGGTAGTTCTGGGTGAACCCAGAACTGTCGGCCTTCTTTAGTCGGAAGGAAATCGTGTCGTTGACGAGAAAGTGATACGACTCGTTCTTCAGGATGACCGTTACGCCGGGGAGTTGCTCAACATCGATCGCCGTGTAGTGGGCGGCCTGCTCCCAAATGAAGTTGGCCCGGCCGCGTGGGCGCCAATGCGTGAACCCTGCTGCCTGCCAATCTTGCCAAGCGCGCCGAAATGCGCGAGTTACGACCGGCCCAATCGGCATGAGGGCAGACTGCACAGTTTCGAGATCGGGCGTGGCCATGGGTGCGGACATCCTAAGGAAGACGGGCGGTGGCTGAAGTGTAGCAACTACAAAATGGCGTGTAAAATATAACCAAAATTATAACCAGTGTCGGGAGGGCGGCTTTGTGTCGCGATTTGAGAGGGTGCCTAACTGCACCGGGGCCGCTTCGAATCGGATGGCCTGATCAGGTGGGACAGTCGTTCCGCGGGGCATACTGACGACATCGCCGTTCGTCGTTACTCCCAATCACCGCCCAATGACACCGGGGCCCAGCATGGCCGATCTTCTCTTTCTCGACACCGAATGGAACAACGATGCCGTGCGCGAGCTGGTCAGCCTGGCTTTGGTCAACGCGGATGCCACCCAATGCTTCTACGCCGAGCGGGCTCCACGACCCGGAGCGCCGTCATCCTTCGTCAGCAAGGTGGTCTATCCGCTCCTGGACGGTGGCGATGCAGCGCTCTCGGATGAGAACTTCGGTGAACAACTGCGGGTGTTCGTGGCGTTCTTCGACCACCCCCGCATCCACTTCGACGGGGCGATCGACAAGAGGCAGTTGGCGAGGGCGCTGACGGGGTTTGGAACGTGGAGCGGTGAGGTGCCGGCGTGGGAGCCGGTGCTCGTCACGCGCCAAGACGTCCTGGGTGAACAGGAGATCTATTTCGACTGCAGGCCTGAGAGGGCGGCGCGCCGACATCATGCCGCAGTGGACGCCGAGGCATTGCGCGCCGCTTACATCAGGGTAGTGGAGTTGTGAGGTCTTTCCTCTCACGACCAGCGTGAAATCCGGGCCTGGACGACACACCAGGTCATGATTGGTCCGAACCAGGCTGTTTTGGATCGCTAACTCTGGCTGCGTGCGCTGGAGAGAAATGATCAGTGCTCCGGGGTGCGGTGATCACCTCACCGCCTGAGCTGCATCAGCGCTCCGCATCGTTCGGGTGTTCGCCGCCAAGGCGGTCTCATCATCCTGCAGACGGTCAAGCCACCACAACCTGAGTATGACCAGCGGCGCGACGGGTGACCTTGCTCACTACGATGCTCACATCACGACCCAGGCGGTTCAGGCACTCAATCATCTTGGCTTGGCTGATCCCGCGGAATCGGCCGCGCAGCATCTCGGAGAGTTTGGGCTGGGTCATGCCAAGCAGTTCCGCCGCACGCTGTTGAGTGAGGCGCCGTGTCTTGATGATCTGCGCGATCTCGCGCGCCAGCCCTGCCTTGACGAGCATGTCATCGGCGTCAGGAACGCCGAGATCGGCATACGGATTGCCGCTGCTTTGTTCGATGGTGATGGTATCGATGCTTGCTTTCGTGTTCATGCGTTCACTCCTTTTCCCGTGCCGCCACAACCTTCAGCCGAGCCTCGATCAGTTCCATATCAGGCTTGGGCGTGGCAATGCCGTGGGTGGACTTCTTCTGGAAACAGTGCAGGACATAGACCGCCCCGGCATACCGTACCGTGTAGACCGCTCGGTATGTGCCGCCTTGATCATCCTCCACCACCTCCAACACGCCCGCTCCGCTGAAGCCCTTCAGAGGCTTGGCTTGCAGGTGCTTCTCTCCGGCCTGGGCCAGGTGCAGTGCGTAGCCGAAAGTGTCCTGCACATCACCCGGCATCGCACTGAGATCTTTCTTGGCTGATCCAACCCAGTGCAGTGTTTTCAGGGGTGGTGGCATGACATCAATTATACCCAAATGGGAATGAATTTACCTACTCGCCAACGTAAGAGTCCAGCTCGAATGCCAGCGCTCAGCTCGGCAGGCTGGCGCGTTGCCATAGGAGCGGCAGACCAACACGGGAATCCCCTGACACAGCACACGCCGGAAACTGGTTCATCGGGCAGTTGCAGAACGAAGCGAATTCGCGCCAAAAGCGACGGGACTGATCACGGCCGGCACACTGATCACGGCGAACCGGAACCGGTGATCAACTTTGCCGGTGAGCGTACTGGCTAGCGATCCACCGGCCGCCCAACCCTTTCTGGTCAATTTGCACCGCACCGTGGGCCTTGTTCCCGGTGTGGTGGTGCGCCATCAGCGCTCCAGGCTGTCCTGGATTGAGTTACCCGTCTCTCGTGTCGGCGACCACGTTGACCGAGGATGAGCGTTCGCCTTCGAAGGTTACCGGGCGACGGCGAACGCGCCCTTACGCATCCGCGGACCACTTCACTCCACTCCGTTTTCGTCGCGATCAGCGCTGGTCGCCATCTCGGCCAACTCGTCCGGGAAGTCCTTTTGGTTGGGTCAACTCCAAACACTCAGGCTCGCTTTAGGAGTCGGCCAAGTAGTGGTCGCTATCCACGCTTAGAGATGGTCCTGTCGCCGAATTCTGGTGGCGTTCGGGTGCGGGCGTTTGGACGTCCAAACGGGGTCGGGGTTTGGACGTCGTCCAACCCCGTTTTGCGGGTTGTACCCGGGTCAAATAGCCCATTTTGGTCGTCCAAGTTCCGTCCAAGTGGGTTATCGGGTGGGTCGGTGTGCCCCGGAAGCCTTGCCCTGATTGGGCCCGTTCACCATACGGACATTCTGGCGCATGAACGGGGTGTGCTGGGATAAATCTTCGTGGCTCATGCGATCGGAGTTGGGAACAGGCAACAACACGGTGGGCGCCTCGCCGGACCGGCAAGTACGCAAGAGTGGGGAGCGAGTCTGGCACGGTCCACCGGCGCAGGCCAAGCGATTGACGGTGACGGCGCCAGACGGCGTTCGCGGATCGAGTCCGGGTCGGGATTTCAAGGACCTTTTGCGGAGTCGGTCATTTTTCGGGAGCAATGCTCCAAGCCGTGGTGGCAAGGTCGCGCTTTGGCCGGGTCGGAATGCGAGCGCGAACGCGGGTTCTGGCCCGCGTCACGCCCGGTCGATGCGCAGCCAGCGTCGGAGGCCGAGTCCGCATATGCCAGGAACGGCGTCGCACGCCCGGAGACGTGAACCGCCTGGTTGATGCTCCCGAGCTTCCGCGCGAAGGGGCGACCTTCATGTTGGCAGATCGGTCTCGCGTTGAATCCGGCTTTTTGCAACGAGCGGTCCGTGCTGACCGAACCGTTGTCGAATTCGCGCCGGATTGCGAGCAGGTGCATGCGCGGCGATGAGCATTTCGGAGACGGCCTGCGATAGCCGCTGGCTCTTTTCCCGTCGGCGACTCAGATGTGCTGTAAAGGCCGCGTACATCACCAATAACGCGGCGAAGGCCAGCGCGTTTGCCATGGCACCTGCGGACTGGTGAATCACGTACCCAAGCATTGGCAGAACGGCGGCAAACGCCACCAGGCAGAGCAACGCATCGCGTGGCTTCAGGCCTGCATCCATCAACAGATGGTGGATGTGGCCACGGTCCGCCGTAAACGGAGATTCTCCGCGGTGCATGCGTCGGAACATCACGGTCAGTGTGTCAAATATCGGCAGCGCGACACACCAAAGCACCAGTCCGGGTGAAATCTGCCGTGGCGAGCTCTGGCTCATGCCAATCAACGACCAGGCCAGCAAGTATCCCAGCATGATGCTGCCTGCGTCGCCCAGAAATACCTTGCCCCTGGGGCCAAACAGGCCCAGGTTGGCGGCGAGGTAGGGGAGCACGGCAGCGGCGATTACTGCAACCGACGCGAGTTGCATGGTCGATCCATTGCGATTGCTGAGAAATTCGATGCCGCCGGCAGCGACCAGTGTCAGGCATCCGGCCAGTCCGTCCATGCCGTCGATGAGGTTGAAGGCATTCAACAGGCCGATGACCGCGACCACCGTAAACGGAACCCCCAGCCACCCCAGCGTCAGTTCGTGACCGTGCAGGTTGCCCAGCGAATGGATATAGACGCCCGAACTGATCACGACGATGGCAATGGCGGCAAGCTGGGCGATTACCCGCACCGAGACCTTGAGGTTGAACAAATCGTCGGCGACGCCTACCACGACCAGCATCAGCGCGGTGCAGATAACGGCGTCTTCGAACTTGCTGAACGCACCCGCATACCACCACCCGGCCAGCATGCCGATGGCGATGGAAAGGCCGCCGACGAGCGGCGTGTTGAAGGTGTGCCTCTTGCGGAATTGGTCAGGGTAATCAACCAGGCCCAGCTGTCGACTCAGCGGCAGCAGGAGCAGGAGGGAGACAGCCGATACGCTTGTGGCCAGCGCGCAGGAGTCGAATATCCGCGGGTCGAACGTCATAACAATCCTGCAAATTTGGTACGTCGCGGGCAGGTTCGACGCTCTCAGACGTTGAAACCATGGGCGCGTCGTTCGTTGACATTGTTGAAGTCGATCCAGACCTCGATGCGAATGGCTTCAATAACTGAATACTCTGCAAAGACCAGCTGCTTTTGCGAGGCGCTCGACCGATCTCAATAAACGTCACCGCCCCGCAACAGCGTGGCTACTTGCTGTTGTTCAAGTAGTACTGGCTTGTAGCGGTCGCGCTCAAGGCGCTGGTAAGAGGCAGCAGCTGGCTCATGAAGCGGTTCCAGCGGGTGATCCCGGCGGCGCTGGCGAACACCACGTCACCGGGTCTGACCATGAAATTGTCGGCCAGCGCAAATGCCGAGGGTGACTTGGCATCCAACTCGTAAACGGTGGGTTCCTGAGTGGTGCCTTGTTTGTTGAGGGCGCCGCGTACCACGTACACCATGCCTTTGGAAGTGATCTCGTTCAGACCGCCCGCCTGGCCCAGCGCCTGGGTCAACGTAAGATGCGAAGTCGTGAAACGAAGCGCTTGCGGGCGAAGCACCTCGCCCATCACGTAGACTTCCTGGTTGAAGTTGTAGGGAAGGTATACGCGGTCGCCTGCCTGCAAATAAATTGTCTGCGCGCCTGTGCCGCCACTGTGAAGCGAATTCAGATCGAGATGGTAAACCTGGCCTTGCCGCGATAGCACCACATCGGAGAGGTCGGCATCCTGGCTGTTTACCCCGGCCACGCCTATGGCCTCACCCAGCGTCAACGGCACGCCGGTAAGCGGCTGCGGGCCCGATTTCACGAAAGCCCCCTCCATCAACACGCGTTGACTGGCGTAGTTCTCGATGCTGACGTCCACCAGCGGATTCTTGATGAACTTCGCAAGTCCCGAAGCGATGCTCTGTCGAGCCTGTTCAATGGTCTTGCCGGCGACTTTCAGCACGCCGACATAGGGGAAGTACAGGGTTCCGTCAGGTCGGACCAAACGCCCGTTGGCGGCGGTCTGCTGTTGCTCGCCCGCGGGTGAAGTCAGCTCGGGGTGGTCCCATACCGTGATGTAGAGCGAGTCGCCGGGGCCGATCCGATAGGGCTCGGGGTGATAGTCCAGCAATGCCGTCGGAATCGTGAATGTCGAAACGGCCTCGGCACGCTGCTCCTGCGTTTCGAGCATCGCCGGCGTGATCGAGACGAGCTTCACATAACCGTTTTCGCTACTGCCGCCGGGCGAGCTCTTTGTCATTGACTGGCCGGGTGCCCAGACACAGCTGCTGAGCGAGGCCATCAAGAAAAGGCAGATCACGCTGCGAATCCACCCGATCGGCGACCTCATGAACCGCTTTGCTCGGCGACGCCGGCCAATCGCGAGGTGTTCCGCGCGTCGATCGCCTGCGGCGGCCCCGGCATCCCGGTGCTTGCCCCGTACATCACGTATTGCCGCAGGATAGCCGCCACCGGACGCCCGGGACCTGGTTTCCCCGGGCAAGCTGCGACGACGGGGTTGCCTTCCGATGATGCAAGAAAACCTTGCGGCGTGGTATCGCAATATCGGGATCGCGGAAATCAGATCTCTGGCCATGTCGACAACTCCTCGATCACGGTTGGGGTCAGCTCAAAAGATAAAAATTCGATACCGAGCCCGTTTACTAATCCACCCTTTAGGTGCTTTTGTCCAGTGAACCGGAGGTTGCGCAATTTAATGCATATTCATGATTGTGTTCAGTCGATGATGGTTTTAGCGAGCCAGAGGTCGCACAATTTAATTAATATTCATTATGGTGTTCGATTGGTGAAGACTTTCATGAAAATTTCACCCCTTGAACTTCTCGTTCGGTCTTGACAATTTTATGATGCCGAGCGCAAATGCACCTTTGGCAAGACGTAGGAGGCATCACGCGGCCATCAGTCGATCCGCAAGATATTGCGATCAATTGCTCGAAGCGCAACTGCTTGCACCACTTCGTGCTTGAAAAGCCGCATGGGCCAATATGCGATCCATGGTTGAGCCAAGTCGTTACCAGCCATCGACGAAAGCAGCTCTGGAATGGACAGAATTTTATAATGCCGCAGCGACCTTGTCGCATTTTTGCTTCTTGCCGGTCGCGGAGCATTACATGAATCTCAATTGAGATAATGGGTGCAGTGGCGGATGCCCCATGGAGTTCCGCCGATTGCATAGTGCGAAGATACGAATGGATTATCCGGCAAGGATATTTGCCCGCTTGCATGCCGGGCCTTCCACGTGATGATGGATTGCAAATGCGCAACACGTACCCGATGCATCGACGACGAGAGGTGAATGGTGTCGCTGAAGGCGAAAAACCCGATGCGCCGCTTGTCCAGCCGCCAGCCGGGTACGCACGTTTTCGCCGGTGCACTTTGTGCACGTCAAGCCGAGGTTGCCTGAATTCATGACAGGGCCTCGATCGTAAACCGGCTGTCGACGCTGCCGTTCGATTGCCTTCAACCGCCCAATCTTTGGAAGCCAAGGACCCACTGCAGCCATTCGCGTGTTCAGCTTCCCTTTGGAGAGTATCCAATGAAAGCCATCGGTGGTCCCAGGATTCAGGTTCAGCCTGACGATGAAATCGATCCGCGTGCCTTGCTGGGCATGCTGATGGACAACAAATGGCCGATCATCAAGATGACCCTGGGGTTTCTTGTAATCGGCCTTGCCTACATTCTGGCGGCGACGCCGCAGTACGAGGCCAAGGCGATGGTGCAGGTCGAGCAGGCGCCCAGCTTGCCCGGGCTGACCCTCGCGGCGCAGCAGGGTGGCACGTCGAATCCTGCCGCCGCCGATGCGAAAGCAATACTTACCTCGCAATCGGTCGTTGGAAATGCGGTGCGGCATCTGCACCTCAATGTCGAGACAAGCCCATACCGCGTCCCGCTTGTCGGGAGTCTGGCTGCCCGCATACATGATTCCGGAGGGTCGACGGAGGTCAGTGCACCCTGGTTCGGACTGAGCAGTTACGGATGGGGCGGTTCGCAGCTTGGAGTGGCCCAGCTTGATGTTCCAAACGGCCTGCTCGGGCAGGAGCTCACATTGACGGCGGGTAAGGGCGGTGCATATGTGCTGACGGAGGACAGTGACATTCCATTCGCCCCGGGCCTGCTGCTGTTGCGAGGCCGCGTGGGGCAGGTCGCCACTGGGTCGGGTGTGACGATGCTGGTCAAGACCCTGCGCGCGAATGCAGGCATGCGCTTCCACGTGGTGCGCAACGCTGAAATGACCACCATCGAGCGAATGCAGAAAGCGATCTTGACCAGCCAGCCTGTGCCGGACTCCAACATCATTTCCTTGAGCTTCGACAGTGCGGACCCGCAGATGGCGGTCAACGTGCTCGACCAGATAGTCAACGCGTTCCTTGCGCAGAATGTGGGACGCAATTCCGCACAAGCGTCCAACAGCCTGAAGTTCGTGCAACAGCAATTGCCGGAGGTGAAACGGAAGCTGGCAGCCGCGCAATCTGCGCTGACCGCCTTTCAGCTCAAGGCGCACTCGGTGGACGTGCCCATGCAGACACAGAATCTGCTGAGCGAGCTCGCGTCAATCAACAGCAACATCGACCAGCTCAATACGCAGAAGGTCCAGGTGGAGCGCCTTTACACGCCCGAGCACCCCGCCTATGCGGCGATCACGCAACAGATAGGGCAACTGCAAGCGCGGCGAGCTGCGATCGAAAAGCAGATGACCACGTTTCCTGACACGCAACGCCAGTTGTTGAGTCTCAACGGAAACGTCCAGGTGCTGAACAATACTTATACCGGCCTGCTCAACGAGGCGCAGCAGCTTGAGCTCGCGCAGGCCGGTACGGTGGGTACCGCACGCATCGTGGATATGCCCGGCGTCGACATCACCAGGCCGGCGAAACCAAGAAAGCTTCTGACCCTGCTCGGCTGCGCCTTTGTGGGGGCCTTCCTTGCCGTGGCGCGCGTTTTTCTGCAGGAGATGTTTCGACGCGGCCTGGAGGACCCGGCCGAGATCGAGCAGCTTGGAGTGCAGGTTTATTCCGCAATTCCATTGAGCGAGCGCCAGATCGAGCTGTCGCAGAACCGCCCGCGCCTTCTCGGGAAACGTCATTCCGCGTTGCTGGCTATTGCCGCCCCCGACGACGTGGCGGCCGAGGCCATGCGCAGTTTGCGCACCAGCCTGCGATTCACCCAGTTGGGGGCATCCGACAACCGCTTGATGGTCTGCGGCTCCAGCGCCCAGACAGGGAAGACCTTCGTGGCAGCCAATCTCGCGGCGGTCAACGCACAGGCCGGGCTGCGGGTGTTGCTGATCGACGCCAACATGCGCGACGGCGACTTGCACAGAGTGCTTGGAGTCCGCGCGGAATATGGCCTGTCCGACCTGCTTGCTGGCGAACTCGAGGTCGCCGACGCCATCTGTTCCGTCGAAGGCCTGGAAGGTCTGGATCTCATCCCGAGCGGCGGCAAGCCTTCCAATCCGTCGGAACTGCTGATGCGTCCGTACTTCGGTGCCTTGCTGAGGCGGCTTTCGCCGGCCTACGACCTCATCGTCATCGACAGTCCGCCCATTCTGGCCGTCACCGACGCCGCAATCATCGGGCATCACGTGGGCACCAGCCTGCTGGTGGTGCGTTATGGGCTCAATCAGTCGCGGGAAGTCGAATTGGCCATGCAGCGCTTCAAGCAGGCCGGGGTAAGCATCAAGGGCGTGGTATTCAACGGCATGGAGAGGCGCAGTGGCGGCTTTTCCACGTACGCTGCCCTCGGGTACGGCCTTGTCCTGTGATCAATGCCAAGACCGCGGGCCTCGCTGAGCTCGTGCCATGCGAGCAGGTCATGAACGGGCCGAGGTCGCGCAGCCGGCAGCGTTTCGTTTCCGACCCCCATTTCCATGCAGCTGTGCTGGAGATGGAGGCGATCGGCCTGCGAGTGCAGTTGCGGCCGCATTCGGGGTCCGCGCCGTTCGGGGTGCTGTCTGGCCGAACCGGCTCGAGGTTTTTTCTGCTGCCAGCGCATCCGCGGGCCGTCAGCGCGGGTTCGCTGGCTCTGGTCCAGCCGGTGCGTTTCGCTCCGCGCATGGTCAAGGGCCTGGCCATGGTCGGAGCCCGCTTCGGTCTGACCAGATTTTTGCTGCCGCGCAAGGTGCACATTTCCGGGGCTGGCGACCTCGCGCGCATGCTGGGCTGCGGTGCCCGCCACTGTGCGTTCCTGACGGGTACTCCCGGCCCGCACCGCAAATTGAGTGCGCAACTGATGGACGACGCCGGTCAAATCAGGGCCTACGCGAAAGTGTCGCTCAATCCCGCCGTGCATGCGTTGCTTGAGCGCGAAGCGGAGATGTTGCAGTTTCTCGGTGCAATCGATCTGAAATCGGCGCGGGTCCCGCGCGTTTTGCTCAATGAAGTACGCAGTGGCACCGCGATTCTCGTAACCGATACGGTCAGGGCGACAGGTGCCAGCTGCTTGACCGATCTCGACGCGTTGCATCTGACCTTCCTCGCGGAGTTGGCCACTCGAACGGCGTCGGGCGGGGCCAGAAGCGGGGCGTCCCTGCTGGCCGACTGGGTCGCACAGGTCGAGCGTCTCGGGGACCGTCTGGCGCAGCCGTGGCGACAGCGCTTCGATCGCGCGATGAAGATCCTGTCGACCGGGCCGCAGCTCTTTTCGTCACGAGGTCTGGCACACGGCGATTTCACTCCGGTCAATTCATTCCGGCAACGCGGCCGTCTGTACGTCTTCGACTGGGAATATGCGGGTGATGCGTACCCGGCCGATTACGACCTGATCTGTTATCTCGATGCCGTGGCGAGGCTTGGCGGCATTCGGCCTGCTTCCCTGGCGACCACTCTCGGGCACCGGCTTGTCCACGAATTGGGACGTTCGCCAGCCGAAGCGAACCGGCGCCTGATCGCTTTTTACTGTGTTCATGCCCTGCGCGATGCAGGACGGCAACCGCACGGCGCGGGAATGATGTCGAACTGGGCGGGTGAGAACGAGACCGCGCTCGCGCTCGATGCGCTGTTGTCCCGAGCGTTCGAATCTTGAGTACTCGAAGGAGTCCTGCGACGTGGAAGCCATAGACGATTCGCTACCACCACGGGCACCTGCCTCACTGCATTCCCTGCATGCATCCAGCCTGCAGCTTCTGACACGTGGCGCATCGGGAGCGTTCGTGGTGTCCGTTTGCGGGACGGGGCTGGGCTTTGTCGCCAACCTGGTGATGGCGCGGGTCATCGGGCGGCAGGAATATGGCGTGTATGCACTGATGTTCAGCTGGATCAGCGTGCTTGCCGTGGTGGCGCAGGCCGGTCAGGACATCAGCCTGATTCGCCTGTTGCCGTCCTATATCCGCGAGGGCGCCTGGGGCAAGGTGCGCGGTTTGCGGCGCGGTGTGGGAGCCATGGTATTTGCCATCAGCTGCTGCATCGCCATCGCCGGCTGCGCGGTGGTGTACATGATTGGTGCGGAACACAGTGCCAGCTGGCGCAACACGTTCTACGTCGGCTTCGCGATGCTGCCGATACTGACCCAACTGCAGCAAAGTGGCGCGCTGCACAAGGCATTCAAGCGACCGGTCGTAAGCGGGCTTTACCAGACCCTGGGGCGCCCGCTGCTGCTCATCGTGTTGATGGGCGCGCTGGCGTTGACGGTACATGACGCCGACGCACCATGGGCGGCGATGGCCACGCTGGCGTCAGCGGCGCTGGCGCTTGCCGGCTCGGCCTGGCACCTGGTGCACAAATGGCCCGAGCAGGGGCGGCAGGTACCGCCAAAATACGAGATCCGACGGTGGCTGACCGTCGGCTTGCAGATGTCCGTGTTGTCGATCGTCATGGTTGCCGGGGCCCGCTTTGACGTGCTCATCCTGGGAGCGCTGATGGGCACGGGCGATGTGGGGCCGTATTACGCCGCGGTGCGCATGGCGGGGTTTGCGCTGTTTGCCCAGGGGGCGGTCAATGTAGTGCTCGCGCCGATGATCGCCGATCGCTACGACGCGCATGACCTGGGCGGTCTGCAGTTGGTCGCCAAGCAAGCCGCACGCTTCGCATTTGCCGGTGCCTTCGCCGTGAGCGTGTTCTTCACGGTGACGGGCCGCTGGCTGCTGGCGCTGTTTGGCCGGGGATTCGACTCGGCCTATGTCCCATTGATGGTCCTGCTGTGGGGGTATTGCGCCACCATGGCGCTGGGCGAAGTCGGCTTCATGTTGTCCATGACCAGATACCAGAAGCTGGCCACGGTGCTGGTGCTGGTGGGCGTGGCCGCCAACGCTATCGTGGCATGGCTGTTTGTGCCGACGCTGGGAGCGACTGGCGCAGCCATCGGTGCGGTGGTGTCGTTGCTTGCCTGGCGAGGCCTCGCATGGTGGATCGTCCGCTCGCGTCTCGGCATCGAACCATCGATCTTCGGCACGGCCAGAGGAGCGGACGTGTCGTGATCAGGCTGACCTTGGTGATCCCGTCGCTGGGTGGAGGGGGCGCAGAGCGCGTGATGGCAACCCTGGCCAACGCGTGGGCCGCCGAAGGCGTCGCCGTGACGTTGGTCACGCTGGCTGACCGCCGCGGCGACAAATACCCGCTGCATGCGGCGGTGAAGCGCGTCGCGCTGGACGTTGCGGGCCGCTCGCCGCATGTCTTCACGGCGCTGCGCAACAACGCGGTGCGGTTGCGGTCGCTGCGCCGTGCGCTGCGGGCGGCGCAGCCCGATGCCATCATCAGCTTCACCACCACGGTCAACCTGCTCGTCGTGCTTGCCGTGCGTGGATGGCGCGTGCCGGTCATCGTCTCGGAGCGGTCGTTTGTCGGTGCGCAACCACCACGCGGGATGTGGCGGCTGGTTTACCGAACGCTCTACCGTCGCGCTGCCGCGGTCGTGGCGCAGACGCGCCGCGGCGCGGCCGACCTGGAAGCGAGGCTGAGCCGCCCGGTCGTGGTGATTCCAAACCCCGTTCCGGATATGCCACCTGTTGCCGCGCGTGTTGCGCCGTACGGGCGCGGCCAACTGGTCCTGGCTGCGGGGCGTCTTGGGGTCGAGAAGGGTTTCGACATCCTGATCGATGCATTCGCCATGATCGCCGCTGAGCAGCCAGGCTGGCGTTTGCGCATTGCCGGCGAGGGTTCGGCGCGCGCGGCGCTGACCGAGCAGATCGCGCGCCACGGACTGGACGGACGCGTACAACTGGCCGGTTTCGATGACGACCTTCCGGCATCGATGCGTGAGGCGGACATCTTCGTTCTGTCCTCGCGCTACGAAGGCATGCCCAATGCGTTGCTGGAGGCCATGTCGCTGGGGCTTTGTTGCATCAGCTCGGACTGCGAGACCGGGCCACGCGAGATCATCGATTCAGGCAGCAATGGCTGGCTGGTGCCGGTGGCAGACGCACCCGCACTTGCCGAGGCGCTGCAGATGCTGATGAACGACAAGACGCTGCGCCAGCGGATCGGAACGCGCGCCGTCGAGGTGCGGGAAACCCATTCGCTGCGATCCGTTCTGGCCCGTTGGGATGCGCTCGTGGCGACCCTGCTGCCGTCGACAGGACTCGGCGAGCGTGGCCGACTGACCACGGATGCGCCACGGACCGGCATGCATGGGCGCGCGCGCGAGTCGTCGCCGCCCGAGGTTGCGCGCAAACCGCGCGTGCTGTTCCTGATCCGTTCGCTGCGACGTGGTGGCGCCGAACGGCAACTGGTGGCGCTGGCGGCCGGGTTGCGTCAATCCGGCTGGGAAGTCGCGGTGGCTTGCTTCTATGCGGGCGGCGCATTCCAGCGCGAGCTTGAACGCCGCGACGTCCCCGTCATCGATTTGCGCAAGCGCGGCCGCTGGGACGTCGTCGGTTTCCTGTGGCGCCTGTGGCGCGCGCTCCGCCAGTTCGAGCCAGACATCGTTCATGGCTACCTCACTGTCGGAAATTTGCTGTCGCTGATGGCGCGCGCGGCCTGTCCGGGTTCGCACGTGGTCTGGGGCGTTCGCTCGTCCTTCATCGATCGAACGCGCTATGACTGGATGTCACGGCTCACTTTCGCGCTGAGCTGCAGGATGGCCCGTGGTGCGGATCGGATCATCTTCAACTCACAGGCCGGTTCCACGCTGCACGGTGCGCATGGTTATCCGGCGGACAGACTCGTGGTGATCGCCAACGGCATCGATACCGATCATTTCCGTTTCGACGAGACTGCCCGCCAGCGGATGCGGCGCGAGTGGGGTGCATCCGATCGCGACGTGCTGGTGGGACTGATCGGAAGGCTTGATCCGATGAAGGACCATCCCACGTTTCTGCAAGCCGCTGCACTGCTTGTCGCTGAGCATGCGCCGTGGCGTTTTGTCTGTGTCGGCGAGGGTGGCTCGGGATACGCCGGTGAGCTGACGACGAAGGCGCGCGGGCTTGGGTTGGCGGGCCGAATGGTGTGGGCCGGATCGTGCGAGGACATGGTCGCGGCTTATAGTGCCATGGACATCGTCGTATCCTCGTCGTTCGGTGAAGGCTTCCCCAACGTCGTGGCCGAGGCGATGGCGTGTGGCCGTCCCTGCGTGGTCACGCGAGTGGGCGATTCTGCCCACCTGGTGGCCGATACCGGCATTGTCGTGCCGCCGCGTGATCCTCAAGCACTGCGCGACGGTATCGCGCAGATGCGGCGACGGATTGAAAGCGATTCCCGCGCGATGGCACTCGCCGCAAGGGCGCGGGTCGTTGATCACTTCAGTACGGCGAGACTGGTCAGCAGCTCGGCCCGGGTGCTTGAGAACGTGCGCCACCGCGACTGTCCGCTGGATGGGTTGGCGTCATGAATGCCCGATGGCTGCCGCGCTCGCCGATCGATGTGCTGCTGGCGGCGTTCGTCCTGTGGTTTGGCAGCAATGCGAGCGACTTCCTGTTTTTGGCGCGTGGGATAAAGCCGCTCTATTCCTATGTTGCGGTGATCGCCTTTGCCGTCTTCTATGCCGTCGCTCAAGGTGCTTCGGTGCGTTCCCTGACCATGCTGCAGTCTCGCGGTACCCGTCAATTTTCCATCTGGCTGCTGCTCTATGTCCTCTACGGCGTGCTGATCTTCCTGGAGTCATCGCAAAGCAAGGTTGCGCTGCAGGCCCTGATTTCGCTGGCGGAGATGGTGGTGCTGGGCATGGCGTTCTCGACGCTGATGGTGCATCCGCAACGGTTGCGCATGCTCGCCGCGGTCTTCCTGCTGCTGGCTTTGTTCAACACGGGCATGGATCTGCTCGATTTCATCCGTCCCCGCTTTTCCATGGTGCCAGGCCGGGCCGCCGGGCTCTATATCAACCCCAATGTGGCTGGATACGCCCTGGCACTGGTAATGCTTTGCGGCATCGACAGTGTGCCGGCACGGCTGCGCTGGCTGTTTGTGTTGACATGCGGCGTGGGCGTGCTGGTCACCTTCTCGCGATCGGCATGGATCATGTGGGGGATGACCGTAGTCTGGTTGGGCTGGCGGGGTCGTGCGCACAACGCGAAGTGGAAGCTTGCCGTGATGACGGTGTCCACCGTGGTGGGCATCGGAGTTCTGCTGGCGTTGTTCTCCGGCGAACTGGGAACGTTGCTGGCCGATACCCGGTTCGCCCGCTATCTCGACCCCAATACGCTGGCGCGCATGGGCGTCGGCGATTCTTCGCTGTCGGGCAATTCCGCTGCCACCCGCACCGACCTGATCTGGTATTCGTTGCGGGAAGCCTCACAGACTCCGGTATTCGGGCGCGGCAGCGGCTATGTCTATGAATGGGCTTTCCCCGTCGGTCCGCATGACATGTATCTGCGCTTCCTTGTCGAAGGCGGAATCTTCGGACTTGCGTTCTATCTGGTGTTGATGGCACTGCTGTGGCGCGCAACGTCGGGCCTGCAACGCATGCTGGTGCTGCAGATCATCATCGCCAGTTTCTTTTCGCACAACCTGCTGGAGAGTCCGGTCATCATCATCGCGGTGACGTTCATGCTTGCGCGGCAGGCATTGCAGCGGCGCGAAATTGTCGAGACGCAGCGGGCTGATCTGGTCCAGGCCGGGGTGCCCGGATGAGGATCTGTCATGTCATTACGGGACTGGGCTCGGGTGGAGCCGAGATTGCCTTGTGCCGGTTGCTCGAAGCGTTGCGGCCACCGAAATTTGATCATGTCGTGGTGTCGCTGGGAAGCGAGAGCGCGCTCAGCGAACGGGTTGCCGAATCTGCCGTAGTGCATCATTTGCGCATTCGACCAAGCCGGGCCGGACCGGGGGACGTGTTGCGGCTCCGGCGCATTTTCAGGAGTGAGTCAGCGGATATTGCCCACGCCTGGATGTACCACGCCCACCTGATGACTTCACTGGCGCTGTGGGGTCAATGCGTACCGCATATGTGGAGTGTGCATCACTCCCTGAGCGATCTGGCTACCGACAAGCGCATGACAAGGGTTGTCATCCGACTTAATGCCATGTTTTCGACGCAACCTGATTGCGTGCTGTATGCCTCGCAGCTGAGCGCCTCACAGCATGAGGACTACGGCTTCTGCAAGGCACGCACGGTGGTCATTCCGAACGGTTACGACACGAATGTCCTGAGGCCGGACCCCGAGGCGCGTGCGCGCATACGCCGGGAGCTGGATGTGCCTGACGATTGCATCGTGATCGGCATGGTCGCGCGCGTGCATCCGACGAAGGATCATGCCAATTTTCTGTACGCGGCGCAGCAGTTCCGGAATAGCCATCCTGGCAGCGTGTTCGTGCTGGTCGGCGACGGCGCGACCGCCGACAATACGGAGCTGGCCAGCTTGATCGATACCTTGCAACTGCAAGGTCACGTGCGCCTGTTGGGCCGGCGCACGGACATACCTGAAATCAACGCGGCATTCGACATCGCCACGCTGGCTTCACGCGGCGAGGCGTTTCCCAACGCGGTGGCCGAGGCCATGGCCTGCGGTGTCCCTTGTGTGGCCACCGATGTCGGCGATGTGCCCATCATCGTGGCCGACACGGGCGTGGTGGTGCATCCGCGCGATCCCGCCGCACTCAGCGAGGGATGGAGCGCGATTGCCGCAATGACTCCACGAGATCGGCGCAGTCTGGGTGCACGCGCGCGACATCGCATCGTCAGTAACTACACCGGCAGCCTCCGGGCTCGCCGTTACGCCGAGCTGTACTCGTCGATCGTGCGGGAGCGTTGAGCATGTGCGGAATTGCAGGAATCTGGGATGTCTCCCACGGTTTGACAGCCGAGGACGGGCGCGCCGTCGTGCGCCGCATGACGGACGCGTTGAACTATCGCGGCCCGGATGACGATGGCCACTTCCAGGATGTCGCGGCTGGCGTGGCGTTGGGGCACCGGCGGTTGTCGGTGATCGATCTGTCGCCGGAAGGGCACCAGCCGATGAGCTCCGCCAGCGGGCGTTACGTGATCGTGTTCAATGGCGAGGTGTACAACCATCGGAGCCTGCGGCGCGAGTTGGTCCCGCTGGGCGCGACGTTCCGCGGGCACTCGGATACGGAAGTCATGCTGGCAGCAATAGAGCACTGGGGGCTCGAGCAGGCAGTCAAGCGCTTCGTCGGGATGTTCGCGTTCGCCCTTTGGGATCGCCGGGAGCGCTCGCTCTCGCTGGTCCGGGACCGTCTGGGGATCAAGCCCCTGTACTACGGCTGGATTGGTTCGCTGTTCGTATTCGGCTCCGAACTGAAGGCGCTCCGGCAGTGTCCCGGGTTCGCCAATCCAGTCGATCGCGATGCCCTGTGCCTGCTGCTGCGGCACAATTACATTGCCGCACCGTATGCCATTTATCAGGGCATTCGCAAACTGCAGCCGGGTACCTCTCTGACCGTCACCAGCGACATGGCGGCATCCCGTGCCGATGCAGCGGCCCTCGCGGCCAAGGCGCTAATCTACTGGTCTGCCCGCGATGTCGCAGAAGCCGGCGTAGCCGATCGCATGCGTCTCTCCGATGCCGATGCCACCGACGAGCTTGAAAGACTCTTGCGTGATGCGGTCGCGCTCCGGATGGAAGCCGATGTGCCGCTGGGGGCGTTCCTCTCCGGCGGAGTGGATTCCTCGCTGGTGGTCGCGCTGATGCAGGTGCAGGCTGCGAGACCGGTCAAGACATTCTCCATCGGCTTTCGGGAAAAGGGCTACGACGAGGCAGTCCACGCCCGCGCCGTGGCCAGGCATCTGGGGACCGAGCATCACGAGTTGTACGTGACCGCGCAGGATGCCCTGAGTGTGGTGCCGAGGCTTCCGGCGATGTTCGATGAACCGTTTTCCGATGCATCGCAGATACCGACGTTCCTGCTGTCCCGGCTCGCGCGCAGCCAGGTGACGGTAAGCCTCTCCGGCGACGGTGGCGATGAATTGTTCGGCGGCTACGAGCGCTATTTCAAGGCGCGCGACATCGAGCGCTGTCTGGATTGGATGCCGGCACGCATGCAGCGATATGCGGCGCGCTCGCTTTCGCAGCGGGCCAGCTTTTACGAGTCGTTGTTGGCGGGCGCCAACCGCTGCGTGCCCGCCCGGATGAGGCTGAAACGACCTCGCTCGAAGATCGGCGTGCTCGCCGGCATGCTCGAAGCTGGGCCGCAGGAGCAGCGCTACCGGTTGTTGATGTCGCATTTGCGCGACCCCGCCATGGCGGTACTCCATGCCAAAGAGCCGCCAACCGAGCTGAGCGATCCCGGGCTGGGGCCGGAGGTGAGGGAAGTCTTCGAGCGGATGATGTACAGCGACCTGGTCACTTATCTCCCGGGCGACATTCTTACCAAGGTCGATCGCGCCAGCATGGCCGTGAGCCTCGAGGCGCGCGTGCCGTTGCTGGATCATCGGGTCGTCGAATTCGCGTGGCGTGTGCCCATGCATCAGAAAGTGCGGGGCAGAGAGGGCAAATGGCTGCTGCGCCAGGTGCTTTACCGGCACGTGCCGCGTCAGCTGATCGATCGCCCCAAGAAAGGTTTCGGCGTTCCGATGGGCGCGTGGCTGCGCGGGCCACTGCGTGATTGGGCGGAATCCCTGCTGGATCCGCGTCGGCTGCGCGAGGAGGGCTATTTCGAACCCGAATACGTGCGCGCGCTGTTCGCCGACCATGTCGCGGGACGGGTCAATGAAGGAGGGCGGCTGTGGGACGTGTTGATGTTTCAGGCCTGGCTTGAGCAAGCTGGGCATGACAGCGCACGGTCATGCGACGCCGTATTCGCGGCGTGCCCCCTGGACGTTTCAGCCGGGGTCCAGCCGCCGGAGCCACGCCGTGCGGAAAGGTAGCGCGGAAAACGGCAACCAGGATTTCGATTCATCAAGTGATGAGGAAAAACAGGGTCTCGTGGATCAGTCGAAGGAGTCAACATTCGATGAAACAGGACAATTTGCTTGATCAGCAATCACATTTCGCTTTCGGCGAGAACTGGCTGGACTACGCCCGGAAGATTGATGAGGAAAAGATCTCCCGGGCCACTGACGACCTGCGTCGCCTGAGCGGCCGGCAGCGCCTCGATGACATGACTTTCCTGGACATCGGCTGTGGGTCCGGACTGTCCGCGCTGGCCGCGTCGCGGCTCGGCGCAAGTCGTGTCGCAGGCGTCGATATCGATCCCGACTCGGTGAAGGCGGCAAGGCAGGTGTTCGCCCGGTTTGCGCCCGGTCTGTCCGCGGATTTCGAGGTGTGCAGCGTGTTCGAGATGACGCCGGCCGTATTTGGGACGTTCGACATTGTCTATTCCTGGGGGGTGCTTCACCACACGGGCGACATGGTCCGAGCCATCGAAACCGCCGCTGCCCTGGTCAGGCCGGATGGAGAGCTCTACCTTGCCTTGTACCGGAAAACGCCTTACTGCGGCATGTGGCGTCACATCAAGCGGTGGTATTCGAAAGCGCCTTCAACATCCCAGCAGCGGGCGAGGCGAATGCATGTGTTTCTGTTCAAGGCCGCTTTGAAAATGCAGGGCAGGGATTTCGATGCCTATGTAAGGGACTACGGAAACCGGGGCATGGATTATTACAACGACGTGCATGACTGGCTCGGTGGCTACCCCTACCAATCAGTTACCCCGGATGAATGCCATGCATTGCTTGGCCGGATGGGATTTGCGGTTGATCGCGAATTTGTCAAGAGAAGCAGGCATCCCCTCAGGGGCATCCTCGGATCGGGTTGCAACGAATACGCATTTCATCGTGGATCACGCGGCTCGCCTGGTGCACATGGACAAGCAGCGAGCTGACGGCATGATCGGGCTGAAATCAGCATTGGAGCATGCGCCGATGGCCGGAGCTGCTGGATGGATTGACGGGCTTGCCTTCACGGCACGAAAGGAATCGTGGGTGGCGTCTTCCGCGGGCCGGTTTTACAAGATATTTCGCCGGAGCGACGACCCGGCACGCGACTGGCTGGACCCGTTGTGCATGGAGAAGGCCGGCCGTGAATATGCCGACACGTTGTTTCTGGGTCGCCTGAGCGGCCGTGTATGCACGCCGGTGCAGCTCGACCATGCCTGTGTCGTCTACCCGCAGCTCTCGGGTCCGGACATGCGTCCGATGCTGCAGCAGATGCGTGACGAAGCCGATGCACGGCAGCATGCGGGGGGCTTGCGCGATGCGATGGTGCTGCTGGCGCAGCTGCATGGCGCCAGGCGGGACATGCCGGATTATCCAGTCAAGGATTATCTGCATAGCGGATACCTGACACCCGATGTGGAGGTGACAAGACGCATCGGCGAGCGCGAACGTACGCTCTTCATCAGCGGTTTCGAAGTGCGCAATTTTCGCTTCGATCGCCACCGTGACGGCTGGTTCTTTTTTGATCCGCAACATGTGTTTCTCGGCATGCCGGAGGACGATCTTGCGCGATTTGTCATTTCCCTGCTGATGATCAACTGGGGCCAGGGTGGGTCAGTCAGGCTGTGGCAGGATTTCTCCGTCAGTGACCTTCTGTCGACTTACGAGACCGCCTCCGGCCGCTCGCTGGACAGAACCCTGCTCAATTATTTCCTGCGTGAAACGATCGCCATGCGCAGATATTTTGCCCAAAAGGCACTGCGCAACATGAGTGGAGCGAAACGAGTTCTCGGCCGGCCTTATCTGTCTGCCTATTTCATGCAACTCAACCACTGGGCCGCAAATAATGAATTTTGACTATGAGCGTAAAACCCGGAAATTTTATCAGGACGACGACACGGCGCAGCGCTACCACGCCATGTTCATGTCGCCGAAGGGGTGGCACAATCTTCCCTCGCGCGTGGTGGCGCGGCGGGAACGTCAGGCGATAGAAAACTTGTTGGCCCGCGTGCCGCATCGGACGGCGTTGGATCTTCCTGCCGGAACGGGAAAGTTGGCCGCCATTTTTGCAGCCCTGGGGACGCGCGTGGTGGCGTCGGACATTTCCGCCAGCATGCTGAAACTGGCTGAAGAGGAGTACGCGCGGGCCGGTTGCGAGGGTGCCACGTTCCGGGTCGAGGATGCCACCGACCTTGCGAATTTCCACGACGACTCCTTCGATGTGGTGGTGTGCCTGCGGCTCATGCATCGCGTGCCCTCAGTGCTGCGCAAACGGATGCTCGGCGAGTTTGCCCGGGTGGCTCCCTACACCATCGTCTCGTTCGGGATCGAAAATGGATTCCACAGGGCCCGGCGCGGGGTCAGGGCTGCCGTGTTCGGCGGCAGCAGGGATGCGCTGTGTTTTTGCAGCGTCGAGCAGGCCTGCGCGGAGCTGTCACCCGAATTCGAGGTACTCAGCCGCGTCTGGATCGCCCCGGCGCTGTCGCAGGAGATGGTTTTTCTGCTGCGTTCGAAAGGTCGCTGAAACGACATCAATCAGGGGTCGATCTGCAAGGTACCAAGTCATGGCCACACAATGCGCATCATCCTCGCGAGGATGGAAAATCCGGTTCGTCGCTTTCGCCCTGCTGGTCATGGCGATGATGCCAGCGGCCGCTCGGTGCCCGAAATTGCTGATGTTCGATGGAACCAATTTTCAGACCCAGACCAATGCCGGACAAGCGGACTATTGGGGCAATACGGTTGGCGTGCAGGGATTCTTCGTCAACCGCGTGATGCCGTCCTGGCAGGACGACGTGGGTGACGACCCCGACAGCAAGCTTTGGCAGCACTTGAGTCGGTTTCAGGCTGTTTACGCGAAGTACGGAGTCACTGACAACTTCATCAAGGTCGCGCTTTACCACCCGGTCGACTGGAACGACCCTCAACAGCGCGGAGAAATCGTCGAGCATTTTGCCCACGCTGCAGCACTCGCACGCCATGCCGGCTTCGCGGGCATGGCGTTGGACCTGGAACCATACAAGCCGACGTGGGTCGACAGTGGTGATATGGCCAACACGGTGCAGGCCCAGGGAGCAGCGATCGCCCGGGCGATGCTGGCCGCGTATCCAGGCATGACGCTGGTCGTGATCAAGGATGGTTTGCATCAGGCCTACCCGCATGCACCGTTGAGCCAGGTGCTCTCGCAGTTGGATCAGCCACCCGCTCCGGCCAGGCATTTCTGGCATGGGGGGTATGCGCTCTCCGTGCCGTTTCTGCGCGGCCTGCTCTCGGTCAACTGGTCGCACGTGGTGATTGCAACCGAAGATACGTACGACGGATCCAATATCGTCGCGTCAGTCCAGCAGACGCAGGAGAACTACGCGTCATTCATGCGTGCCGGTCAGGATGGGCGGACCGACCTGAGCGTGTCGCCCGGACTCTGGCCGCTGGGACATTCCTATGCCGACAAGTCCGCTCGTGGCAGCCCGGCGGAATTCGCCCGGCAATTGCAAACCGCGTTTGGCGCCGCTAGACGCTATGTCTGGATCTACGGGTACGGAAGTGCATGGCAAACGGCGGGCGACTACGGCACGGGCCCGGTCACCGCCAATTTTTCGGAATATGTCGCCGCGATTCATGCGGTGCGTGCATCCTGCGTGGCGGGTAATTCCTCGCAGCAGCCCGCTGCGACTCCTTGACCTGTTCGATGCCGACAGTGAAAGTCATCTTCTTCGCCAACTCCGACTGGTACCTCTACAATTTTCGCCGCTCACTGGCGCTCGCGGCGCAGTCGTTCGGGTACGAAATGTTGTTGATCTCGCCGCCTGGCGAATACGGTGCGCGGTTGCGCAGCCTGGGCCTGGATTGGCGGCCGCTCTCGCAGATGGATCGTCGCAGTCTCAACCTCGTCAGTGAGTTGCAGGTCCTGTTGGGCCTGGTGGCACTGTTCCGCCGCGAGCATCCGGCGCTGGTTCATGGTTTCACCATCAAGTGCGCGGTGTACGGGTCGCTTGCGGCGCAGCTGGCGCGGGTGCCGGCGCGCGTCAACGCAGTGGCCGGACTGGGGTACGTCTTTGCCAGTAACGATCGCAAGGCACGATGGCTGCGGCCCGTGGTACGCGTGATGTTGCGCCTGGCGCTTCGCGGCAGGCGCACACGGCTTATCCTGCAGAATCCCGACGACCAGGAGATGTTTGAGCAATCCGGCCTGATCGAGCTCGATCGCATCGACCTGATTCCAGGGTCCGGAGTGGACTGCACGCGCTTCACGCCACCCCCGGAAGGAAACCCGGCGCGCAGGTCTCAGCCCTGCGTGCTGCTGGCTGCGCGCCTGTTGTGGGACAAGGGGGTGGCCGAATATGTCGAAGCATCGCGCCTGTTGCGGTCGGCTGGCAGAACCATTCGCTTTCTCCTCGCGGGCATGCCCGATCCCGGTAATCCCGCCGCGGTGCCGGAATCCACTTTGCGCCAGTGGGTGGACGAAGGAGCGATCGAGTGGCTGGGGCACGTCGACGACACGAGCGAGCTGTTCCGGTCCGTCGACATCCTGGCGCTGCCCACTTATTACGGCGAGGGCCTGCCGAAGTCGCTGATCGAGGCAGCCGCGTGCGCGTTGCCGCTTGTCACCACCGACATGCCGGGTTGTCGCGAGGTCGTGACAAACGAGGTGGATGGTCTGCTTATCCCGCCGCGTGATGCGGGGGCGCTGGCCCATGCGATTACGCGCCTGATTGATTCGCCCGAACTGGCGGCCCGATTGGGAGCTGCTGCGCGCGCAAAGGCAGTCGCGCATTTTGACGAGCGCATTGTGATTGAGCGCACGCTTGCGGTGTATCGCAAATTGCTGCAAGCGTCGTGAAGAGTTGCCTGCTGGCGGAACAGCCCGTCGCACAAGGCTGACCAAGTCCGCAGAATTTGCAGTTTCATGGCTTTGCCAAGAACGACCGGCGCCATGTTCGCCGACCAATGAAATCAAATGGAACCTGACAGCTGGATTCTCGTTTCATCGACCCTCCAGAGCGAGTCGAGAATTGTCTTGATCCGCTTGCGACATGCAACGACAGGGTCCCGTATTCGTTCGTTCCCACCAGGAGCTTCCGTCCATCATGGCCCACAGCCCCAATAGAATCCCTTCGCTTGACGGTTTCCGCGCCATTTCGATCCTGCTGGTGGCTTACGGGCATCTCTGTGGCACGCACCGCTTCCCCGTCAGCACGGTCGATTACGCTCGTTCTCTTGGTGACGTAGCTCACTTGGGCGTGTTGGTTTTTTTTGTGATCTCCGGATTCCTGATTACCTCGCTGCTCATGAGTGAGCGCGAGAAAACCGGCTCGATTTCGCTGAAGCAGTTCTACTTCCGCCGGGTCCTGAGGATATTTCCCGCGTTCTATGCTCTTATCCTCGTCGTTTTTCTGGCCAGTCTGCCGGGCTGGATTTCCCTGAACGGCCGTGATTTCGCATTTGCACTGACCTATACGATCAACTACGACGCTCATCGTTCTTGGCAAGTCGGGCATTTGTGGTCCCTTTCAATTGAGGAACAGTTCTATCTGTTATGGCCGCTGGTCCTGCTGGCCCTGCGCGAGCGTCGCGCGCTGGTCGTCGCGATCGTCGCGATTTTTGCAGCTCCGCTCGTACGCGCCGGCATCTCATGGATACACCGCGGCCATCCACACTCACCGTTGTACGGCATGATCGTCTTTCCGGCGATGTGCGATTACCTGGCCACGGGGTGTGCGCTCGCACTTTTGCGGCCTTGGCTGCTTGCGCAGGGTTGGTATGCGCGTCTGACGGCCAGTCCCTGGTTATTGGTGACGGTGCCCGTGATCCTGATGATCACCCGCTTTTCCAATCATGCGCTGGTATTGCTCGTCTGTTCGCCGCTCTTGAACGTGTGCGTCGCGCTGCTGATCGAATCGTCGACGCGACACGACCGAACCCTGGCTGGGCGCTTCCTGAACTGGAAGCCCGTCGCGTTCATCGGCGTACTGAGCTACTCGCTTTATCTCTGGCAGCAGTTGTTCCTCGACCGCGACTCGAATCAATGGATAAACGCGTTTCCCCAGAATATCGCCTTCGCCGTTGTCGCCGCGCTGCTTTCGTACTTTTTGATCGAGCGGTCGTTCCTCCGTTTCCGGCGTCGACTGGAGCATGCCACCCGCCTGCCCATGCACACCGACAGCGTCGGGTCCGTTACCGACACTCGGGAACTGGTCGCGGAGAGGGCCGTTGACACGAGCGCGGGCAATCCACCTGTGGTTTAGGTTGAACTTTCTGGCGGAGCCTCGGGAAATATCGAGCGTGAACTGCGGACCTTGGGAGCATCGTCACCTCGACCATGCCGGCGAGCAGCGCGGGCACGAGGTTCCCATCGGGGTTGCCGAACACGCACAGCCCATGTGCGGCGAGCTTCGGGCCGAAGGCCACGAGCCAATGTGAGAGATTGGGGAAAATCGCCCTCATGCGGGGCACATGGCCGCACCCGGTTGCTGCGACGCGCGACGGGCTGGTTCAGGTAGTCCGCTTCGCCGGACTTTCCGGATTTGTCCGCCGCGCATCTTGCGACAGATGTCAAGGAACGTCCTCGCCATGCTGGTCTAAGCTTTCGCGGCATCACGGCTGCGCGGCAAGTGCGCGATTCCCGACCCGCAATGACAGCATTGGCGGCATGTACGCCGCGGAGTTCAGTGGCGTCTCCAGTCCAGTTGGGCGGCAGATTCCGCTTGCTTGACGCAGAGTGTCAGTTTTTTGACCTTGGAGGTCAGCTCCACGATTGAAAACACGCCGTCAGCCAATGGAATTGACATTCGCAGTATTCTTGACGAAGAAATCGATTTGGCCTGGCGCAAGGGATGTGGCCGAAATGGGGATAAAGCTCCGGCGCACTGTCGGCCATGGCTTGGAATTTGCTTGAAGACTTGACGGGTTTGCACGTCCGGGTCGAGCCGCCTTCGTGGCGTCACGAGACGGACATTCGCTCGTTTTATATCGACGCCTCATATCGACGCCAGGCGTCGCCGCAGATGTTGCAACCAGGAACCTCACCGATGACCGTCACCAGTCTTGGCATTCTGCTCATTGTCAATGGTGTGCTGCTGTGGGCCATCATGGCCGCGCTCCACCGTCATACGGTAGTGCTGAAGGGTTTGCAATCCCAGATGGAGGTCCTGTCCACCAAACGCCGGCCGAACACGATCGAGGATATTGCGGCAGATGGCGATCTTTCAGCGGGCCGCCACTGGGGTACTGAAAAGTTGTCCCCCATCATGCATCGGACAGAACGCGTTGATTCTTCGACCAAGTGAACTGCCACGCGTTCACCTGGAACCCAGGTCTGATCGCCGTCCCGACTAACCTTCCGATTTGGCTGGCTCGCCCGTCCGGGGCTTCGTCCTGAGATCACCGTGACCAACCGCGCCTGGTTGCGCCGTACCAAATTCGGGCGGCGTTGATCAATCTGGCCTGTTTCGCCCATCCCACCTGCCGGACTCCCACGAACAACCCTTCGGGTCCGGCACATCCCGGGCTCCCGTGTGCCGTAACGCCCCCCTGCCTGTGGATGGCGTACCAAAGAATCGTGGTGTCGCGGGGCCTCCACCCGGACCGCATCGAGTAGTGCTTCACCGCGTGATTGTGCGCATAGGCTATCGAAATCGGAGGGTCGGCGACTGCCCACGCCGGGTCAGTGTGATGTCGAGCAGCCGTGCCGTCTTGCGCGCGTCGTCATAGAACAGCGCGTAGAAATCGCCCATGCGGAAAAACGGCAGCATGTCCGGATGTACGGCCTTGGTCGGGAGGTACTGGCGCATGAACGGGGTGTGGTTGGCGAGATCGCCCTGGTTCATGCAATGCAGGTCTTGGCGTGGCCGCGCGGAGCGGGTAGAACAGTGCCCTTGCGCATGGCGAAATGCGCGTTCGAGTCCGGGAGTCTCGCATGGAGTTGTCGTCCGTTCCTACTGATGCCG
>Ga0157370_10000826_pt1 | contig 39187 bp, 21 predicted proteins | sample C35metaG_FD_113463 | JGI IMG/M metagenome (GOLD analysis project Ga0157370, IMG submission 113463) | Corn rhizosphere microbial communities from Kellogg Biological Station, Michigan, USA - C3-5 metaG | ecosystem: Host-associated > Plants > Roots > Rhizosphere > Soil | place: USA: Michigan... | reverse complement strand
TAGGTTGAGGCAATCAGATGGCTATGACAGTCCATTGCGACATCGTCAGCGCGGAAGGAGAAATCTTTCCGGCCTGGTCGAGATGGTGATTGCGCACGGTGCTCTGGGTGATCTTGGTATCGCTCTGGGTCACGCGCCGCTGATCACTAATCTCAAACCGGGTCCGATCCGCCTGATCAAGCAGGGCGGGGAAGCCGAGGTGTTTTACATCTCCGGTGGTTTCCTCGAGGTTCAGCCGAACATGGTCAAAGTACTTGCCGATACCGTGCAACGTGCTGTCGACCTGGATGAAGCCTCTGCTCAGGAAGCCGTTAAGGCTGCCGAGAGGGCCTTGCATGACCGTGGTGCAGAATTCGACTACGGTGCTGCTTCCGCACGTCTGGCCGAGGCAGCAGCTCAGCTGCGCACCGTCCAGCAGATCCGCAAGAAGTTCGGTGGCTAATTGCCTGCGACTTGTTGCGCGATTGATTAAAAAGGGTAGCCTCGGCTACCCTTTTTTCTTTTCCGACTTTCATAATCTGGTCGCAGCCGCTGACCACCCAGGATTGGTAGCCAGTCATGTCTCTTGAAATCGTTATCCTCGCTGCTGGCCAAGGCACGCGCATGCGTTCGGCATTGCCGAAAGTTCTGCACCCGATTGCCGGCAACTCGATGCTTGGCCATGTTATCCACAGCGCCCGGCAACTTGATCCACAGCGTATTCATGTGGTCATTGGTCATGGAGCCGAAGCGGTGCGTGAGCGCCTGGCGGCGGACGACCTGAATTTCGTCCTCCAGGACAAGCAACTGGGTACCGGTCATGCGGTGGCGCAGGCCGTGCCGTTCATCGAGTCCGATACCGTACTGATTCTCTACGGTGATGTGCCGCTGATTGAGGTCGAAACCCTGCAACGCCTGCTCAAGAAAGTGGCGCCGCAGCAACTGGGTTTGCTCACCGTTGAGCTGGACGACCCTACCGGTTATGGCCGCATCGTCCGCGATGCCGACGGCAAGGTCACGGCGATCGTCGAGCAAAAGGACGCCAACGAAAAAGAGCGCGCAATCACTGAAGGCAACACTGGCATTCTGGCCATGCCTTTCGAACGCCTTGGCAACTGGATGAGTCGTCTCTCCAACAACAATGCCCAGGGCGAGTATTACCTGACAGACGTGATCGCCATGGCGGTCAGCGATGGTCTGATCGTGGCCACCGAGCAACCTCATGACGCCATGGAAGTGCAGGGCGCCAATGATCGCAAGCAACTCTCCGAACTGGAGCGCCATTATCAGCTGCGCGCCGGCCGTCGCTTAATGGCTCAAGGCGTGACCCTGCGTGACCCGGCCCGTTTCGATGTGCGCGGTGAAGTCACCGTTGGCCGCGACGTGCTGATCGATATCAACGTGATCCTCGAAGGCAACGTCGTCATCGAAGATGACGTGGTGATCGGCCCGAACTGCGTGATCAAGGACAGCACCCTGCGTAAAGGTGTCGTGATCAAGGCCAACAGCCACATTGAAGGCGCCATTCTGGGTGAAGGCAGTGACGCCGGCCCATTCGCCCGCCTGCGGCCAGGCACTGTGCTTGAAGCTCGCGCGCATGTGGGTAACTTTGTTGAACTGAAGAACGCACACTTGGGTGAAGGCGCCAAGGCGGGTCATTTGAGCTATCTGGGCGACGCAGAGATCGGTGCGCGGACCAACATTGGCGCGGGCACCATTACGTGCAACTACGATGGCGCCAACAAGTGGAAGACGGTGCTGGGTGAAGATGTGTTCATCGGTTCCAACAACTCGTTGGTGGCACCTGTGGATATCTTGTCAGGTGCGACCACGGCGGCCGGTTCGACGATTACCTCGACTGTGGATAAATCCCAGTTGGCGGTAGGGCGAGCTCGTCAGAAGAACATCGATGGCTGGAAACGGCCGGAGAAGATCAAGAAGAGCTGAGTTATCCACATACCTGTTGTCAGCCTGATTTATTCACAGTCTGCACAACTGCATTCGCGGGCCAGCCCGCTCCCACAAGGATCTCCCAATTCCTGTGGGAGCGGGCTGGCCCGCGATGCTTTTACCCATAGACATTTTATCGCTATCCGCTTGACGAACTTTCGCTGATAGGTTTTGATTGCTTCCGTTATCTTTCGAATCGAAACTTACAAGCCCATGTCGAAGCGCAATACACCCCAACGCCGGCACAATATTCTCACCTTGCTCAATGAGCAGGGCGAAGTCAGTGTGGATGAGCTGGCGAAGCGCTTCGAAACTTCTGAAGTTACGATTCGCAAGGACTTGGCAGCGCTCGAAAGTAACGGCCTGCTGCTGCGCCGTTACGGCGGAGCAATCACCATGCCTCAGGAACTGGTGGCCGACATCGGCCAACCGATCTCCAAATACAAACAAGCCATTGCTCGCGCCGCCGTCCTGCGCATTCGCGAGCATGCACGCATCATCATCGACAGCGGCAGCACCACGGCGGCCATGATTCCGGAACTCGGCCAGCAGCCGGGTCTTGTGGTGATGACCAACTCGCTGCACGTTGCCAATGCCTTGAGCGAACTTGAACACGAGCCGGTGCTGTTGATGACCGGCGGGACCTGGGATCCGCATTCCGAGTCTTTCCAGGGGCAAGTCGCCGAGCAAGTATTACGCTCCTACGACTTTGACCAATTGTTCATCGGTGCCGACGGCATCGATCTGGTTCGCGGTACGACCACCTTCAACGAATTGCTGGGTTTGAGCCGAGTCATGGCCGAAGTCGCCCGTGAAGTCGTCGTGATGGTGGAGGCCGACAAGATCGGTCGCAAAATTCCCAACCTGGAGCTGCCGTGGAGCAGTGTCCATACCCTTATCACCGATGATCGCCTGCCCCTGGAGGCTCGCGATCTGATACAGGCGCGCGGTATCAATTTGATTTGCGCAGCTATCAGTCAGGAGAAATAGCCATGTGTGGAATTGTCGGCGCAGTCGCAGAACGTAACATCACCGCCATCCTGCTCGAAGGCCTCAAGCGCCTGGAATACCGTGGCTATGACAGCGCCGGTGTGGCGGTCTTCACCAACGATGAAAAACTCGAGCGTATGCGTCGTCCGGGCAAGGTCAGCGAACTGGAAGCGGCGCTCGAAGCCGAGCCACTGGTCGGCCGCCTCGGCATTGCTCACACCCGTTGGGCCACACACGGCGCACCCTGCGAGCGCAACGCACACCCGCATTTCTCCGGCGACCTGGCCGTGGTGCACAACGGCATCATCGAAAACCACGAAGCCTTGCGTGAGCAGCTCAAAGCCTTGGGTTACGTGTTCACCTCGGACACCGACACCGAAGTTATCGCTCACCTGCTGAACCATAAACTCAAGGACCTGCACGATCTGACCGCCGCCCTGAAGGCGACTGTCAAAGAGTTGCACGGTGCTTACGGTCTGTCGGTTATCAGCGCTCATCAACCGGATCGCCTGGTTGCAGCCCGCAGCGGCAGCCCGTTGGTAATTGGCCTGGGCCTGGGTGAAAACTTCCTGGCTTCCGACCAACTGGCACTGCGTCAGGTCACTGACCGTTTCATGTACCTGGAAGAAGGCGATATTGCTGAAATCCGCCGTGACAGCGTGCAGATCTGGGACGTGAATGGCAAAGCCGTCGAGCGTGAAACCGTGCAGTACCGCGACGGTGCCGAAGCCGCGGACAAGGGCACGTTTCGCCACTTCATGCTCAAGGAAATTCACGAACAACCCGCCGTCGTGCAGCGTACCCTCGAAGGTCGTCTGAGCCCCAACGGCGTGTTGGTACAGGCATTCGGCCCACAGGCCGCCGAACTGTTCGCCAAAGTGCGCAACGTACAGATCGTTGCCTGCGGCACCAGCTATCACGCCGGCATGGTTGCCCGTTACTGGCTCGAAGAACTGGCCGGTATCCCGTGCCAGGTCGAAGTCGCCAGCGAATTCCGCTACCGCAAGGTGGTGGTGCAGCCAGACACTCTGTTCGTGACCATCTCGCAGTCCGGTGAGACGGCCGATACCCTGGCCGCGTTGCGCAATGCCAAGGAATTGGGCTTCCTCGCCAGCCTGGCGATCTGCAACGTCGGCATCAGTTCGCTGGTGCGTGAGTCCGACCTGACGCTGCTGACCCAAGCCGGTCGTGAAATCGGCGTGGCGTCGACCAAAGCCTTTACCACCCAACTGGTGGGTTTGCTGTTGCTCACCCTGTCCTTGGGTCAGGTACGCGGCACGTTGGCCAAAGGCGTCGAAGCCACGTTGGTCGAAGAATTGCGTCGTCTGCCAACCCGCTTGGGTGAAGCCTTGGCCATGGACAGCACCGTGGAGAAAATCGCCGAACTGTTCGCCGAGAAAAACCACACGCTGTTCCTCGGCCGTGGTGCGCAATTCCCGGTAGCGATGGAAGGGGCCCTGAAACTCAAGGAAATTTCCTACATCCACGCTGAAGCCTACCCGGCGGGCGAACTGAAACACGGCCCGTTGGCACTTGTGGATAACGACATGCCAGTGGTGACCGTGGCGCCGAACAACGAGCTGCTGGAGAAGTTGAAATCCAACCTCCAGGAAGTCCGCGCCCGTGGTGGCCAACTGATCGTCTTTGCAGACGAAAAGGCTGGCATGACCAACGGCGAAGGCACGCACGTTGTCCACATGCCGCACATCCACGACACCCTGTCGCCGATCCTCTACACCATCCCGCTGCAATTGCTGTCGTACTACGTGGCTGTCTTGAAAGGCACGGACGTTGACCAGCCGCGTAACCTGGCGAAGTCGGTGACGGTGGAATAAGTTATCCACAGGTGATCGAAACGGCTGTTTTTGAACAACTGGTCACGCATCATCAGAACGCCGGTCAGCCATCGTTTGGCTCGACCGGCGGTCAGGTGCAAGTCAGTTGTTCACCAGCAGTTCCGGGCCGAGGTAGTCGTTGATCTGGTCGATATCGTCGTCGCCCAGACTGCCCACCGAAGAGGCCAGGCGCAGGCGGGACATCAAATAACGCAACTTCGCCTCGAACAGATCGTGGCGTGCAACGAAGAGCAATTCTTCGGCATTGAGCACGTCCGAGTTGGTACTGGTACCCCCCTCTTTGAAGCCCTTGCGGGTCGAAGCCAGTGAGCGCTCGTTGGATTCAACGGCTTTCTCCAGCGCGCGAACACGTTTGGCGCCGCTCTGTATGCCGTAATACTCACGAGTGGTTCCGGAGATGACTTCCTGTCGTGTGGCGTCGAGTTCGTCTATGGCCTTATCGCTATTGGCACTGGCCTGGCGTGTCAGCGCGCTGACGCCGCCACCACTGAACAGTGGGAAATTGACCTCCAGCCCGATCGAGCCGTATTGGTTGCGTTGATTCAACTCGGAGAGTGATTGGCTCTTGCCCGCGGTGTAGCCGGCAATGAAATCCAGTGTTGGCCAGTGGCCGGCCCTGGCGCGCTTCACTTCTTCTGCTGCGAGGTCACTGCTATAGCGGCGAGCATGAATCAATGGGCTATCGGCCTGGGCTTTGACTAACCAGTCCTGCAGGTTGCTCGGGAGCAGCGGTGGTGTATTGAAGCCCGGACGCAAGGTGGTCAGCGAATCGGGGGTTTCACCGATAAATTCCACCAGCTTGCGGCGCGCGTTGATCAAGTTGTCCTGTGCTTCGATCAGCTCGGCCTCGGCGAGGTCGCGGCGAGCGACCGATTCATCGATGTCGGTGACGGTGCCCGCCCCCAGTTCCATGCGCCGTTTTGCTGAGGCGAGTTGCTCATCGAAGGCGTTCAGCTTGGACTTGGCCAGGACGATGGTTTCGCTGGCCAGGAGCACGTCGAAATAGCTTTCGGCCAGGCGTACCGCGGCGTCCTGGCTCTTGGCATCGAACACCGCGACGCTGTAGTCGGCACGCTGTTGACCCTGGCGGTACTCGGCCATTTTCTGTTTGTTGAAGAGTGGCTGGCGCAGGCGCACGTTGGCGCCCTTGGAGTCGTAGTCGAGATCTCTGTCGAGGCCGTTCTGGCTTTGGGTGCCATTGACCTTGTTGTCATAGGCCGAGGCATTGATCTGCGGTAGCAGGCCGGACAGGCCGATGGCGCGGTTTTCGCCGCCGGCCTTTTTTTCATTGATGGCCGCCTGGTAGATAGGACCCTGGTACTGCAACAGATCCCAGGCTTGTTTCAGGTCCATGGCACAGGTTGGCAGAGACAGCCCCAGCAGGCAGAAGAACAGGCAATGACGGTCCATTTCATTGCTCCTTGAATGAGCTGTCCACACGTTCGAGCATGGGTTTGAGAAGATAGCTCATCAGGTTGCGCTCGCCAGTCTTGATGGTGACGCTGGCGGGCATGCCGGGGCGAATGTGATTGCTACCCAGCAGGCCCATGCCATCGGGCGTGACTTCCACCTGAGCCAGATAGAACGGCTGCTTGCTTTCTTCGTCCATCAGGCGGTCGGCGGAGATGGTTTTCACGCGGCCGGGGATGTTGGGCGTCCGGGCATGGTTGAAAGCCGGGAATGAAATGTCCACGGGCAAGCCGGGAACCATCTTGTCGATGGCCTGTACGGGAATCATCGCGTCGACCTGCAGCGGTTCGTTGACCGGAACGATTTCCATGATCTTGAAGCCGGGCTGAATGATCCCGCCGACCGTGGCGATGCTCAGGGACTGGACCATGCCATCGATGGGCGAGCGAATCACCGTGTGCGTCACTTCATAGTCCAGCGCGCGCAAGCGGTCGGCCAGGGTGGTGTTTTCCTTGGCGGTGTCGGTCAGCATCGATTCCACTTCCTTCAGGTAGTCGTGCTGGCGTTGCAGGATGCGCAGCTTGATTTCCGTGGTCTGGCTGCGTGTGCGAGCGATGTTGTTGAGGTTCTCGGCCTGTCCGGCGGAAAGGTCGGCATTGCTGCGTTCCAGCTCAAGCAGGCGGTTTCGCGGGATGTAGCCTTCGGCCGCCAGAATGCGTGTGCCTTGCAGTTCCTGGTTGAGGAAGTTGATCTGCGAGGCGCGGGCGCTATAGACCTGCTGCAAGCCCTTGAGCTGCACAGCCGACGCTGCCAGGTTTTCCTGCAGGATGCTGATTTCGCCGGCGAGACCGGCGCGGCGGGTGTCCAGCAGGCGCTGTTGCAGGTCCATGGCAGCCGTCAGGCGGTGGTCATTGCCGAAGCGCTTGAGCAACTCAGGGTCGTAGGCCACCACATCGCGGTTGTCCCGTTCCGCTTCAAGGCGGTTTTCCACGGTCTTGCTGACGATGTACTGGGCGCTGACCGCACCCTGTTCGGCAACGGCGCGCAACGAGTCGAGGCGGACCACTTCCTGGCCTTTGGTCACCAATTCGCCTTCGCGAACGAGAATGGCCTCCACGGTGCCGCCACTGAGATGCTGCACGGCTTTGCGATTGCTGGTGATTTTGACCGTGCCTGTCGCGACCACGCCAGCATCCAGCGGCGCCAGCCAGGACCACAGGAGAAAGCCGCCGAACCCGGCGAGTACCAGCCACATGCCCCAGTGCGCGGGTCTGCCGACGTCCAGATCGACCACGCTCTTGGATTCGTTGAGAATCATCTCGGTGTGTTGGCTCATTTGCATGATCGATCACTCCCGTGCTTTGACGGAGGCCAGCGGAGTCGGCGCGTTTGCAGGCATCACACTGGCCTTGCGCAACGCGGTGAATACTTCTTCGCGCGTGCCGAGCATTTGCACGCCTCCGTCACGCAGCATCAGCACCTTGTCGACGGCGCAGAGCACGTTGGGGCGGTGGGAAATCAGTATGACGGTGGCGCCACGGCCCTTGAGTTCGGCCAGCGCATCGACCAAGGCCTTTTCGCCGACGTCGTCGAGGTTGGCGTTCGGCTCATCCAGCACGATCAGATTGGGGTCGCCATACAGCGCGCGGGCCAAGGCGATGCGTTGCTTCTGTCCCCCGGAAAGCGGGCTGCCATCGGTGGCCAGGCGGGTGTCGTAACCCTGAGGGAAACGCAGGATCATCTCGTGCACCCCAGTGCTCTTGGCGGCACGGATGACCGCGTCGCTGTCCACTTCGCCAAAGCGCGCAATGTTGTCGGCGATGGTGCCTTCGAACAGCTCCACATCCTGTGGCAGGTAGCCAAGCCAGGGGCCCAGTTCGCCCTTGTTCCAGGTGAACATGTCCGCGCCGTCCAGGCGCACCTTGCCGGCCTGTGCCGGCCAGACGCCCACCAGCAGGCGGGCGAGGGTGGATTTGCCAGAGGCGGACGGACCGATAATGCCAAGGCTTTCGCCGGGGACAAGGCTGAAGCTGACCCCGCGCAGAATCGTGTTGTTGGTACCGGGGGAACCGGCGTACACATTCTCCACGGCCAGCATGCCCATCGGCCGCTGCAGCGACATGCTTGGTGGCCGACGCGGATAATCGCTCAGCATCTCGTTGAGCCGACCCCAGGCCGAGCGGCAGCCGAGCAGTTGCTTCCACGACGCGATGACCTGTTCCACCGGACCCAGCGCACGGCCGGTGAGGATTGAGCAGGCAATCATCATCCCCGGGGTGATCTTGCCTTCGATCGCCAGCAGTGCGCCGGCGCCCAGGATCAGCGATTGCAACGTGATGCGCACGAAGCGTCCGGTGCTGCTGATCATGGCGGCGCGGTCGGAGGCCAGGGTCTGCATTTCCAGAATGCGCAAATGACTTTGGTACCAGCGCTTGCTGATCGACGGCAGCATGCCCATGGCCTCGATGACCTCGGCATTGCGCAGGTTGTTGTTGGCGTACAGGGCGGAGGAGATGGCGGCCTGATTGGCTTCGGCCAGCGGCTTCTGCGTCGCCTTTTCAGTGAGATAAGCCAGGCCCACCAGAATCATCGAGCCGATCAGCGTGACCAGTCCGAGCAGCGGGTGGATCAGGTAGGAGACCAACAGATAGATCGGCGTCCAGGGCGCATCGAAGAACGCAAACAGGGCATTGCCGGTGAGGAACTGACGAACCTGCGCGAGATCTTGCAGGGCCTGGGCCGGATTACCACCGGCGCGGCTCAGGTTGCGCTCGAATGCAGCGGTGAAGATGCGGCGGTTGAGGTCCATGTCGAGGCAGTTGCCGACCCGGATCAGCATGCGGGTGCGGACCATTTCCAGCGAGGACATCAGCAAGAACAGGCCTATCACCAGAAAGGTCAGCATGGTCAGCGTCGTGACGTTGCGACTGACCAGGGCCCGATCATAGACCTGCAGCATGTACACGGCGGGAGTCAACATCATGACGTTGATGACGCCGCTGAACCCTGCCAGCAAGTAAAAACTGCGGCGCAGGCGAAAGAGTGTGTCGGCGATTTCGGAGCGGGTGCTCGATTGCTTTTGCATTGGGGTCACCCCTCGTCGAAAAGCCGATAGCCCTTGCGGCGCACCAGCTAGCAGTAGATGTCGTTCTGGAGGTAGCTAGTCGACGCAGGCTGGTCGCTCTATAGGCGGCGAGTCATCCGAAAACTCTGCGTTGCTCTCCTATGCAGGAGCGTAGGTCGCGGTGAAACACTCTGAAATATCATTTCGCTCTATAGCTGAGTCTGACTATCTATATATCCATTGAAAACAGCTAGTTAGACGCGCTGACACCGATCGTCTGTTTTAACGACACAAAATTGACATTCATTTGCTATGGAACTTTAGTCTTACTTGTGGGGGATCACCCGCCAGAAATTTGCCATCACTTTGGCAACGCGAAGCGCGGTGATTTTCCTGAGGAGCAGAACATGTCGATCATTTCGATCCTTTGCAGAGTGAAGGGGCTGTTTAGCAAGTTTGCCTTTACGTCCCGTTTCCATGGCCCGCCTAACTAGGGTCTGGATTCGCTTTGCCTGATCGCTCAGCGAGCCATTCAATTCGCGAATTCCAGGTGCGCACCCGGGGAACGGCTTTGCCTTTCCCGCGCCTGCTCTCGCCAAAAAAATGCACCAACAAACCGCGTTAGCCAGCACCTGACTGGGCGTGGGAGGATTTCTATCGTCCCGTGCTCTCCCCCCAGATACAGCGAGGACAACCGAAATGGCCAATTTCAACAAGGCGGACCTGGAATTCATCCTCAAGCAAATATTTATTGCAGAAGCGCATTCCAGTGGTGCCAGCCTCAGTGATTTGCTCCCCAATAGTCAGGTGCCCTTTGGCCTGCGAACCGTCGATGGCAGCTACAACAATCTGGTTGCCGGGCAAAGCGAGTTTGGCGCGGCGGACAATTCGTTCCTGCGCCTGCTTGATGCCCAGTATCGAGCGGCATACGCCGCGTCAGGGAATGTGGTCGATCCGCAGCCTCGGATCATCAGTAACCTGATCGTCGACCAGACCGCCAACAACCCGGCCGCGGTGGCGGCGAACGGCGGTGCAGCCCCGGTAATCAGCCCCGGTCTGGATGGTGTGTTTGGCACGGCTGACGACAAAGAAGTGTTCTTCATTCCCAATGAATCACCGGACGTCGGTTTGACCGCTGGCTTCAACGCGTGGATGACCTTTTTCGGCCAGTTCTTCGACCACGGCCTGGACCTGGTCACCAAGAGCAGTACCGACGTTGTGTTTATTCCGCTGCAACCGGACGATCCATTGTACGTACCGGGCGGCCCGACCAACTTCATGGTGCTGCCACGAGCAGTGCATACCCCCGGCGCGGACGGAATACTCGGCACTGCCGATGATGGCCAGCCCAACACCACCTCGCCGTTCGTGGACCAAAGCCAGACTTACAGCTCGCACCCCTCGCATCAGGTGTTCCTGCGCGAGTACGTCATCAACGCGGCAGGTGACCCGATTGCAACGGGGCGCTTGATTACCAACCGCGATCTTGGCGGCGATGGCAAATTCGGCACGGCCGATGATGGCGACGGCACCAATGGCGGCATGGCGACCTGGGCCGTGGTCAAGGCCCAGGCCCGTGACATTCTCGGCATCAACCTGACCGACGCCGATGTGCACAACGTGCCGCTGCTGGCCACCGATGCCTATGGCAACTTCATCCGGGGACCGAGCGGCATGCCCCAGGTGGTGATGAAAGGGCTTGATGGTATTGGCGGCACGGCGGATGACATCCTGGTCGAAGGCAACCGGGATGCTCCGATCAGCCTGGCCAACGCCGTGAGCGCCGGGCATGGCTTCCTCGACGACATCGCCCACAATGCTGCACCGGTCGTCGTCGGCGGGGTTCTGCAGGCGGATGCTGATGCGCTTGTCGGTAATGCGCAGCCGGCTGATGGAGCCGGCAACAACCTGACCTATGACAACGAGTTGCTCGACGCCCACTACATTGCCGGCGACGGCCGGGTAAACGAGAACATCGGCCTGACCACCGTGCACCATGTGTTCCACTCCGAGCACAACCGCCTGGTCCAGCAAACCAAGGACACCCTTCTGGCTGCTGGCGATCTGGCCTTCCTCAATGAGTGGCTGGTGGACGACGTGGCCGCGATACCCACCACACCCGCCGAAATCGCGGCGTTGGTGTGGGACGGCGAACGCCTGTTCCAGGCCGCCAAGTTCGGCACCGAGATGCAGTACCAGCACCTGGTGTTCGAGGAGTTCGCGCGGACCGTTCAGCCGCAGATCGACGGATTCCTTGCGCCCAACGGGTATGACACCTCGATCAACCCGGCCATCCTCGCCGAGTTCGCCCACGTGGTGTACCGCTTCGGTCACTCGATGTTGACCGAGACTGTCGATCGTTTCGACCCCGAGTTCAATCCGCTCCTCACTGACCCGAACAACCCGGACGCACAACTCGGTCTGATCGCGGCCTTCCTCAACCCGCTGGCGTTCGCCGGTAGCGGGGCGACGGCGGACGAAGCGGCAGGAGCGATTATTCGCGGTGTGACCCGTCAGCTCGGTAATGAGATCGACGAGTTCGTCACCGAAGCCTTGCGCAACAATCTGCTCGGCCTGCCGCTCGATTTGCCGGCCCTGAACCTGGCCCGTGGTCGCGACACGGGCATCCCCACGTTGAATGAAGCACGCCGTGAGATGTACCACTCAACCGGCGACAGCCAACTCAAGCCTTACATCAGTTGGGCTGACTTTGCCGACCACCTCAAACACCCCGAGTCGTTGGTCAACTTCATTGCGGCCTTTGGCACGCATGCCACGATTACGTCGGTGACCTCGTTGGCAGACAAACGCGCTGCAGCCCTGGCGCTGGTATTCGGCGGCGCGGGCTCGCCGGCTGACCGCCTGGACTTCCTGAACAGCACCGGTGCCTATGCCAACATGACGCTGGCCGGCGCGGACGGGCAGTTGGGCACTGCCGACGACGTGACGGGTGTGACGATCACGGGCCTGGACGATGTCGACTTCTGGGTCGGAGGCCTCGCCGAGCAGAAAATGCCGTTCGGCGGCATGCTCGGTTCGACGTTCAACTTCGTGTTTGAAACCCAGCTGGAGGCGTTGCAGAACGGCGACCGCTTCTACTACCTGTCGCGTACCGCGGGCCTGAACTTCGGCACCGAGTTGGAGAACAACTCCTTTGCCAAGCTGATCATGCTCAACTCCGATGTCACCCACCTGTCGAACACCGTGTTCCTGACGCCTACATTCACTCTCGAAGTGAATCAGGCCAATCAGTTCACGAACCTTGGCGTGGACGGCAAAGCAGATCCGACGGGCGGCATCATGATCAACGGCGTGGAAGTCGTGCCGCTGGTGATCCGCGACAACCCCAACACCCCGGGGGCGGACAGTAACTATCTGCAATACACCGGTGAAGACCATGTCGTCCTGGGCGGCACGGCCAGCAATGACATCATCATCTCCGGTGACGGCGATGACACCCTTTACGGCGATGGAGGCAACGACCGCCTCGAAGGTGGCGCCGGCAACGATGCGGTACTCGGCGGCGCGGGCGATGACATCATCACCGACTCGTTCGGCGACAACCGTCTGGAAGGTAATGCCGGTAACGACGTGATCGTGGCCGGTAGCATGCTGGCTGCAGGCAACCTGATCCTGGGGGGCGATGGGCAGGACTTTATCGTTACCACCGAAGACATCACCACGACCTTCGGCGGTCGGGGTGACGACTTCATCCTCGGCGCCAAGACCAACCTGCCACCTACCGGCAACGAAGGGGATGACTGGATCGAGAAGGGCGCCCAGGACGGTGCGCCTGGCGATAACTTCGCGCCGTTGCTCACTGACGATGTGATCGGCAACGACATCTTTGTCGGTGGCGGTGGCTTCGACGAAATGATCGGCGAGGGTGGCGATGACATCTTTGTCGGCAGCGATGCCCAGGACAAGATGGACGGCATGTCCGGCTTCGACTGGGTGACCTACAAAAATGACAAGGTCGGCGTGACCGTTGACCTGAGCCTGGCCGCGCTGGCGCAGCCACATGGCAACGCGCCAAACCAGAACGCCGGGGTGTTCAACCCGGTCGGCGCCTCGCCGGCCTCGATTCTCGACCGTTTTGCCGAGGTCGAAGGCTTGTCCGGTTCGCAATTTGGCGATGTGCTCAAAGGCGATGATGTGGATGCGGTCACCATCGTCAACCACGGCGGCGCCACGGGCAGTGCGCTGACCAATGTGGCGTTGATCCGAGGACTGGACCAGTTCCTGGCCGATGCCGGTTTGCCAACCACAGGCTTTGCCACCGGCAACATCATCCTCGGTGGCAATGGCAGTGACTTGATCGAGGGCCGCGGTGGCGATGATCTGATCGACGGCGACAAATGGATCAACGTCAGAATTGCCGTTTATGCTCCCGGCGACGTCAACCATACCGGCCCAGAGATTGCCACCTTCGACAGCATGGTCGATATGATCCCGTTCATGCTGGATGGCACCTATAACCCGGGTCAGCTCAAGGCCGTGCGGGAAATCCTGCCCGGTACCTCGACGGGCGGGGCGGCCTTCGACACTGCCATTTACTCCGGGGTTCAGTCCGAATATACGGTGGTTCAAGACACCCGCGGCACGGCCAATCTGGCGGATGATGTCTGGACGGTGACCGATACCGTCGCCGGTCGCGACGGCACCGATACGCTGTTGCATATCGAACGCCTGCAGTTCTCCGATAGCCAGCGAGTGCTGGTGCCTGGGCTGAATCTACAGCCGACGGGCAGTCCGACCGTCACGGATGGAAACGGCGGAGCGATCACGGTGGGCGACACGCTGACGGTCAGCTCGGCCCTGGTGCGCGATGGCAACAACATCGCGCCGGGTAATCCGCTGGGTACTCTCAACAACACCTCGGTGTCCTACTACTGGCAGTTCGAAGCCAGTCCAGGCAGCGGTGTATTCGAGGACATCATCCTGTTGCCGGCCGGCGACCTGGCGTTCCAGAGTGCCGACGGCACCGCGTTCAAGGTCTCTCCTGACCTCGTCGGGTTGTCGTTGCGGGTCAAGGCGATCTACCAGGATGGTCATGGCACGACCGAAATAGTGTTCTCGGCGCCGACTACTGTGGTGGCTCCCGGTGCGCCGGTTGTGCCAACGGCGCAGGTGCCTGTCGTCGATGCCACGGCGGGTGGCGAAGGCCTGCACATGGTTCGCTCCGACCTCAACTTCATCCTTGATCAGATCAAGATTGCCGAGGCAGACGCGAACGGGCAGGACATCCTCTCGCTGATCCCGAACATCCGCGCGCCGTTGGGCCTGCGTTCGGTCGATGGGTCGAACAACAACCTGATGAACCTCAACGGCAACAACCACACCGAGTTTGGTGCTGCCGATAACATCTTTCCGCGCTTGACCGATCCGGTCTTCAATCCAGCGGAATTGGGAACGACGTATGCGAGCAACGGCGGCCTTGTGATTGACTCGCAGCCTCGTACCATCAGTAATCTGATCGTTGACCAGACGGCGAACAACCCGGCGGCCTATGCCACGGCTTACGACCCGGGTGTGGACGGAGTGCTCAACTTCGGCCTGGCTGGTAATGACGATGTGCTCAAGGATGGCGTACGGATAGTCGCCAGCCCTGGCCTGGATGGTCAGTTCGGTACGGGCGACGACCATGATGTGTACCTGTTCGAGAACACCGCGGCGGATGCGGGGCTGTCTGCGCCGTTCAACGCCTGGATGACCTTCTTCGGACAGTTCTTCGATCATGGTCTCGATCTCGTGACCAAGGGCGGTTCGGGCACGGTCTTCATCCCGTTGAAACCGGATGATCCGCTGTATGTGCCAGGCGGCAACACTAACTTCATGGTGTTGAGCCGCGCGACCAACCTGCCAGGGGCGGATGGCGTTCTCGGCACGGCAGACGACATCCATGAGCAAACCAACACCACGACGCCATTCGTGGACCAAAACCAGACCTACAGCTCGCACCCCTCGCATCAGGTGTTCCTGCGCGGTTATGTAATGACCGACGACGGCCCCATAGCGACCGGTAGGCTGATCACTAACATTGACCTGGGGGTGGATGGCAAGTATGGCGGCGGAGATGACACCGAAATCGGTGGCATGGCGACCTGGAAAGTGGTCAAGGCGCAAGCCAACGACATCCTGGGTATCCACCTGACCGATGCCGACGTCGATAACGCCCCGCTATTGGCGACCGACGCCTATGGCAATTTCATCAAGGGGCCGAACGGCTTCCCGATGGTCGTGATGAAAGGGCTTGATGGTATTGGCGGCACGGCGGATGACGTCCTGGTCGAAGGCAATCCGAATGCCCCGATCAGCCTGACCAACGCAGTGCGTACCGGTCACCAGTTCCTCGTCGACATCAACAACAATGCCGTGCCGGTAATCGTCGGCGGGGTTCTGCAGGCGGATACTGACACTGATGTCGGCAATTCGCAGCCAACTGGCCCAGGCGGCAACAACCTGACCTATGACAACGAACTGCTCGACGCTCACTACATCGCTGGCGACGGCCGGGTCAACGAAAACATCGGCCTGACCGCGGTGCATGCGATCTTCCACGCCGAGCACAATCGGCTGGTCGCGCAGACCAAGGATACGGTGCTCGATTCCAATGACGTGGCCTTCCTCAACGAGTGGCTGCTCACTCCGGTGAGTGCATTGCCAGTCAACCAGGCTGAGATCGATGCGCTGGTGTGGAATGGCGAGCGCTTGTTCCAGGCGGCCAAGTTCGGCACCGAGATGCAGTATCAACACTTGGTGTTCGAGGAATTTGCGCGGACCATCCAGCCTCGGGTCGACCTGTTCTTTGCACCGACCCAAGTCTATGACGTCGACCTCGATGCTTCGATCGTCGCCGAGTTCGCCCACACCGTGTACCGGTTTGGGCACTCGATGCTGACCGAGACCGTCGATCGCTTCGACGTCAATTTCAACGTGGTGGGCGATCCGAACAGTGCTGATCCCAATCAGCAACTGGGCTTGATCGCGGCGTTCCTCAACCCGTTGGCGTATGCCGCCAGTGGTGTGACGCCTGAGGATGCGACCAGCGCGATCATCCGCGGGGTGACTCGCCAGGCCGGTAACGAAATCGACGAGTTCGTCACCGAGGCGCTGCGCAATAACCTGCTCGGTTTGCCGCTCGACCTGCCGGCGATCAACATCGCCCGTGGCCGCGATGTGGGGATTCCCTCGCTCAACGCGATCCGCCGCGACATCTACAGCCAAACCGGTGATACCCAACTCAAGCCGTACAACAGCTGGGTCGATCTGGTGCAGCACCTCAAACATCCGGAGTCGTTGATCAACTTCATCGCAGCCTATGGCACGCATGACACGATCACGTCGGCGCTCACGCTGCTAGACAAACGAGCTGCAGCCATGGCGCTGGTGTTCGGTGGTGCGGGTGCGCCGGCTGACCGCCTGGACTTCCTCAACGGCAGCGGTACCTGGGCCAACATAACGCTGGCCGGCAAGGATGGCGTGCTGGGCACTGCTGATGATCTGAAGGGTGTGACGATCACGGGCGTCGATGCCATCGACCTCTGGATCGGTGGCCTGGCCGAAGAGAAAACCCCATTCGGCGGCATGCTCGGCACGACCTTCAACTTCGTGTTCGAGAACCAGCTGGAGAAACTGCAGGACGGCGACCGCTTCTATTACCTGGAACGCACCTCTGGCCTGTCGATGAATGCGGAACTTGAAAGCAACTCGTTCGCCAAGCTGATCATGGCCAACACCTCGGCCACGCACTTGCCAGGCCTGGTGTTCTCGGATCCTGCGTTCTATCTGGAAGTAGACCAGTCCAAGCAGTACAACGATGGCCTGGGCAACGCCGATCCGCTCAGCGACAACAACCAGCAGGTGGTGTTCCGCGACAATCCGCTGACGGCGGGTCCTGACGCCAACTACATCCGGTACTCGGGTGATGAGCACGTCGTGATGGGCGGCACCAACGGCGCAGACATTCTCGTCTCGGGGGGTGGCGATGACACGGTCTGGGGTGATGCCGGCAACGATCGCATCGAGGGTGGCAACGGCAACGACCAACTGCGGGGTGGCGCCGGCGACGACATCATCACGGACGTTGGCGGCGACGATAATATCCAGGGTGGCGACGGCAACGACGTGCTGCACGGAGGCAACGGCATCAACCTGATCATTGGCGGCTTCGGCAACGACTTCATCGTGACCGGTGAGGACGCCTCCGAAGCCATTGGTGGCCAGGGCAATGACTTCATCCTGGGCAGCAAAGCCAACGAACAGGACATGGGTAACGAAGGCGACGACTGGATCGAGAAGGGCACATCTGACGGTGCGCCTGGCGACAACTTCGACCCGCTCGGCAACGACCCGGTGATCGGCCACGATGTCTTCATCGGCGGTAACGAGAACGATAAGTTCAACGGCGAAGGCGGCGACGACATCATGGTCGGCAGTCTCGGCATGGGTGACCGCTATATCGGCGGCTCCGGCTATGACTGGGCGACCTTCAAGGATCTGGCACAAGGCGTGACCATCGATTACAGCGACCGCTTTTTCGATGTACCGCCAGTACCGGGTTCGGGTGCCTCGGCGCTCGTGCGTTTCGACATCATGGAAGGTCTGTCGGGTTCCTCGCACGGCGACTTCCTGCGTGGTGATAACGAAGATGCAACTTCGCTGCCTACCGCGGGTGCAACCGGCAGCGTGCTGACCAACATCAGCCTGATCAACGGCCTGTCCGATCTGCTGGCAGCCGGAGCGACGTTCTACGACGGTGGCAACATCATCCTCGGTGGCAGCGGCAGCGACCTCCTCGAAGGTCGCGGTGGTGACGACATCCTCGACGGTGACAAGTGGCTGAACGTACGCATCAGCGTGCGGCAGAACGCTGATGGCACTGGCCCGGAAATCGCCTCGTTCAACAGCATGGAGCCCATGGTGCCGTTCATGTTGAACGGTACTTACAACCCAGGCCAACTGGTCATCGTGCGGGAGATCCTGGCCGGCGATAACAGCTTCGACACCGCTGTGTTCTCCGGTGTTTCGACGGACTACAGCGTCGTTGTCGATGGCGACACTGTCATTGTGACCGACTCGGTGGTGGGGCGAGATGGCGTCGATCGGCTGACGGGCATCGAGCGTCTGCAGTTCTCTGATGTTTCGCAGGCGTCCGGCGTTGGCACTGCCGTCAACAGCGACCCATCAGGTCACCTGGCGATCCTCGATGATCTCACCGGTGTGCGTGACGATACGCCTGTCGCCGGTCAGCTGCTGCGCGTGAGCAATCTGGCGGTACACGACGCGGACAACACGAGTGTTGGCAATCCGACCGGTGCGGTTAACGGTGCGGTTGCCTACTACTGGCAGGTTGAAAACCTTCCTGGCTCGGGCGTCTATGAAGACATCACCTTTGTCGCCGCCGGCGAAGTATCGCGGGCGATCGGCACCACCTACCGGGTGGCGGATGATGTGGCGGGCCTGAACATCCGCGTTCGGGCGGTGTATCAGGATGCCAAGGGCACGCTGGAAATCGTCGACTCGTCGGCGAACAGCGCACCGACCACAGGGCCGACCGTTAACGGGCTTCTGGTGCAGAACCAGGTGTTGACCGCTGACGCGTCGACCATCGTCGATGCCGATGGCCTCAGCAATCCGCAGTTCACCTACCAGTGGCAGGCGACCAACGGGGTCAGCTTCGTCGACATCGTCGGAGCCACCGGTAGCACGTTCACGCTGACTCAGGATCAGGTCGACGATCAGGTGCGCGTGGTGGTCAGTTACGTGGATAACTTCGGTGTGCACGAAAGCATTGCGTCCGATCCTTCGGACCCGGTGGCTAACGTCAACGATGCACCGACAGGCGCGTTGCTGATCAGCGATACGACACCGGATCAAGGACAGGTGTTGACCGCGCTGACTGGCGGGATTGCCGATGCGGATGGGCTGGGCACCTTCAGCTTCCAATGGCAGCAAGGTGTCGGTGCTTCCTTCACTAACATCAACGGCGCGACCGCTGCGACCTTCACCCCTGGCGTGGCGCAGGGCAACCTGCAACTGCGGGTGATCGTGACCTACACCGATGGCTTCGGCGCATTGGAAACGGTGACCTCTGCGGCAACCGCAGCGGTTACGGTACCGGCTGGCGTGGTGCTGCAAGGCACCCCTGGGGCGAACACCCTCACCGGTGGCGCGGGTAACGATGTGCTGTTTGGTCTGGGCGGCAACGATACGTTGAATGGCCTGGCCGGTAATGACCAGTTGTTTGGCGGCACCGGCAACGACACGCTCAACGGCGGAAACGATGACGACATCCTCAATGGCGAGGACGGAACCGACACCCTCAACGGTGGGCTCGGCGCGGATGTCATGAACGGCGGCTCCGGCAACGACACCTTTGTGGTCGACAACGTCGGTGACACCGTAATCGAGGCGCTGAATGGCGGTACCGATCTGGTGCAAACCAGCCTGACGACCTACCTGCTCGGTGCCAACGTCGAGAACCTGACCTATACCGGTGTCGCTAACTTCACCGGTACCGGTAACGCGCTGGCCAACACCCTCACTGGCGGGGTCGGTAACGACGTCCTCAATGGCGGTGCAGGTGGTGACCGGATGGTGGGGTTAGCCGGCAACGATACGTACGTCGTCGATGCCGCCGGGGATGTGGTGGTCGAGGTGGCGGGTGGCGGTGTGGATAGCGTGCAAACGTCGCTGGGCAACTACACCCTGGATGGTAACGTCGAGAACCTGACCTACACCGGAGCCGGTAACTTCGTCGGCAACGGCAACGGGTTGAACAACACCATCACCTCAGGGGGAGGCAATGACAACCTCAGTGGTGGTGGCGGCAACGACATCCTCATCGGCAACGGCGGTAACGACACGCTCAATGGCGATGCCGGTAACGACCAACTGTTGGGTGGCCTTGGCACCGATACCCTGAACGGCGGAACGGGCGATGACAGCCTCGACGGCGGAGACGGGGACGATGCATTGAATGGCGGGACAGGCAACGACACGCTGCTCGGCGGGCTGGGTAATGACAGCCTGGATGGCGGTAACGGCATCGATCTGCTCCAGGGAGGCGATGGCAACGACACCTTGCTCGGTGGTGGCGATAACGACACCTTGTTGGGCGGCATCGGCAATGACTTTATCGATGGCGGCAATGGTAACGATACGGTCACTGGTGGTGCTGGCAACGACTTGATGGTTGCCAGCGGTGGCAACGATGTCTTCATGTTCGCAGCAGGCTTCGGGACCGATCAGATTACCGGCTTCGATGCCAACCCGAATGGAGGAGGCCAGGACCGGCTCGATATCACCGCGTTGAACATCACGGCGGTGAACTTTGCCGCCAGCGTCACCATCTCCGACGTCGGTGCGGATACCCTGCTCAGCTTCGCAGGAGCTGACTCCATCCGCCTGGTCGGTGTGGCCGACGCAACAACCGTCACTGCTAACGACTTCATTCTGGCCACTTGAGGAACTGGTCAGTAATGCCGCAACAAGCGTGAAAAATGAAGGGAGGGCAATGGATGCCCTCCCTTTTTTTTGAAAAAAAACTGGACGCGTGTTCGGGTGAAAATGTCTAGTACAGGCTGTCGATGAGCGAAGTCTCGTCAGCTGATTTTTATTCGGATAAAGGGCATGCCCGATGGACCGATTCCAGGAAATGCAGGTCTTCGCCGCGGTTGCCCAAGAGCAGGGGTTCTCGGCGGCGGCGCGACGTCTGGGCCTGTCGGCGGCCAGCGTCACCCGAGCGGTGGCGGCGCTGGAGAAGCGCATTGGCACCTTGTTGCTGACACGCACCACCCGCAGCGTGCACTTGAGCGAGGCCGGGCAGCGTTACCTGGAGGATTGTCGGAGAATTCTGGCCGAGGTGCAGGAAGCGGAGGATTCGGCAGCCGGCAGTCACGCCCAGCCGCGTGGGCAACTGACAATCACGGCGCCGGTGTTGTTTGGTGAGTTGTTCGTCACACCGGTCATGGTCGGTTATCTCACTCAATTTCCAGAAGTCGGCATCAATGCCTTGCTGCTCGACCGGGTGGTGAGCATGGTCGAAGAGGGCATTGATGTCGCGGTGCGTATCGGTGAGCTGCCTGACAGCAATCAACACGCGATTCGCGTGGGCGAAGTACGGCGGGTGATCTGCGCGTCCCCGGCGTTTTTGGCTGCCCGTGGCAGGCCACGTCACCCAGATGAGCTCAATGGCGCACCCATCATTGCGACCTCGTCGATCGGGCAGCTCAGGACCTGGCCATTTCTTGACGCGGGCGAGCCGCTGAACGTTCGTCCGGAACCGCGCCTTGTGGTCACCGCCAATCAAGCGGCGATCACGGCGGCCTGCCTGGGCCTGGGATACACCCGGGTCCTGTCTTATCAAGTGGCGGGCAAGGTGGCGGCCGGTGAGCTGGAAATCGTGCTGACCGACTTCGAACTGCCGGCACTGCCCATTCATGTGGTCTACCAAGGGGGACGCAAGGCTCCGGTGCGGGTCCGTAGTTTTGTGGACTTTACGGTGAAGGCGCTGCGCGAACATCCGGCGCTGAGCGGCTAAAGGATTGTTGCGTTGGTTGAAATAATGGATTGCGTTTGCTGGTTATTCTGTTGTTTTGGTTGTAGGTGGAAAATAGCGGCCATCGGTGCTGATCTTTCCCTGAACAGCACCACCACCCAGCGGAGTCGACCATGCAAGCGATCAAACTCTACAACTTCCCTCGTTCCGGCCATGCTCATCGCGTGGAGCTGATGTTGTCCTTGCTGCACCTGCCGACCGAGCTGATCTTTGTCGATTTGGCCAAGGGCGCGCACAAGCAAGCGGATTACCTGGCGCTCAACGCTTTTGGTCAGGTGCCGGTCATCGATGATCAAGGTGTGGTGCTGGCCGATTCGAACGCCATCCTGGTCTATCTGGCACATAAATATGGCAATGGTCGCTGGCTGCCCACCGATCCGGTCGGCGCGGCGAAGGTTCAGCGCTGGCTGTCGGCGGCCGCCGGGCCGATTGCCTTTGGTGTGGCCAGAGCACGATTGATCACGGTGTTTGGCGCGCCATACAACGCGCAAGAGGTGATCGCTTATTCCCACACCGTGCTCAAGGTAATCGACCACGAGTTGGCGTCGACGCCCTACCTGGCCGGCAGTGAGCCGACCATCGCCGATGTCGCCGCCTACAGTTACATCGCCCATGCGCCGGAAGGCAATGTCTCGCTGGACGACTACGCCAACATCCGCGCCTGGCTGGCGCGTATTGAAGCCTTGCCGGGGTTTGTCGGCATGCCGCGCACGGTGGCCGGTTTGCAAAAAACCGCCTGATGCTCACGGCCCGACCCGCTCGGGCCGTTCACTGTGCGCGATAGGCGCAGGGGAGAAACCGTTATGGAACATTCACCTTGGCACGTCGGCGAGAAACAGTTGCAGGCTCATGTTGGGGTTGCCGAGCGAATGGAGGCGTTCGGTCGGCGGGTGATTCGCAGTCAAATGCCGGATCAGCACCGCACGTTCTATCAGCAACTGCCGTTCATGCTGTACGGCGCCGTCGATGCCGAGGGCAATCCCTGGGCGAGCATTCTTGAAGGGCCTCCAGGCTTTGCACATTCCCCCGACCCCGCACTGTTGCAGTTCGACCGTTTGCCGGGCGCCGATGACCCTGCTCAATTGCAAGACGGTGCCGCCATCGGGCTGCTCGGTATCGAGTTGCACACCCGGCGTCGCAACCGCCTCAATGGTCGAGTGGGCGCTGTAACGGCCAGCGGATTCGGGGTGACGGTGGAACAATCCTTCGGCAACTGCCCGCAGTACATTCAGTTGCGCCAGTTTCGCTCGGTGCCATTGGCGGATCCCTCAAGCCGCGTTGCGCAGCACTTGAATGAGCTGGATGACGCGGCCAGAACCATGATCGTCGACGCGGACACGTTCTTTGTCGCCAGCTACGTGGACGTCGATGGCCAGCGCTCGGTGGATGTTTCTCACCGGGGCGGGCAGGCCGGTTTCGTACAGGTAGACGGTAATCGCCTGACCATCCCGGACTTCGCCGGCAACCTGCATTTCAATACGCTGGGCAATCTGCTGATCAATCCTCGCGCCGGTCTGTTGTTCATCGATTTCAATACAGGCGACCTGCTGCACCTCAGCGGGCGCACCGACATCATCCTCGACGGACCGCAGATCGATGCCTTCCAAGGTGCCGAGCGACTATGGACCTTCGAAGTCGAACACGTAGTACGTCGGCCTGCAGCGCTGGCCTTGCGCTGGCGCTTTGACGGCGTGTCGCCCACCAGTCTGCTGACCGGCACCTGGGCGCAGGCCAACGCGCGTTTGCAAGCCCAGGCCTTGGAGGATCGCTGGCGCCCACTGCAGGTGGTGCGTATCGAGGCGGAAAGCCAAAACATCCGCTCGATCTACCTGCAGGCCGCCGATGGCGCCGGGTTGCCGGTGTTCCAAGCCGGGCAGCATTTGCCGCTGCGGTTCAACATCGGCGGTGAGGTACATATCCGCACGTATAGCTTGTCGAGTGCGCCGTCGGATGATTTTTTCCGCATCAGTGTGAAACGTGACGGGTTGGTGTCATCACACCTGCATGATCAGATTAAGGTCGGGGATATGCTGGAAGCCCGCGCCCCCCAAGGGCATTTCACCGTGGCGCCGCATGAGCGGCGGCCGCTGGTGTTGCTGGCCGCTGGCGTGGGCATTACGCCGCTGCTGTCGATGGTGCGCGAGGTGGTTTATCAAGGCCTGCGTACGCGAAGCATTCGCCCGACGTGGTTCTTCCAAAGCTCGCGGACCTTGGCCGATCAACCGTTTCGCCCGGAGCTGAGCCGTTTGCTCGACGGCCTCGGCGACTCGGTGCGAGTGCTGCGTCTGCTCAGTCAGCCAGAGCCGGATGCCCGCGAGGGTGAAGATTTCGACCTGACCGGGCGAATCGATGCCGATTTGCTCACGAGCATCGTTGAGGTGGAAGACTACGATCAGCTGGATTTTGTCCTCTGCGGCCCGGGCAGTTTTACCCAGGCGATGTACGACAGCCTGCGGGAAATGGACATTCGTGATTCAAGGATTCACGCCGAAACCTTTGGCCCGTCGACACTGCGCCGGATACCCGACCCGGATGCCGTGGTCATCGAACAACCTCCGGTCGCCACCACATCAGTGCCGGTGGTATTCGAGCGCTCGGCCAAAGAGGCGCGCTGGAAACCCGACAGCGGCAGCCTGCTGGAATTGGCGGAAAGCCGTGGATTGCGTCCGGAGTTCAGTTGCCGCGGCGGCTCCTGTGGGACCTGCAAAACCCGCCTGATCAGCGGTGAGGTAACTTATCCACAGGTGCCGGCAGAAATCCCCGATGCGGGAGAAGTGCTGATTTGTTGTGCGGTGCCGGCGCAGGGTTCGCAGCCGGTGGTGCTGGACCTTTAACCTCTAGACCCCGGCCCCACATAAGTAATCAGACGGTGCCCGAATAATTAGGGCATCAAGGGTAATTCGCGTGTTGTTTCACCTGCACTAGCGGCATGTCTACAACATTGCGCAGGGTGCGTTCGGCCAATTGCGCACTGGCTTCACGCCAGCCGATCCAGTGCCAATCCGCCACGTCGCGGGTGGCCGGGAACTGACCGCTGCTTTCGAAGCGAGCGACCAGGTCGGCCAGCGTTTGCGGCTCGGCCAGGTCGAAATACGCCATGAACTCGCCGCCGATTTCGCGGAAGATCGGAATGTCGCTACCCATGGCCGGCAGTCCGCGCTGCATGGCCTCCACCAGAGGCAAGCCGAATCCTTCGATCCAGGATGGAAACACCAGAGAGCTGGCATTGGAGTAAGCGTGTTCGAGGCTGGTGTCGCTCAGGTCATTAAACATGAACAGGCGTTGGTTCAACTGTGGGTGATTGTGTACCCGGGCGAGCAGGGCGTCGCATTTCCAGCCGATCCGACCGGCGATACACAGCCGGGCTTTTGAACCCGCGGCCCAAGCCAGCTCGAATGCGTCCAGCAGGTAGTCGTGGTTTTTGCGCGGTTCGATGGTGCTGACCATCAGAAACACCGGTTCCTGCGTATTGAAAATACGCGTCAGGCGCGGCTCGACGGCAGCTGCGGCTTCGCTCAGGTCCAGCTCGGAGCCGAGGTGGAAATAGTCGAACCACAATTCACTGGCCTTGGCTGGGCCCAGGCGGCGCTGCAATTCCTCACGCACCTGATCGCGTACCGTGGCGGAAATAGCCATATAGCCATCGGCGGTTTTGGTGATCCAGTCGAACCACTCGTTGAACACCTGCACCAGTCGTGTGTCGTAAAACTGTGGATGTGTCACGGGAATCAGGTCGTAGATTACCGAAACGATGCCCACGCCTTCACGTTTGAGCTGTTCGGCAAACGGGAAAAAATCGGTGTGCCAGGACGAGTCCAGCAGCACCAGTTGATCCCCTGGCTGGTGTTGCAGCGGTGTGCAACGTTTAGGCAGTTGGGTTTGATTGACTTGGTCGATCAGGCGCAGCGGCACACTGAAGCAGGCCAGTGCTATCAGTCGATAAGCCACGTACAACACGCGTCGTGCAAACCGCGATGTACAGCGCTTTTCAAGCCGTTGGCTTAGTTGCCAAAAACGGTGCGCCAGTCGTTCCAGTCGCTCGCCGAAGGTTATCAGGCTCTCGAAAAACGGCGTGTTCAATGAACCCAGTTTCAGTACCCGATAGAGTTTGCCCTTGAGCATCACCACAGGAATGCATTCGGCACCGCCCGCACTTTCCGGCAGTTGATTGATGACGTTGCGCACCACCCGCTGAATGCCTGAATTGACTTTGGGGTTTTTGAATACGTGGGTGCACTCCACCAGCAGACGGGTCATAACGGGCTTTCCGGGGCAATTGAGGGGGGAAGGGTAATGGTTGAACAAAGGACGTTAATGTCGAGCGTGTGGGCCGGATCGCGGAAGACTTCAGGATCAAACGATTGGCTGGCCAGGTGAATGACCGGGTCGGGCCTCTCCGAACACAGGTCTTCGGGGCCGTTGGTCTCACTGAGACCCGTAACGAATAGACGCTTTTTCAAATAGCGACCCCTTGGTCTTTCATTTCGTCCATTCCTCACAGGTTTTACAGAGATGTCTGACGGACCGGTTAGATGACGGGGCCGAAAGACAGGCGAGACAGCGATGCTTGTTTGGTAGCCGATTTGTGCAATTGATCGGCAATTTTAGCAGGTCCAACTGTGACCGGTCAGTTCTCGTGCGCTTAGCTCGATTTATTCTCGCCGGGCGGTTCACGAATCCTCGATGGATGTGTTTAGAATGCCCCTCGTCACGATTAATCGGCGTTGGTATGAGTTGTTTCGAGACTCCCCGAATCCGACCATTAAAACAAGAGCGTAGACGGGTAAGAAGACGATGGGCGAGGACTGGCGAGCGCCGGCTCGATCCATGGCTTTACCGTCATAGAGTGGGGCTGCCGGGATGGCGGCTTCATCGTGAGATGCCATGAACTTTATTCTTTACTCAGCGGTCAACGATAGCTCCATCAGCCAGAGCCTTGGTCGTCCCGAATACAGTTACTACTTCGTGCTCAAGGCCTATCGCCCTGTGCTCGAAAGTCTTGGGCGAGTGCATGTGGTGTCCTCCACTGCCGAGGTTTATCCCCTCTACAGGCAACTGTTGGCCGCTGGCGAAGACAGCCTGTTCCTGTCGTTTATGCCGCCGCAGAAAACCCCGAACGACCTGGAATGTCCGACAATCTGCGTGGTGGCCTGGGAGTTCGACTCGATTCCCGATGAGCAGTGGGACAACGACCCGCGCCAGGACTGGACGCAAATGCTGGCGCATCAGGGCCGGGTGATCACGCTCTCCAGCCATACCGCCCGAGCGATTCGACAGGCCATGGGTGAAGACTTTCCAGTGCTGGTTTTGCCAACGCCATTGTGGGAAAACTTCGCCGGCATTCGTAGTCGCCACACCAGCGCACCGATCAACGCCGGTTCGACCCTGGACATCAAGGGCTGCATCTTCGATACCCGAACCCTCGGGCTGTCTGCCGATGCGCTGATTCCCGTACCGCCTACCGCCGAGGAACTGGCCGAGTTGGAGGCGTTGAAACCACCGCCGCTGACACTCAAGCGCCGCTTGGTGATTGCCCGCCATTACTTGCACCTCTGGCGTCGGGATATGGGCAAAGCGCTGCCGACTCCGGTGCGTCGCAGCCACTTTCTAAGCCAGTGGTATTGGGAAGGTATTCACGACCTGCTGTCAGAGTCCGCACATGCGCGACTCGCCGGCTGGTTGCCGGCCATCGCCGGCCCGCACACAATGGCAGTGCCCGAGCCGGCGCCGCGAACGTGGCCGGACACCACCGGGCTGGCCGAGACCGAGGTTGACGGTGTCGTTTACGTCAGCGTGTTCAACCCGCGTGATGGCCGCAAGAACTGGCATCAACTGATCACCGCATTTTGTTGGGCATTTCGCGAAACGGCGGACGCCACGCTGGTACTGAAAATTACCCAAAGCGATCTGTCGTCCTACCACGACGAGTTGATGACCTTGCTCGCTCAACTCTCGCCGTTCGCCTGTCGGGTAGTGGTCATGCACGGCTATCTGAACGACCCGCAATACACCCGCTTGTATGAAGCCGCCAGTTACTACGTCAATGCCTCGCGTTGCGAGGGGTTGTGCCTGCCGCTGATGGAGTTCATGGCCTGCGGTAAACCGGTGATCGCACCGGATCACACCGCCATGGAGGACTACATCGATGAACGCGTGGCGTTTGTGGTCAAGTCCAGCGAAGAGCTGACTATATGGCCGCAAGACTCCCGCATCATCTACCGTACCCTGCGTCACCGGCCGGATTGGGGTTCGCTGAAAACCGCTTACGAAAACAGCTACCGCCTGGCCAAGGAACAACCGCTGGAGTATCGGCGCATGTCCCTCGCCGCTATCAAGCGCATGCACGAATACTGCGCTTTCGCTCCGGTTCAGCAACGCATGGCGGATTTTTTCGGGCTGGCGCCGCAGGCCTTGCCGACAGCAACCGTGACGGATAACGCCTCATGCTGATCATCATTCATTCGGAAACCAACCAGCACACCATTGCCCAGAACCTTGGCCGCTCTGAGTACAGCTATTACTTCGTGCTCAAGGAGTATCGACCCGTGCTGGAGCGGCTGGGGCGAGTGGTGGAAGTCAGAGATCCGCAGACCGAAGTCGATGCCTTGTACCTGGAATGTTTGTCCCGTGGCGAAGGGTGCGTGTTCCTGTCGTTCTCGCCGCCTCATCGCACGCCGGTCAATTTCACCTGCCCGACACTACCGGTGTTCGCGTGGGAATTCAGCACCATCCCCAACGAACCCTTTGACAGTAACCCGCTCAATGACTGGCGCACTGTGTTGCGCGCCTGCGGTGCGGCGATCACACACTCCAGCTACACCGTGGATGCGGTGCGCGAGGTGATGGGCGCCGACTATCCGATCATTGCGGTACCTGCCCCGGTGTGGGACCGGTTTTCCGCGCGCGGCGCCCACTTGCAACGCCAGCCCTTGGCCAGTCAGGTGCGGTTGAAGCTCAAGGGGTTGCTGGTAGACAGCCGTAAACTCGACTTGCGGGCCTTCGGACCCGTGGCATTGCGCGAAGGTGTGGGTATTAATTTCAAGGCCCCGCCGAGTGAACAAGAACTGGTCCTTAACGGCGTGATTTACACCTCGGTTTTCAACCCCGGTGACGGGCGCAAGAATTGGGAAGACATGCTCAGTGCCTTTTGCGTGACGTTTCGTGAGGTGGACGACGCGACACTGGTGCTCAAACTGACGCACCACGATGCCGAAGAAGCGTTGGATGACATCCTTCACCACTTGTACAAAAACCAGTCTTACCGCTGCCGGATCGTACTGATTTACGGCTATCTGGCTGACGCGGACTATGAAAAGTTGGTGCAAGCCACGAGTTATGTGGTCAACACGTCCTACGGCGAAGGCCAGTGCCTGCCGCTGATGGAGTTCATGTCTTGTGGCAAACCGGCGGTGGCGCCACGGACCACGGCGATGATCGATTATCTCGATGCTGATAATGCATTCCTGATTGACACTACCGCTGAACTTACGGCTTGGCCTCATGACCCGCGCAGGGCATTTCGGACCTTGCGTTACATAACCAATTGGGCGTCGTTGTGCAGGGCTTACCAACTAAGTTATGACGTGGCCAAGGGTAGCGCCGACCGCTATGAACAGATGTCCGTGCACGCAGTGGCCAGTCTCAAAAAGTTTTGCAGCCAGACCGCTGCCGAGCAATGGCTTAACGTATTTTTTGAGCGCTTGTTGGAGAACCGTGCCGTGGAAACCCCCGGGGCATGATTCGCGCCGAGGTGATCATCGTACGCAAGCCGATTGATAGCGATGCAACGTCCTGGAGGACGGCATGAGCAATGACAAGCGAATCATGGACATCGAGTTGTTGCGCGGCATTGCGGTGCTCGGCGTGCTGTTTCATCACCTGCAAGACAGCCTGTTCACCGCCTCGGTGCCGTTGCTGCAAACCCTCACCGCATTGGGTCAACCCTGGTGGGGCGTCGATCTGTTTTTCGCGATCTCGGGGTTTGTTATCGCCCGCAGTTTGATCCCGGCGTTGCAAGGTTGCAGCACGCGTCAGGAATACTGGCAGCAGACGCGTAATTTCTGGCTGCGCCGCGCCTTTCGATTGCTGCCGTCAGCCTGGTTGTGGCTGGCGTTGATGCTGCTGGCCTGTCTCTTTTTAAATCGTTCCGGGGCGTTTGGAACGCTGCACGCCAACCTGCAGGCGACGCTTGCGGGCGTGGCGCAATACGCCAACTTTCGCTTCGCCGACAGCTTCTTTCACTATGAATATGGCACCAGTTTTGTGTATTGGAGCCTGTCGCTGGAAGAGCAGTTCTACTTGCTGTTTCCGCTGTTGATTCTGGTCTGCCGCAAGCACCTGGTGTGGGCCTTGCTGGCGCTGGTCGCGGTGCAATTGTTCACCCTGCGCACACCGATTCTGATGGTGGTTCGCACCGATGCACTGGCCCTTGGCGTGCTGTTGGCGATGTGGAGTGCGCAACCTTCCTACCTGCGCTGGGAGCCAACATTCTTGCGTCGTCCATGGGCGGGTGTTGCCGCACTGATCGCGGTGTCGCTGCTGCTCAGCTTCATGGCCACTGATCGCTTCACCTTCACCCATTATCGGATCGGCGCGATTGCAGTGTTGTGTGCGGTGCTGGTCTGGATCGCCTCTTACAACCGCGATTACCTGTTGCCGCGCAGCGTGTTCAAGAACCTGATGACGTGGGTCGGCAGCCGTTCCTACGGGATTTACCTGATCCATATCCCGGCCTACTTGCTGGTTCGTGAGTTCATTTTTCGTCTACAGGCTGCCGGGCTGCCCAGTCCGGCTGGCCATCCGATTCTGATGTTGCTGATGGCTGGCGGCCTGATCGTGCTGCTGAGCGAACTCAACTATCGCTACATCGAAATGCCCATGCGCAACCGTGGTGCCTCGCTGGTCAAACGCCTGGGCACCGCCCGAACCGCCGTCCCATCCTCTGGAGCTACCTCATGCTGAGCCTTTTGAAGAAACTCACGGCGGCCACACCCGCTCCCGCGCAGCCGGTGGCGGACAAGATCGAGAAGGTCGACCCTTACATGCTCGGCCTGCACGACGCGATGCTCAGCGGCTGGTTCAATCAGCAAACCGGCGAGCTGTTCACCGGCTTCCCGGTAACCGCTGAAGACACGTTGCTGGACGTGGGCTGTGGTGACGGTGGCAACGTGCATTTCTGCGGCATGCGCGGGGCGAAAATCATCATCGCCGACATCGACGCGGCCAAGGTCGAAGCCACCCGCCAGCGCCTCGGCGACACCCCGGCGCGGGATGTCGAATGCCACGTCACCGACTGCAACCCGCTGCCGATTGCCGACGCGACGGCCACGCGCGTGGTGTCCACCGAGGTCATCGAGCATGTGGACGACCCGGCGCAGTTCCTTGCTGAGCTGGTGCGTGTCGGCAAGCCGGGCGCGCTGTATTTGCTGAGCGTTCCACACCCCAGCTCCGAAGACCTGCAGAAGGACATCGCCGCACCGGAGTATTTCCAGAAGCCCAACCACATTCGCATCATCAGCGAAGAACAGTTCAAGACGATGGTCAGCGATTCTGGCCTGGAAGTGCTCAGCCACAGCCAGTACGGTTTTTACTGGTCGATGTGGATGCTGCTGTTCTGGGAGGCCAAGGTCGATTTCAGCAATGCCGACCATCCGCTGCTCAACCACTGGGCCGACACTTGGCAAGCCGTTCTGAATTCGCCTCGCGGCGCACAGATCAAGCAGGCACTGGATGCAGTCGTGGCGAAAAGTCAGGTGATCATTGCCCGTAAGCCGATAGCATAAAGGCCCCTGTAGCAGCTGCCGGAGGCTGCGTTCGGCTGCAAAGCAGTCGTAAAATCAGGCGCTTCGGTTTTTCAGATAGACCGTACACTCAGGATTTACGACTGCTACGCAGCCGAACGCAGCCTTCGGCAGCTGCTACAAAGGTTCGCTTTGGCTCAAAGGTTTCTCATATTGTTTTTCACTCGATTGATCGCCTTGCTGGCGGCGTTGGTGCTACTCAACGGTTGCGAGCATCAAGACGCGCCACCGCTCGATCAACAACTCTACGTCTGGCAACGGCAATGGACGCCGGCCCATGACGCCGCCCTGCAGGACAGTCGCGCGGATTTTTCGACCCTTCGGGTGTTGGCCTTGCAGGCGTTTCCTCAAGCCGGCTGGCGTCGGGCGCGAATCGATCCGGACCTGCTCAAGCGCGATGGTCGGCCGCTGATTGCGGTGATTCGCCTTGACGGTCAATTGAAGGCGCTGGATCAGGACGAAGTCACGGCGCAAATCCAGCAAGTGCTTGGCGACTGGCAAGGCCAGGGGCTGACGCTGTCCGGTGTGGAGATTGACCACGATGCGGGCGTGGCCCGGCTCCCGGCCTATCGAGAATTTCTGACGCATCTTCGTGCGGTTTTACCCGCGACATTACCCCTGAGCATCACGGCGTTACCGGCCTGGCTGGACAGCGCTGAGCTGCCGGCGCTTTTATCGGCCGTCGACAGCAGCGTGTTACAAGTGCACGCCGTGAGCGATCCACGGCTTGGGCTGTTCGATCCGGACCAGGCACGAAAGTGGGCCAGGGGCTGGAGTCGCATCACCATCAAGCCTTTTTATCTGGCGCTGCCGGCCTATGGCGTGGCGCTGTTGCCCGGCGCCAGTGGCGCACCCGTGGTGGAAAGCGAGGTTCCTTTGGAGCAGGGAGGCGAGCGTCGGGAACTGCTGGCTGATCCGCTGCAACTGCGCACACTCGCCACGGATTTGCGCGCCGATCCGCCCGCGCATCTGGCTGGCCTGATCTGGTTTCGCCTGCCGTTGGCGGGCGACCGTCGGGCCTGGAGCCTGACGACGCTTGGCGCTGTGGCACGCGGGGACACGCTCGACAGTCGCTTGAGTGTGAAACTTAGTGCGCAAGACGCCCTCTATGACATCAGCGTCAGCAACCAAGGCAACCTCGACAGCGCCTGGCCCGAACGCGTGACCCTGGCCGTTCAAGGGTGTGAGGGGGCCGATGCGCTGGCCGGTTATGCGTTGCATCAGAGCGCGGATCTGCTTACCTTCACCCGCCTGCGCGACGGCCGGATAGCGGCCGGTGGGCAGCGAGCCATCGGTTGGGCGCGCTGCACAAAAATTGATCAAGGAGGTTCGAATGTTTACCCGTAACTGGCCCCGCCATCTGCTCTGCCTGAGCTTGAGCTTGCCGCTGGGTACGGCGCTGGCCTGCGGGCCGGACTTCCCGATGCGTTTGCTGGACAACCGAAGCCAGTCGCTGGCGGAGCTGCCGGAAGGTAACTTTCAGTTTGAGATCAATCGTCTCGGGCACGCTATTGCAGGGCTGAAGAACGTCGCGCAATCGCCCTACCCCATGGAAGCGGCCGACTACGCAGAACAGCGCGATTCGGCCGAGCAGGCCGGGCTGACGCCGGAGCAGCAAGCGCTGGTGAAACAACTGCGCAGCCTGACGGATGCACAGCAGGTCGAAGAGCAAGGCGCGAGCCTGCCGGCCGAGCTCAAACTTTATCTGGCGGGGGCTGTGGCGTTCAGTGCGGGCGATCATGGATTGGCTGCCGATTACTTCCAGAAAGTGCTGGCGCTGCCGGCCGACCAACGCGCCTTGCGCAGCACCTGGGCTGCCTATTCGCTGGGGCGGGCGCTGTTTGCCGGGAGCAGCGAAGCAGGGGCTCCGTCCGATCTGCTGGCACCGTCGAAAAAGGCGTTCGAACAGACCCGTCAGTTGAGCATCGACGGTTTCAGCGACCCGCTGGAGCTGGGGGTCGCCAGCCTTGGCGAAGAAGCGCGCGTGGCCCGAACCATGGGTGACTGGAACAGCGCCATCGAACTCTACGCCACGCAAAATCTTCACGGTTCGGCGGTGGGTTACAGCTCGTTGAAGTTACTGATGGCCGACCTGCTGGCAATGCCTGACGATCAACTGGGCACCTTGCTTCAGGGTAAACCGGTGCAACAACTGGTTACCGCGTCGTTGATCAGTCGCCTGGGCTGGTCATTTGGTGATCAACCGCCGAACGAGTTGAAGCTGATCAAACTGCTGCAAAGCAGCACGCGCGGCAGCCTGGATAACGCGGATCGATTGGCCGCGATGAATTATCAACAAGGTGATTACGCCAGCGCCAAGACGTTCCTTGAACACGCCGGTGACGGTGGCCTGGCGTGGTGGCTGCGGGCGAAACTGGCGTTGCGCGAGGGCGATAAAAACGCGGCGGCTACCGCGTATGCCAAGGCGGCTAAGGCGTTCCCGCAGAATGAATCATGGGGTGAGCGCCGCACGCCAGACTACGATTACGAAACGCTTCAACCCAAGTGCCGGGTCGAGGGTGAAAGTGCGATTCTTGCGCTGCAACGCGGGGATTATCTGCAAGCCTTCGATCAGCTCTATCGCAGCCAAAGTATCTATTGGTTCGATGCCGCGACGGTTGCTGAACGGGTGCTGACTGTCGATGAACTCAAGCATTACGTCGACACGCAAGTGCCCGCGCCACCACCGTTAACCCAGCAGGAACGCGACAACTACGTGCCGTTGCCGGTAGCGGCACAATTGCGCAATCTGTTGGGGCGGCGTTTGTTGCGCGAAGAGCGCTATGACGAAGCGCTGGGGTACTTCGACAATACCGATCTACAGAAAAAAGCCCGACTGTATGCGCAACAACGACAGCTGGCTGATGCGGCGTGGTGGCCGACCAAACGTGCCTCCGCCCTGTTCAATGCCGCCTGGACGGCGCGCGAATGGGGGATGGATATCCTTGGTTATGAAATGGCCCCGGACTACGCCACGTTTGGAGGCAGTTACAGCCTCGAAAACACTGAGCTGAAGGTCGGACCGTTGGTGGCCGAAGGTGAAGTCCAGCGCCAACAGGCCAGCGCCGCCAAACCCGATGAGCGCTATCACTATCGATTTGTGGCCACGGCATTGGCCAGTCGCGCCGCCGATAATTTGCCTCACACCAGCCAGGCCTTCGCTGCGGTGCTGTGCGCGGCGGCGGGCTGGAACAGTAGCGTTGAAGAGCAACGTGCTCTGTACCAACGCTATGTGAAAGAAGGGCCTTACGTGGATTGGGCGGTGGATTTCGGTCACCAGTGCCCTTATCCCGACTTCGAAAACGCCAGCAAACGCTATGTCACCCAGGTGACTGACGCGACACGTTCGGTTTTGCGGCCCTATAAGTGGCCGTTGCAAATCGGCGGTGTCGTCGCTGTCTCGGCGGTGGCGTTGCTGTTGATCAACCGCCGCCGTCGTCGGGGGCAGTAAGGCTCAAGCCTGTTGCACAAAGGTCAGCCGCACCGCGAAGCCGATCAACAGGCTGCCAAACAGCCATTGCTGGAGCCGCTGGGCCGAAGGACTGCGTTGCAGCCAACGGCCCAGCGCCGCGCCGACCAGCGCATAAGCGCTGTCGAAGAGAAAGCCGACACAGACCAGCACCATGCCCAGGATCGCGAATTGCGTGAGGACTGATCCGGCGTGTGGATTGATGAACTGTGGCAGCAGCACCGAGCAGAACAGCAGCGCTTTGGGATTGAGCAGATTGGTGAGCAAGCCGCGCTGGATGGCATTCGACCAGCGTGTTTTCTGTGGCGTGGCGTCTTCGCCATTCAGGCTCGGCAGCATCGTGGTCCGCAGGCACTGAATACCAATCCACAGCAGGTACGCGGCCCCGGCCAGTCGCACCACATCGAAGGTCCACGGCGCGGCTTTGAACAACGCCGCCAGCCCCAACGCGGCCAATGCCACATGACAACCCCGAGCGATGCCCAGGCCTACTGCGGTGGCCAACGCAGCCCCTTTCCCCTGACGGGCGCCGGTTTGCAGCAGCAGGATCATGTCTGGCCCGGGTAACAAATACACCACGGCCAGCGCCATGAAAAACAGCCAGAGTCCTTCCACGTTGCACCCCTTCGATGTCGATTTGGTAGGGCCAGTCTAGGCCGCAAGGGCAGGGCAGGTGGTTGCGTAGTCAGCTTCTAAAGCCAATGAATTTGGCATAACCTGCTGCTTTACGATGTACCAACCATCAGGATCTGCCAAATCATGAAACTGGATGCCTACGACCGCAAAATCCTCGCGGCCCTGCAACGGGACGGTCGACTGAGCAATGTGCAATTGGCAGAAGAAATCGGCTTGTCCGCCTCACCTTGCTTGCGGCGGGTGCGGATGCTGGAAGAGGCGGGTGTGATTCGGGGTTATCAGGCCAATCTGGATCGCGACGAGGTGGGGCTTGGGTTGACCGTGTTTGTCGGGGTCAAGGTGGAGCGCCACAACGACGAACAGGCTGAAGCTTTCCGTGTGGCCGTAACGGCGTTACCGGAAGTGATTTCGGCGTTTCTGGTGTCGGGAGAATCAGATTTTCTGCTGCAAGTGGTGGTGCCGGATTTGCGCGGGTACGACCGTTTTCTCACGGAGCGGCTGTTGAAGTTGCCGGGTGTGAGCGATATCCGCAGCAACTTCGCGATTCACACGGTGAAGACGCCGGGTGCGTTGCCGTTGGGACATTTGCCGCTTTAGACCGAGTCGCCGCTATCGCGAGCAAGCTCCCACAATGATTTGCGGTGTAGTACAAATCGCGTGCCCACCCAAGAACCTGTGGGAGCGAGCTTGCTCGCGATAGCGGCAGACCCGACAACAAGAATTTTAAGGCCTACATCTGCGTCGCCATCCCCTCCACATTCATCGCCGCCTGGCGCAACGCCTCGGACCGGGTCGGATGCGGATGGCAAGTCAATGCAATGTCTTCAGCCGAGGCGCTGAATTCCATCGCCACGCAATACTCGCCAATCATTTCACTGACGCTGGGCCCCACCAGGTGGACGCCGAGGATTTCGTCGGTGCGCTCATCGGCCAGCACTTTGGCGAAGCCTTCGGTCTCGTGGTTGATCTTGGCCCGGCTGTTGGCGGTAAACGGGAATTTACCGACCTTGTACGCGCGACCTTCGGCCTTGAGTTGCTCCTCGGTCTTGCCGACGCTGGCCAGCTCCGGTTTGGTGTAGATCACGCTGGGAATCAGGTCGTAATTCACCTCACCTGCCTTGCCGACGATCTGTTCGATGCAGGCCATGGCTTCGTCTTCGGCCTTGTGGGCGAGCATCGGCCCGGACGTCACGTCGCCAATCACCCACACGCCAGCCGCTTCGGTACGGTGGCCCTGGTTGGCGAGCATGCCGCGTTTGTCGGTGGCGAGGCCGACATTTTCCAGCCCAAGGCCCTGGGTATAAGGCCGGCGACCGATAGACACCAGCACGTAATCAGCCTCCAGCAACTCAGGCGTGCCACCCGCCGCCGGTTCAATGCTGAGTTGAACGCCGGTAGTCGAGGACGCGGCGCTGGTGACTTTTGAACTTAACTTGAAGCTGATGCCTTGCTTACTTAACGAGCGCTGCAGGGTTTTGCCGGCCTCAACATCGACACCGGGACAGATGCGGTCGAGAAATTCGACGACCGTGACCTGAGCGCCCAGGCGTCGCCAAACAGAACCCAGCTCCAGGCCGATGACGCCGGCACCGATCACCACCAGATGTTTTGGCACTTCGGTCAGCGACAGCGCGCCGGTGGAGTCAAGGATACGTTTGTTGTCGATGTCGACGCCTGGAAGGGGAGTGGGCTCGGAGCCGGTGGCGATGATGATGTCTTTGGCACTCAGCTCGGTCTTGCTGCCTGCATTATCGGTCACCGTGACTTTGCCCGGCCCGTCGATGTGGCCCCAGCCCTTGATCCAGTCGACTTTGTTTTTGCGAAACAGAAACTCGATGCCTTTGGTCAGCCCGGTCACGCTTTCATCTTTTTGTTTCATCATCTGAGCGAGGTTGAGCGTGGGTTTGACCTCGATGCCCAGGTTGGCGAATTCCGAACCCATGGCCGCCTCGTAGAGTTCGGAGGCGTGCAACAACGCCTTGGACGGCATGCAGCCGACGTTCAGGCAAGTGCCGCCCAGGGTGGCGCGACCTTCGACGCACGCCGCTTTCAAACCCAGCTGGCCGGCTCGGATCGCTGCGTTATAGCCGCCGGGGCCACCGCCCAGAATCACGACGTCGTAGCTGCTCATGGATGTACTCCTGAAGTGAAGGGATCGGGCTGATTGAAGGTAGTCTTTGATAAAAATTACGAACGTAATATGTGCGTTTCCGGCTGTTTCGGTCAAGGCTTCAGCTTAGCGACAGGTTCAGCGCCTTTAGATGTTGCGATTTACGACGAAAATTTCATGGTTTTCGTTATATCGTAACGAAATGTGATGTCCGCATTGAATAAACACTGGGGTGGTATGCAAGTCGATCTCGAAGTCGATGGGGCGCAGGTAGCAGGGCTGCCGCGCTTTCAGCAGGCGGTTTTTCAGGGGCGGCGATTACGACAATTCGCCATCGGCCTTGGTGCTCTTTCGGCGGCCGGGCTGGTGTTGGCATTATTTGTCGGATTGTTCGCGCCGCTGTCGCTGTGGGCGCCCTTGCTGGTGAACCAGAGTGCCGCGTTGCTGGTGCTGGTGGCGGGTTTGCAATCAGCGGGGTGGATAACCCGGTGGCGCGCAGAAGCCATGAACCCGACGCTGCCGGTGGTCATTGTCGCTGACGACACCGTTGCACCTGAAGGTTGGTATGAACGACTGCTGGAGCGATTCAGTCAGCGCTCGGTGCGAATGCTCGGTCAGATCGGCGCACCGACACTCTGGCTCGGCGCCTGGGCGCTGTTGGCGGCGTTCAGTGTCAGTCAGTTCTGGAACCTCGCGTTACCGCCCGCCGCGCTGGGTTTGTCCGCCAGCGTCGGCGCGGCGCTGGCCTTGCTGCTGGCGTTCGGTCTGCTGGTGGTTGAACGACAACTGGCCCAGGAAAACGTCGCCCAATGGCCGGAAGCAGGTGCACTGGCGCAATTGACTCGGGTTGCGATTATTTGCCTGGTGCTTGGTGCGTTGTGTCTGTTGTTTGCCAGCGAAGAGTCGATCTGGCCGGTGCGTTTGGCGGTGCTGATCGGTTTGTTGCCAGGCCTGGTCGCGGTCGAGTTGCTGCTGCGTGCGGTGTTGTCGCTGTTCAGCCCACAGCGTGAACAACTCGAGCCTGCATTGCTGGCCCGCAGTTTTGTCGCCGACATGCTGCGCTGGCCACCGCAGCCGCTGCTCGCCTTGCAGCACGAATTGCACAACCGCTTCGGTATCGACCTGCGACAAATCTGGGCGTTCACCTATATGCGCCGGGCGTTTTTTCCGGTGCTGGCAGTGGTTGCCATTGTCGGCTGGTCGCTCACTGGCATTCACGAAATACCGTTGCAGGGGCGGGGTATCTACGAGCGATTTGGCAAACCGGTGGCGGTGTTTGGTCCTGGTTTGCACGCCGGTCTACCGTGGCCGTTGGGTCGTGTGCTGAATGTCGAGAACGGCGTGGTTCACGAGTTGGCCAC
>Ga0157370_10000825_pt1 | contig 39199 bp, 30 predicted proteins | sample C35metaG_FD_113463 | JGI IMG/M metagenome (GOLD analysis project Ga0157370, IMG submission 113463) | Corn rhizosphere microbial communities from Kellogg Biological Station, Michigan, USA - C3-5 metaG | ecosystem: Host-associated > Plants > Roots > Rhizosphere > Soil | place: USA: Michigan... | reverse complement strand
TGGAAATTCGACGTTCTTCCGGCCATTCCCGATCGTTTCGAACTGGATCCCATCGCGGATTCCGAAGCTCGCCTCAAGCAGGTGCTGAAGCTCGCCAAGCGCAAGGATGTGGATCTCATCGTGAACGCATGCGATGCTGGCCGCGAGGGTGAACTCATTTTCCGCTACATCATCGAGATTGGTAATCTGACCAAGCCGACCAAGCGTCTTTGGATGCAATCGATGACCAATGACTCGATCCTCAGCGCATGGGATAAGCTCCGCAGCGAAGAGCAGATGAAGCCGCTGGCAGATGCCGCCAAGTGCCGCTCCGAGTCCGACTGGCTGGTGGGTCTGAACGCCACCCGCGCACTCACGTGCTTCAATTCCCGCCATGGTGGCTTCAATATCACCGCTGCAGGCCGGGTGCAGACGCCTACGCTGGCCATTCTGGCTGCCCGTGAGGCGGAAATCCGCGCTTTCAAGCCATCCCCGTATTTCGAGGTTCACTCGAATTTCTCTGTCGCTGCGGGAGAATACCTCGGCAAGTGGATCGATGAATCCTGGAAAAAAGACGAGTCCAATCCCCATGGCCGCGCCGAACGCATCTGGGAAAAATCCATCGCAGAGGCCATCGTCGCCCGTTGTGAGGGAAAGACCGGCGTGGTTTCCGAGGAAAAGAAGGCCCAATCCCAGATCGCGCCTCAACTTTACGATCTCACCACCCTCCAGCGCGAAGCTCCGTTTTCCGCCAAGGGCACGCTCCAAATCGCCCAGGCGCTTTATGAAAAGCACAAGGTGATCACTTACCCGAGAACGGACTCCCGCTACCTGCCGGAAGACTACACGGGTAATGTGCGTGAAACGATGCAGGACATCGGCAACAGCGATTTGCTGGAGGCCAGATATGCCAAAGCGGTGCTAGCCGGCAGTTCGGACAATGGCCCGCGTCTTCACAAATCCCGCCGCGTTTTCGACAACAAGAAGGTCTCGGACCACTTTGCCATCATCCCGACAGGCAAGACATCCAAGCTGAGCGACACCGAGCAGAAGGTTTACGACATGATCGTAAAGCGCTTCATCGCCGTCTTCTACCCTTCCGCAGAATTCGAGCAAACCACCCGGATCACCCGCATCACCACCCAAGGAACGGTGGATGCCTTCAAAACCGACGGCCGCATTCTGGTGAAACCAGGTTGGCTGGAAGTCTATGGCCGCCGCCCAGGTGTGGCTGCCGGTAAGGATGAATTGACCGGTGTTTCCTCCGGAGAATCCGCCAAGGTGGAGACCATTGAGGTCATCAGCGAGGAAACCAAGCCCCCTGCCCGCTTCACGGAAGCCACCCTGCTTTCCGCGATGGAAGGTGCTGGAAAGCTCATCGATGACGAAGCCCTGCGTGAAGCGATGTCCGAACGCGGTCTCGGCACTCCAGCCACCCGCGCCGCCACCATTGAGGGCCTCATCGCGCAGAAATACCTGGCTCGCGATGGCCGGGAACTCCACGTCACCGGCAGTGGCATGCGTCTCATTTCCCTCGTCCGTGAAATGAACATCGAGGGACTTTATTCACCGAAGCTCACCGGTGACTGGGAATACAAGCTGCGTCAGATGGAGCAAGGTCTCCTCAAACGTGGTGAGTTCATGAAGGAAATCATCAGCTACACGAATGAAATCGTATCGAAAGCCCACAAGCTGGCCGATGATGCCAAGAATCAGGATTTCCCGGATTTGAAGGTGAAATGCCCCGTGTGCGGTGCACAGAATCTCCGCCAGACAGACGCCACCTACGAGTGCCGTGAGCCGGACTGCAAATTCAAGGCGAAGAAGCACATCGCCGGACGTCTGCTCACGGATGAGGAAGCCATCGAGCTTTTCACTAAAAAATTTGTGGGTCCACTCACCGGCTTCAAATCGAAGTTCAACAAACCCTTCGATGCCGCTCTGGAACTGGACGCCAAGTTCAAGGTGAACTTCGTCTTCGAAAATGATGACAAGGATTCCGCGCCGGAACTCACCGAAGAGCAGCTCATCGGTGAAGCGGTGACGGCCGAGGGCAAACGCCTGAAGGTGTATGCCACAGACAAAGCCTACCACGTGCCGGAAATGGTCACCAAAAAGGACCCCAACGGTATCCGCATCGGCAAATCCATCCTCCAGCGGGAAATCCCGGAAGATCAGGCGCTGAAACTCATCAGTGAAGGCAAGACCGATGTCCTCACCGGCTTTGTTTCCAATCGTACCAAACGGAAATTCGACGCCTATCTCACGTTCGACCCCAAGGATGGCAAGATTGGTTTCGACTTCCCGCCGCGTCCCGCCAAGAAGGCTGCTGCGAAAAAAACTGCCGCCAAGGAAGCCTAGCAGGCAACCTTAGCCCTCCGGCGGCGTTAATGCATGAACCCATGCGTCATTCACCCGCCCATCTTTCCTGCCGACTCGCCGCCGCACTTGTGGCTGTGGCGGGCTTGGCAGGATGTCGTGAAGACAGGGTGGTGCATGTTTTGGATAAGAAGCCAGATCACGCATCTGAGCTGGCGGCTACGAAGGTGGCACTGGCCAAGGCGCAGCTTGCACTCGCGGAAGAAAAAATCTCCACCCGCCAATGGGAGGAAGCCATTTCCCTGCTGACTTCCGCGGCCCTGGCAGACCCTGCCAATGAGGAGGCACGGATGCGGCTTGAGCAGCTAACAGGAAAAACAGTCCGCCCGGTGGCCACTCTGGCCATCCCCTTCGGCATGCCGGTGGAGCATCTGGCGGTTTCTGGAGATTCGCTGTTTGTTAGTCTGGCAGGCGAAAGCAATACGCTCATCCGCTGGAACATCGCCCAGCGTAAAATCGAAAGCGTCCTTTTCCCTTCCGCAAGCGAGCACACGCGCAGCCTCACGCTCAGTCCGGATGGACGTTTTCTCGTCTTGGAGCGCGGAGGCGTCACCCTGCTCTGCCATGCGGATACGCTGAAGCCCATTGCGGACATCGGCTACCTGCCGGAGAATTTCACACCCTCGGCAGCCATTGCTTTTTCTCCGGATGGCTTACTGTTAGGTCATCCCACCCTGGATCAGGACAAGGCCATCGTCTGGCAGATCACCGATTCCATGACAGGAGAAATCCTGCGCACATCCAGTCCGGTATCAGACACACTCGCGGGTAAGATGGGTCGGGAGAATCTGCAAATCCTCATCAAAGATGGTTCCACCCTCGTCATCCCCATTTCACCAGTGGAGGAAGTTCATCACGAGGAGAGCAAAGGGACGGCCTACTCCGCAGCGCAGTTTTTACCGGATGGCTCCCTGTTCGCCCTAACGGATCATGGTCCTCACGAAGCACCAGTGGCGATCGGTAACGATGGGCGGATGCTGGCCACCTATCCCTGGACCCGGCAGCCATCCGTCTGGAGTGATCTGCTGAGTGATGAGCACGCTCCCATTTCCATTGAGGGCAACATCCTCACTTTCCAGGAAGCCAGCGCATTCCCTATCCACACCGCCAGCCCGATCACCGCCGTGGCCCAGTCTGGTGAGGAGATCATTACTGGAACGGCAGACGGCACCGTCACGTTCCATCGGTTCATTTCAGTAAAAGAACCATCCGTCTCTGAGGAAGTCCCGACCGCCAGTCAGGAAAGTCTTGCCCCCTTGATCAAGCGGCTGGAAATCTCGAAGATCACTTCAGCACCCTCACCGGCGAAAATCTTATCGGATTCCCTGCGGGGTGAAAACCCGGACGCCATCCAGCTCTACCTGGTCACTGCGCGCCATCTGCCGCCTCTGCTCGCACATCTCGCCAAGTCACGCATCGCATGGCTGCAGGGCCGGACTGCAGAGGCCCTGCAGGAATGGACCGATGACTTCCCAAATCTCTCTGAAATCCGGAAACGCGAGGATTGGGAAGGCTGGGAACAGGCAGACTTCACTCCCGCTCTGGAGCACATGCGCTCCTTGGTGGATGGGGAACTGGCAGCCCTGCAGCTTCCCGCGAATGCCACCCCGGATCAACGACAGGCATTGGCAAAACATCTCCTCGATCCTGCGACTGTCACCAAAGTCGGTCGCCATCGACTGGCCGATGCCCTTCTTCAGGCCGCGCTTTCTTTTTCCGCCATCCGGGAGGAGAGCAAAACCGCTGCCCAACTGGCCACCGTGGCCCGGAATCTTGGAGCAGCCCCTGCGGCAAGCCTACGTGCCGAAGCCCAGGCACTTTCCTCGGCGGAAAACTATCAGAAATCCCATCCCCTGTGGATTTCACTGATCACGGATTTCCCCATAGGCGATCAACAATCCGGAGATTACGCGGAAGCCTCCCACGTCGCGTGGCAGATCGGTAAACCAGAGCAGGCACAGGAAATTCTCGTCACCGGTATTCACCACTTCCCACAGGACGGAAACCTCTGCTTCCGCGTGGGATGGATGTCATTGATCGGTGGCAATACAGTCCACGCCACCGAGTTTCTGCTGGCGGCGAAACAAAAAGGTCTCGTCCCCGAAGAGCAGGAACAAGCCACCGCCATGCTAGCCATCGCCGCGCGCTACGGCGGCATCCCCGCAGCCGCTAACCGCTATTTCCGCGAGCTCACCACCGCCAATCCCTCGTGGTCCGAAACAGAAACCATCACCGCACTCGACTGGCCCAAGGAATGGAAAAAGATCCTCGGCCAGCTTGCGAAGTAGGCTTTCACGTAGCGGGACGGCTGCGCCGTTCCGGTCGGGTGGACGCCCAAACCGCTAACGACGCAATTCGTCATAAGAGCTGATTCGGCAAATTGAAAATGGCTTTTAGGATCGTGAGCAAGCCCCGCCGGAACGGCGTAGCCGCCCCGCTACAATCCTGAAGCCACCGCACCGTTCAGGCCAGATCTTTGATCTGCACCTGCGCCCACCAGGAACGGAAGTCCTCAAGGAACTGCTTGTGCAGAGGATGCTCCTGATAGACATCATGTCCGGCGATGCCGTCGAATTGCATCGTGATCGCATAATCCCAGCTCTGGTCCAGCACAGGACGTGGCTCCATCTTGGCTGGCACTGCCCAGCGGCCGCGCAATACTTCGGGAATTTCAAACAATCCTGCGAGGCCTTTTTCAAATGCTGCGCGGTCTGCGGCATTCTTGTTCTCATCCTTCAGCCAGAAATAAACGTGGTGATCCATGGCCAGAGCGTGGTTTCCCACACGCGGTACCACAATCCCAAATCTGCAATCTACTTACTTGCTCCTCTGCCATCCGTTCGTAACATCCAGACAGGATGATGCACCGCCTGCTCGCTTCGATCGCCACCCTCTTTCTTATTACGCAAGCTGTTTGCGGACAACTGGCTTCCGCGCCATCGGATATTTATCGATCCGTGCTACGAGTGGAAGTCGCCACCCAGGTGCCGGATTATGAAACTCCATGGAATTCCGGCCGCTTCGGTGGAGGCATCGGCACCGGCTTCATCATCGGGAAAAACCGTATTCTCACGAATGCACACGTCGTCTCCAATGCCCGCCGCATTTTGATCACAGTGCATGACAGCGCCACCAAGTATCCTGCCAAGGTGCTCTTCATTGCCCACGATTGTGATCTGGCGCTGCTCGAAGTGGAGGACTTCACGGATTTCAGCGCCTTCCCGGTCTTTGAACTCGGAGATATTCCAAAGCTGGAGTCCCAGGTGCGCGTGATCGGCTACCCCATCGGTGGAGACCGCCTCTCCGTCACCCGGGGAGTGGTTTCACGGATCGATTTCCAAGCCTACTCACACTCCCGCGCGGATTCGCACCTGATCGTCCAGATCGATGCTGCGATCAATCCCGGTAACTCCGGTGGCCCTGTGGTGCAGGATGGCAAGGTGGTGGGCGTCGCCTTCCAAGGGCTCCGCCAGGCAGACAACACGGGCTACATCATTCCCACCCCCGTCATCAAACGCTTCCTCAAGGACATCGAGGACGGCCACTACGATCAGTATGCCGATCTGGGCGTGACGGATTTCCCGTTGCAAAACCCCGCCATGCGCCAGGCTCTGGGTCTGCCGAAAGACAACAGCGGCGTGCTGGTGACCAATGTCATTCCCACCAGTTCCAGCGATGGCATCCTCAAACAGGGAGACATCCTCGTCTCCATCGATAAACTGCCGATCGACCGCGATGGCGAAGTGCAGATCGACGGAGAAAAGATGACGCTCAATGAAGTGGTGGAGCGCAAGTTCGCTGGCGACAAGGTAGCCATCCGTTTCCTGCGGGATCACGGCTGGAATGATGTGGAAATCACCCTCAAGCCCCTGCACTGGAGCCGCATGTATGCCATCGATTACGAGCATGCGCCCCGCTACATGGTCTTCGCCGGCCTTGTTTTCCAGCCATTGGATACCAATCTCTTCGCCGCCTCCAAGTTTGAGGACATCAACGTCCGGCGCATGTATACCGATTACGTGCCCAAGGGGCTTTTCCAGAAGAAGAAGGACATCGTCATGCTCACCCGGGTGGAAAGTGATCCGGTGACGAGTCAGTTGGGAGATTTCACCGGTTTTGCCGTGGAAAAGATCAATGGCGTGGAAGTGACCGATCTCAAACAGGCGCACGAACTCCTCCATCCTGCCACACCGCCGGAATTTTTCGTGATTGAACTGTTTGGAGGTAGCCGCCCGATTGTCATCCCTGCCGCAGAAGTGGAAGCGGCCAACAAGCGGATGCAGGAAAACTACGACATCCATCGTCTGGAGAACCTCGAGGAATAGTTCCATGCCACGCATCGGTATTGCGCTGGGAGCAAATCTGGGGGACCGGCTATCCCATCTTCAGGCAGCACGGAATCTTCTTCTCGAACTTTCCACCGGCCCCTTGATCCAAGCTCCGGTTTACCAAACAGAGCCGTTGCTGTGTCCCGCTGAATCCCCGGATTTTTATAACACGGTGGTGGAAATCTGCTACGAAGGCAGCCCACTCGATCTGTTGGAGATCACTCAAGGAATCGAAAAACAGCTCGGTAGAACTGAAAAGGTGGAGCGAAATGCGCCTCGTGTGATCGATGTGGATCTGCTCTATTTCGGCGATCAAATCGTGGATACGGAGGTATTGGAATTGCCTCACCCGCGCCTTGCCCAACGGCGGTTTGTACTGCATCCCCTTTCAACAATCCGCCCGGAACTGATTCTGCCCGGACAAATGAAAAAGGTCGGTGAGCTTTTTAATGAGCTCGATTCCGATGAACCACCTCTCGCCTTGGTGACACAGGATTGGTGATAAATGATCAAAGACCCTCACTTCAACTTTCCGGCGATGTCTGCGGACATTCTGGAAATCAGCGTGGACTGGGCAGCCACCAGTGCCTGATAACCATCACCACGCAACGCTTCACGATCCACGAAAGTGTGCGACGCAATGAGGCGGCGCTCCGGTAAGGCATAGGCACGCCATCCGGCTTCGATCACGGCGTAGCCATCCGATCCGGAATGAAGCTGCCGGACATCGATCGTCACCTGATAGCGTACTTCACTATCCGTCTGCCATGGGTAAACGCGCACATTGCCCGTGTGGAGGCGGCGGCCCAGATTGGTGGCGGTTACCCGCGCAATGGAGGAGGAGAGATCCCCTGCCCAGCGATGACTTTCTGAGACTCCCAGCTGATTGGTATCCTCCTGGATCACCAAGTTCGGGCGATCGATATATTCCGCCAGACTCACCGGCCCCACACCGATGCCCTGCCCGCTACCTGAGGGAGCCGGACCATCTGCAGTCAGCATGTAGTAATGTTTGGAGTCACTGGCGCATCCTGCCAGGAACAGCGCCGCGAGTAGGGAAAATGTGCGTAGGAACATGGGAGGGAAAGTTAGCGTCTGGGAGCCTTGGGAATCGGATTGCCGGTGGAGTCCTTGCCGAACAGCAGGGAATTCGGCTTTTCATCAATGCTGTTGGTCATCGCCTTGATGGAGCGCAGTGAAGCGCGCAACTCGTCCAGCGTGCGGAGCAAATCACCCTGAATGGCACCATCAGGGCCTACGCTGGAGACGGATCTTTGCAATTCATCCAAAGTCTTGCGAACATCGGTGGGCAGTTGGCGGAATTCGGGATCTTCCAAGGTCTTCCGGGCAGCCGCAGCCGTATCCTGAATTTCCTTCAGCGTGGCTTGGGACGTCTCGGCAGCGAGTGAGAAATTTCTTACCGTATCATCCAGCGGCAGAGCCTGGATCTTATCGAGAATCGCAGTGATCTTCGCTTCCAACTGGGCCAGACCGGAGGAAACGGTGGGCAGCGTGGTAATCTCTCCCGCTTTCCCCAGAGTCGCAACGGGTTGATCCTTGTAGAAATCCAGATCCACATACATCGCTCCCGTCAGCAGGCTTCCTGTTTTAAGGGCGGCGCGCAGGCCATTGCCTACAGCCTTGGCGAGGAAATCGGAATTGGGCGCGCTCATCTTATCCGCCGTCTCGCGCCGGAGCTGATAGGGATCGATCTCGATCAGCACAGGAATCCGGCGGTCATCCACACTGGTATCCGTGTAATAATTGAACGAAATATCCACCACGCGACCGATCACGATACCGCGAAATTCCACAGGAGCACCCTTGGAAAGGCCACGGACCGATTGGTCAAACTGAAGGAGAAACCGGAGCGTGGGATTGAAAGTCGATTTCTGCGCCGCATCCTCATCCCGATAGAGCGTGAAGTTTTCACCATCCTTCACGATGGCTCCTGCTGGCATGCCCTCGGGCACCCCGAAGACAGCGCCACCGGTCACCATGGCCTGGAAGGATGGAGTCCGCACCTTGAAGCCATCTGCTCCAGCACTGATGTCGATGCCGCTGCTGTTCCAGAAGCGGGTGTTTTCCGTTACCAGATGACTGTATTCTTCCTTGATGAAGGCATCGTAGATCACCTTGGAGCCATCCTTGGCCAAGCGGCGGCTTTCGATACGGCCCACTTCGAATCCACGGTAGTAAATCGGCGAACTGGGCACCAGCGAACCGGCGGTATCAGCCTCCAGTATCAATCGGCGGCCGGGAATGTTGGTATTGGTCGCAGGTGGCGTCTCAAGGCCCACGTATTGCGAAACGGTGTCTTTGCCCTGGCCTGGATCAAGCTCAATGAAAGCACCGGTGATCAGCGTCCCCAGCCCGGAAATGTCCGATGCGGAGACACGGGGGCGAACCACCCAGAAGCGGGTGCCGCGTTTCAGCAGATTTTCAGCCTCTGGATCCAGCTCAGCCTTGATGATCACGGACTTGAGATCCTCTGCCAATTCCACATGTTTGACATACCCTACACGCACCGAACGGCAACGTACCTCCGTTTTACCCGCCGCGATGCCTTCCGCTGTTTCAAAACGGATTTCCACGACAGGCCCCTTGGCCTTGAAGTTCTGGTAAACCAACCAACTGCCGATCAGTAGAGCCAGTATCGGCACCACCCATACAATATTCCACCGCTTGGTGGGGCGGAAATCAGGGGTGGCGGCGGAGTTTTCCTCTTCAGGAGGTGGGATCGGTTCGCTCAAGGGGCTGTGGATGGTTGGAAGATTGGCTTTGCTCGGCAAGCAGCCGGTCCCAGAGAAGCCGGGGATCAAAACTCATGGCGGAGAACATCGTTACAATGACCACACAACCGAAGGCAAGCGCTCCCGGTCCAATGGTGACCGTCATGTAATTTCCCAACTGGGCGAGCGCTACTAAAATGCCGACCACGAAAATATCAACCATCGACCACCGGCCAAGCAATTCTGTAATCAAATAGATCCGCCCCAATGCCTTGGGAGAAGGATGTAATCTGCCGGAGGCAGCGGCACACAACCAGCATAAGGCGATGATTTTCAGTAAGGGAATAAGGATGGAGGCCGTAAAAATTACAATGGCGATCGGATAGGCCCCTGCTTTCCAGAAATTGATCATTCCTTCGATAATGGTCGCCTTCGTCACCTCCCCCACCTCCACGATGGTCATGATCGGCAATAAATTGGCAGGAATGTAGAAAATCGCCGCCGCCGCCAGCAGGGCCAACGTTCGCTGAATGCTGTGCGGCTTCCGGACATGCAGGTGACAGCCGCAGCGCGGGCAATACTCCAGTGCCACGGGTGATGCTTTCCCACACACATGACAACCCGCCAGATTCTGATCAATCCCGCGGGGCAGCTTCTCCGTAGATGCAAGTATGTCGCTCATTCTTTCCCACGCGCCACCTCCAGGCGATCCCACAGTTCATCCCTGTCGATTCCGGAAACTGCCGCCGCCATGCAAAGCATGAGGATGCAGAACAGATAGAATCCGATGCCGAAATGGACATCCGCCACTTTTGCGATCTTCAAAAGGCTCACCAGCACCGCCAGCACAAACACTTCGATCATGTTCCAGGGCTCCATCCGGCTGAGCCAGCGTGCCACGGTAAAGGCACCGGGGGCGATGCGCCCGAAAATGAGCGGGCCACATACGAAAATCAACCCGGATGCCATCATCATGGGCATGACCACGGTAAACAGCCCCACTCCCAATCCTACCAGCACGCTGCCCTGATCAATCAGGGCTATCGTAGCACTCGTTAGATTGAGCGTTCGCCGCATGCCTGCCGCATCCATGGTCAGGAAAGGGAAAAAGTGCACCAGCACCAGCAGGATCAGGGCAGTGATGGCAAAAGCCGTAGCCCGCCGCAGCGACGCAGGACGATTTTGAAACAACACCGCATCGCAGCGCTTGCACCGGGCCGCCGTTCCTTCCGGCACGGGCACGGCTTCGTGGACCGTGTCACAGAAGTGACAGATCGAGCGATGCGGCCCTCCCGGCGGTTTCGGCCAGGAAAGGATGGATAATTTTCGTCTCAATGAGTTGGGGAGAAATCAGAAACAGCAAATGGACGGCCTAAACCGTGGAGATTCAAGGAAGCGCGACCACTCTTTGCGCTAATTCACCTAAACCTTCCACTCCGCATTCCACAAAATCACCCGCCTGGAGATATTTCGGCAGGTCCATTCCCATTGCCACCCCTGCAGGCGTGCCCGTGGCAATCACATCCCCTGGCAAAAGTGTCATGAAACGGCTGATGTAGCTCACGATTTGACGGACACTGGCGAGCATGTCCCCAGTCCATCCATTCTGACGCAGCTCGCCATTCACCTTGCACCAGAGCCGGAGTTTCTGCGGATCGGATATTTCCTCTGCGGTGGAAAGCCATGGTCCCATCGGAGCAAAGCTATCCGCGCTTTTCCCCTTCACCCACTGGCCGCCCATGTCCTTCTGGAATGAACGCTCTGAAAAATCACAAAAAGTGGAATAGCCGGCCACGTAATCGAGAGCATCGATTTCCTCCACATAGGAAGCCGTCCGGCCGATCACCACCGCCAGCTCCACCTCGTAATCCAGCTTGGTGGAATTGCGCGGGATGATCACATCATCATTCGGGCCACTCCATGCGGTCGTGGCTTTCATGAAAAGCGTAGGCTCCGTGGGCAGCCCCTCACCGATTTCCTTGGCGTGATCCAAGTAGTTTTTTCCTACACAAATGATTTTGGAGGGACGTGCAATCGGCGGCCCCAGCCGGACCAATGGATCGATCTCCATGCCGCCCGGGCAGCCGTCCTCCACCCATTCCGCAATCGCTTCCAGCCCACCAATGGCGAAAAACCCTTCATCGTAATCCTGAAATTCACCGCTGGCATCCATACGCCGTCCATCCGGCAGCAGCACACCGGGCTCTTCCCGACCCGCCTCTCCAAATCGTATCAGTTTCATTGCGCCCAATCTATCTCCATTCTTGCAACGGGAAATCTGAAAAATTACTCTTTCTTCATTTCCTGAACCAAGAGAGGCATGGCCAATACCTTGTCCACACGCATGCCGTCCATGTCCACAATCTCAAAGTGCCATCCGCTTTCGTCCATGGAATCGCCTTCCAGAGGGACCCGCGCAAGGCGTTGTGAAAACAGTCCGGCCAGCGTTTGATACTCGCTCCCCGCACCTGAGCAGGGAGTGAAACCCTCCAAATGGCCTGAGAGTTTTTCGATCTCAAAAAGCCCGTCAATCAGCCAGGAGCCATCTCCCCGCTGCTGGATCGTCTGGACCAGCCGTTCCTCCTTGGAAGGAATATCCCCCACGATGGCTTCCATCAGATCGATGACGGTGACCATGCCGATCACGCTGCCGAACTCACTGATGACAAAGGCCACATGATTTCCCGTGGAGCGGAAGGTTTCCAATAGAACGCTGGCTTTTTGAATTTCCGGGACCAATAGCGGAGCCTGCATGATGTGGCGGAAGATCACCTTTTCCCCTGCCGCCAGATGGGCGTAGCAATCCTTTACGGAAACGACCCCCACCAAATTGTCGCGCTGGCCTTTATAAACAGGAAAATGGGTCTGCGTACTGCGGATGATGAGATGCCAGCTCTCGTCATGACTGGCATCCTGATCCAGCCACACCATCTTGGGCCGGGGAATCATAATGTCGTAAACATCCAGTTTCTCGAAGCCGAAGACGCCTTCCATCATCCGCTTTTCAGCCGTATCCGTACTGCCGGAAACCATCCCCTCGCGCACGAGAACCGTGAACTCTTCCCGGGACATTTTATTCGACTCGCTCTCATCCACCCTCATCAGCTTGAGCAATACACTGGTGGAGTGGGACAGGGCTGAGACGGCCGGACCTGCCGCACGTGACAGCCATGCCATGGGTTGGGCCATGGCACTGGCGATGGTCTCCGGATACCGCATGGCCAGTCGTTTCGGCACCAGTTCCCCCAAAATCAAAGAGAGATACGTGAGAATGCCAATGACGATCACAAACGCAATCTGGGGAGCGAAATTACCCACGATAGCGATCCCCCCCATGACTTCCGCCAGCTGTTGTGAAATGCTGGCACCACCAAAGGCTCCCGCCAGAATGCCGACCAAGGTGATGCCGATCTGCACGGTGGAGAGGAAGCGGTTCGGCTCCTCCGCCAGTTCCAGCGCCCTGGCTGCACCCTGGTTCCCATTTTCAGCCATCGCCTGAAGCAACCCACGGCGTGAGGAAACAATGGCGATTTCCGTCATCGCAAACACTCCGTTGGCTAACAGAAGAGCAAGAATGAGGGATATTTCAAAAATCAGCGAACTCATGTTCAATGGGAGGAAGAAGCCCTGCGGTTGGTAAAGAAATCACGGCGGATCCGCTCGCGCTCTCTTTCGATCTGCTCCCGGGTGGCACCGAAACTATCAAGAATCACTTCCGTCATGGAAAGGGCGACTTCTCCTTCACCGGACATCACCGCATTCGCTCCAGCTTCCATGAATTCATCCGCCTCCCGCAGATAGGAAGTACGGGCGATCACCCGGATATCCGGATTCAGGCGCTTGGCCAGCTTGATGATTTCGCACCCCGCCTTCACACTGGAGGCACTGAGAATCAAAATGTCTGCCGTATTCGTTCCTGCTTCCAGCAGAGTGGCCTCATGGGTGGCATCTCCATAGAATGCCAGTTCGCCCTGCTTTTTGAGCTGCGCCACCGTGTCCACATTCATCTCGATGACCACAGGAGAAAATTCGTTATCCTTCAGCAGCCGCACCACGGTCTGCCCCACCGGGCCGTAACCAATTACGATGGCACGATGTTCACCATGCACCTTGTTCGCCACCGAGGTCCCCTCACCTTTCATGATTCTGCAGTGGAGAAGTTTCCACAGCCAGGGGAATTTCGCGATGTAGCGCTCCAGCGGTTCCACAGATTTGTAGAACAGCGGCGCGAGTGTGATGGAAACGATCGCAGTAGCCACCAGCACATTGAAGGCCTTCTCATCAATCAGTTTATACTGACGCGCCATCGTTCCCACGATGAAGGAAAACTCACCGATTTGAGCGAGCACGGCTCCCACGGCCATCGCTGTGCGCAGCGGATAACGCAGAATCAAGGTGATGACGATGGCAGCCAGAGGCTTGCCGATGATGACAATTCCCACCGTAGTCAGCACCAGGCCAGGAGCCTTCATCAGACTCGGAAAATCAAAGAGCATGCCCACCGATACGAAGAACAGCACGGCGAAGGCATCCTTCATCGGCAATGCATCCGTGGCCGCACGGCTGCTGAAATTTGAACGGCCTACCACCATGCCGGCAAGGAAAGCCCCCAGTTCCATCGAGACCCCGAACAACTTGGCGGATCCAACGGCGATGCCCAAAGCGATCACCAAAACACCCAGAGTGAACAATTCCCGTGAACCCGTACGGGAGATCAGAGTCAAGAGCCGGGGAATTGCCCAACCACCCACCAGGAAGGTAAAGCCCACGAGAGCACCGATTTTTACCGTGGTCCACAGCATCGCCATCGAAATGGCGCCGATATTCATATCCGCAGATCCACTGCCGAAAATGGCCGGAATCAGCACCAGCACGAACACGGTGAAAATATCCTCCACCACCAGCCAGCCGATCGCAATGTGGCCAATGGGGGTGTGCAGATCATTGTTGTCCACCAGAATGCGCGTAAGCACCACGGTACTGGCCACCGCGATGGCCAGCCCGAAGACAGCTCCCTGCGTAAGGCTCCAGCCAAACATCTGCATGAAGACCATGCTCAATACCGTGGCCACGAGGCTCTGAACCACCGCCCCTGGAATCGCGATGCGTTTCACCGCCAGCAGTTCCTTGAAATGGAAATGCAGCCCCACTCCGAACATGAGCAGGATCACCCCCACATGGGACAACTCACTGGCCATATCCTTGTTCGCGACAAAGCCCGGCGTATTCGGACTGACAACGATGCCTGCCATCAAATAACCCACAATGGGAGACAAGCCGATACGGTGTGATAGATAACCGAACAGCAGTGCCACACCAAGGCCACCGGTGAGAGTAAGGATCAGGTCGAGATTGTGCATGTCGGGTGGAGAAAAAGTGATGGGTGGAAGAAGGCGGAATTCCGCCTTCCTTTAGTCCATTAAAACGTTCCTGTCCTCCACTTTCTTACTCTGAAAAAGGAAAAACAATCCACACTAACAAAAAACGGCAATCCCTCGCAGGATTGCCGTTTAACGGAAAAGGTCCGGAAACCTCAGGAAGGATCAGATGCCCTTCTTGACGACGTCCGTGAGGAGGTCGATCACGCGGTTGGAGTAGCCCCACTCGTTGTCATACCAGCTCACCAGCTTGAAGAAGGTGGAGTTGAGTTCGATGGAGGAACCCGCGTCGAAGATGGAGGAACGCTTGTCGTGGATGAAGTCGGTGGAGACCACTTCATCACCGGTTACGCCAAGGATGTCCTTGAGGTAGGTCTCGGAAGCCTTCGTGATGGCAGCAGTGATTTCCTTGAGGGAAGTCGGCTTGCTGGTCTTCACGGTGAGGTCTACCACGGAAACGGTAGGAGTAGGAACGCGGAAGGACATGCCGGTCAGCTTGCCAGACACTTCCGGGCAAACGAGGGCCACAGCCTTGGCTGCACCTGTGGTGGAAGGGATGATGTTGATGGCTGCGCTGCGGCCACCCTTCCAATCCTTCTTGGAGGGACCGTCCACCGTCTTTTGGGTGGCGGTGTAGGAGTGGATGGTGGTCATCAGACCTTCCTCGATGCCGAAACCTTCCTTGAGGAGAACGTGCACGAGAGGAGCAAGGCAGTTGGTCGTGCAGCTTGCGTTGGAGATGATGTGGTGCTTGGAAGCATCGTATTGATCGTCATTCACACCTACCACGAAAGTAGCGTCCTCACCCTTGGCAGGTGCGGAGATGATGACCTTCTTGGCACCGGCGGTAAGGTGGCCCTTGGCCTTGTCAGCTTCTGTGAAGAGACCGGTGGACTCGATGACGACTTCCACACCGAGGTCCTTCCAAGGAAGGCCATCTGGAGTGCGGGCGCTCACCACCTTGATTTCGTGGCCGTTTACCACGATGATGTCATCTTCTTCCAGTTCAGGAGAAGACTTCTTGGAGGAAACGGTGCCGGAGAAGCGACCTTGCGTGGAGTCATACTTCAGCAGGTAAGCGAGGTTATCGGCAGGAACGATGTCACCGACGGCGACGACATTGAATGTGGTTCCGAGGTGGCCTTGTTCGACGAGGGCACGGAACACAAGACGTCCGATGCGGCCGAATCCGTTGATGGCAATGGTAGTTGGCATGACTTTTTACAAGAGGCTGTGAAACGCCGTGTGCGGCTGTTCCGCCCGGCGGCAGGATTGTGACTCCAGATTTCAGACCCGTCAATCCCCCGCACGCCCTAAGCACACTTCAGGCCACGACCGGGGGAAATCCACCACCCTCCAGATTGGGAAACAGACTTCCCAAAACAGAGGCCTCATTGTAGGGATTACCTGCGAATGAGTTTTTTGCAGAAGCGTTTCATCAGCATCACCCACGCCCTCCGCGGGGGAGCCACCATGTTGAAAACCCAGCCCAATGCCCGGCTGCACCTGGTGGCGACCTTTGGCGCACTGGGTCTGGGAATTGCTTTCCAGATCACCTTTACCGAGTGGGTGGCTCTCAGTCTGGCGATGGCGCTGGTATGGATCGCGGAATCCATCAATACCGCCATCGAGTTCCTTGCAGACGAAATCTCGCTGGAGCGAAAGGAATTGATCGGAATGGCAAAGGATGTCGCCGCCTTCGCGGTTCTCACCTCCGCCATTTTTGCCATCATCATAGGATTTTTTGTATTCGCTCCTTACCTCTTCGGCCTCTTCCTCATCTCATGAATCCTTATAATCCTCCCTCCGTAGACCCTTTCATTTCTACTCCCATTTCAAAAAAAGGGCACCGTTTGGCCTTGATAGGAGCGCTTTTTCAGATCCTTCCGATCATTGGCCTCATCTGGAGCGTCATCAAAATGAAGACTGCCATGACGGGCCTGAGGCCTACCGGACAGGATGTCGGAGCCTTGGCTGCGCACATTGGAGAGATACTGGTAGCGACCAGCATTGCCTTGGCCGGTTTTCTTCTCGGCTTGGTATTTCTTGCGGTAGCACTTTTGAAATATCGCTATAGGGCCTCATGGAGCTTCTGGTTTTTGGTCATTTATGGAGCGCTGTTACTATTCGCATTTCCTATTGGCACAGTGATCGGCCTATTGTTACTCACTTGCGCGTTCACTAAAAAAACGGAATTCCTGACGCCGAAATCTTCCGGGGAACCTGTTTCCCCACCTCCCGCTCATTAACGAAAAAAGCCCCGCACTCATGAAGGGCGGGGCTTTTTTTAAATGAAACCCAGAATCAAGGGCGGATGCCGGCGATCTCAAGAAACTTGTCCAGGGACATCGCAACTTGGATCTGAGGAGACGTCTGGGTCACATAGATGCCATTGGCATTGGCCGGCACTTCTTCAAACTGAAGGGCGAGCTTTTTGATGCTTTCTGGAAGCTGAGTCTCTACTTCGCCGGTTAGAAGATCCTGACTCACCTTGACGCTGAAACCCTTGGCATGCAGCACGCGGTAGAATGCGGATTCATCCAGTTTGCTTGGATAGGAGGAGCCAGACTTGGCAGGAGCGGAGGCAGACTTGGCCTTTTTAGGCGCGATCTGAGCTTCCTTCTCACCAGTCACTGGATCCGTACCGTTGGCGGTAAGGAACTTCCCAGAAAGATAGATGGGGGAACGGCCAGCCTGACGATAACGAGGAGTCGCATCAAGAGTCCATTTTACGGTTTCAAGCTCGCGGTAAACCGCTTCCTCATTGGCCTCAAGGCCGTTTTGTTCCCTAAGATCGAGAATTACTTTAAGTGTGTCTGCTGGAATCTTTGCCATAAGCGGCGGCAAACTGTAGTTAATATAAGATATGGGCAAGTAACATGTTGTATTAATTTTAATACAATTTAGCCAACCCACTACAGATGAGAGAAATCAAACTAACATCTAATTATGAACACACCTCGCCCACAAGGTTAAAATGGAAAAAATTAACCTCGTCAGAGCAAATTTTATTGAAGTGCAATAATTCAGCACGACCCTGAGCCAGACCATTCCTGGCTCAGAGCTTTTCAAGGAAAAAGGAGGCTGTTATTTATGCACCCGCATTGGAATCATAGTCCTTTGGTGCCCGCACGATTTTTTCGACGGCGTGCTTGGTCACCAAATTACCCGCGCTGCCACGGCTCTTGATGCCAAATTCTGCAAAATGAAGCGGCCGGGTTAGATTCCTCATTCGGAGTTGAGACTTGAGGTGAACGAGCAACATCTGCGCGGCGCTCTCTTCATTGGTGCGATGGAAAGCAAAATAGAGGATCCGGCTGCCGGGCGTGCCCTTCGTGAGGTCATATTCCTTATCCCGGGTGGTGCCTCCTACGGTAAAGCGTTTTGCCAAAACCGCTCCATCCTTTCCATCCCGATAGATCATGGAATAGATGAGATCCTCATCCTTGCGATAAATGGCCACCCGCAGCGGCTTCTGGCCTACAAAGACCTTCTCAGCCACCTTGGTGATCCGCATTTTACCATCCTGGCTGAAGATGATCAGATCGTCGATGGGTGAACATTTCTCGATCGGCTCCCCGTCCTTCTTGAGGCCGTATCCTGCGAATCCGGCCTTCGCATCCAGATAAAGCGTCTCCGTAGCAGCGATCACCTGCGTGCGGTCCACGCGATCGAACGATGAAATTTCCGTCCGCCGCTCACGCTCGCGTCCATACTTCTTCCGCAGTTCTTCGTACCAGCGGATGGTGTAGCGGGTGAGACTCTTGAGGTATTTTTCCGTCTCCGCAATGGAGGCCTCCAGTCCCCGGATTTCCTCATCTGCCTTGAAGGAGTCAAACTTTGAAATGCGCTTGATCTTGATCTCGGTGAGGCGCGCCAGATCCTCTGGAGAAACCTCACGCTTGAGCAGCTTCTTGAAGGGCTTGAGGCCATCATCGATGGCTTGGAGCACGGCCTCCCAGGTTTCGCATTCCTCGATGTCCCGGTAGATGCGGTTTTCGATGAAAATCTTCTCAAGCGAGCTGAAGTGCCACTTGTCGCCCAGCTCGCCCAACTTGATCTCCAACTCCATCCTGAGGAGTTCCTTGGTACGATGGGTGGTGTGCCGGAGGATGTCGGACACGCCCATGAACTGCGGCTTGCCATTGGTAATGACGCACGCGTTGGGCGAAATGGACATCTCGCAATCCGTGAAGGCGTAAAGAGCATCCCGCGTCTGATCCGGATCCGCCCCGGCTGGAAGGTAAACAAGGATATCCGCATGGGCAGCCGTGTTATCCTCTATCTTCGCGATCTTGATCTTGCCCTTGTCCGCTGCGGCCACGATCGAATCCATCACATTCCCCGTAGTGGTTCCGAAGGGGATCTCCGTGATGCGGAGAATGCCTTTCTTATCCGTGGCGATGCGGGCGCGCACGCGGACTTTCCCACCCCGCAGGCCATCCCGATACTCCGTGGCATCCATGATGCCTGCTGTGGGGAAATCCGGCACCAGGGTAAAAGGTTCCTCACGCAGGACCGCCACGGCCGCATCGATCAGTTCATGGAAATTGTGTGGCAGGATCTTGCACGCCAGACCCACGGCGATGCCTTCCACCCCTTGGGCGAGAAGGAGCGGAAATTTCACCGGCAGGGTGACGGGCTCCTTGTTCCGCCCATCGTAGCTGGGCAGCCACTCGGTGGTTTTCGGATTGAACAGAATATCGAGGCCGAACTTGGTGAAACGCGCCTCAATGTACCGGGGAGCAGCAGCCCCATCACCGGTAAGGGTGTTTCCCCAGTTCCCCTGGGTATCGATGAGCAGATCCTTCTGACCCAACTGCACCATCGCATCCCCAATCGATTGGTCGCCGTGCGGATGGTATTTCATCGTGTTGCCCACGATGTTTGCCACCTTGTTGTAGCGGCCATCATCCAGCTCATCCATGGAGTGAAGAATGCGGCGCTGCACCGGCTTCAAACCATCGTGGAGGTGCGGGACCGCACGCTCGAGAATGACATAGCTGGCGTAATCGAGGAAATAGTCGGAATACATCGCTCCAAGTGAAGCGTGCTGGTCCGGGTCGTGCGTCATGGTTCGGACCATTAAAGAAGCAAGGGCAGAGGTGCAAGCGCCAGATGCAGGATGCTTGCAGTGAGAGAAACGAACACCTAGGAATACCGGGAACCGTTCATGCAAAACTCACCCTCCCTCCCGCGTCGCGACTGGCTGAAACTGGCCACTCTTGGTGGAGCGCTCTCCTGCCTTCCCCGTTCCATCGCAGGAGTCGAACCGCTCCCCCCCGCAGGAAAAAAGGTGCGGGGCATCGTTTTCATGGTTTCAGATGGGATGAGTCCCGGAGTGCTGACAATGGCAGAGGCTTTTTCCAAAATCACCCGCAAGCGTGGCACCCACTGGCATGATCTGCTGCAGGATAAAACAGCTGCCTGCGGTCTGATGGACACGGCGTCTGCGAATTCCTATGTTACGGATTCCGCAGCAGCCTCCTCCTCCTGGGGCTGCGGCCATCGGGTGAACAACGGATCCATCAATGTGACTCCGGATGGGAAATCCCAGCCTCCCATTTTCTCGATCCTTAAGGAAAAAGGCACCCTCACCGGCTTGGTCACCACCGCTACCGCTACCCATGCCACCCCTGCAGGCTTCGCCGCATCCGTGGACAAGCGCGGAAATGAGGATGACATCGCCACTCAATACCTCGGGCGGGTGGATGTGATTCTGGGCGGTGGCACCGGGCATTTCGAAGCCACGAAGCGCAAGGATGGCCATGATCTTTTCGGCGATTTCGCAAAAGCGGGCTATGAAATCGTGAACGATCGGGATGGTCTTCTGGCCTCGAAAAAGGAGAAGCTGATAGGCACCTTCTATTCAGGTCACCTCCCCTATTCCATCGACATGCAGCGGGACAAGACCTTGGCGGCTAAAATCCCCACCCTTTCGGAAATGGCGGAAGCAGCTCTCCAGCGATTTCTCAGCAGCGGAAAATCATTCCTCTTGCAGATTGAGGGCGCGCGGATCGACCACGCAGCCCATCTCAATGACATCGCCGGTCTGCTTCATGAGCAGATCGCCTTCGATGATGCCATCGGCACCGTTTTCAAGCTGATCGGGACGCGTGACGACATCCTGGTGGTGGTCACCAGCGATCATGGAAATTCCAATCCCGGCATTTTGGGCGTGGGTCCGTCCTATTCGGGAAGTGATGAAGTATTCGCCAAAATCGCCGATCACACCGCCTCACACGAATTCCTTTTCAGTGAATGGGCAAAAACTCCCAATGGCACGGCAGATCAACTGACAGCCCTTGTGCAGCAGCATCTCCAGTATGTTCTGAAATCCGATGAGGCCACCGCTCTGGTGGATATTTTCAACAAGCGCCCTGTCATTGAATGGAATGATCAGCTCGATAAACCGGAGGGCCTGCTCGGCCAGTTCACAGGAAATCATGTGGGAGTGGGCTGGACCGGCACCACCCATAGCTCGGACCCTACCATCATCACTGCCAGCGGCCCCGGCGCGGAACGGTTCTCCGGTTTGATCGTGAACAAGGATGTCTTCGGACATCTGGTGGAACTGCTGGACTGATGGGCTTCTGATTGTTAAACGGCGGGAGGACAAAATCGGACCGCGGGATTTATCCCGCTTGGCTTCGTATAGCCATCATTCCAAGTAAAATATCCTGACTAAATCGGGGCGGGATGAATCCCGCGGTCCAGTTTTCAGAGCGGCGCCTCCCAATCCTTACCCGTTACATCAAAGCCCATGCTTGCCAGTTAGGCAGATTCCGCTTTGTTGCCTTCATGGATTTGGACGCTCTAAAAATCGCCCTTGCCGCTTCACCGGAGAACATCCCGCTTTTGCTGATGGTGGCGAAATTGGAGGAAGATCATTTCAACCTGGCGGAGGCACGGAGTTATCTGGACCGGGTTCTTAAAATCCAGCCGGCCCATCTTGAAGCACTGCTGGGAATTGCCCGCCTGCTCGACTTCAGCGGTGAGAGTTCACAAGCCATCGTCCGGCTGGAGGCCTTGTGCGCCCAAGCTCCCGACTACGCTCCGGCATGGCTGATGAGAGCGCGGGTTTCGTTGGAGGAAGGAGAGGTCCAGCCGGCCCGCGCCTATTATGACAAGGCTGTGGCTTTGGATCACGCCATTGCCGATGATGAACTCTTCAATGAAATTCTGAGCAAGGGTGGCGGCATCAAGCGAACTGCCGTCACTGCCGATGGCAGCATGGAAGATCTGTCCGAAGACGAGAATGATGATGTTTTTTCCGGCATCGAATCCATGAAGGCGCACGATCTGGGAATCGATCTGCAACTCCACAGTGACAAGAAATTTACGGACGTGGGAGGCATGCAGCGGGTGAAGGATGACATCCGGATGAAGATCATCCACCCACTGAAAAATCCGGAACTTTTCGCGGCCTATGGAAAGAAGGCTGGCGGCGGCGTTTTGCTTTATGGGCCTCCCGGCTGCGGCAAGACGCTGATGGCCCAGGCCACTGCCGGGGAAATCAATGCCACATTCCTTTCCATAGGCCTGCATCAGGTGCTGGACATGTATCTGGGGGAATCCGAGCAAAAGCTGCACTCCATCTTTGAACTCGCCCGCAGTTCCACCCCGGCGGTGCTGTTTTTCGATGAGATCGATGCCCTGGCAGCAGACCGCCGTGACATGCGTCAATCCGCAGGACGGACGCTGATCAATCAATTCCTGGCAGAACTGGATGGCGCCCAAGCGGAGAATGAAAACCTCCTTGTTTTGGGAGCGACCAATGCCCCCTGGCAACTGGATGGAGCGTTCCTCCGCCCTGGCAGATTTGATCGCATCATCTTCGTTCCGCCGCCGGATGAAACCGCGCGCAAGCAAATCGTCCAAATCCACGCACAAGGGAAACCCTTGGCTGACTTCGATCCTGCGGATCTGGCGAAGCGCACCGATGGTTTCTCAGGAGCCGATCTCAAAGCCGTTTTCGACATTGCCACCGAGGCAGCCTTAACAGAGGCCATGAAGAAGGGCAATCTGGTGCCGGTTTCCGGCAAGATGCTGGCCAAGGCAACCAAGGAGGTGAAGTCATCTACCAGAAAATGGTTTGAGAGCGCAAAGAACCACGCTCTCTATGCCAACCAGAGCGGCCTTTACGATGATATCCTGATCTATCTGGGTCTGAAAAAATGAGCGACTTCCTCACACGCGCAGAATTGCTGCGGGAGCGTGGCCGCCATGAGGAAGCAGTGGCTCTGCTCCATTCCCACCTGGCCCATCATCCGGAAGATCCGGCAGCATTCATAGAGCTGGCGCTGAACCGCATGGATATCGATGGCCAAATGGCCCAGGCTCTTGCCGATGCGAAAACCGCCACCGGGTTGATCCCGGATGCCGCTTTTCCCCTTGCTCTGCAGGCCTTCATTCTATCAAGACTCGATAGGGAAAAGGAGGCTGTGCAACTGGCGGACCAAGCCATCGCTCTCGCGCCGGATTACGCCTACGCATGGCGGGCGAAGTCCGTGGCCCTCTGTGGATTGAACCGCTGGAAGGAAGCGGAAGAAGCCGCCCGCGAGGCACTGGCCATCAATCCGGATGATGAGGACGCCTCAAATGTCCTGTCACACGCCCTGCGCCTTCAAAACCGGCTGGATGAATCCGAGGATGAAACGAAACGCCGGCTTTCCCGGAATCCTGAAAATGCTTTCTCCTTCGCCAATGTCGGCTGGGCCGCCCTGCAACGCGGGAAGGTGAAGGAGGCGGAAGATTATTTCAAGGAAGCGCTCCGCCTGAACCCTAACATGAACTACGCGCGCAATGGATTGAAGGAATCCTACCGCGCGCGTTCCGCCTTCTACCGCGTCTTTCTCAAGTGGTCCTTCTTTCAGCAACGGCTGCAAGAAAAGCACCGCACCGCCATCTTCATCGGCATTTTTGTTAGCTTCAAGGTTCTCAGAAACGTTTTGGAAAATACGCAGCCGCTTCTGTTACTGCCGCTGTTCCTGATCTACTATATCTTCATTTTCGGCTCCTGGCTGAGTACAGGCCTGGCAAATTTCTTCCTGCTGCGGGACCCCACCGCACGACTCTCCCTGGAGAAGGCAGAGAAGATCGATGGCGCGGTGGTAGGTTTCCTTTTCTTCTGTGGCTTGGCACTCCTCGTGCCCGGTTTCATTTGGGACAAGGATGTTCTCATGATCGCAGGCGGCGCACTCATGGGCTCTGCCATCCCAGCCTCGCTCGTTTTCACGAAGTCCTCACGCATCGGCAGCATCCTTTTCGGTTCCGCCACCCTCCTGATCCTGTTGCTTAGCGGCATCGCGGCTTGGCATCAGTATCTCAATCCTGAAAAGCCGATCTTCGAAGGAACCGGCGGCGGCATTCTCACCATCGCGATCCTGATCGCCGTAGGAATCACCTGGCTACCGCTGATTCCGGCTCTGCGGAAAAAGCGGGATTGAAAAACCAAGGAGCAACCATATTTCAAATATGGTTGCTCCTTGGTTAGAACTTCAGGAAGTTCTCCAGCAGTCTCTTGCCGTCTTGAGTCAGAATAGACTCGGGATGGAATTGGACGCCATGCACGGGGAACTCTTTGTGCTGAAGTCCCATGATCTCGCCTTCCACCGTCCAGGCAGTGATTTCCAGGCAATCCGGCAGGGTTTCCCGCTTCACGATCAGCGAATGATAGCGTGTCGCCTCAAAAGGATTTTCCATGCCCGAAAAGACACTCTTCCCACTATGGTGGATGGGCGAAGTCTTGCCGTGCATCAAACGATCCGCGCGGACCACATCCCCGCCGTAAACCTGACCAATGGATTGATGGCCCAGGCAGACGCCCAGAATCGGAGTGGTGGCTCCCATGGACTGGATCAGTTCACAGGAAATACCCGCTTCAGTCGGCGTACAAGGTCCCGGGGAAATACAGATCCGCTCCGGCTTGAGCGCCTTGATTTCCTCCACGCTGATCACGTCGTTCCGGAAGATCTTCATCTCCGCACCCAGCTCGCCAAAGTATTGGACGAGATTGTAGGTGAAGGAGTCGTAGTTATCGATGATGACTAACATTTCAGGATCTAAGGTTCAGTTTTCAGCGCCCAGCGTCTTGGCCAGGGCGATGGCGCGGAGCATGCCCTTCGCCTTGTTGAGTGTTTCGTTGTATTCGTAAGTTGGATCGGAATCAGCGACGACGCCTGCGCCAGCCTGAACATAGGCCTTTCCTCCCTTGAGCAGACACGTGCGCAGGGTGATGCACGAATCGTGCCCCCCATCGAAGCCGAAGTAACCTACGGCTCCTGCATAAGCGCAGCGTTTGTTTTTTTCCAGTGAGTTGATGATCTGCATCGCACGGATCTTCGGCGCACCACTCACCGTCCCCGCGGGGAAGGTGGCCCGCAGAACATCATACGCGCTGTGCGCTGGATCGAGATCGCCGGAAACATTCGAGACGATGTGCATGACGTGGCTGTAACGCTCCACGATCATGAAATCATCCACCCGCACGCAACCGTGTTTGGCGATGCGGCCCACATCATTGCGGGCCAGATCCACCAGCATCAGGTGCTCGGCCCGTTCCTTGGGATCGGCGAGCAGTTCATTTGCCAATGCATCATCCTCTTCCGGACTCTTGCCCCTCCAGCGGGTTCCAGCAATGGGGCGGATATCGATCCGGCCACCAATGGAGCGCACATGGACTTCCGGAGAACTGCCAACGAGCGCAAAGTCTCCCAGTTCCAGAATGAACATGTAGGGCGATGGATTCACATGACGCAATGCACGATAGAGGTCGACCGGCGGACGATCAAAGTCCGTCTCGAAACGCTGGCTCGGCACAAATTGGAAAATATCCCCCGCCTTGATGAATTCCTTCCCTTCGCGGACGATGGTTTCATATTCCTCCTGGCTGGTATTGCTGCGGGCCTCCACATCCGGGTAAGTGCCCAGACCATTCAGCGGCGGCACATTCAGCGGGCGCTTGAGGATTTCCACGATGGACTCCAGCCGCCCCTTGGCAGCCGAATAGGCCTCCTCTACGGAACCGAAGTCCTCGATCAAGGCATTCGCAATGATCTGCAAACGGCGCAGACGATGATCGAAAACCAACAGCGTATCCGCCAGCATGAACATCGCATCCGGGATGCCCAGGGCATCTGGAGGAGGCGAGCCAAGCGTGGGCTCAAATTGTCTGACCGCATCATACGAAAGGTAGCCGACCATCCCACCGCAGAACGGAGGAAGCGCACCGTGTGTCACCGGCTTGTAGCCAGCCATTTCACGCTCCAATGCAGCAAGAACATCGTCCTCGGCGGTGAACGTGCGGACCTTGGAACCTTCACGGATGGTGATTTCCTTTTCGCGCGCCTCGAAAACCAGTCTTGGATCACTGCCGATGATCGACCAGCGGCCCGCCTTTTCCGTGCTCTCGGCACTTTCAAGGAGAAAGGAATGGCGACTGTCCCGCAGCTTTAAATAGGCGGACAGCGGCGTCTCAAAGTCTGCCGCAAACTGGGTGTAGACAGGCACGACATTGCCTGCCTCCGCCAGTTCAGCGAAAACTTCCAAAGATGGCTCGACCGGTATGGAACTCACAACGCGGGGAAGCTGTCCCGCAATGAACTGAAGAGCAAGCACGGAGGCAGAAAGCTGGCCAATCCGCCTGACATCCCATTTGCTAGCCCCATGTCGCAACCCTACCTCTCGCTGGAAGCCGAGCTTCACGATATTTTCTGGAATCACGAGGATGATGCCTCGGAGGTGGGACTCATGGCGGATTTTCTGGATCACCATCCGGGCAAGGCATTGGAAATCGGCTCCGGCTCCGGTCGGCTTTTGCTACCCTTGATCGAAAAAGGATATGCCGTGGAGGGACTGGAACTCTCTCCGGACATGGTGCGGCTGAGCCATGAGGATGCCGCCAGGCGCGGACTGAAAGCCATCGTCCACGAAGCGGACATGTGCACCTGGAATGATGGCCGCAAGTTTTCCTCACTGCTGGCGCCCGCCTTCACGCTGCAACTGGCCAGCGATCCCGCCGCTACCCTGAAGCACTGGCGCAGCCTGCTGGAAAGAAACGGCGGGCTCTACCTCACGCTCTTCATGCCTTACGCCGAGTTGCTGGGAGACCTGCCGGAAAATGAGTGGTATGAGGATCACACCGCCCCCCTCCCCGATGGACGGAAGGCGATCCTGCATTCGCGCCACCGGCTGGATCGGGAAAAACAGATTCTTCAGCGCGATCACCGCTACTCCATCAGTGGCGATGCGCAGATTCATGAATCCCGTCAGGAGCTCCACTGGTTCGAACACGACCAAACGATGCACCTGCTGGCAGAGGCAGGCTTTCACGTGGATTTCGCCTTTCTGGACTTCGATCCGGAGCTTGAAGCCCGCGATCCGGATCAGACGGATTTCGGGGGCATTCTGACTTATTATGCGAGTGCGGTCTAGGCACACCCGCCGCTCAAAGCCGAAAGTGGAGGAGGTAACTGTTTAAAATCCCAATCGCCATTCTTGACGGGTGCCACCCAGCGGCCCTATGACGCTCGCTGTGCCAAGGTACATATTACTGCTCACAGCCCTAGCTTCTTTCACTCAACCTGCCTTTTCCCAGACGTGGGAGAGAGAGGAAGTCAAATTCGCTGTCATCGAAAGCCGGGCCAAGGATTTGGCTAACAAGCCGTATGTGGCACCGGATCGTGAAAGCCTTCCAGGCTGGATGAAAGGGCTGAATTATGACCAATATCGCGACATCCGCTTCAATCAGGATCAGGCGCTCTGGGCATCGGAAAACCTCCCGTTCCGGGCCATGTTCTTCCACCCCGGCTATCTTTTCCGTGAGCCGGTGGCGCTCAATGAGTTCACGGAAACGCATGAGCAGCGCATCCGCCTGGCAGAAGCCTTTTTCAACTACGGCCCGCTGATCAAGAATCGCGGAGAGCTCCCACCGGACGGCGGCTTCGCTGGATTCCGCCTGCATGCTCCGCTGAACAATCCTCAATATTTCGACGAACTCGCAGTTTTCCAAGGTGCCAGCTACTGGCGGGCTCTTGGCAAAAAACAACGCTATGGTATTTCCTCCCGGGGAGTAGCCATTGATACCGGAGTGGAAGGTACCACTGAGGAATTCCCAGCTTTTCGTGAATTCTGGCTGCGCAAGCCGAAACCGGATGCCACCCAGGCCGTTTTCTATGCCTTGCTGGATGGGCCATCCTACACAGGTGCCTTTTCCTTCAAGGTGACACCTGGAGATGACACCGTCATCACGGTGAAAGCCGTCCTTTTCTGCCGCAAGTCCGTGAAGCGTCTCGGCATCGCTCCCATGTCCAGCATGTTCTGGTTCGGAGAAAATTCCCGTCGCCGCTTTGATGATTTCCGCCCGGAAGTGCATGACTCGGATGGTCTGGCCATCCGCATGAGCACCGGCGAGCGCCTGTGGAGACCCATCGATAACGAAACGGGCAATCTGGAATTCAGCTATTTCAGCATGGAGAAGTGCGAGGGATTCGGCCTGCTCCAGCGGGATCGGAATTTCACTTCCTATGAAGATGGCGAGGCAGCCTATGACCTTCGCCCCTCCCTCTGGGTGGAGCCTACTTCGGACTGGGGCCCGGGCCGTGTGATGCTGATGGAAATCCCCACCAACAATGAGCTGGCGGATAACACCGTCGCCATGTGGGAGCCGGCACGCACACCGCAGCCGGGTGATCGCCTGGAGTTTTCCTACAAGCAGCATTGGACGATGGACAAGGATCCTTCCCAAGCAGGCGGCCATGTAGTCGCCACCCGCACCGGCATCCATGACTGGCTGCCCAACCAACGGACCGTGGTGGTGGAATTCTCCGGTGGGGATCTCAGCAAGGAGAGCACCACTCCTCTCACCGCCCATGTGGAGGCTGTGGGCCCATCCGCCTCCCGCGTGGAAATCAAGGATGTGACCATCCAACCGATGCCGGAAGGCCGTTTCCGTGCGGCATTTCAACTGGCACCGGCGGGTGATGTGAAAAAGATCGAAGATGTCGGCCCTCTGGAGCTCCGTTGTGCTCTGAAGCGTGGCGACAATTACCTTACTGAAACATGGGCTTACCGAATCATCCCTTAACGGACATCATCCCGCTCTCCGAGACTGAACTCGAGGAGTGGGAGGAAGCCTATTCTGCTGTAGAGGCCTATTTCCAAGCTCTGCGCCTTCGCAATCGCCTTCTGGTGGCGGAATTGGTGCGCCGTATCCTTCAGCGTGCCGCCGATCGACATCAGGCACAGCCGGATATTCCCCCACGAGTGCTGGCCATGGAGGAAACCCTCTCCGAAATTGCGCAATGGACCCAACAGGTTCTGGATGAACCGCTGGAAAACCGACGCATGGCAGCTCGTGGCCGCCTGGCCCTTCTCCTCGCAGGCATACCCGGCAAATGGCAAAGTGTCTTCCTCACCCCCGCCCCTTGGCCTGCCGAGTTTGAAGCAGCCATGCGCACCTCCTACCTCGCAGCCGGCCCTCGTTTTGCCCAGTTGACCATGCTGCCCAAGCCGCTGGAATTCAATGCCGTAGGCAGTGGCGCCGCTCAGTGGCTGGAAACACTGGATCGCAAGCCCACGCTGAAGAGAATGTTTTTCGCATTACTCATTGCCCTGATTGTTCTCTCCGTTTGGTACGTCTTCCTCAAAAAGTGATGGATCCTCTAGATTCCAAATCCCACCATTCCGTCCCACACTTTTTCAGTAAAACACGGGCGCAGATCCGCCGTGCCGTCTTTTTCGGCTGTGTTCTGATTGTCAATCTGTGTGCCAGCCTGTGGCTGTTGGACATCTTCTGGCTCCAAGGCATTCACTTGGGCCACTACTCGGTGCTCCTAATCTTCATCATCCTCAATGGATTGCTGACTCTGGGATCCTTCCACGCGATTTTCGGAGCCTACGATATCATGCGCGGAAAGAAGAAAACCGTCCGCATCAGTGAACTGGCAGATGGTAAAACCGGCCCGCTTGAAAAGCGCTACACGGTCGTCATGCCGGTCTACAATGAAGACAGCGTGAAAGTCTGCGCACGGATCGAGGCGATCTATCGCTCCATCGAAGCCACCGGTTGCCTCGAATCTTTCGACTTCTTCATCCTCAGCGACACCCGTGATCTGGACTTATGGGTGCAGGAGGAAACCTCCTGGACCAATCTCTGCCGCAGGCTGGGAGGATTCGGAAGAATCTACTACCGCCGCCGGGTCAAAAATGAAAACCGCAAGGCGGGCAACATCGGCGACTTCGTCCGCACATGGGGCGGAGAATATGAAAGCATGCTGGTACTGGATGCTGACAGCCTGATGGACGGTGGCGACATCGTAAAAATGGCCCGCATCATGGAGAGCTATCCCCGGTTGGGCATCCTCCAGACTCCGCCTAAATTGATCCGGGGTGTCTCTGTTTTCACCCGTCTCCAACAATTTGCCATGCGCCTTTACGGGCCGCTTTTCATCCGGGGATTGAATTTCTGGCAGTTGAATGGCGGCAGTTATTGGGGCCATAACGCGATGATTCGCGTAAAACCGTTTTCCGAATACTGCGAGCTCCCGGCCCTTCCTGGTAAGGAGCCATTCGGCGGCACCATTCTCAGTCACGATTTTGTAGAGGCAGCCCTCATGGTTACCCAAGGTTGGGAAGTCTGGCTGGCATGGGACATCGAGGGGACTTACGAGGAAGCTCCTCCCACCCTGATTGACCACCTCAAACGAGACCGCCGTTGGTGCCAGGGCAACCTCCAGCATTTGTGGCTCATCTTTGCGAAAAAATTGCCACTGACGGTTCGGATGCACCTTTTCATGGGCATCATGGCCTATCTCGGCAGCCCGCTTTGGTTCCTTTTTCTCCTGCAGGGAACATTCCTGGCATGGGACCGGGAGCACAGCGGCCTCAGCCAATTGCCCTTTGAAAACTTCGCTTCCCGCTGGTTCCATATCAATGGTGCCGAGCAGAGCCTGATCCTCAGTGCAGCGGTGCTGGGCTTGCTTTTCCTGCCCAAGATCATGGCTCTGGCATTGACTCTGTTCAATAGGGATACCCGCAAGTCTTTCGGCGGTGGTTTCTCCCTGATCATCGGCGCCACCATTGAAACGTTTATCTCCATCCTGCTTGCTCCCTGCATGATGGCCGCCCACTCCCTGATGGTGCTCAGCATCATCCTGGGTCGTGCGGTCGGCTGGGGCAACCAAGCCCGTGAAACAGACGGCACAGCATGGGTGGATGCCATGGCATTCCACGCCATCCCTACCCTTATTGGAGCAGTCTGGACCTATGTTGCCTTCCAGATCAGCCCCACATTCGTCGCGTGGATGTCTCCCATTCTGCTCGGCCTGCTTTTAAACATTCCTGTCTCCGTCCTCACCAGCCGGGCACGCTATGGCCGCGCCTTGCAAAAGAAAAAAATCCTCTCCACGCCGGAAGAGCTCAATCCGCCTTGGGTGCTCACCCTCGCGGATCAAGCCACCGCAGCAGTGGACCCGGCTCTGGATGCCTCCCAGGAATCCCGCCGCGGCCTTGTAGCGGCAGTCGTGGATCCTTACGTCAATGGAGTGCACGTTTCCCTTCTCGAGAATGTGGACATCACCCCTGCTGAAGAGCAATTGGCAGAGCGCTGCCTGGTGGAAGGCCCCTCCGCACTTACCAAAAACGAACTGGCGGAACTCCTTTACGTGGCTCCTGCGATGCTCATGATGCACCGCGCGGTCTGGCTCCGTCCCGCTGGCGGCATGCATTCCATCTGGACCCATGCCGTGGAAAGTTACCGCCGCCGCTTGAATCATCCTGCCACTGCAGAATCCGCCTGACCTTGCCCGATATGCTACAGACCAATCCAGAATTAGCCGATCTCGTCTCCGATGCCGTAGAAGGCTTTCGCAAACGTTTCAATGAAGAACCGGCGATCACCGCCGCTGCTCCGGGCCGGGTCAATCTCATCGGCGAGCACATCGATTACTGCGATGGCTTCGTCATGCCCTTTGCCATCAACCGCTACATTGTCATCGTAGGGCGGCCCAATGGCACCACAACCTCCCGCGTCTCCTCTGCCATCAGTGAGGAAATCGTCGGTCTGGATGTCACTGAAACCCAAGAGCCAGGCCAGCCGAAATGGGCCAATTACATCCGTGGCGTCATCCGTGGTTTTCAGGATAGAGGCCACCAGATTCCAGGCTTTGACCTTTTTATCCTCTCCTCCGTCCCCGGGGGAGCAGGCCTCTCCTCATCGGCCGCTCTCGAATGTGCCGTAGCCACCTTTCTGGAAGGGCTGCTGGATACCTCTCTGGGAACCAAGCAAAAAGCGCTGCTGGCGCAGAAAGCCGAGCATGACTTCGCGTTTGTTCCATGCGGCATCATGGACCAATTTGCCTCTGCATTTGGCCAGGTGGATCGTCTGGTGCTGATCGATTGCCAGACCGGGGAGCCGGAAATGGTTCCGTTTGAAAATCCGGATCTGACGGTTCTCATTGCCAATACGATGGTGAATCATGAGCTTTCTGATGGAGGCTACGCCTTGCGCCGCCAGCACACGGAGGAAGGTCTGGTCATTCTAGGTAAGAAATCCTGGCGGGATGTCAGTGAAAGTGACGTTGCTACCCATTGGGATGTCTTGGGAGATCCGATCAACCGTCGCTCCCGTCACGTGGTGGGGGAAATCGCCCGCACCCAGGCAGCCGCCGCCGCTTTGGCGCGCAATGATTTCGAAGCCCTTGGACCATTGATGGCAGGCAGCCATGACTCCCTCCGGGACGATTTTGAAGTATCTTGCAAGGAACTGGATATTCTGGTTGAGATTGCCCGCCGCATTGGTCGCTCGGGCGGAGTCATCGGAGCCCGCATGACAGGCGGTGGCTTCGGAGGCTCCACCGTCACACTCTGTGAATCTGATAAGGCGAGTGAAATTGCCAACACCCTCGCTTCCGAATACGAGAAGGCGACGGGCATCACGCCTCAGATTTTCGCATCCCGCCCTTCACAGGGAGCCCATTTGGTAACTTCCCAAATTCCGGCCGGTATTTGAATTCTGGCTTTTTCAAAACTTCCGGCCTCATCAAGCGGCCGGAAGTTTTTTTGCGTAAATATCTCAGGAATGGGAGGAAAGCCTCCAAATGAAATGACGTCCCGCCACCTCGGATGCCTCCCAAGGATTACTCGATCAACTGCATCCCATTTTTTCGTGCTCCGGATGTGTAAAAAACACTCGCACGAAGAAGAGTTCCCTCCCATATTTCAAAGCTCCTCCGGTGAGCATGATGCCATCCGTGTAGGCAAACCCACAATTTTACAAGTTTCATGGATCATTCCACAGACACCGAGTACCACAATGCTCCCGTTTTTGAAAAACAGAAGGTGTCCTTCTGGCGTAAACTGGGCGGTGGCTCCCTTACCATCTCGCTGATTGTCCATGCCATCATCCTTGCCATCGGCGTATATTTGGTGGTGCAGGTAATTCCTCCTGCCCCAGAGCCTGTGGTGGACTTCGCCCCGAAAAGCGGCGGAGGCGGCTCGTCCGTTGCCAGTCCATCCGAAAAAGTGCGTGTTCAGATGCCACCCAGCAACGCCAGCCGTATTGCAGCCAAGGGAGCCAGCAGCGCCTTCACTCTTCCGGAGCCTGATACAGCTTCCGATATGACCTCCCTCAGCTCTCTGGACGCCGGTTCTCTATCCGGAGGAATGGGAGGAAAAGGATCCGGCGGCGGCAGTGGCAATGGCACTGGATTGGGCGTGGGAGATGGCATGGCCATAGGAGCCAGCAATGGCGTAGGAATCGGAGCTGTTTTTGGCACCGCCAGCGCCAACAAAAATGCTTTGATCGGGACCTTTTATGATCTCAAGCAGACCAAGAATCGGAAACCCACCGAGCTTGCAGAGCTTACCAATTACCGTGACATCATCCCTAAAACCCGCGAGATTATCAGTAATTTCGTCAAGCAGGGCTGGAACGAGCGTACTTTTGCGAATTACTATCAAGCTCCTCAAAAACTATATCAGACACGCATTGCCATGCCCAGCCTGCGTGCAGACGAAGCCCCAAAGGCGTTCAACTGTGAAAAAGAAGTTACCGGCTCCCGTTGGGTAGTCATTTACCGCGGTATGGTAAGGCCACCTAAAAGTGGCAAATTTCGGTTCGTAGGAGGAGCCGATGACATTCTTGTTGTAAGATTCGACGGAAAAAACGTTTTTGACTTCGGATATGAATCTGCCACTGCAAACATCAGTCTGAATAAACAATTGGCAAAAATCACAGGCACTGAGGATAAGGAGTGGAAAAAAAGCCGCCGGGATTGGATCATGCCTGAGCCTGTTGAGGTAAGAAACTACCCCACAGGCCTCTTCACCAAGGATTTGGGTGGACTTGCCGTCGGAAAGGAATTCGAAGTCACTGGTGATAAGGATTATCCGATCGAAATTTTGGTGAGTGAAATTCCAGGAGGCTTCTTTTGCGCTTACCTGATGATCGAAGAGGTAGGAGTTACTTACCCAACCACTCCTGGCGGCCTTCCTCTCATTCCCTTCTTCCGGACCAGCGGAGATCTGCCACGCCCCGACGGACTTCCTCCGTTCAACCCGATCTCACCTGTGTGGACGGTAAAGCCCAGCAGCAATCTCGACATCTAGGAGCCCTTTGAGGTCGACCATTGTTATCCGCTTAAATTTCCAGTCTTTCCGCCTTCAGCTCGTATGCTTCGCTCAAAATCCCATCTCGCATCCACCCTGGCCTGTGCGCTTCTTTTAGCGGCCCCGGCCAAACTGGCGGCGCAGGACACCAATGCGCTCAATGCTCTTTTCACCCAAGCACAAGCCTCCTTTGCTGCGCAAAAATATGATGAAGCGGCGACCCAGTTGCAGAGTCTGATCACCCAGGCTGAAAAACTTCCAAAAGCTCCTTTGGAGTTGCTGCGCTTCAGCTTGGGACTGGCCTACTTCCAAGCGAAAAAATTTACAGAAGCAGAAGCGACTTTTTCAGAATGCGCGGTGAAGCACCCAAATGGCGAATACACCAGCCGCTGTTATCTGGGCATTGGCCGGGCTATTCTGGAACAAAAGAACCCCGCCAAGAACGATAAGGCGATACAGGCATTTACGAGTGCTGCAAATGATCCGAAACTTCGGGCGGAAGCCGGACTTTATCTGGGCCGCCTTTACAGTGATCTGGGTAAGGCCGATGAAGCTCTGAAGGTTTTCAAGAGCCTGATGGGATCGGAAGTCCGCACCTCCCAACAGACTTCTGCTGCTGTGGAAGCCATTGACCTTCTGGCCCAGAGTGGAAAAATCGAGGATCTCATCAGCTATCTGGACCGTTTGATCAATCAGCCAGGCGTGCGCGATGCAGCTGCCTGGTATGCCAATCAGGTGATCATCCGTGCAGACCAGCTTACCGCTGCCGGGAAGTATGAGGCAGCGCTGGCCATTTATCGCTCCATCCTACCCCGTCGGCAGTTGCTGGAAGTCCAACAGATCTCGTTGGAGCGCCAAAACAAAAATCTGGAAGCTCTCACCAAACGGGCAGAAGCGGAAGCAAAACTACCCATCGAGCAACGTCCTAATACAAGTGCAAACGATTTGGCGGAAAAGCTGAAAGCCACCATTAACTCCACTGAGGAAGCGCTGAAGGCCATCACCGAAAAGGAGGATCTTGATGCAGCCCTCCTTATGCGCCGGGGCCGGTGCCTATACTATCTGAACCGGAATGAAGAGGCCCTGATTTGCTTCAAGTATCTCCAGGACAAGTTCCCCAAAGCCAGCGACGCAGAGCATGCGGCTTATTCTCAAATCGTAATTCTCAACCGGTTGAAAAAGCCGGATGAAACTCAAAAACTGGCGGCGGAATTTATTCGCAAATATCCCGAAGCACAAAAGCGGGAACAAGTAGCTCTTCTCGCAGGAGATGGTCTGGCCCAGGCAGGCAAATGGGCTGAAGTCATCCATTTCTACGAAGGAATGGAGAAGGATTACGCCTCCTCTCCCAGCCGCCCGCTCTTTCTGCTGTATCAAGGCATCGCCTTGTTCCAACTCAACGAATACGCGGACTCTGAGAAAAAGTTCAAAGAGATCGTCGATAAATACCCTACCAGTGATCTCATCGAAACGGCGCTCTATCGCATAGCGATGGCGCACTTCCTGACCAATGATTACAAGGGGACGCTCACCGCTTTCCGCAATTATCTGACACGATTTCCGGATGGAGAATACGCTGGCGAAGCGAACTACCGTCTCGCATTCATCGATTTCAACAATCGCGAGCAGGACAAGTCGGATCAAATCATCAAGGATCTTACCTCCTTCATGAACACTCATCCCGAGGATGCGGCTACCGCCTCCATGTATAGCCTCATTGGGGATGTCTATGCTCAAAAGAAAAAGGATGAGCAAGGCAAGCCGATGACGGACAAGGCTCTGGAAGCGTATCTGAAAGCTGCACAAGTAGCCACTTCCGATCAGATTCTCAGCTATGTGATGGATGCTGCCACCAATATCATGCAGGCCAACAAGGACTGGGCAGGGATCGCCAAGCTGCACAGCGAATATTATCAGAAGCATCCCAATACCTCCATGGGTACCCGGTCCGCCACATGGGTGGCAAAGATGCAACTACGCGATGGCAAACCTGATGGAGCCGTCAAGTTCCTCGTCGGCGCACTCCAGCCCATCATCGCAGATCCGGCCAATGAACAGGTCGAGTTCCTGATTGATGAATTAGCCAAAACTTTCGTGCCTCCTGGTAAACTGGCACGCGAGGCCAATGTGGAGCAGCTTTGTGACAAATTGGCCGAAGTTCTTCATCAAGCGGCTGCAGGGAAAGAGAACCAGACCACCAATGCCCGTATTTACTACGGCCGTGCCAAGCTGGCCCAGTTGCTTCGTGATACGGAACGTGCCAATCGCTACATGAAGGGAATTGCCACTGCGGAAACCGATCCGGCCTCCCTCAGCCCAGTCCTTCTCTATGTATCAGCGGACCTGCTGATGAAGGAAGGCAACTATGATCAGGCGGAAGGCATGTATCGTCGCCTGGCGGATCGTTACAAGGAGTCCTCTTTTGCAGATGCAGGGCCTGCCGGCCTGGGCCAGGTCGCTCTTGCACGTGGAAACAATGAGGAAGCGCTGACCATTTTTGATGAAATCCTGGCCAGCAATTCAGGAACCTCCCGCTATGCCGACGTGATGATTGGCAGACTCAAGGCCTTGGTCGCCCTCTCCAAGCTGGATGAAGCGGATAAACTCGCCATCAGTCTTCTGGGAGACAAACGCGCTTTCCGTGGGGCCCCTACCGGACAGATCCTCTTGCTAAGCGGAGACATTTATCGCAAACGCGCTGAAAAGCAGATCGGTATGGAAAAGAAGGAGTCCCTCGCAAAGGCTCATGGATTTTATCAAAAGACCTACACTGCCTACCAGGCATTCCCGGATGTGTGTGCGGAAGGCTATTGGCGGGCCTATGAGGTGGCCAAGCTGCTTGGGGATAATGAGCTGGCTGCAAATACCCTCAAGACCTTGGCTGAAAATCCGAAACTGCAGAAAACTGCTCGTGCAAAACAAGCCAAAGAGCAGAAACCATGAAACCCAGTCCACTCGCTTTGACCATGTTTTCCCGTGCCCTATTGCTCGCCAGCTTTTCCCTGCTGATCCCTCCCTTCGCTCATGCGGATGAACTGCGTGTGGTGTTTGAGGGCGCTGGAGTCAGTCGTTCCACACCTGTGACGAATCTCACGCCGCAAGGCACCACCTTCATCGTGAAGACCGCCGCCGATGGATTCAATGCCAATCAGATATTGCCCAAGGCTGCGGCATCTTATGTGCAGGGAGAAAAACCTGCATTGGTGGACGAGGCAATCTCGCTGATCCTAACGGAAAGGCCTCTGGACGCCCTCAAACTGCTGGAACCTTTCGTGGAGCAACAGCGCCCCAGCGCAGGCCTGATTGGCAATCAATGGGAAGGTGCGGCCCGAGCAGCGGTAGTCGCCTACGGATTGACCGGTAATACAGATAAGTGCAATGCTTTGGGGAAGGAAATTTCCGATTCCACTCCTGAGCAAGGTAATGATCCCATCATATCCTTGGGCCGTATTCTCCTTCTTCCTTTTTCTACTCCGCTGGAAGATCGCTTGAACGCTCTGGCGTCCCTCGTTTCAGAAAACTCTGCGGCGGAGGTAAGTGCATACGCATCCTTTTTCCGCGCATTGCGCCTCCAAAAAGCGAAACGGAGTCCAGAGGCTCTGGAAGCTTATCTGCTCATTCCCTGTGCCTACCCTACCGGCGGCCGGGTACTGAATGGTATTGCAGAAATGAATGCTGCGGAGATTCTGGCCCCTCAGCCGGCTCGCCGTGAGGAAGCCGTGGCACTCCTGACCTCTGCCGTGTCGTATGCCCAAGCCACTTCTGCTGCAGCCGAGGCAGAAAAGCGACTGAAAAGCCTGAAGTAACATTGCCCATTCTCCATTATTTCAAGAAATCCCATATTATCAGTAATTCATGAAAACGACCCTTAAAACGGCTCTTACTGCCGCTCTGCTGCTGCTTCCGCTGACTGCATTTGGTGCAGAAGTCGCAGGTGCCAAGAACAAGACCCTCATCGATACCTACAAGGAGGGAGGCATGGTCATGCACTTCCTTCTTCTGTTCTCGATCGCCATGGTGTGGCTGATCATCGATATCTGGATGCGCACCAGCAAAAAAAACATGACCCCTTCCGCCGATACCGAAACGGCTCAAGAGCTATTCCGCGCAGGTGACTATGTGGGAGCCTATCAAGCGATGAAGGCTGGTACCAGCCCTTATTGTGAAGTGGTCCGCTCCTCGCTGGGCTCCATTGGCTACGGCAAGGACGCTACGGAAGAAGCACTTTATGCTACCGTGGATAAGATCAACTCCACTCTTCAAACCCGCATCAACTACCTCTCCGTTATTGGTGTTTGCGCTCCGATGGTGGGACTCCTCGGAACCGTGGCGGGTATGAAAGGCGCATTCGGCGCTCTCGGCACCACTGGTGCTGATGTGGGTGCCCTGGCAGGCCACATCGGTGAGGTGCTTGTAGCCACTGCTACCGGTCTGTTCGTCGCCATCCCGGCGTTCGGCTCCTTCTACTTTCTTAAGAACAAACTGCAGGGCTCCATCCACCACCTTCAGGATGAGGCTGAGCGTCTTTTCCGGAATGCTCCCTACGAGTATCTCCAAAGCGCAGACGTGGGCCAGGAAGAAACCTACGCCGCTCTTCCTAACTGGGTTGAAGCTCCTGAAGGCTGATCCATCCCCATTCCCACCCATAACAATCTAATACCATGGCCGGAGGAGGAGGAGGAGGAGACGGGGAACCTGAGTTCCAGATCGCTCCCATGATCGACGTGCTGCTAGTGCTGCTCGTATTCTTCGTGACGATCACATCATCCGAGGTGCTGAAGGTGGACAAAAACCT
>Ga0157370_10000823_pt1 | contig 39235 bp, 34 predicted proteins | sample C35metaG_FD_113463 | JGI IMG/M metagenome (GOLD analysis project Ga0157370, IMG submission 113463) | Corn rhizosphere microbial communities from Kellogg Biological Station, Michigan, USA - C3-5 metaG | ecosystem: Host-associated > Plants > Roots > Rhizosphere > Soil | place: USA: Michigan... | reverse complement strand
GCCTCGATGCGTGTCGATCCATAGCGACGTGCAGGTTGGCTTTGCCTCGCTGCTGAACGAGCCGCGTACCCGATGCAGACCGGGAACCGGATGCCAGAGATCGACGGCGTGTTCGGGGTCGGTCTTGCTCGCGCGCTGCTGGGCCTTGAATGCACGCTTGGCGAGATAACGGTCCAGACAGCCGGGTGCGATCTTGTTGGCGACGATCGCTTTGATCGACGACAACCCCACATGAAGCTCGCGTCGCGCGTGCCCAGCTGCCCATACGATCGCGTTCGCGGCCACCTCGGGCTCGTACACGGGCGCGACTGGACGCGGCGCGCCCGGCATGCGGCTCAGCGCCCAATCGAACTGCGGCGTATTGAGCGCAGGCATCTGCACCATCGTCACGCGCACCCCGCTTTTGTCGTGCAGTAACTCGCAGCGCAGTGCATCGGTGAAGCCTCGGATCGCGAACTTGGCGCCGCAGTACGCCGATTGCAACGGAATCGCGCGATAGGCGAGGGCGGAGCCCACTTGCACGATGACGCCCTCGTCGCGCGGCCTCATCCGTTTAAGCGCGGCCATCGTGCCCCAGACATAGCCGAGATAAGTCACGTGGGTCGCGCGCGCGAACTCAGCCGGCGCGATGCTCGAGACGGGCGCGAATATCGTCACCATGGCGTTATTGACCCAGACGTCGATCGGGCCCAGTTCGTCTTCTATGCGCTGCGCCGCGGTTTCGACCGCTTCGGCAGAACTGACATCGATTGGGATGGGCAATGCGCGCACGCCGCCGCCCCGGGCGGTCTGCGCAACCTGTTCAAGGGCTGCTTCGTCGCGAGCGAGCAGTGCGACGTCGGCGCCCAGACGTGCAAATGCGAGCGCCGTCGCGCGGCCGACGCCTGCACTCGCACCGGTAACGACGACGATCTTCGGGAAGCGACGCGGGCGCGTCATGGCGGACTCTCCTTAGCGAGGCGGCGAGGGTCGATGCGCTGCCGTTGCCTGCGCATCGCAGCTAGTGCGCTGCCCCACGCATACGGCGTGCCGGACCGATCGCGCCTCGATCGTATCGATTGGCACTGGGCTTGCTCACCGATGTAACGATAACCGTATGTGTCACGTCTTCGATCGTGCCGATCGTCCCTTTCCTACCCGGTGATCACTGCCCGCCATGAGCGCTCTCTTGCTGTCCCGTTTGCAGTTTGCGTGGGTCATCGCGCTGCATATCCTGCTGCCCGCCTTCACCGTGGGCCTCTCGTGTTACATCGCGACGCTCGAAACACTCTGGTGGGCCACGGGGCGCGATGTCTACCGGCGGCTGTCGGCGTTCTGGCTTCGCATTTTTGCCGTGTCGTTCGGCATGGGCGTTGTATCAGGCATCGTCATGCCGTTTCAGTTCGGCACCAATTGGAGCCGGTTCGTGGCCGCAACATCGAGCACGATCGGTTCGTTGATGGCTTACGAGGTCTTGACGGCATTCTTTCTCGAATCCGCATTCCTCGGGGTGTTGCTGTTCGGCAGGAAACTCGTGCCGCAATGGGCGCATGTGTTTTCCGCCATCTTTGTCGCGCTTGGGACGCTGATGTCGTCGTTCTGGATTCTCGCCGTGAACAGTTGGATGCAGACGCCCACCGGTTATCGGATCGTCGACGGCAAGTTCGTGCCCGACAGCATGCTCGCGATCATCTTTAATCCGTCGTTCCCCTACCGGCTGGCGCATACGGTTACGGCGTTTCTCGTGACGACGGCGTTCGTCGTGCTGGGCACAGGCGCGCATTATTTGCTGACAGGACGCTGGCGCGAGGAAGCACACGTCATGGTGAAAATGAGCCTGTGGTTTCTGGCCGTCATGGTGCCCGTACAGGTTGCGATCGGCGATGCGCACGGGCTCAACACGCGCGAGTATCAGCCTGTCAAGCTCGCCGCCATGGAGGGGCTCTGGGATACAGGGCGGCGCGTCCCCGCGAATCTGTTTTCAATTCCCGATGACGACGAGGAGCGCAATCACTTTGAGATCTCCATTCCGGTCTTGGGAAGCATTTATTTGACGCACGATCCGAACGGTCTCGTGCGTGGCCTCAAGGATTGGCCGCGCGCTGACCGGCCCGTCGTTCCTATCGTCTTCTTCGCTTTCCACATCATGGTGGCCATCGCTTTGCTGATGCTGGCCACCATCGTTTGGGGCCTCGTGTTGTGGCCTAAACGAAAGCTTTATGGGAGCCGCCGATGGCTTGCGATATGCCGTGCAGCCAGCCCGCTCGGCTTCATCGCCGTCCTCGCGGGCTGGACGACAACCGAGGCGGGACGCCAGCCGTGGACCGTTTACGGTCTGATGCGTACGGCCGATTCGGTAACGCCCTCTCTAACGACCGGTGACGTGACTTTGTCGCTCGTGCTCTATGTAATCAGTTACCTCTTCATTTTCGGCGCGGGCGGTGTGCTGATCGCACGGCTCATGCGGATCGGGCCCGATGTGCCCGAGCGCGAGCGCGCGACGCTCGATCGGCGCGCCGCACGCCCGTTGTCCGCCGCCCAGCCGGCGCATGACGATAGGGCGAAAGCGCCTGTATTGCCCGGCACGACGGGAGGCGACGATGACGCAGCTTGACTTGGTGCCGCTATGGGCGGCGATTCTCGGCTTTGCCGTGCTGATGTATATCCTGCTCGACGGGTTCGATTTGGGCGTCGGCATTTTGTTTTTGCTGCGCAAGAACGAAGCCGATCGCGACATCATGATGGCGTCGGTCTCGCCGGTGTGGGACTTCAACGAAACCTGGCTTGTGCTCGGCGGCGGCGGGCTGTTGGCGGTTTTCCCCGGTGCGTTCGCAATCATCCTTCCGGCCGTCTATTTCCCGGTGCTGCTGATGTTGCTCGGGCTTATCTTTCGCGGCGTGGCTTTCGAATTCAGAGGCGTGCCGGAGGCGAACAAGCGTCTGTGGAATATTGCGTTCGCGTGCGGTTCGGTGCTGGCAAGCTTCGCTCAGGGCGTGATAGTCGGCATGTTCATCGACGGCTTCAAGGAAGCGGGCGGGGTATTCGTCGGTACGAGTTGGGACTGGGTCAGTCCGTTTCCGATTTTCGCGGGCTTTGGTGTCGTAGCCGGCTACGCGCTGCAAGGCGCGACTTGGCTCATCATGAAGACGCAGGGCAGTCTGCAGGTGTGGGCGCGCCGGGTTGCGCAGCGTGTGATGGGGCTCGTGTTCCTGTTCATCGCCGCCGTCAGCGTGTTCACGCCGTGGTTCAGTCCACGCATCGCCGAGCGGTGGTTTTCTTGGCCGAATCTAGCCTTTTTCGCACCGGTGCCGCTCGTCACGCTGCTGCTTGCGGGGCTACTCGTACGAAGTGCCGATCGCGAGCGGGAAGTGTTGCCGTTCGTCTGCTCGGTGGGACTCTTCTTTTTGTCGTTTTCAGGGCTCGTCATCAGTCTCTGGCCGATGATCGCGCCACCGTCCGTTACGTTATGGCAAGCGGCGGCGGCGCCCGTGTCGCATGAGTTCCTTATGATAGGAACCGCGTTCGTGCTGCCTATCCTGCTCGTGTATGTCGTTTGGTCGTACTGGGTGTTCCGCGGCAAGGCGACCGCCGAAGGAGGCTATGGTCATGAATGACGGGACCTGCGTCAAAAACAACGGTCACGCCAAAGCGCACGCCTAAGTCACATCGAAGCGCAGCTTAACCGTGCGTATAGCCGTTGCCGATTCGTTCCAAGCTAAACACCTGCTCGGCCCGCGAGCCATTGCGTTCCTTGATCTCGACCCTCCCGTGATAAGCAATGCGCCATCCTTCGCGCGTTGCGACGATAGGCATGTTGCCGCCGGGGCGGCTGTCGAGATCGACGAGCCCGTCGGACCGTACGGGGATGTTGTTTTCGAGCGTCGCGTTGGAGTTGATCACGTTGTCATGCCATATCGACTCATTGCGTCTCGCTTCGAGCCCCTTGCCATCGGTGTCGACGGTGTCGTCCGATGCCGCCATGCCCGCATTGTCGACCGAGGTAATCCTCGCGTTCGCCCGTGCGACCGGATCCGGACTATCCGCGTCTTTGATCCCGTGCTCGATCGACGGCAGCGGCGCGGGGTTCTTGGCAGCGACCGATTCCGCCGACGTAGCGTGCTGGGTCTTGCCGAATTCGCGTCCTTGGGTTTTCGCATCGGGCATATCGCCGGCAGCCGGCGTTTTGGCGGGGCTCTTGGCCGCCATTTCCTCTTGCTGCGATTGAGTCGGGTTGTTTTCAGCGTTTTGCACGATCGTTGTCCTCCCAAAATTGGACGGTTCTCGTCACGGTCATGCATCGATCGTGCCGGGGCCGGTTGATCCCCGGTGCGGCGGTCGAAGATCGGCATTTGACTTTCGACTTTCGACTTTCGCCGTTCCCCGGTCACAGCTCGCCGCGCGAACGCAGCGTGGCGATACGATCGGCCGTGCGGCACGCGATCGCCTGGATCGTCAACGACGGATTGACGCCGCCGACGGTCGGGAACACCGAGCCGTCGCAGATCCACAAATTCGGAATGTCCCAACTGCGGCAATCGGCGTTGACGACGCTCGTGTTCGGATCGTCGCCCATGCGCGCCGTTCCGTTCAGATGACACGTATCGTCCTCTTGGCGCCAAATTTCTTTGCCGCCGGCCGCTTCGAGCGCCGTGCTCATGAAATCGAGCGCGTGTTGTACGAGCCGCTTATCGCTGTCGCACAGCGAGTGGGTGATGCGTGCGATCGGCAGTCCGTAAGCGTCTTTTTCGTCTGCCAGTGTGACGCGATTCATCTCCTGCGGGAGCGTCTCGCCCACGATCTTCAGCCCTGCTTGGTGATTGTACTTCTCCATTTCGCTGTGTAGGGCTTCGCCCCATAGGCCGCGCCCCGTCTGGACGGCCGCCCACGCATTGGGCAACGGTCCCTGGCTCATATAGCAGTAGCCGCCGAAGAAATCCTTTCCTTTGTCGGTGTAGTTCCAGTGCTCGGTCATGGCAAGCGACGGCGGCCCTTTGTACCAGCGGATCTCTTCCTCCATCAAGCCCCAGACCGCCTGGTTCGACTGCACCATCAAATTCTTGCCGACGAGGCCGGAGCGATTGGCGAGGCCGTCCGGAAACCGCGGGGTAGCCGACATCAGCAGCAATCTCGGCGTCTCGATCGCGTAGCCGGCGACGACGACATTGCGGGCGCGCTGGAATCGCCAGCGCCCCTCCCGAAAGTATTCGACGCCGTGCGCGCGATCGTGCGGGTCGAGCACCACGCGGCGCACCATCGATAAGTCCCGGATTTCCGCACCTGCCTTGAGCGCGCGCGGAATCCAGGTGACCAGCGCGCTTTGTTTCGCATTCGTCGCGCAGCCCGTGACGCAAAAGCCGCGGTAGACGCAGGGATGCGCTTTGCCGCGCGGCGCCGAGAGCGTCGCAAGCGGCGTCGGGCACCAAGGGATGCCGAGCGCATCGCAGCCGCGCGCGAGCACGAGCGCCGCCGCGTTGAGCTCGTGCGCACGATACGGATAGCGAGGGCGATGCGGGCCCCAAGGATAATTGACGGGACCGGAAATCTTGAGCGCATCTTCGACGTACGCGTAATAGCGCCACATCTCGCGCCAATCGATCGGCCAGTCCGCCCCGTAGCCGAGCAGGCTGCGCGCCTTGAACCACTCGGGGCGAAAGCGCAGCGACACCATTGCAAAATGAACCGTGCTGCCGCCCACGGCTTTTCCGCTGTTGTTGCTGCCCATCTGCAGCGGTTGCTCGCCGTCGCAAATACGCTCGTCGGTCCAATAGAGCTTGGCTTGGTGTGTCTCGTCGGAAGCGAACTCTTCGAGCGGACGCCACCAGGCGCCGGCATCGAAAGCCACGACGCGAAAGCCCTGTTCTGCGAGGCGGCAGGCCAGCGTGCCGCCGCCGGCACCGGTGCCGACGATCGCGAAATCGACGGGGTCGTCTTCGCGGTATTCCTGCATCGGCACCCATCCGCCCACGGTAAACACGTCCGGCGCGCGTCCGTTCTTGCCGCGGGGCGTATGCATCGCGTCATCGCGCACGGCGATTCTCCTCGAGTGCGCGCGCTTCGCGCCCCGGTTTCGCCTCGGACGACTCCCACGGGTCGCGGCGATTAGCTTGCATGCGGACGTAGCCGCGCGGATTCGCAGGCCCGCCGAAGCCGATTTCATTCCACGCTTGCGGGTGGGCATAGTAGGCGCTGCCGATGTCATGGAGCACGCGCATGTCGAAGAAGATCTTGCAGGGCATCCCTTGCCAGGCGGCATCGTTGAGCTCGCCGCACTGCATGCGCGTGACAAGTTCGCGCTGCTGCGTCTCGTCGAGGTCGGCAAAGGCCGCGCCGTAAGCGCGATGGCTCTCGGCATCCAGTGCGGCGAGGCCGATGCGCCACGCGTCTCGTAGCGGCGGCAGCCGAGCGTCGCGATAGCCGTCTCGATCGTCGAGAAAAAGTTTCGTGTCGACCAGCGCGGCGACGGGCACCGACGGTTCAGCCCAACGATCCGCGCGCGCTGTCGCGGTTGTGCCGTCGGGCGTGGGGTGCTTCGCCTGCCGGGATCGAGGCACGATCACCGTACATAATGCATCGAGCGCGCGCCACTGGGCGTCGTCGCAAAAGCGCGGTGTGTTGCGCTGTGCGAGCCGTTCATCGACGACCTCGCGGGTGATTTCGTCCCAGGAAGGCGAGTTGCGCTTGAGCAGCACATCGTAGCCGGGATAGCGCGGTGGGCGATTGGCAGTCATCGTTCTGTCTCCCTCAAACGCAAGGCGGCAAGACCCGCCGTCGCCAACGCCGTGAAGCTTGGCGGCGCGGGCAACGGCGGGCCGTTTAAGACGTTTTGCGACCAATTGCGCCAGCCGCCTTGATTGCGTGCGACGCCGCGGATATGAAAGCCGACACCGACGGCACCGAGCACGGCGGTCGCGCGCAGCCAAATGCGCGTCCACCAGTTTGGCCGAGCGGGACTTAGCGCGGCTCTCGCGAGCAGGGCGGCAGCGACCGGCGGTACGGTCACGGGGGCATACATCGCGCGATGCTGGAATGCGCCGCGAAAATGCAGGAGCGCGACTTCCCCGACCGTCCCGATCATGCCGACCGCCGCGAGCAGCGCGAGCGCTTGGCCCGCCGGCATGCCCGCGAGGCGCGGGTCGTGCCCGGGCTCGTCGCGCAGGCGCTCGGCGACGGCGCCAAGCGCGCCGGAGAGCAGCAGTGCCGCCGGTGCACCGAGCGGCGCGCCGTAAAACAGGTTGTGCCAACTGAATCGTCCGGGCCGCTTCGTCACGTTGTAGAGATGGAACCCCGTTCCGGCGATGCCGACGCCCGCAGCGGCGAGATAGATAGCGTGTCGTACCGGGTGCCGCATTCCGACGCGATCGTTGCCGCCGTGCAGTCCCGCCGCCAGCGAAAGCGTGCCGACGATCAGCGGGGCATACATCCCGGGGTTTTCGAACGAGCCGCGATAATGCTCGATCGCGGAATCCGTGAGCGCCGACCAGGCGAGCAGCGCCGAACTCCGGTTGAATGCACGGGCGGCGTGAATGTGCGCATCGATCTCTTTGCGCTTACCCGCGAGACGCCGCGCGGATGCACCGAGATCGCGCGGCACCTGCAGCGCACGAGCGCTGCCCGCGCTCGATGGCGCGGCGTGCGACGAAGCGGCTTTGACCATCGCCGCCGCGGCTGCCGCTCCCGCGGCTACGCCTAGGGCAGCGACGATACCGTCGGCCGTGCGATTCATGGCGGGTTTCTCCGTTCAAACTGCATAAGGCTGCGCATCGGCACGCTTGAATTCGAGCCCGCAGCCGGGCCGCGCAAGGTCCGGCGCGATGGTGCCGTTTTCGGCGCGGGGCGCGCCATCGAACAGCATCGACTCGATGCGCACGTGATCGTGAAACCACTCGATGTGCCGCAAGCGCGGGGCGGCCACGGCCAAGTGACGATGCAGCGCGGGCGCGCAATGGGCCGAGAGCGGGATGTGCCAGGCGTCGCACAGCTGCGCCGCTTGCATGAAACCCGTTACGCCGCCGCAGCGGGTCGCGTCGGCCTGCAACACGTCCACTGCCTGCGCCTCGAGCATGCGGCGAAAGTCATCGGCCGTGTACGCATATTCGCCGGCTGCGATATCCATCGATGCGGGGGCGGCATCGCGCACTAACCGCATGCCGGACAAATCATCGGATGAGACCGGCTCTTCGAACCACGCGACGCCGTCATCGCTGAACCGTTCGGCACATTGCAGCGCACCGTTGACCGTCAACGCGCCGTTGGCATCGACGAATAGCGCCGCGTCGCCGATCGCGTCGCGCGCGGCCTTGACGCGTTGCGGATCGCGTTCGGGCTGCGAGCCGATTTTCATCTTCACTGCGCGGCAGCCGTCTACGTCAACCCAATGCGCGAGTTGTTCGCGCAACTGAGCGTCGTCATAACTCGTAAAGCCGCCGCTTCCATAAATCTGCACGCGCTCGCGCACGGCACCGCCGATCAATCGCACGAGCGGGATGCCGAGCAATCGCGCATTGAGGTCCCATAACGCGAAGTCGAGTGCGGAAATCGCGGTTGCGCACAAACCTGCTCGGCCGATGTTGCGCACGCGCCGCCAAAGGCGTTGCGTAAGCGCGCGCGTCCGGCCGGCATGCTCGTGAAGCAGTTCCTGCGCAAGCGTGTCCCTGATCAGCGTGACTGCGCTGGCGTCTGTATAGGTGTAACCGAGCCCCGTGCATCCGCCCGCCTCGATTTCGACGACCACGAGCGTGGTCGAGGTCCATTCGAACGTGCCGTCGGCTTCCGGCGAATCGGTCGGAATCCGGTAGGCATGCGCTCGCACGGCGGCGATCGGCATGGCGTCGAGTGGCGCGGGCGTTACCGTGCCGTGGGGTGGGGAGGCGTATTGGGCGCAATCGTTAGGACCAGACGTCATCGTTGTGCGGATCATGTGCAGTAGGCGTGTACGGCGGAGGCTGCCGCCTTGGACGACGCAGCAAGGGCTATGCCGCGTCTTGCCAGCCGCCGCCGAGTGCTTTGTAGAGCGCCACCAGATCGGTCTCGACCTGCGTCTGCGCTTGGACCCATTGCGCTTTTAGTTGCGCCAGTTGCCGCTGCGCATCGAGTACGTCGATGAAGCTGATGAAGCCTTTTGCGTAGCGTTCGCGGGCGAGATCGTAGGCGCTTTGTTGGGTATCGACGGCCGTCGATAACGCGTCGCGATGGGCAAGGTCGGTGCGGTAAACCGCGAGTGCATTGTCGACATCGCGCAGCGCGACGAGGACGGCGCGACGATAGGCGAGCGCCGCTTCCGCCTGACGCGCGTCGGCCATATGAAGATTCGCGACGAGCGCACCGCCGGAAAAAATCGGCAGCGAGACGGCGGGGCCGAACGAATAGAACAGATGTGACCAGCGGGCAAGATCGGAAGCGCTCGACGCTCGCGTGCCGATTTGTCCCGTCAGCGTAATGTCAGGATAGAACTGCGCCACGGCGACGCCGATGTCGGCCGTTGCGGCATGCAATTGCGCTTCCGCCTGGCGGATGTCGGGCCGGCGCCGCGCAAGCGTCGAGGGCAGCCCGACCGCGATGCGCGGTGGCAGCGCGGGTAGCGCGGCCGGTCGTGCCGGTTGCATCAATTGCGCGTCGAGCGCGCCGGGTGCCGCACCGACGAGCAGGGCGAGCCCATTGGCGGCTTGCGCGATCTGTCCATCGAACGGCGCAATGCGTGCTTGAGCCTGGGCGAGTTCGGCTGCGGCCTGCTTGACGTCGAGTGTACTCGCGAGTCCGACGTCTGCCTGGCTTTGGGTCAGCGTGAGCGTATCGCGGGCGTCCTGCGCCAGGCGCACGGCGATCTCCCGCGAAGCCTGCGCGCCGCGCAATTGTAGATACGTTTGCGCGACTTCGGCTTCGAGCGACAGCAGTGCATCGTTGCGGCTTTCCCGCGCGGCGTCCACGGCGGCCGATGCCGCTTCGACCGAGCGGCGCACGCGGCCGAACAGATCGAGTTCCCAGGAGGCGTCGAAGCCGGCTTGCCACAGGTTTACCGGAGAAGTCAGTTGCCCGAGCACGTTATCGGCTTGCTCCCGTAACGCCGCACCGGCGCCGGGCGCAATGCGATCGACGGGCGAACCGGGTTGGCCGAGGCGATCGACTTTGTCGTAGACGCCGTTCGATTGCAGGAAGCCCTTGAGGCCGAGTTGTTCGCGCGTGTAGCGCCCGCTCGCACGCAGGTTCGGCAAGCCTTGCGCAACCGCGGACTGCATTTGGGTCCGCGCTTCGACGATACGCAGAACAGCCTGCTGCAGATCGAGGTTGCCGGAGCGGGCCTCGTCGATCAATGCGTCGAGCGTGGGATCGTGAAAGCTGTGCCACCAGCGAGGATCGGGATCGCTGTCGACCACCACGGCGGGCCGGGTCGCGGCGTTCGGCGTGCTCGCGGGGCGAGCGAGATCGTGCCAACCCGCGGGAACGCGCGCGTGCGGCGCGTGAAAATCCGGTCCGACGGTACAAGCCGCCAGCACAGCAGCCAGACAAACGGCGAGCGCGGCCGGCCAGGGAATAGCACCGCTGGGCTCGACGTACCATGACGAAGGCTTGTCCATCTCAGTGCCCTGGCCGACCGGCGGCTTTGACCGGCGAGAAGAAGAACATGAGCGGCACGCAGAGCGCGCACAGCACGGCGAGCATCGCGAACACATCGACGTAGGCGAGGATTGTCGCTTGCGAAATAAATGTCTGATAGAGCATGCCGTTTGCCGTCTTCAGCGCTTGCGTGGGCGGTTGGCCCGCGAGCGAGGCGAGCGTTGCGGCGCGCGTGTTCAATGCATCGGTGAAATTCTGCGAAAGCGGCGTCATATGCGAGGCCAGATGCGCCATTCGAGCCTGCGCCCGCTCGCGCACGAGTGCCGTCGATACGGAAATACCGATCGACCCTGCGACGTTGCGGAACATCGTGAACAGCGCCGATGCGTCGTTGTTCAGTTCGCGCGGCACGCTTAGATAGGCGAGGGTGGTCGTCGGCACGAATAGGCACCCGATCGCAAACGACTGTGCGCTGCGCATCATGACCAAGGTGCGGTAATCGATGTCGGGCGTCAGAAAATGCGCATAGGCAAGCGCGGCGGAAAGCAGAGCGAAGCCGAGACCGATAATGAAGCGCGTCTGCACATGCGGCATGATTTTGCTGACGATCGGAATCTCGAGCGTGATCAGCAATGCGCCGGGCGAGAGGACGAGCCCGGCCAGCGTGGCGGTATAGCCCAGGCGTTGCTGCGCGAGTTGCGGGATCAATACGGAGCTGCCGTAGAGAATCATCGCGAACGCGGCCATTGCCACGCTGCCGAGTGCGAAATTGCGGTCCTTCAGCGGATCGAGTCGAACGACCGGCTTGCGGGTATAGCTGAGCCAGAGCGTGGCGCCTGCAAGTCCGATCGCCGCCAGGGCGGCAAACACGCGGATGAACGATGACCCGAACCAGTCTTCGTCCTCACCGCGATCGAGCATGACTTGCAGGCAACCGAGCCCGACGGCGAGCAAACCGATGCCGATGTAGTCGATCGACAACTTCTCGTGCTTCTTGCGCGCCCACGGCGGATCGTCGACGACCTGCTGCACGCCGAGCGTCGTCAGGATGCCGAACGGCACGTTGAGCAAGAACACCCAGCGCCACGAGAAGTGATCGGTGATCCAACCGCCCAGCGTGGGACCGATCACCGGCGCGACGACGATGGCGACCGCTGAAATGGAGAAAGCGCGTGAGCGCTGAGCGGGCGGAAAGGTGTCGAGGATGATCGATTGCTGGTTCGGCTGCAGCCCTCCACCGAAGAAGCCTTGCAGCACGCGAAAGACGATTAGTTCGCCCAGGTTCGACGCAATCCCGCATAGAAAAGAGCAGATCGTGAACGCGACGATGCAGAGCAGAAAGTAACGCTTGCGCCCGAGCATCCGCGCGAAAAAGGCGGAGATCGGCAGCACGATGCCGTTGGCGACCAGATACGAGGTGAGTGTCCACGTCGCTTGGTCGTAGCTGGCCGACATCGTGCCGGCGATATGCGGCAGCGCCACGTTGACGATGGTCGTATCGAGCACCTCCATGAACGCGGCGAGTGTCACGACGATGGCAATGAGCCAAGGGTTCGCTTTGGGTCGCCAGTTCTCGTTCGCCATGGGTCGATCGATGTGCGCGGTTTACTTCAGGTAAACGGTCGGCTCGACGGACAGGCCGAGCGGCAGCGGGTGATCGGTCGGCAAGCCGCTGTCTATGACGATTTTGACGGGAACGCGCTGCACGATCTTAACGAAGTTGCCCGTGGCGTTTTCCGCGGGGAAGGCCGAAAAACGCGAGCCGCTGCCTTGCTGAATGCTGTCGACGTGTCCGTGCAATGTCAGCTTCGGGTAAGCGTCGACATCGATCGTCACCTTGTCGCCGGGCCGCATCTCGCCGAGTTGCGATTCTTTGTAATTCGCGGTGATCCACACTTGCGGCGTCACGATCGAAAACAGCGATGCACCCGGTTGCAGATACGTACCGAGTTGCACGTTGCGCCGTGTAATCCAGCCGTCGGACGGTGCGCGCACGTCGCACCACGAAAGATTCAATTCCGCTTGTTCGACTTGCGCGCGTGCTTGATCGACCTGCTGGCGCCGCTCCTCGACCGCCGCGACGGCCTGCCGGATCTGCTGCTGGACGAGCGATGCCGTGGCGAGTTGCGCGTCGGCTTGCTTGACCGATGCGCGCGCCGATGCGGCTTTGGCATCGGCCGCATCGATGTTCTGCTGTGAGGTGGCGCGCGCATCGACGCCGTGCTCGCGCTCGTACGATGCCTGCGCTTGCCGCAGTTGTGCGCGTGCGGATGCCGTTTGCGCTTGCGCTTGCCGATATTCGGCCGGATAGCGCACGCGGGCGATGTCGAGCTGGACCTGCGCCGTCTGCCATTGTGCCGTCGCAAGCCCGAGCTGCGCGCGCGCCGCATCGAGCTGCGCCTGATATTCGCGCCGGTCGATCTCAACCAGCAAATCGCCCTTGTGAACGTAGACGTTATCGTTGACGCCGAGCTTGACGACGTAACCGGCCACTTTCGGCGCAATCATGATTGCGTTGCCGTCGGTATAGGCATCGTCGGTGCTTTCTTGGTTGCGGGTCATGAACCACCAAACGAACGCAGCCACGGCAAGCAGCACGATGACGACCGCTAGTACGATCAATGGCTTCTTGCTGCGCGGCTTGACATCGGTGGGGTCGCTGCGCCCCTTGCTGCCATCAGTGTCGTGATGCTCGTCGTCGTTTTGGTTTCCGTTGGAATCGTCGCGTCGCGCGCCGCGCGTGTCGTCGCGCGAGCGGTCGGCTGTGTCGCCGCGGTCTGAGGATTCATCGGCTTCAGGCATGGAACCAGGTCGTCTCGAAGGTGCCCGAGCGTTTGCAAACGCTGTGCCCATGGGGTGTAGCGAGGACTTTCTCCCACAGTCTGGGAACGCGGGCGATGTCTTATCGATCGCTGCGAAGATCGTACGTTTCGGCAACGGCATGCGGAACCGGTGGGCTAGATTCGGCCATGTAAATAGCTGCAAGCGGGTTTGCATTTCATACGTAGGCGCAGCGTCGCGGACGGTGTACCGCGGCAGGCATGCACCTTGCGTCGGAACGCTCGTTTCCAAGCTTCGAGGAGAGCATGTCATGGCAACCCAAGGCGGCAAGCCGGACGATAAAAACGATCCTGAAGAGGAGCGCATCGACCACGGTGGGGACGAGTCATTTCCCGCCAGCGACCCGCCTGCTGTCGGCGGCGCGACGCGAATCGACCCGAAGCATTCGCCGAAACCGGGCGAGGGCGGCGCGAGCGAGGACGGCGGCGGCAGCGACGATACGCCCAGCGAGAAGTCCAAAAGCGGCACAGCCAATCCGGCGGGAGCAAGCGAAAGCGGTTTGAGCGGAATCGCCGGCTGACGAACTCAAGCGAACCCAAGCGAACGAGCGAACGAGCGAACGAGCGAACGAGCGAACGAACGAGCGAACGGGCGAGCGGGCGAGCGGGCGAGCGAACACAAGCTAACTCAAGCGGAAATAAAGGGCGATGGGCGTCGCACCGCTTCAATATCTGGTTCATGCGGCCGGGCCGGCGGCGGCGCCGACCTACCGGCTCGGCTGGGCGTTGATCGCGCTCGTCACGGCCGTGATGGTCATCATCGCCGTGCTGTTGGTGGTGGCGATTGCGCGGCGCCGCAGCCCGCTGCCTACGGGTGAGGCGCACAAGCTGCCCGCCGACAAAGGAGGGACGAATTGGCTTGTGATCGGCACCGGAGTCTCGTCCCTCGCATTGTTCGCCGCGCTCGTCTATGCGATGGTGACGCTCGATTCCGTCGCCGCGCCACCGCGTGAGCCGCCGCTCACGATCCTCGTCACGTCATACGACTGGTGGTGGAAGATCGACTATCCCGATCCGCAGGACCCGTCGCGTGCGTTCGTCACGGCCAATGAGATTCACATTCCGGTCGGCGTACCCGTGCGGGTCGAACTCAAGAGTGCCGACGTCATTCACACGTTCTGGGTGCCGCAACTCGCCGGCAAAACCGAAATGATTCCCGGGCAGACCAACGTGCAATGGATCGAAGCGGATACGCCCGGCGTTTATCGCGGCCAGTGCTCGCAGTTTTGCGGCGCGCAGCACGCGCATATGGCGTTCGAAGTCGTCGCGCAGCCGCAAGCCCAATTCGATGCCTGGGCAGACGCCCAACGGCGCGGCGCGCCGGCGATTACGACGCCCGATGCGCGGGCCGGTGCCCACCTTTTCGCCGAACGCTGCGCCGGTTGTCATTCGGTGCGCGGCACGCCGGCTGCAGGCATGCAGGCGCCCGACCTGACGCACCTTGCATCGCGCCGCTTGATTGCGGCCGGGCAATTGACGAATACGCCCGAGCATCGACTCGATTGGATCGAGCACGCGCAGCGCATCAAGCCCGACTCGCTGATGCCATCGATGACGTTATCGGTGGCCGATGCGGCGGCATTGTCGGCCTACCTGTCCACTTTGCAGTGAGCGACTAACGATGTCAGAGCCCCCTATCTCCGCCATGCCCGGCGATCCGCCCGGCACCGTGCGCCTTGCACGTCCGCTCCAACGCGGCACGCTCGACGAGGCCGGCAAAGCGCGGTTGACGGAGATCTGGGAGACACGCCCGGGTTGGCGCGGCTGGCTGTCGACCGTCGATCACAAGACGATCGGCCTACGCTATCTCGTGACCGCATTCGTCTTCTTGTTGATGGGCGGGATCGAGGCGCTGATCATGCGCGTGCAGCTCGCACGCCCCAATGCCCACGTCTTGACGCCCGAGCAATACGATCAGCTCTTCACGATGCACGGCGTGACGATGATCTTTCTCTATGCGTTGCCGGTGCTGTCGGGTTTTTCGAACTACTTGTGGCCGCTCGTGCTCGGTGGACGCGATATGGCGTTCCCGCGGCTCAATGCGTTTTCGTATTGGGTCTTTCTGTTTGCCGGCATCTTTCTTTATGCGAGCTTTCCGCTCGGCCAAGGTGCGGACGCCGGATGGTTCAATTACGTCCCGCTCTCCAGCCTGACGTACGACCCCGGCCCGAACATCGACGTCTATGCCCTCGGCATGGTGCTGCTAGGCATTTCCACGACGGTCGGGGCCGCCAACTTCGTCGTCACGCTGTTGCGCATGCGCGCACCGGGCATGTCGATCGATCGCATCCCGGTGCTCGTATGGGGCACGCTGACGATTTCCGTCGGCAATCTGTTTGCCGTGCCGTCGGTGAGCCTGGCGTTTCTGATGCTATGGCTCGACCGACGCATCGGCACGCACTTCTTCGACGTCATGGGCGGCGGGGCGCGCGCACTGCTTTGGCAGCACCTGTTCTGGGTGTTTGCGCATCCGTGGGTCTACGTCGTCGTGCTGCCCGCAATGGGCATCGTCTCTGATGCGCTTCCCGTATTTTGCCGGCGTCCGCTCGTCGGGTATGGGCCCGTGGCCATCTCGACGGTGGCGACGATGGTGATCGGCTTCGTCGTCTGGATCCACCACATGTTCGCGACGGGCATTGCGCCGCTGGCGTTGGCCTTCTTCGGCTCCGCCAGCATGATCATCTCGATCCCGAGCGCCGTCGCCACGTTCGCCTGGATCGCAACGATCTGGCTCGGGCGCCCGGTTTTCAAGACGCCGTTTCTCTTCTTCGCGGGCTTTGTGCTGCTGTTCGTCATCGGCGGTGTATCGGGTGTCATGACGGCCGCCGTCCCGCTCGACTGGCAACTGACCGATACCTATTTCATCGTTGCGCATTTGCACTACGTGCTGATCGGCATCAATGTGTTTCCCGTCGTCGGCGGCACGTATTTCTGGTTTCCCAAATTCACGGGACGCATGATGAGCGAACGGCTCGGGCGCATTGCGTTCTGGCTCATGTTCGTCGGCTTCAACCTCGGTTTCTTTCCGATGCACATCGCCGGCTTGCTCGGCATGCCGCGGCGCATCTATACCTATGCGCCCGACATGGGATGGAACACCGTGAATATGCTGACGTCGATCGGTTCGTTCGTTTTCGCGCTCGGCATCCTCGTTTTCCTCGTCGATATCCTCTACAGCCTGAAGCGCGGACCGGTCGCCGGCCCGAATCCTTGGGACGCGCCGTCGCTCGAATGGTCGGTGCCGTCGCCGCCGCCGCCGTATAACTTCGCGGTCGTACCGATCGTCGCCAGCCGGCATCCGTTGTGGGAAGCGCGGATGCAAGAAGAAGCGGAAAAACCTGTCCGCGCGCGTTCGCATCTCGACGAAGGCTACCTGCTCGGCCAGGGGCGCGAAGCGTTGGGTACGACGGCGGTCGGAGGCAAACCGCACATCATTCTCAAGATGCCTGAAGATTCGTACGCGCCGTTCATGCTCGGCCTATTCGCGGCATTGTGCTTTGCCGCCCTCGCGATGCGCTGGTGGGGCGCCGCGGCCGCATTGATTTTCGCGTGCGGTGTATCGATCGCGGTTTGGCTGTGGCCCGAGCGCGCGTTGATTCAGCGCGAGCCGGCCCCCGTACAGGAGCGCTGACGATGAACGACGATACGCAAGCGGTCTTGCTGCATCCGGCGAATGCGCTGCCGGTGGGCAGCGCCGGCGAGCGCGCGAGCGGCTTGCTGGGCTGCTTGATGTTGATCGCGACCGAGGCGGCGCTGTTCGGCTATCTGATCTTTTCCTACCTGTATCTGGCGGTGCAGCAGAGTTCGCATTGGCCTCCGGAAGGGCTGCCCAAATTGGGACTGTCGTCGGTCAATACGGCCATTCTCCTCTCGAGCAGCGTGTTCGCCTGGCTGTGCGAGCGGTTCGTGCGCCGCAGGAAAAAGCGCTGGGCCGTGGCATCGATGGCCGTGGCCGTTGTGCTCGGCATCGTGTTCGTCGGCATTCAACTGCACGAGTGGCACGACCACCCGTACGGCATGACGTCGCACCTATACGGGTCGCTTTACTTCACGATCACGGGCTTTCACTTGGCCCACGTGCTCGTGGGCATCGTCGTACTGGTGCTGCTCGGCTGGTGGACCGCCCTCGGCTATTTCGACGAGCGGCGTCATGCTGCGTTGACGATCGGCAGCCTGTATTGGCACTTCGTCGACATCGTATGGCTCTTCATCTTTACCACGCTTTATTTGACGCCCTATTGGTTATAGGCACGCGGGTGGTGGCGACATGCAAGCAAATTGCGCCGATCTCGGCCAACCGGTTTCGAAACTCGTCTTAACGGTGGGTGTCCTGGCAACGCCGGCAGCTTGGCTGCTGCTCATTTGCGCGGGCGAGACGGTCATCGCCCATGCCTGTTTTCCGCACGACGTACCGCTACGCGTGCCGCTTGCGCCGGCCGTCCATTGGGGCGTGGTGGGGCTCGGCGGCTTGACGCTGATCGCGGGCCTGTGCGGGACGCTGCTCGCATGGCGTAATTGGCGCCGCTTGACGCAGGCGCGGCGGCGGCAGACACCCGAGTCGATCGACACGAAAGTGGAGGGGGAGGCCTTCGTCGCACGCGTCGGTTTGATGGCGAGCGTGCTGTTCTTGTTCGCGCTCGTGGCGACCAACATCGCGACGGGGCTTGTCTCGGCGTGCGTCTAAGCCGTGCATCGATAACGAGGGGCATTGAGATGGTGTTTGGCGAGTGCCGTCGATCGCTTCTAGGGCGTTTCGGATATCGCGCATTGGCGCTGGCGTGGCTAGGTGCCTTCGTGCTGGCGGGGCCGTGCCGGGCCGACGACAGCGGCGCCGCCGATGCGGCGCTCGTCGCGCGCGGCGCATACCTTGCCAAGCTCGGCGATTGCGCCGGCTGTCACACGAACGCGCCCACCGGCCAGCCGCCCACGCCGTCCCCGCCGTTCGCCGGCGGATTGCCGATGGGCTCGCCGTTCGGCACGATTTGGACGAGCAACATTACCCCCGATCCGGTGTTCGGTATTGGCCGATACACCTACGAAGACTTCGAACGCGCCGTGCGCGAGGGGGTCGCGCCGGGCGGAAAACGTCTGTATCCGGCTATGCCTTACCCCTCGTTTTCGAAGATTACCGACGACGATATGCATGCGCTCTATGCGTACTTCATGCATGGCGTAAAACCGGTGGCGACGCCGGTGCCCAAAACGAAGTTGCCATTTCCCTTTAGTCAGCGCTGGGGGCTCGCCGTCTGGGACGAACTGTTGGCGCCGCACGAGCGCTTCGATGCGCGCAGCGATCGCGATGCGCAATGGAATCGCGGCGCGTACCTCGTGCAGGCGCTCGGCCATTGCGGCGCGTGTCATACGCCTCGCGGTCCCGGCTACGAGGAACGAGGCTATAACGACGGCGACCCGCTCTATCTGACGGGCGGCACGAACGATCATTGGTTCGCGCCGAACCTGACCGGCGATCCTGATTCGGGGCTCGGCCGGCTTTCGGCCGACGACATCGCTGCTTTCTTAAGGCACGGTCATGGCGGCGGGTTGTCGGCATTCGGCAGTATGGTCGAAGTGATCGAAAATAGCGGCCAATATATGACCGATACCGATCTGCAAGCGATCGCCACGTACCTCAAGACGCTGCCGCCGCGCGAAAAAAGCGGACATGTCGATACGGATCCCGCGCGCAATGCCGCCACGGTTCACGTGTTACGGACCGGCAGCATCGAGTATCCGGGCGCCGGCGTGTACAGCGCATTTTGTGCACGCTGTCACCAGGCCGATGGCCGCGGCGTCTCCGGCAAGTATCCGCGCTTGGCGGGCAATCCTGTTGTGGTGGCACCGCATGCGACCTCGCTCATTCGCCTGCTCATCGAAGGCGCGCGCAGCGCCGAGACGAACGACGGGCCGCAGCCACACAAAATGCCCTCGTTCATCGGCAAGCTCAACGATACGGAGATGGCGCGCGTGCTGACATTTATCCGCAATGCTTGGGGTAACGAAGCAGAACCCGTGGCCCCGCGGGATGTCGCAAAATTGCGCTCGACGCTACATCGATAAGGGGCCGGCCGGAGCAGGCGCTCTGGTGGGGCCCCGTGCATCCGCCTACTGCGCCGTGCCTTGGGGGAAAGGAAATCATTACGGCGTGCTGATGAATCGGATGCCGAGGCGCGCTGTCGAGGCATGCGTGTTGCGGCGCATCGAGTTCTTGCGCCGCGCGTTGCGTTGCGTGGCGTGCCATGCCTCGAGGCACAGCAAACATCACCGTCGCCGTCACCATTGTGCCGCGGCCCACGGCGCGTCGGCGACAAAGCCGTAACAGAGTGTTACCCGCGCCCGCAGTAACGGGCGTAGCGGCATAACGGCGTAATGGCGTGCTGGCGCAAAGGTAATCGAGTAGTAGCGTAAGGGCGTACGGACGGCCGTCGCGCAAGGCGGCCGCCTGCGCCGCCCGCGCCAGTCTATAGCTTGACGCCTCCTGCTTCCGGTGCGTCCGGATCCAAGTCGTCGCGTGCCACGTCGTGATCGCCCTCGAATTCGTCGTCGGCCCCGAGGCTGCGCCAGTACGGTTGGCTGCCATAGTACTCGTGCAGCGAGGTCGCCCACGTGGCGTCGGCCATCGACGGCCAATTCTGCTTATCGAATCCCGGCGCGTTCTTGATCCGTTCCGACGAGAGCGCGACCAAGAAGCATTTGCGCGTGGTATCGAGCGTGAGTGCATTCCACGGAATCGCGAGCAGCTTATCGCCAATGCCTAGAAAGCCGCCACTCGACATAACGACGTAAGCGATACGTCCGGCTTGCACGTCGAGCATGATGTCTTTGACCTTGCCGACTTCGTCGCCATCGGTGCTGAGAATCTTGTCGCCATCGAGCGTGCTGGCGGCCATGACTTCGGGGCCCGGCCCCGCTGCCGTTTCACTGCCTTTGCCCACGATGCGTGCGCCTTGGCGGGCGCCCGTCGTGTCGGTTGTGCTAGTCGTGCTGTGGGTACGCATCGCATTTCTCCTATCCATGGGTGAAGCGCTGTTGCGCTAGTGCAGTCCTCGCGCCAGCAACCGCATTTCCAAACCGATGCGGCGTGCGTGCGGCTTAGCGGCGCTTGCCGCCGCCGTCCATGCCCGTTCCGCCTTGCCAGGCGCGCTTGCCGGCTTCGGACAACTCGCCGCTGCTGTGCGTCGCATCGGCTTGTGTGCCGTCGACGGCCATTTCGCCGCCCGGCTGCTCGAGGGATGGCAGCTTGTGCCGTTTGCGGACGGCGACACGCTCGTCCTGCGATTTGCCGCTATGGACGTTCATAAGCGAGCTCCTTCGAAAAATGACGGTCCTGAGCCGTCTTTGCGCATAACGCGTGCCGCGGTCGCGCACGTTGCGGCCGCACGCGCGTCGGCCGCTAAGCCATGGGCGCGCGCGTTGCTGCTAAGAATGATGTGATCGTTCACAGGGAGGCATCGAGATGAGCACGTTAGACCCCGATAACACGCCGCCGACGGGCAACGCCGAGCCGCAAGGCAGCGATACCGGCGCGCTGGGCCCAAGCGATTCCTCCGACAGCGGCAGCGATATTGCCGGCGCAAAGCGGCACGATTTCGACCGAGATACCGAACTCGATGAGCACGCCCTCGAAACGGGCGACGCGGAGTTGGCGAGCGATACCGACAGGGCGGGTACCGGCGAGCGCTCGTCGGCCGACGGCGATTCCACGCTAACCGACGATGCCGACATCGAGCCGGACCGCATCGATACGCCCGGTGGCCCGGACGAAGGCGCACGGCAGTAAAGAAGCGGCGGGCGGGCGGCGCGCAGCAAGGGCAAGCCGTCGGGCGACGGACCGTGCCTCGCGATCGGCCGCTTAATGTGCACGAGCAGGCGAGGAAGTCGAGGAAGCCGCGGCCGTTGAGGCGGCGGGGACGGCATGGGCGATATCTACCGCCCCCGGGTAGAGCAAGAGCAGCGCGCGCAACACACCATTGGTCCAGCCGAACCCGTCTTGCAGCGGGTATTCGCCCCCACCCGCCGGTGCGTGTCCGGCATTGCGGTCGATATCGTATTTCTCCACGAGCTTGCCCGTGCGCGCGTAATAAGTCACGTTCGTGCGGATCCAACGCGTGGCGATCGTTCGGGCCAGCGCCATTTCGCCGTAGCGGCGCAGCCCGATGACGGCAAGATACTGCAGCGGCGCCCAGCCGTTCGGTTCGTCCCACTGCTGACCCGTCGCGACTTGCGTCGTGGCCATGCCGCCGGGCCGCAAGAGTCCGTGCTTGACCGATTCGGCGACGCTTTTCGCTTGTTCGCGGGATGCGACGCCGGCAAATAACGGGTAGACGGTGGCGGCGGTCAATCGATGCCGCAGCGTGCGGTGGACGAAGTCGTAATCCGTGAACGCGCCGAGGCGCGGGTCCCATAGCCAGCGGCGAATCGCTTCGGCCCGCGCGCTGGCGCGGGCGTCGAAGTTCTCCGCACGCGTCGCGTCGCCCTGCATCCGATACGCTTTGGAAAGCGTGCGCTCCAAGCCGTAGAGCAGTGCGTTCAAGTCGACGGGAACAAGCGAGGTTACGTCGATCGTTGCGAGCGTCCGGTTGTCCGCGAACCAGCGCGAGCTGAAATCCCAGCCCGTTTCGCCCCCGGTGCGCAGATTGCGCCACAGCTCGCCCGCGTTACGTTGCGGCATCGCCCGAGCCGTCATGACGTCTTCCCGATACGATTCGTCGCGCGGTGCGTTGCGCTCGTCCCAATAGCGGTTCAGCACGCTGCCGTCGGTCAAGCGCACGACGTGCCGCGCCGCCCGGCCCGGTGCGAGCCTCGTTGCCCCGCTCATCCAATAGTCGTATTCGGCCTTCAGCTCCGGCAGATACCGCAGGTAGACGCCGTCGCCGTCGTGCTGGGCGAGCAGCCCGACCATCTGCGCGAAAAACGGCGGCTGTGAGCGGCTGAGGTAGTACGTGCGATTGCCGTTGGGGATATGCGAGTAGCGATCGATGAGGGCCGAGAAGTTTTTGAGTTCGTCGTTGGCCAGATCGTGCCGGCCGCTCGCGACGAGACCGAGCATGATGAAATACGAATTCCAGTAATAGATCTCGTTGAAGCGGCCGCCCGGCACGACGTACGGCGCCGGCAGCGGCAGTAGCGACGACCACGGGCTCGCCACAGGATCCGGGTCGCGGCGTAGCACGTTCCACAGCGTGTCGATGTGTGCCACGACGGTTTGCCTCGGATCGGATACGTACGGCTTGGCGTCGTGCCCCGGCACCGCGAAATGCGCGCTGACGAACTTACGCAGATGGAAACCTGCTTGCCCGTGCGCCGCCTCGTAGGCTGCGACGATGCGCGAGGGTGCTTGCTTCGGGATCATGTCCGCGAAGGTCTTACTGTCGGGAAAGAGATGGGACAGCTCGACTGCCCGATAGAGATCGCCGAGCGTTTCCGACGGCGGCGACGGCGCAACGGGCGAAGCTTGCGCGTGCGGATTGGAGTGCGAAGCACCCACGCCGGCACCCGCACCCGCACTGCGACGGGTGAGCGCCGGCAACTGCGCACGTGCGGGCGGCGAATGCTTGGGGGGTGCGACGGGCGCTGCGGCGAGACATGCAGCGGCGCCCAGCAGGGCGGCGGCGATCGCGGGGCGCGCGAAGGCGAACGGCATGAGCAATTCCTCTCGTGGTCGTGGGGGCGCATCCGGGCGCGGGTGCAGGCACCGATAGGCGCGGTGCAAGCGGCCGGATGCGTCGGCGCCGGCGCTCATAGCAGGCGCCGTGCCACGAGGGAACGATGGCCGGCGTACCGGCCCATGGGATTACTGCAGGTGCTGACCGCCGTTGATCGCGATATTCGCGCCCGTGACGAAGGCGGCCTCGTTCGAACACAAATAGGCGACGAGCGCGGCGACTTCCTCGGGCTGGCCGAGGCGCCCGACCGGAATTTCCGGCAGGATCTTCGTGTTCATGATTTCTTCGGGGACGGCCGTGACCATGCGGGTTGCGATGAAGCCGGGCGAGACGGTATTAACCGTCACGCCTTTGCGTGCAACTTCGAGCGCGAGCGATTTGGTAAAGCCGTGCATCCCCGCTTTGGCTGCCGCGTAATTGGTCTGTCCGAACCCGCCCTTGGAGCCGATGACCGACGAGATATTGACGATGCGGCCCCAGCCGCGCGTCGTCATCGCCTCGTACCACTGCTTCGTCATGTTGAAGACCGAATCGAGATTCGTACTGAGCACAGCGTCCCATCCGCCTTTGTCGAGTTTCTTGAAACTCGCATCGCGCGTAATGCCCGCGTTGTTCACCAGGATATCGATCGGCCCGATGTCGGCATTGATCTGGGCGGCGCAGCGTACGCACGAGTCGTAATCCGCGACGTCGACCGGATAGGCGCGGAACTGCCGCCCCGTCTCTTCCATGCGCGCGAGCCAGTCGTCGGCGCCCGTATTATTCGGCGAATAGGTGACCACCACCGCATGGCCGACGTCATGCAGCCGAATGCTGATCGCCTCGCCAATGCCCCCCATGCCGCCCGTTACAAGGGCAACCCTTCTTGTCATGTCCGCTCTCCTTATTAGCGATTGACGAAGTTAGACGTCGGCCGGCGCGATAAAGGCCTCTCAAACCGTATCGCGCAGCCGTCCCCCACCGCACTGCGTTACCGCAGGCGCGAGCAGGCTTCGAGAATGGAATTTCCGTTTTCGGTAATGCGCGGGCGGCGGCGCAGTCCGATATCCTCCGCTTGTTCTAGCGCGACCAGACGGCGCTCTAGCAACGTGCCGAGTTCGGCGCGGTCGATGATCTGATCAGGCGCATCCCTGACGAGCATCAATGTGGCAAGTTCGTGTGGGCTCAGCATGCTTGTCTCCGATCGAATAAAGACGGTCGATTTCTTTTACTAATGATGGGCGGCACCGGTCGCACCGGTTGTCCATGCATCAATGACTTACTCGACACAAAACACTGAGCGTGACCGGAAAAAGTTCCAGTCGAGAAAGAAAAAACACGGGTTCGGAATGGCTATTCATATGACACAATAAATCGTTTTCGAGTATATTTTTCAACCGACCAAAGATGGTAGCAATTACCAGCACGGGCACGCACCCGTCAGCGAAACGGTAATTGTTTCGGAATGTCCTGCCTAAGCGGCCCGCGCAGGCAGGATTCGCGGTTGCTCAAATACTAATACCGTCTTCGAAAGTTCGCAATATGGAAGGCGGACCTTTCTTTACTGCCCTATTTGTTTTGACGGGTCCGATGAATGCCATTTGGAAATAGACATACAATCCGGTCGGCTCCGCTGCTAATGGGAATCGATTAATTGCCTGGGCATAATTGACCGATATCCGCAGTGCGGTCCGGTCCGCTTATTGCTGCCGTTACCGGTGTCGGCGAGCGACTACGACGGCTGCGCCGCTAACTGAGGAAAACGCTCATGCAAGAAAGCCAGGAACCGGAGAACCCGGGAGACGAAGCGCCGCCCGACGCCCCGGGCGTCGGCGAGAGCCCGTGCCGAGTGTGTCGCGGCACCGGTATGGTGGAAGGGCAGCCTTGTACGATCTGCGGGGGAACCGGCCGCGTACTGCAGGGTATCGGCGGCGGGTAGGCCGCGAAATAAGGCACCGGCGCCCCTGGGGCGCCGGTGCCTTCGCCGTTCTCGATGCTAGCGGCTACCACGCGGATAAGAACGGGCAGTGGAACGCCTAGTGACGCTCATCCAGCGTCGGCGCCGTGCCCGACGCTACGCCGGTCGTTTCGACGCGCTCCATATTCGAATCCCAATAGGGCGTGCTGCCGTAATAGCCATGCAATTCGTTGGCCCACGCCGGGTCGGCCATGGCGGGCCATTGATCCTTATCGAAGCCGGGGGCGGTCTTGACGGTATCGGCATTCACGGAAAGCAAAAAGCATTTGCGATCCGTATCGAGCGTCAATGCATTCCACGGGATCGCGAGCAGCTTATCGCCGATGCCGAGAAAACCGCCGCTGGACATGACTGCATAAGCGATGCGGCCCGTATAGACATCGAGCATGATCTCCTTGATCTTGCCCACGTCCTCGCCATCGGAACTCATGACCTTATCGCCCTCGAGCGTGCTGGCGGCCATCACGTAGGGGCCCGGGCCCTCTGCTGTTGCGCTCCCCCTGCCGACGATGCGGGTCTCGCCCGGGTTGCCGATGGGATCGGATGGGATGCTCATAGGTCCTCCTTTAACCGTTCGTGACTTGACTCATTGCACTTGCGCGATGGCCTTCGAGACCGCCGCTGGGCTGTCGTAGTTCTTATCCGGCAGCCGATCGATCAGATCCACGATTTCGCTGTCAGCGTGGTGCGCTCGTGCCGTTTCGGCGAGATGCTCGCGCGTCGTCGGATAGTCGACGCCCGCAAGCGCTTTTTGGACCGCGACAGGCGACGGCTGGCCGGGATGCCGGTGATCTTGGGAGTGGGCCGGATGCTGAGCCATGTATGCCTCCTTGAACGACGTTGGACACGCCAACGAATCGAGCAACGAGCGTTCCATCTCGTCGCCAGATGCACGTCGCCGCACCTATCTGCCTATCCGCCCGCGCAGGTCGTAAAAGGTGCACCGGCGTTGCAGGCTTTTCCGGTACCCCTTCGTTTCGCGCCGACACACGCCCAATCGCAAGGTACGGGCGTTGCTGGACGAGTCGAATCGCCCGCACTCCTTTTTCGATAGGAAGTTTCGCCATGCGCTCAGATCCTGCACTCGACAAGCTTTGCATCGATACCATCCGCACGCTGTCGATGGATGCTGTACAAAAGGCCAATTCCGGTCATGCCGGCGCGCCGATGGGCCTTGCGCCCGTCGCCTATCAGCTGTGGCAGCATCATTTGCGCTACGACCCGGACGAACCGTTGTGGCCCAACCGAGACCGCTTCGTCTTGTCCGTCGGTCACGCCTCGATGCTGCTGTACTCGCTGCTTCACCTCGCTCATGTCAAAGCCGTCGACGATCGCGGTTGCGCAACACAAGATCCGGCCGTTTCGCTCGACGACATTCGTCGTTTCCGCCAAATCGACAGCCGGACCCCGGGCCATCCGGAATACCGCATGGCGACGGGGGTCGAAACGACGACCGGCCCGCTCGGGCAGGGACTCGGCAATAGCGTCGGCATGGCGATCGCCTCCCGCTGGTATGCGGCTCGATACAATCGCGACGATTTACAGCTGTTCGACTATCGGGTCTATGCGTTTGCCGGCGACGGCGATTTAATGGAAGGCGTCTCCCACGAAGCCGCATCGCTGGCCGGGCATCTGCGTCTTTCCAATCTCACCTGGATCTACGATAGCAACCGCGTGACGATCGAGGGGCACACCGATCTTGCGTACAGCGACGACGTGCAATCGCGTTTCCGCGGGTATGGATGGCATACGTTGACGGTCGAGGATGCGAACGACCTAGTTGCGCTCGAAGCGGCTTTTACCGAGGCGAAACGAATGGACGATGCGCCCACGCTGATCGTTGTCAAGAGCGTGATCGGTTGGGGGGCGCCGCATAAGCAGGGTACCTCCGCTGCGCATAGCGATGCGCTCGGGGAAGAGGAAGTCGCGCTCGCAAAACGCGCCTATGGCTGGCCCGAGGATAAGCAGTTTTACGTGCCGCCGCACGTGCAGGAGCGATTCGCGCAAGGTATCGGCGAGCGTGGCAAGCACGAGCGCGAGGCGTGGCAGGCACGCCTGGAGGCTTATGCGCAGCGCTATCCGGAACTGGCTCGCGAGCTCGAACTGATCCACCGCCACGCACTGCCCGATGGCTGGGACGCCGAACTGCCGTCGTTCGATCCCGATCCCAAAGGCGAGGCGACGCGCGCGTCTTCCGGCGAAGTGCTCAATGCGATTGCGAAACGCGTGCCGTGGATGCTCGGCGGCGCCGCCGACCTCGCGCCTTCGACGAAGACGTTGCTGAAATTCGAAGGTGCCGGCAGCTTTTCCGCGAACGCGCCTGAAGGCCGGAATTTGCACTTCGGTGTGCGCGAGCATGCGATGGGCGCCGTCGCTAACGGGCTTGCGCTATCGAACTTGCGGCCCTATACGGGGACGTTCCTGATCTTCAGCGATTACATGAAGCCGCCGATTCGCCTGGCCGCGTTGATGGAAATTCCTGTCGTCTTCGTGTTCACGCACGACTCGATCGGCCTCGGCGAAGACGGCCCGACGCACCAGCCGGTCGAACAACTGGCTTCGCTGCGTGCGATTCCGGGGTTGACGGTGCTGCGCCCCGCCGATGCCAACGAAGTGCGCGAGGCGTGGTGCGTGGCACTGACCGACGCGCGTCGTCCGGCTGCGCTCGTGCTGTCGCGCCAGCCGCTGCCCACGCTCGAGCGCACCAAGTACGGCGCCGCGGCGGGCGTGCGCCGTGGCGCCTACGTGCTGGCCGATCCGCCGGACGGCGCTGCGCCGAAGGTGCTCTTACTCGCGACGGGAAGCGAGGTGCAGATTTGCATTCAGGCGTATGAACGGCTCACGCAGGAAGGGATCGCGGCGCGCGTCGTATCGATGCCGTCTTGGGACATCTTCGAACGGCAGGATGAGGCCTACCGGGATACGGTGCTGCCGCCCGAGATCGATGCGCGTGTGGCGGTCGAACAAGCGGCGACACTCGGATGGGACCGCTATGTCGGGCGCACAGGCGAGAAGATCGTCATGCATACGTTCGGCGCATCGGCGCCGATACGCGACCTCCAAGGGAAGTTCGGATTTACGCCCGATCGCATATACGAGGCGGCGAAACGGCAAATCGCCCGAGTCGTCGCCTCGACGGGTCTGCCGGGCGGGGACTGACCAACGCGCTATCGGCGCGCTCCTCGCCCGCGCGCATCGATTGAAAGCCGGCCTACCGCGCGCCGGCTTCGGTTTGCAGCCTTATCGTTTAATGGGTTACGCCGATTATTGGTGGCCGCCGTTATCGATTTGTCCCTGTCCGTTGGCCGGATTGCCGGTCGTATCGGACGGTTGACCCTCGTTCATTCCCGGTGAAGTAGAGTAGCGGCCTGAGCTCCTTCCCGTTGCGCCCGGGCTCCCGTAGCCGCCCGTGTTGCGGTGGCTGCGCATGGACGACCGGCTATGGTCGTCAGTGCTCGTGTTGCCGCCGTTCATTCCCGGTTGGATACCCGGTTGCTCGAGGGTGTTGCCGCTCGGTGCAGCTCCGTTACCCATCCCCGAACCGGTGCCGCCCGCCCCGCCTGCCCCGGCCGAGCCTGCGCCCGCCCCCTGGGCATAGACGCCACCTGAACATGCGATGGCGAGTACCGAAACGAGCAGCGTCTTCGTCGAAGTCTTCATGATCGTCCTCCGTTTAAGTTGCGTAGATGCGCGTCCAATTTCAACCGTCGCACGCACACCTTCTCCGCTGCAACGAGCATGCCGCGAACGACGCTCGAGCCTGCCCGGCGAGCTAGGCAAAGGGCAGGAACGGGCATTGCGTCACCCCTTATCGGGGGTGCGGCACACCCAATTGCGCCGCCCGGGTGCCCGTCAGGGGCGAGGAGGATTGCACGATGAGCGTCTCGCTCGATGCGCAGCAAAGCCTTGCAGAAATCGAACACGCATTGTTCAAAAATTTCCCGTTCTCGTCCATCTCGATCACGCACGTTACCCATTCGGAAGGCATCGTCACGATTCAGGTTTCGTGGGTTGCATCGGCCGGCAGCATGAGCATTCTCGATTCGCGCTGTGCAATGAATCTCGTCATCGAGCCCGCGGTGCTGGCCCGCTACGGCCAACTGAACGGCGCCGCGCGATTGCGCGCGCGCGAATCGCTGTGCGCGACCGCCGAGGATGCGCTGCGCCGTCATATGTCGGAGGGCGGCGCCGATCTGGACGAGTGCAACGTGCTGATCAACGTCGGAGAATCGATCCTTGTCGACTCGGAACGAGGATAGGCGTGTGAAGCGAACGGAGCCCCGCATTCGAGCAAAGATAAAAGGGCGTATCGCCGCCGACGTTTGGCAGGCAATGTGGCGTTACCGAGCCCAGACATTAGGTGCCACCGTATTGATGATCGCGGCCAAGCTCGCCGGTGTCTCGGTGCCGCTCGCGCTGCGCGAGATCATCGACGACCTCGGTCATCGCACGGCGCTGGCGCTCTTCCCCGTCTTTCTAGTGCTTGCGTATGCGTTGCTGCGCTTCATCGGCGACGTGCTCGGCGAGGCGCGCGACGTCGTGTTCAGCACCGTCACGCAGCATACGGTGGCGGAACTCGCGGAGCGTACCTTCGCGCGGCTGCACCGGCTCGGCCCGCGCTTCCATTCGCATCGCGAGACGGGCTCGATCGTACGCGACGTGCAAAGGGGAACCGATGGCGTCGGCTACCTCCTTGGCGTGGGTCTGTTTACGATTGTTCCCGCCATTATCGAAATCGGCGCGGTCATAGGCATTATCGCGACCCACTTCACGGCCACGTTCTGTTGGATCATCGCAGCTACGCTCGTGAGCTACTCGGGCTATACGGTTATCTTTACGCGCCGCCGCATGCGTGTGCAGCGGGAGGTCAATCATCTCGAAGCGGCCTCGGACAGCCGGCTCGTGGATAGCATGCTCAACTACGACACGGTCAAGTACTTCGCGGCCGAGGAGTTCGAGGCCGCCCGTTATCGCAGCGTGCTGAGCCGATGGATCGTGGCGCGCTTGGCTAATCAGCGCGCGCTCACGACGCTGCACATTGGGCAAAGTGCCATCGTTTGCCTCGGGATCGCGGTCATGATGCTGCTGGCCGTGCAGTACGTGGTTGCCGGGCGTATGACGCTGGGCGATCTCGTGCTGGTGAACGCCTATATCGTGCAAGTCTGTATGCCGCTCAATACGCTCGGCTTCGTGTTTCGGGAAACGAACGATGCCCTGGTCAATGTAGAGCGCATGTTTTCCGTGCTGGCGGGCGACAGCCGCCCGGGCGGCGGCGAATCGGCTGACGAGGACCGCGATGCGCCCGGCGCCAAGCCGCTCATCGTCACGGCCGGTGAAATCGCTTTCGAACATATCGAGTTCGGCTACGATCCGGCGCGCCAGATTTTGCATGATGTGGATTTTCGGGCGAAGGCGGGCGGCACGCTGGCGGTCGTCGGCGGCAGCGGATCGGGCAAGTCCACGCTTATGCGGCTTTTGTTTCGCTTGTACGCGCCGACGGGCGGTCGGGTGACGATCGACGAGCAAGATTTGCAGCACGTCACGCGCCATTCGCTGCGCGACGCGATCGGCATCGTGCCGCAAGACACGGTGCTCTTCAACGATACGGTCGCCTATAACATCGGCTACGGGCGCGAGAAAGCGACGCGCGCCGATATCGTGCGCGCTGCCCGCGCCGCGCAGCTCGACGAATTCATCGAACGACTGCCCGACCATTACGACACGCGTGTCGGCGAGCGCGGACTGCGGCTATCCGGTGGCGAGCGGCAGCGCATCGCCATCGCGCGCGCGTTTTTGAAAGACCCGCCGATCATCGTTTTCGACGAAGCGACCTCCGCACTCGATACACGCTCGGAGCGCGCGATTCAGAACGAATTTCGCCGGCTCGCCGAAGGGCGCACGTCGATTGTGATCGCGCACCGGTTGTCGACGGTCGTCGATGCGGACAACATCCTCGTGATGGAGCATGGACGCATCGTCGAGCAAGGGCGGCATAACGATTTGATCGCGCGGCCGGACGGCGTCTATGCGCGGATGTGGGCGCTGCAGCGCGAGCAGGGCGAGCTGGAACACACGCAGCGCAAGCTGGCGGCAAGGCCGATGCGCCTCGGTGATCTTGCGGCGGAAATCGCCGCGCGCGTGGTGACCGAGGCGACCGCGCGGGGCGTGGAGTTCAGCCTGCGCGTGGCCGACCCTGACCTGCCGGTGACGGGCGAAACCGAGCAAGTACAGCGCGTCGTCGCGATGCTGTGCGCCAATGAGATCGAGCATGCGGCGCCGGGTGCGCGCATCGAGTTGCGTACGCAACGCGAGGGCAACGCCGCATGGCTGGCCGTGCTCGGCGCCCATGCCGAGCCGGCGCCGCTGACGGCCGAACAGGCGGCCGAGGCCGAGCATATCCTCGGCGCGGCGGGCGGCACCTTTTTGCCGATGGCGATCGATGGGCGGGTGGGCTATGTGGCATCGCTCCCGCTTCTGCCGGTGGTGGGCGCGGACGGCGTGGTCACGCCGATGGCGCTCGGTACGTCGCGGCTCGAAGGGATCAACGTGCTGGCCATCGACGACGACGAGGAGGCGCGCGATGCGCTTGAAGCCGCGCTCGTCGCGAACGGGGCGCGTGTCGCGCTCGCTGTGTCCGGTGCCGACGCCTTGCGGCAGTTAAAAGACACAGCACGATCGCAGTGGCCCGGTGTCCTCGTCTGTGACATCTCGATCGGCGATGAGGATGGGTGCGAAGTCCTCGCGCGCATTCAGGACATGGCTCGCAAGTACGACGGTGCGGCGCCGCCGGCGATTGCGCTGACGGGACACAGCGATCCGGCAGTGCGCGAGCGAACCGCGCGGGCCGGTTTCGGTGCGCATTTCGTAAAGCCGGTTCCCATCGATGCGCTGGCCGGCGAAATTCGACGGCTAGCCGCTCGAGCATGAAGCGCGGTTGCGGGATTCGCCCTTGCTTGCCCTCAGGGCTCAGTCCACCTGCATCGAAACGGAGGACAAGATCAAGGCAGTGGTGTTTCACGGAATCGGCGACATCCGCTTGGATACGGTGCTCGATCCGACATTGCAGGCGCCGACCGATGCGATCGTGCGCTTGAGGTGGAGCGCGATATGCGCTACGCGGGCGGTACGTCGGTGGATCATTCGGACGCGGCCACGGCGGCACCCCGGAGACGCGCGCGGAAGTGTGCGGCTGTCGCGCGCAACCCTTCGTCGAGCGAGGTGGTCGGACACCAGTCGAGCAGGGCCTTTGCCGCCGAAATATCGGGCTGGCGATGCCACGGGTCGTCGATCGGCAAGGGACGAAAGACGATTTCGCTCTCCGAGCCCGTGGCATGGCGCACGTGCTCGGCCAATTGGAGCATCGTGATTTCGTGCGGATTGCCGAGGTTGACGGGATCGCATGCGCCGTCGGGCGCATCCATCAAACGAATGAACGCGTCGATCATATCGTCGACGTAGCAAAGCGATCGCGTTTGAGCGCCGTCGCCATAGACGGTCAAGGGCTCGCCCGAGAGCGCCTGCACCATGAAGTTGGAGACGACACGCCCGTCGGCCGGGTGCATGCGGGGCCCGTAGGTGTTGAAAATGCGGGCGATGCGGATTTCGAGGCCGTACTGCCGCCGGTAATCGACGAACAGCGTTTCGGCGCAGCGTTTGCCCTCGTCGTAGCAGGAGCGCGGGCCGATCGGGTTGACATGCCCCCAATAGTCCTCCTTCTGCGGATGAACGCGGGCATCGCCATATACTTCGCTCGTCGATGCTTGAAATATCTTCGCGCGTACGCGCTTGGCCAGCCCTAGCAAATTGATCGCACCGTGCACGCTCGTTTTCGTCGTGCGAACGGGGTCGTGCTGATAGTGAACGGGCGAAGCGGGGCAGGCGAGATTGTAGATCTCATCGACTTCAACATAGAGCGGGAACGTCACGTCGTGCCGCATCAACTCGAAGTTGCCGCGATCGAGCAAGTGAGCGACATTCTCGCGCGTGCCCGTGAAAAAATTGTCGACGCAGAGTACGTCATGGCCCGCCTCGACGAGCCGTTCGCACAGATGCGAGCCGAGAAAACCGGCACCGCCCGTCACGAGTATCCGCTTTCGATCGAGTTCTTTCATTGCCCGTGCCTCCAATTATCGCGAGAAGAGCCGATCGAAGCTGCGAGACCGTCGTGGCTCATTGCGCGACCTCGCGCAGCAGACGATCCCAGTCGCGCGCGAACCGCTCGATGCCGAAACGTTCGAGCGCCGTGCGGCGCGCACCATCGCCAAGCCGACGCGCTTCGCGTGGGTTCGCAAGCAGTTCGCGCATATGTTCGACGAGTGCATCGACGTCCGTGGCAACGTAGCCGTTCTCGCCGTTGACGATGACGGTTGGCAACTCGGTGCTCGCCACCCCGACGATCGGCATGCCGATCGTCATTGCCTCGATCACGGCAAGGCCGAGGCTCGTCCATCGAATCGGATTGAAGAAGAAACGATATCGTGCGGTGAAGGCGGCCAGATCGAGGTTCCCGATTTCGCCGAGGCCGCCGGCAGCCTGAGCGTCCATGCCGACGAGATCGAGCGCAATACGGTCGGCCACCGAACGATGAATGTCGGCACCGAGCCGCCGGCCACGCGTCGCGAGATGGTTGATGACGACGATCCCACGATCGAGTTCGCCGGTATAGCGCACGCCCTCCGGTACCCGTACACCATGCTCGACGACGCGTGTGGGTACGTCGCCGCAGTCCCACATCAAGCGGTTAAAGTGCGTGACGTGCACGATCAGCACGGCGGGATCGTCCACCCAGTGCCGCTCGCAAAACGGGTTGTTCTGAGGCGGGTCGTGTTCGAGATAGAGCGTGGGCAGCTTACGCTGCGCCTCGGACAACACGGTCAAGCGATCGCGCTCCCAATGCTCGCGATGCTGATAAAGCACCACGTCGAATTCGCGTTCCGATACAGTTGCCGCATCCACCTCGTGCACGTTCTCTCCCCATGGCAGCACGCCGGTGCGGCCCGCGTGCCCCGGCGGGTTGCCGGGGCGTGTGACGAGCCAGAACTCGTGGGGCGTCTGCGTGAGGTAATAAAGGTAGTTGCCGTGAACGTGCCACGTCAGTACGCGTAACGGTCGATTACGTTGCATAGCCGCCTTCCTGCGATCGATGTGCGATGCGCGCGTGCAGCACGCCGTCGCCGGACGGCCGAGCGAGCGCACGGTGCGCGAGTTGATCGAGCGCCGTTTCGACGACATGCGACACACTCACGTTGAGCGCACAGGGATGGCCGAATGGACAATCGCGAAAGGCGCACGGACGGCACGGCGGATAATCGGCCAGCACGCGATGGCGTGTGTGATCGAGGGGCGCCCAGCGGCGCGTATCGCTGCCCGAAGCGATGACCGTGCTCGGCGTGCGCATGGCTGCGGCGACATGCGAGATACCCGTGTCGTTGCAGACGACCAGCCGCGCGCGATCGACCAGCGCGGCGAGCCCACCCAGTGTCGTCGATCCGGTCAAATACAGCGCGGGGGCGGTCATCGCACCGAGCACCGCGGCCGTGATTGCCGCTTCGTTAACGGTGCCCGTGATCGCGATCTGCCATCCGTGCGCGGACAGCGCATCGCCCACTTCGGCGAAACGCGCCGGGGGCCAGCGCCGCGAGGGCAGTTGCGCGCCCGGATGCAGCACGATCAGCCGCTCGGGCTCGATTCCGTGCTGCGCCTCGAGCGCGGCATATTCGCAGCGGTCGTGCGGCGTAAGCGGAAACCAAAGCGTATCGTCGTGCGCATCGATGCCGAGCGCGCGAACGAGCGTGAGATAGCGGTTCGGCTCGGGCAGATCGTCGGGCCACGGGATGAAGCCCGGTTCAGGTTTTTCCTGCGGCTGATGAAAGCCCGCATAGGCTGTCGCGCCCATGCGTTTGACGATGTCGTTGGCCGGACCGCCGCTGCCGTGCATCTGCAAGACCAGGTCGAACCGCCGTTCACGCATCGCAGCGTAGAACTTCGGCAGGCCCGCGTCGGTTTCTTGCTGCTCGGGAAAGCCGCGTGCGCCCGGGAACACCACGAGATCGTCGATCAGCGATGAGAACCGCTCGACGAAACGGGTTGCCCACGGCAGTCCGATCAGCGTGATCTTCGTATCGGGCCAGGCGCTGCGCAGCGCACGCAGCGCCGGCACTGCGCAGAGCATATCGCCGAGTTGCAGCGCACGAAAAATCGCGACACGTTGCGGCGGTATGAAGTCCGGTGAAGCGGGAGATAAATGCATTAGAGGAACCATGTCCGGTAGCGAATGGCACCGCGCAGACGCCAGTAAATGGAGAGAAACGGAATCAATGCGGAGGTCGCAGCCATTTCGACGATGTGCGTCCACGCCCGGCTTCGTGCTCGCATGCGCAACGCAAAAAAGCGTGAGGTCAACCCGAGCCAAACGAGCGCGCCGACGCCGGCCGCCCAGGGTGCGCGCGCCGCGGCGCCGACGATCGCAATGAAGGCCGCTCCCGCCGTCGCATAGTAGGCGAGCGGTGCGGTGCCGGCGATCCGCTCGCGATACAGAGCGGGATGCTTGCGATAGAGCAGCGCTTCGAATGCGCTCTTGCGCTGTTGCGAGAGACTGACGCCCCAGCGTGCCGGCCGCACGGGGTGAACGACGATGGCCTCGGGTGCTTTGACCACATCCCCGCCCGCGCTGAGCAACGAGAACTGCAGATCGGAGTCCTCGCGCCAAGCGGACGTGAAGCGTTCGTCGAAGCCATTGACGGCGCTCAGCGCCGAGCGCTTCACGAACGCGTTCGCCGTGGCGAATTCGGCGCGTTCGAGCCCGCTTGCGTCGGCCTCGTAATCGGTCGGGCGCTCGGGCAGCGGCACCACGATGGCCCCCGACGCGGCGCATGCATCGCCGGCCATCGCGGCGAGTCCTACTTCGAGCCAGCGGGGATCGGGGATCGTATCGTCGTCGGTGAATGCGATGATGGCGGCGCGTGCGTGCCGCCATCCGGCGTTGCGCGCGCCGGCCGGCCCTTGCGTTGCCGTGATAGGCAAATAGCGAATCAGCAGCGCGCGCGCGCGATGCGCACCGGCAATACGCTCGACGAGCGCACGCGTGGCGTCGTCGGGCCCGTCGTCGCAGACGATGATCTCGTAGCGCTGCGGCGCCAGCGTTTGGCGAACGAGCGCTTGGAGGCATCGGTCGAGCAACTCGGGGCGCCGCCAGGTGGGCACGACCACCGAGACCTCCGGACATAAGACTGCTTCGTCCCGCGCCGGCGGCGCAGTGAGATCCTGCCGGCTTTGAGCGGCCATGTCGGTGCTCACCCCACGGCTCCTTGCTTCTTGATGAGGAATGGTCCGATCACCAGGGCATCGAGGGGCGACGTCCAGAACGATTCGAGCGCATCGCGCGGCGAATTGACCATGGGCTCTCCCCGCGTATTGAACGAGGTATTGACTAGAATCGGCACGCCGGTGCGCGCATTGAACGCCGCGAGCAGATCGTAATAAAGCGGATGCTGCGCCCGGTTCACGGTCTGCACGCGCGCCGTGCCGTCGACGTGGCACACGGCGGGGATGCGCTCGGCCACTTCGGGACGCACGTCGAAGATAAACAGCATGAAGGGCGCGACCCGTGCGCCGACGAACCATTCCCCCGCATGCTCTTGCATCACGACGGGCGCCACCGGACGAAAATCTTCGCGGTCTTTGATCTCGTTCAGTTTGGCCTGCATGCCCGGATCGATGGGCGAGGCGAGGATCGAGCGCGCGCCGAGCGCTCGCGGCCCGAATTCGGTCCGGTCTTGATACCAGCCGATGACGTTGCCCGCCGCAAGCAAGTCGGCCGTCTGCTCCGCGACATCCGTGAGCCGCTCGAACGGCACCTTCGACCACCGAAGGAACGCTTCGATTTCATCGTCCGGGTAGGCGGGCCCCAGGTAGGCATGATCCATCGTCCAGCGGCGCGACGAATCGCCCTTCAGGCAGCGCTCGCGCCAATCGATCCAAAGCGCCGCGCCGAGTGCGGTGCCGGCGTCGCCGGCGGCCGGCTGGACCCACACTTCATCGAACGGGCCGTCGTCGCGAAGACGGGCGTTCATGACACAGTTCAGCGCGACACCGCCGGCCATGCAAAGCCGCGGCAATCCCGTACGCTCATGCAGCCAGCGCGCGAGTTCGAGCACGGTCTCCTCCAGTACGGTTTGCAGCGAGGCCGCGATATCGTAATGACGCTGTTCGAGCGGACCGCCTCGTTCACGCGGTTGACCGAAGCGTTCGGCCAAGTTGGGTGGTTCGACCGTATAGCTGCCGTTTCCGCGGTAGCGGACGATCTCGCGGAAGACGTCGGCGTAAATCGGATGGCCGAAGGCCGCGAGCGCCATGACCTTGTACTCGTCCGACGAATGTAGAAAGCCGAGCCAACTCGTGACGGCCTCGTAAAGCAGCCCAAGCGAGTGCGGCAACTCCACTTGCTTGATGCGCTTGTATTGGCCATGGACGAATTGACCCAGGCTCGTCGTGACGCCTTCGCCGCGGCCGTCCATCGTCAGCACAGCGGTGTCGCCGATCGGCGCCGCGAGAAACGCGCTGGCCTCGTGCGCGAGATGATGTTCGACGTAGTGCCAAGCGAAGCGGTGCCCGCCGTCAGGCGGGCGAAAGCGCTTGGCGAGATGATGCGGGGCGCCGTCGAGGAGCTGCGCGCGCGCGTTGACGATATAGCTCACGAACAGCGGGTCCCAAGGCGACTCGTGCGGATTCGTCGTGCGTTGCAAGCTCGGTTCGAGCGGCAGCGCAATCGTCGCCGCGCCGCGTGCCGGACCCGGCATCGCGGGCAATAGTGCCGGATCGTACGAATACGCGACGTGATCGACCTCGGCCAACGTGATGCCCGCCTGCTTCAGGCAATAGTCGATCGCGTCGAACGGCATTTGCCAGGTCGAGAACGGCACCGGCCGCTTCGCATGCTTCACGTGCGTGAAACGCTCGTCCTCCGCGGCGGCGATCACGACGCCGTCTTTGACGAGCGTCGCGGCACTATCGTGATAAACGGCATTGATTCCGAGTGTGTACATGACGGTTTCCAGCGACGGTCAGGAAGGGATCGAGGCACTCGCCGACGCCGTATCCGCATCGGTGCGCCAGCCATCGATCGGCGGCTTGCTGCGGCGCTCGGCGGCCAACTCGAGTGCGGCATCGGCCACCTCGGAGGCGGGGACGCCGAGCAGACAACGATGGTGGCCCTGCGGGCAGACGCCGCGGTAGCACCAGCGGCAATCGACATCGCGAAAGAGCACGCGCTGCTCGGTTTGCCACGGCGTGTGCTGAGGATTGGTGAGGGCATAGAGATCGACGACGGGCGTGGCGAGCGCCGAGGCGAGATGCACCGGGCCGCTATTGTTGGACACGAGCACCGCTGCGCGCTCGATCAGCGCGGCCAGTTCGGCAATGTTTAGCAGTCCTGATAAATCGTGCAGACGTGCGCGAACGGCGGGCCCCGCGGCGGCGATTGCCGCGCCGATCAGCGGCGCTTCGTCGGCGCTTCCGGTCAGCAGGATCGGCCACGGGGACGAGCGGGCAAGCCGCCCCGCAACTTCACCGAAGCGCTCGGGCGGATAGCGTCGCGACGGCGCGCTGGCGCCCGGATGAAGAACGAACCACGGGCCGTAGGGTGCGATGCCGCGCGCGGCGAGACGCGTGCTCAGCGCCTCGCGTGCCGGATTGCCGACGTGAAATCGCATGCGCGTGTCGGCGCACGTCGCCCCCACGCTGGCGGCGAGCGCCAATTGGCGCTCCACCTCGTGGCGAACGCCGGCGTGGGGCTCGGTCTCGCAGACCCAATCCGTTAGGAGTCCGTAAGGATTTTCTCGACAATGGGCGAGTCGCCGCCCGATGCCGGCCAGATAACACAGCATCGCGGCCGGCAGCGCGCTTTGGCTGTAGACGGTGAAGATCGCGGCCGCATCGAAATGGCCGGCTTCGAGCCTGCGTTGCATGGCGAACTCGGCTTGTCGCGACGTCCCCGTGGGGCCGTGCCACGGTGCATCGTAAGCGATCACATCGTCCACATCGCTCAAGAACGGGGCGGCCTGGGCGCCGACGCTCGACGTGAGCAAAGTGATATGCCGGCCCGGCATCGCCGCGCGCAATGCGTGGATCGCAGGCGTCGTCATCAAGATATCGCCGAGCCGATCGAGGCGTACGCACAGGATGCGCTTCACGTCCGCGCCCCATGGGCGAACCGATGTCTCGCGTTCGGGTGCGTGTGAAAGCACCGG
>Ga0157370_10000821_pt1 | contig 39240 bp, 33 predicted proteins | sample C35metaG_FD_113463 | JGI IMG/M metagenome (GOLD analysis project Ga0157370, IMG submission 113463) | Corn rhizosphere microbial communities from Kellogg Biological Station, Michigan, USA - C3-5 metaG | ecosystem: Host-associated > Plants > Roots > Rhizosphere > Soil | place: USA: Michigan... | reverse complement strand
TCCTGCTTCCGGCTCCGGTCTGCGCAAATATTGCAAAGTTCTTTATCAGCAATATTACGGCAGCGGGAGCAAAAATGAATTTCTTCCCGCATTTTTAAAACAATATCACTGAATATTTTTACATCGCTTACGTCTTTTTTCAATAAATGAAGCACCAAACGTAAAGCAGTTTTTTTGCCAATGCCAGGCAATTTTGCAAATTCATTCACCGCATTTTCTAAAAGAGAAGAGGAAAAAATCATGGGGCAAAATTAAGAATTAAGTATCAGGTTTTAGGTATGAGGTGTCAGGTGTCAGATTTTGGGAAATTAAATTTCTAAACTTCTTCTAACCCATTCTCAAAAGGTTGCAGTAAACAAGCAAATAATATCAATTAATATCAATTCCAACATTAAGGCTTCTACAACTCTACATTCGCTTCATTATCCCAATCTGATCTTATACTGATCTTTTTTGGAATTGCAAATACTTTTTCCGGTTGTTTTTTCAAATGATAATTCCCGGGATCCCATGTGCCGTTTCCATTTTCATCATCTAATACCCGCAATTCATACTCACCGGGATTAAACAATTTCACAATGAAAGTTGGTGACGTTATTTTGAACGAATCCACTACCTCATTATTCTGAACAAACTGCAAAACAGGATGCGCAATTTTCGAAAGATTGGTAAAATTTAATTTCAGGCTTCCATATTCCCTTTCAGCTTTTGTTTTAAAACTGAGTGTATCAGGTTTTTTTAATGCATCACCCAAAGTATCAACAGCGAAATCTTTATCAATTACCAGTTTGTATTTTGTATCTTCTATCCAGTTATTTTTTACGGTGATTTGTTTAAATGTAGTATCCATCAATATTACAGCCGTTGTTACCGGATGAAACAATGTATCTGTGAGATGTATTTTTGAAGAATCATAATTTTTTAACGGAATGGTAAAATTGATTTTTAGCGGCGTTAGCAAATCCTGGATATTATTGGAAAGCGATGTGGTAAATTTTAATATTTTTTCCGGATTTTTTTTATTTGCCACCGATGAATTGGTTGCAGGTTTTGTACTTTTTTCTTCAGCATAAGCAAACAGCTCTGCCGGCGTTACATGATTTGAAATATGAATCACACTATCGGCAAAAGCAAAAAGCTGTGAAGGATTGTTGTACATTTTCTGGCCGCTTTCATCTTTCAAAGCATATAAATGATATGCGCCTGCAGCAAGATATTTGAATTCAAATTTTCCTGCAGAATCTAACCTTGTTACATATCTTGGCTTCTCTTTATAAACTGCCGAGTCATTCAAATTTTTATACAAAAATACCAGAAGTGTACTGTCCACTTTTCCGGTTTCAGCAAGTACTACATTGCCACTAAATGTTAGAGAATCTACATAAGAACCGGTAGAAAAAACATAAGTGAAATTATGAAGGGGATTATTTTCATTAATGTCCTGCAATGCATCTCCAAATTGAAAACTATAAGTAGTATTGGCTTGTAAAGTATCGCGGATTTTGATACTTACTGTTTTTAATTTTGAAGTAATATTCGGGATAATTTTTGGCTCAGGCGCTACCAGTAAATATTTCTGTAAATCCTGCAGGTGCACATATTCATCAAAAGTGAACGTGATTCTGTTTCCCTCAAAATGAGTTGTTTTGTTTGGCGGATTTGCATTTAATAATACCGGCGGAATCGTATCTCTAGGGCCACCGGTAGGCATTCCGATTTGCGCACAACCGCTTCCCATTACAGAAAGAAGATAACAAAATCCTACGGCCAATAAAATAATTATAGAATTATAAATTTTCATCAGAAAAGCAAACTTAATTTCTTTGCATAGATATTGCTTTTTCTTCTTCCTAAATAAAAATTAAAAATCCCGTATTTGCCTGAATCATTCGAAAAGTTGCCGGCTTGTCGTCAAATCTATTTTCTTTTCTGCATATGCCTTATCACGGCGCGCTAACTTTTTATAAAGCCGGTCATTTGAAATGAGGCAGTTCTCTAATTCTTTGTCTTCGCGCAGTAAGTAATAAAGTTCAGCTTTTCTGACACCGGCATTTTTTTGATATTTTCAGATACAGACGAGATTTGTTTTTATTAAAAATACAAAAGGTTGAAGTATATGAAGGCTCATTTTTAAATTCAAAGACAGAAAAATCTGCCCACTAAATCTCTTCTTCCACTATATCATGCAGCGCTATTGCCAGTTTGTTTTCTTTTACAAAATTACACCACGTACATTTTTCTTTACCGCAACCCGTATAAAAATCACGCGCCTGGATGCGGTTCCAAACTTCCATTATTTGCTGCTTTACTGTCTCAATATCTGAAGGCTCTATAAATATTTTCCTTTTCTGAAAACCTTTTGTTTTATCCGGCTCTACAAAATCAAATTCAGAACTTACTACTTTCCAATCTTTGCCGTCCATATTATCAATCAGTATCTTGTAAAATACGGCCTGTCGCCAATAATCACCTCCATTGGGATTATCCGGACTTGGCGCTAATAATTTTTTCTTTGTATAAATACTGTTTACATCACCGGTTTTGTAATCAACTACATTCACTTCTTTGCCACTAAATTCCATTTTATCAATCTTTCCTTTGATCGGAATTCCATTGATTACATTTTTAATATTGCGTTCAACTGCTACAATTTTATTGCACTTATCTATGTAATGATCATAATAATCGCCCAATACAATTTCGCCTTGTTCCATTCTTCTGTTGAAGGCTTCCAGGGTAAAATTTTCACGATGCCTTTTCATGTACCATTTAAAAAGATCCAGCACTTTTTCTTTTGAAGGAAACTGTTGTTTTTCACTTTTCTGCATTTCCTCAAAAAGTTTTTGAAGGGCAAAATGAACGGCACTTCCAAACTCCAGAGTTTCAGATTTCCCCGAAGGAATGCGGATGAGATTTTTAAAATAAAATGCAAGCGGGCAATCAAGATAATTATTTAATGAAGTGACATTCATAACATACTTTTCCAGCATCGAATTGATAAAATCTTCTTCCGCCTTTTCTATTTCAGGCGCTTGAGGAAGGAAATTCAAAATCTCATATTCCATTAATTCTTCCTGTGATAAAAGAATCGGTTTAGTTTCTAAATTATTCGCTTCAATTAGTTCTGCTACAAACATGGATTGCTCTGCATCTTTTCCGTCAGATTTTAGTTTTATATAAGATATTCCCAGGCTTTTTTCTGCCCTGGTCAGTGCTACATAAAACAAGCGGCGCAGCTCCTCATCCTTGTTGCCCGACGGAAGTGACGAAAATAAAGTGTCAGGAAATGTATATCCTTTATTGTTGTTTTTTTTCTTCTCCCATAAGTGCGCATTCATGCCGGTGATAAAAACATATTCAAATTCCAAACCCTTGGAACCATGCGCTGTGAGAAGGTTTACACCGGCGCTGTTTCCTGAGTACTCAATTAAGGGCAAGGAAAGTTTTTCTTTTTTCATGATGTCAATCACATCAACCAAATCCTGCAGATCGAGCATTGGGTTGCGTGAAGTTTCTTCTTTTATAAAATCAAAAAACGCGGTAAGAATTTGTAGCAATCTTATTTTTTCCTCACTTTTCATAATGTAAGAAAGTACGCCGGCATTGATTATTTTTTCAAAAAAATGTTGAAGCGTTCCGTTAGAAGCCTCTGCGATCAGCTGCTCCATCATCTTGCTGAAATTTTTCAGTGAAGGATGAATGCCTGAATCAAAAAGATCACGTGAAACAGCATTCGCTTTTTCATATAATAATTTACGAAGAGAAGTTTTGTGGCCGCTGTAATTTTTCTCATTTACTTCCACTGTCAGTTTCGCAATTTCTATTGGGGGGATTTTATAAAAATCAAAATGCAATATTTCAAAAAGAATTTCATCACCACCAAAAGGAATATCATGTTCGGCGGCAATATATCTCATAGTTTGAATGATTTTATTTGCAAAAGAATCATCGAGAATATTGATACTTTTTTTAGAATAAACCGGAATATTTTTCAACCGGAAATATTTCATCAACTGGCCCCCATAGCTATTTTCTTTATAAATAACCGCGATCCTGCCGGGAGCTACCCCTTGTTCAATAAGGCTTTGAACCTTGTTGGTAATGTCGGCCATTTCATCTTTTATAGTATTGTATTCGGTAATAAAAGGTAGTTCGGTAAATTCTTTTAATCCCTCTTTTGAGCAAATCAGCTCCTTACTCAATCCGGGAAATTTATGAACCAGCCGTTCCTCGTTTTTATCGATCAAAGATTTTGAAATGTCCAGAATTGGTTTGGTAGAACGGTAATTATCAGAAAGAACAATTTTTAAGAGCCTTTGGTAACTGTTTGCAAAGTTTTCCATGTTTTCAACATTAGCGCCCTGGAAACGGAAAATACTCTGGTCGTCATCGCCAACCACAAAAACATTCGGTTCGTCCCAAAAACTGATCAGCAATTTTACAATTTCATTTTGTGTGCCACTGGTATCCTGGTATTCATCCACCAAAATATATTGGAATCTTTCCTGGTAACTTAACAGCAGATTTTTATTTTCTTTAAAAACATTGATTACCCAGTTGATCATGTCGTCAAAATCATACAAGCCGCGCTGCTTCATCAATTCCTGGAAATTATTGAATTCATTTACAGCAGCACACAGTTTTTCCATCCGTGCTGCTTCATCATAATATTTTGAATTATAATCGCCTGCACTTTTGCCCGATATATTAGAGCCTTTCTTATATTTAAAGTCTTCATTGTCTTTTATTTTCTCTAAATATTGGTCAATACAACCCACGATATATCCCGGAGTCCAGCCTTCTCTTTTCATTGTTGAAAATAGGCTGCTCAGGTTATTTATTTCATAATAAACATCGCCCCTGTATCTTTTCAACAAATTGTTTTTCGGAAGCTTGTCTATGAGTGTTTTATAAAGCTGAATGCTTTCCAGTTCAGAAACGGGGTTCAAAGTTGATTTTTCAAACAACGATAAATTCTGCTGGATCACCTCATTACAGAATCCATGGAATGTATAAATATTTACTTTGTAAGAATCAGGGCCAATAAATTGCAGCAATCTTTTGCGCATGGCAATAGCGCCTGCATCGGTATATGTAAGACACAAAATGTTTTGCGGAAGCGCATCGGTTTCCAATAAAATCTTTCCGATCCTCGCAGCCAGGATTTGCGTTTTGCCGGTTCCGGGACCTGCAATTACCATTACCGGACCTTCAATTGTATCTACTGCCTGGCGCTGCTTTTCGTTTAGTTTTTGGTATTCGTTGTGGTATTTTTTTAATAAAATTTCTCTATAAGTTGACATACAACGAAGATAGTTTTTTTGAAGTTCATTATTCAGATTTTTTAGCCATGAATTACACAAATTTTCACGCAGAAGAAATGAGAGCCACCGATTAAATTTCCTGCCCTACTGCGTCTTTAATGCGCGGATTTTCAAAAAGAAGAAAATTATTATTTGAAAAAACAATGATTGAAGTAATTAAAATAAAATTTGTTTTTATCTTCTTATAATTAGTCTTTTTGTATTTCAGCTAACTGAAAAAGTGCTACCGTTTTTTTATTTTTTATTAAATTATTTACAATTTATTTTCATTGAAAATATTGTTAGCACAAGATTTGATTTCTTATATGCGTTAATACCACGTTAAACAACACCTTTGATATTTAAATGCTTTTAACCTGCTTAATTTTTGCAGTCTAAACTTTAAACGCAAAAAATAATGAAACATTTATACAACATCTCATTACTTCTGATTCTCATTGGGATTTCTTCCTGTAGCAGTTCCAGGTATTACCAGGGAAATCCGGATGAATCTGATCAGACGTATTCGCAACAGCAACCAGAAATTACTTATCAGCAATTTTATAATGATCTAAGCCCTTATGGAAACTGGATAAATTATGGGGATTATGGCTATGTATGGATACCCGATCAGCCTGGTTTCCGGCCTTATTATACCAATGGTCATTGGATTTATACCAATTATGGATGGACATGGGCATCAGATTACAGTTGGGGTTGGGCGCCGTTTCACTATGGCCGATGGATGCAGGATATGGCTTATGGCTGGATGTGGGTTCCCGGTTATGAATGGGCGCCGGCCTGGGTTTCGTGGCGTGGCGGTGGCGATTACTATGGTTGGGCACCTTTGGGGCCGGGCATGAATGCAAATATTTCTGCAGGTTCAATTCCATACAATAATTGGGCGTTTGTACCCCGCCGTTATATCAATAATCCGCGGATTAATAATTACTATGTTAATCCATCAAGAAATGTAACGATTATAAACAATACAACCATCATCAATAACAATACGGTTATTAATAATGGTGACCGGAGCCGTCCTGGTTATAATCCCGGCCCTCCGGTAAGAGAAGTAGAACAAAACACAGGCAGTAGAATCAGGCAATATAATGTGGTAAAAGCAGGCAAACCCGGAGCTCCGCAAATCACTAATAATACACTCCGGGTTTTCAGGCCTGCAGTGAATCAGTCAGCTTCAAATAATTCAAATGTAAGGCCGCAAAGGGTTGCTACTCCTGACCAGATAAGAACGCAACAAAATAATGTTCCTGAAAGAAACAATGTAAATAATGAACCAGCCGCTCCGGTAAGGCAAATTCCTAAAGAACAAACTCCGCAGATCAACCGGAATGAACCGCCTGTGAATGTTCCTCAAAGAGTAATACCAAACAGGAATAACACCTCTCCGAGGGTATCTCCTGACTATCAACAGGAAAATCGCACACCGCAAAATCCGGTGAACAGGAATCCCCAGCCACAAAATACTCCGGCCGAAAACACACCACCACGAAGAACATTTCGGGAGAATCAAAGTCCGGTAAACAGGAATACAGTGCCACAGAATAACATATCACGGGAGCCGTTAAAGAAGGATCAGCAATTAAATCCGGCTCCACTAAATAATAACGTAAATCCTGCATCCGGCGCACCTGTTAGAAGATTTAGCAATACCGCTCCTTCAAATAATCAGCAAAGAAATCAAATGCGCCAGACTGTACAACCTACCCGGCAGGTAGTAAGGCAAAATAGTGAAATAAACGTGGTAAAGCCTGCACAAACCGTAAGAGAAGTGAAACGGGAAAGGAAAGAAGAATAAAAATTTAAGACGGCAAAAAATCATAAAAGCACCCTCATTTTTTCGGGTGTTTTTTTTTTGATAAATGAGAACAGAAACCCTGGTTATTTGTTGGCTGACTGAAAAAGAATGAGCCATTGTTGAAATCCACTCCCGGAATTTCATTCGTCTTTCTAAATTTATTCAATAAAACAGTTTTTCCTTATTTTGTGCAATAAAAAAATAAAAATTTATGTGCGGAATAGTTGGTTATATCGGGCCAAGAGAAGCTTATCCCATTATCATCACCGGTCTCAAAAGGCAGGAATACCGTGGTTACGACAGTACCGGTGTTGCCCTGATTAATGAAAATGGGTTAGAGGTTTTTAAGAAAAAAGGGAAGGTGGCAGAACTGGAAGAATCATTAATCGGAAAACCTGTAAATGCCCATATCGGTATCGGTCACACGCGCTGGGCCACACATGGCGAGCCGAGTGATGTAAATGCACACCCGCATAAAAGCAATAACGGAAAACTCGCAATGATTCACAACGGCATTATTGAAAATTATGCTCAATTAAAGGCTGAATTAATTAAAAAAGGTTACGCTTTTAAAAGTGAAACCGATACAGAAGTCTTGTTGAATTTTATCGAAGATATTCAAAAGAATACCCAATGTCCGCTGGAAGAAGCGGTGCGAATCGCCTTGAAAAGAGTTTCCGGAGCTTATGTTATTTTATTGCTTGATGAAAATAACCCGGATACCATTATCGCTGCAAGAAAAGGAAGCCCGCTGGTAATCGGGATTGGAAAAGATGAACACTTCCTTGGGTCTGATGCCACACCGATGCTCGAATACACCAAGGAAGTGGTGTATGTAAACGATTATGAAATTGCGATTATAAAAGCAGGCGAACTCATTCTGAAAAACCTCGGCAATGAAAGACAAATGCCTTATATCAGCAAACTGGATATAGAATTGGCAGCAATAGAAAAAGGGGGTTATGATCATTTCATGCTGAAAGAAATTTATGAGCAACCGGCTACCATTTATGATTGCTTACGCGGAAGATTAGACGCAGAAAAAGGAACGATTACTATGAAAGGAATCGAGGATCATATTGAAGCGTTGATCCATGCTCCAAGATATATTATCATTGCCTGCGGCACCAGTTGGCATGCTGCATTGGAAGCGGAATATATTATTGAAGAACTTTGCCGGATTCCGGTAGAAGTGGAATATGCATCTGAATTCCGTTACAGAAATCCGATCATCAATAAAGGCGATGTAATTATTGCAGTTTCACAAAGTGGTGAAACTGCGGATACTTTAGTCGCCATAGAAAAAGCCAAACAGCAGGGGGCATTTATTTTTGGAATTGTAAATGTTGTCGGATCCTCCATCTCGCGTGTTTCTGATGCCGGCGCATACACTCATGCGGGCCCTGAAATTGGTGTTGCATCTACAAAAGCCTTTACTGCACAATTGGCGGTATTGATGATGATTGCTTTAAAAATTGCCAAAGCAAAAGGAACGATTGAAGAATCAAGATATAGTGAACTGTTGGTAGAATTAGAAAACATCCCTGAAAAAGTAGCTGCCATTTTAAAGGATGGAAACCTGATAAAACCAATTGCAGAAAAATATAAAGACGCGGTTAACGCACTTTACTTAGGTCGGGGATATAATTTTCCCATAGCCCTCGAAGGTGCGTTAAAACTGAAAGAAATCTCTTACATCCATGCCGAAGGTTATCCGGCCGCAGAAATGAAACACGGGCCGATTGCATTGGTTGATAAAAATCTACCCGTAGTTTTCGTAGCAACCAGGGATGAATATCATGCAAAAATTGTGAGTAACATCCAGGAGATAAAAGCGCGTAAAGGAAAAGTAATTGCCATCATTACTGAAGGAGATGATGTCATTCCTTCAATGGCAGACGAGGTGTTTTTTGTACCACCTGCAAATGAAGTGGTAGCACCGCTTTTGAGCGTTATTCCTTTGCAATTACTTTCTTATTATATCGGTATTGCAAAAGGATGTGATGTGGATAAACCACGGAATTTAGCAAAGTCCGTAACGGTAGAATGATAAACGTGAGTCAGAAAAAGATTATACAGGCAGGCAAGGAAAAATCAACACATTTTTCGGGAATTTGTTGCTGTTTTCTTTTTACTTTTTCCATATTTTTCTGAATACTTTTTATTTCATTGAATGCAGGCCAATCATATTTCCTTCAGTGTCTTCTACTAAAGCAATAAAACCAAATTCTCCTATATCCTGTTTGGAACGGACAATTTTTCCTCCTGCGGCTTCCACCCGGCCTAATTCTGTGTTAATTTCTTCTGTAATAAAATACACCAAAGTACCGCCCATGCCTGGTTTTGCTACATCCATTTTAACCAATGCGCCACTTGCGCCCCATCCCTTTGGATCGCCTGGAAAGGTAGCATATTTCATTTCAGGATGATTGTCACTGCCCATTGGAAGATCGGTCAGTTCGTATTTAAATACGTCTGTATAAAACTTTTTTGCACGGTCAAAATCTGAAGTATAAATTTCAAACCAGTTGATTACATTTTTCATTTTGTTTAAATTTTAGTGTTTTTAATATAGCAAAATTTGCGCCGTTGTTAGAGTGCAAATTTTGTATAAGTTAAATTACTTTCTCGCAGCTGATTTCTCTAAGCAAACGATTGCCCTTCTTTCGCCTACTTGTTGCTAAAATTTATGCCAAATATTTTCTTTCGAATTTCCTAAGACTTTCTGCAATTAATTTATGGAATTAAATAATTTTTAAATCTTAGTATACAAAATCTGAAATTATCACCAAACTGGTTAAACTTATTGTATGTCTATTAAAAGTTTGTGTTTTCTGTTGTTTGTTAGCTTCGCTTGTTCGGCATTTGCTCAAACTCAAACAAAATATTCTGATAGTGAAGAAGAAAAAATTAAACAGGTTGAAAACAATATTTCCGGTTGGGTACAAATTGAAGGAGTAAAAAGTGTTTGGACTTTACCTGAACGAATGCAATATTATCATGTAAACGGATTGAGTATTGCAGTCATTCATAATTATAGATTAGAATGGGCTAAAGGTTATGGTTGGGCTGATTCAGCAAAGCAAATTCCTGTTACAACACAAACACTTTTTCAGGCTGCATCAATCAGCAAATCGCTTAATGCTGTGGGAGTATTAAAGCTTGCAGAAGAAAAAAAATTAAATATTCATAATGACATTAATTATTATTTAAAAAGCTGGCAATTACCTGAAAGTAAATTCACTGCTGATAAAAAAGTAACTGTTTATAATTTACTAAATCATACAGCGGGGCTAAATGTTCATGGTTTTTTAGGATATGAAAAAGGAGATAGTATTCCTTCAATAGTTCAAATTTTAAACGGAGAAAAACCAGCTAATTCTGAGGCGATAAGGTCAAATACTGTACCTGGAACCAATGTGGAATATTCAGGTGGCGGCGTATTAATTTCTCAATTAATTGTAACGGATATTGCCCATGAGCCTTATGACAAATACCAATGGAATCAAGTATTAAAACCATTGGGCATGACAAATAGTTTTTATACTCAACCACCACCAAAAAATAAAAGCGCATTATTAGCCACCGGCTACGACACCAACGGAAAAGAGATAAATGGTAAGTATCATATTTATCCTGAATTAGCTCCGGCAGGACTTTGGACAAACCCTGTTGATTTGAGTAAATTCATAATCGAAACACAACTTTCATACGAGGGAAAATCAAACAAAGTTCTTTCGCAAACTATGACAAAAGAAATGTTAACTCCTTTTAAAGGAAGCGATGCTGGTTTAGGTGTGTTCATTGATTCTATAGGTAACAGAACCTACTTCCAACATGGCGGTTCAAATGAAGGTTTCAAATGCCAATACTTTGCAAGCCTTACAGGTGGTGATGGTGTTGTAGTAATGGTGAATTCAGACCAGGATGGAATTTTACGTGATGTTATTAATAGTGTAGCTCAGGCATACAATTGGAAAGATTTTTACAACCCTCAGAAGAAAAAGATAATAAATGTGCCAGACGATACTCTCCAACAATACGTTGGTAATTATTCTTTAAATCAAATTAATATTTCAGTTTTTAAAAAAGGCAATAATCTATTTCTATCGCGAAATGGGGGTTCTCCAATGCAATTGTATTTTACATCCAATGCAGATTTTTTTGTGATGGAAATTGAGGCAGGCAGAATAAAATTTGAAAAGAGCAAAGCCGGCAATAATTACAATTACGATATTGTTTTAAAAGACGGGGATAATGATGTAAGGTTCGTCAAAAAATAATGTTTTGCTGTATCAGCCTGCGTTTTGGAAATACCTTGTTAAATGAAGCCAAACCTGGCATAAAGAAGGCTTTTATATTTTATCGTCTTTTTCTAATTCAGCAGTAGTTTGAGAGAGACAATGAAGTTGGTCATTGGCATCTAAAACTTCAATTGAAAATATATGTTTTCTCACATTTTCATCAGAAGTGTCCCAAAGTGTATCAAACAAAAAGTCGATTGCTTCAGAGCAATCCATTTCTTCAACCCAATTTGCTTTTACTTGTATTATATATGAGGTAGATATGTCTCCAGGATAGGCTTCAATAATACACATGTCTGCTAAAGGTTTCCCTTTTGTTTGACATGCTTCTCTAAAAGATTTTAATTTAACTTCTAATTCGTTTCTATCCATTTTAATATTCCGTCTTTATCTTGCAGTAAAGTTATTAAATTATTTACATCTGCGGGTTTAAAATGTCCGCAAGGTTTATATCTGGCAGATTCGTCCCACGCACTAAATAACAGAGAATTTGTTTTTGCTAACGTCTTATTTGTTGCCTTATCATTGTCAAGTTTTACTTTTAATCCGCTAAATATCAATAAAGTAAATAAATTATGTGTCTTTACAGCCTTTCTTATTTCTCCAATACCCTCTATTGCATTTGCAGTTTTATCAGATTCGTCAAACAAGTTAGGAATTCCTAATCTTTCACAAATTTTAGCTTTTAACATTAATTCAACACTATAGCCAGCCAAATAAAATGCCCCATCACACATGTGGTTAGAAGATAAGATTTTTGCTTCTTCCAAACGTTGCCAGGCCAATAGTTGTATTTCAGTCGGATTTGTCATTATTTTTAAAAGTAGCGAAGATAACAAATGGACTGTCCCAAATTGGTTGCATACAAAGCACAAATTTATGTTATTAAATCACAGCGCTAAAGAAAAATTACCTTTAAAATCAACAATTTACCTTTATACTTTTTTTATTATTATTCATCCAATACAATTTTTACCTTTTCTGAACCTGTTGATTTTGACCAGCCGGCCTTTCCATAATTCAACTCAATCAACAGTAAACCAACTAATAAGCCCAATTCCTATTTCCCTACATTAACCCTTTGCTTCCCGCCATGCAATTGAATTTCTTTTCCCTGCCAGATAAATCTTCCGCTTACATTTCCCGGAAGTGAAATTTCTCCTTCTATCCGGGTTTTGTTTTTTCGTGTAAGCATCACTGTTACCAATCCATCCGGCAAAGGCATTGAACCTTTCACTTCCGTTAATTCTCCCAATGCCGGTTCAATCTTTACTTTTTTAAAGCCGGGGGCATCGGGCATAATACCACAAATCGTTGCCAGGAAGTCATACTCCGGGCTTGCAGACCAGGCATGACAATCCGAGCGTGTGGGATCGGGCTTTTCCGCAAAAGTGGTCAGTCCGTTTTTCAACATATCACGCCATGGGGTTAATTGAGAATAATACAAATCACCCATTCCTGCTTTTACCATTGCCCGCGTGAGGTAAAAGCGGTAATAAAAAGTTGCCTGGCTTAAGGTGGTATCCGATAAAATATTTTTCAAAACCTGTTTTTGCTCATTTGCAGGAACAGCATCTGCCAGGATTGCCATGATACCAGCATCCTGGCTGAAAGTATTTTTTTGTGGCGTGTTGGCCATTTCCATCTTTGTTTTATCAAAACAATGAAGCCTTGTATTTTCAGCAAGGAGATTCGCTAATTTTAAATAATGAGCACTGTTTTCTTTGCGGCCAAAATAATTAAATAGCTGCGATGCCTGTCGTAATGTATATGCATACTGTAAAGTAATTACAGCTGAATGCCCCTCATTTGCTCCATCAGGCGTTCCACCTGGAAAAGCATCATTCCAATCCACAAAATTCCACCAATCCATCGGGCCGAGCATTTGATAAGCCGGATCGATATGTTGTTCATACCATTTCAAAACAAGATTCGCCGCATCTAAATATTTTTGCAAGAAAGCATCATCCTGCCGGTGCATCCAATAATCATAAAGCATCGAAACCCAGTAAAGCGAAAAAGGTGGGATCACCTGCAATCTGCTGCTTGGAAAACGCCCTTGTGTAAGACCATCCGGCACTCTTGAAATATAAAAATCACTGATCGCTTTGCGCATCAATCTGTCGTCGCCGGTGTTGTATAATGAAATAAGCGACTGGATTCTTGTGTCGCCTTCATACTGCAATTGCTCATAATAAGGACAATCAAAATAAGTTTCTCCGGCACATAATCTTGCCGTGCGCCAGCCCACTTTCCAAATGTCTTTTAATGAAGAATCACTCGAAGAGAAAGTAGCTTTTTGAACAAACGGATATCCACTGGTTTTTCCATAAATATCGTCAATCACCAGCGGTTCATCCGCGGTTTCAATATCCACCTGAAGATAGCGCCACGTACGAATCCACAGCGGACTGAAACTTCTTTCTTTTTCACCATCAGGATGAAAAATATCAAATAAACCTTTGATGCTTTTGCCTTCAATTTCATTACGGTTTCCTTTATGGCCTTCCTTGTCAAATAATGCTTCTGCGTAAGTTAGTTTTACCATTGAATTTTTTCCGCCGCTTACTTTCAAAACAGGATACCCAACCGTTTCAAAAGATTGGTCTATTAGAATCTTTTCATGGGAATGTGCAGGGATTTTTAATGGTGCGGTTCCTTTTAAAAAATCTGAATTTATTTTTATTCCTTCAACCCTTCGCACTGCGTCCATTCTTTGCATCTTTTCTTCCATTTGAGGAATCATTCGCGGAGCCAATGTCCAGATGTTGTCCGAACCAAATCCTGACAGGACAACCGGGGTATATAAAATTTTTGCCGCTTGCCAATTGTCATCATTGTAATCTGAATTTTCCCATCCCCAGGGATAATCTTTTGCATGAACTTCATCGCCCGGACCCACCACCACATAGCTCTGCAAAACAGCGCCCATATTAATTGCGCAAGGTGCATAAGCCGTATCATGCAATACTTTCCAGCTCGTATTTGTATTTAGTATTTCTTCTGATGTAGAATCGCCCTGTAATAAAAATCCTGTCTGCTCGGATATTTGTGCAACAGGTGCAAATTCTGCCATATTCCAAACCAAGGCAGCAATAATATTTTTCCCTGTCTTTAAATAGCCAGCAATATCATAGGTTCCGAAATTCCAATTGTACCTGCTGCTGCGTGCCGGGCCTCTGCCTATCAAATTTCCGTTCACAAAAAGCTGGTAGCGGTTATCAGCAGATACATGAATAATAAATTTTGAAGGCACTTTCGGCAAATCAATCTTTTTACGAAAATGATATACGCCATACGCTTTTGCAGAAACACCCGGACAACTTATCCAGTGTGCGTTCCATCCGCCGTGCAATAAGTGCTGACTAATATTGTTTTGCTGTGAAAAGCTACTTTTGGTAGCAAGAAATAAGATGAATAGAAGTAAGAATTTCGCTTTCAGCAAGCGGATTTTTTTTGATCTTTCCATAAACTTTTGGTGTCATTAATATTTATAAATCTCTGTTATTTGTGCAAAACGACCAACAAAAGCGTTTTTTTTTTTTTTAAACTTTCCAAAAGTGAGGCGGCTTATTCGGAGTAAAGGGACCCATGTTGTTGTTGTTTTATTGACATTACGAGACTGCTATTTTATAGACAATGGAATTTATTCACCTGGCGTTGTTTTGCACAAAAACAAAAATAGCCGGCAAAGTGATTTTAGTGCACCAAATTCGGATTTGCCAACCTTATTTTCGAGGCCTCCGATTGGTTCACATGCAATGCCCTCGCCCGGACGAAGTTAGTGCCCATGCGGCGATAAAACACCACATTTCCGATACTGCTATTTAAAAACATGTCTGTTACTTTACCATTAATCTTCTGATTTTATCGTTTATGTTCCCTCTATATCTATCGGCTGAACGCCTTATACCTGTCCATGATCCGATGCGTTACCGGTGCGTTAATTAACGCACCGGTAACGCAGTATATTGCTGGTGGGTATGAGGAAGGCAGCCGTCAGACATAGCAGATGCCCTTGTTCGCTGTTTTTATAATAAACAGCGGAGAGACTGTTTTAAATTCTAATGCGCTGTTTTATATCCATGTTTGAAGCATTGTTACTTTTTATTGAACAAACAGCAAAATGATATTAAAGATGTGTTTACTTGTCACCAGCTGCCGACTTGATTATCAGTTTTACCTGACTACATTGCATCGGTAGATGCTGCATCGGCAGATGTAAATGACGAAGGAAATATCATCTTTGGATGGGCCGATAATGCCGGGACAGGAACGGCGAAAGGCAATGATACAGCCATTTTGGTTGCTTATTTTCCTGAAAGGAAAGAGGCTGTTTTTCAATTCAGCGACGCGACAAGAAATGACGGCTACGCGGTATTGGAAGTGGATTCAAAAAAAGGAATTGCAGAAACATGGCTTGGATTTTTAAGTACGGATGAAATTCAATGCGGCAAATAGTGTCTAAACCGGAAGGGTGACATTAATATAAACATTGACGGAGGAAGAAAGAAAAGTAAGAAAATCGAATAACCGTCAGGATAATATACAAAGGCTGAATAGGCTATAAAAGGTAATTTTTCAATGTCTTAATAGAAAAGATTCAATAGTAGTTTAATCTTATTATAGAGACCTTCCAGCTTTTTAGAAACCTGGAAGGTCTTCTGCGCATTTGTGATAATTATTGCCATAATATTCATCTTTTAATTTAACTTCAACTTTTTTTTCCGCTTTTATTAAGTTATAACCTGATATGAAAAATAAGGCCTTTGTGCTTTTGTTAGTTTTGCTGGCGCCTTTATTTTTATTGGCACAAAAGGACTCTACTTCCATGGATACGCTGTTACAACTTTCGCTTGAACAATTAATGGATATTAAAGTGATAACTGCTTCCGGATTTCCACAAACCGCCGCTGAAGCGCCTTCTACCATCACGGTTATTACAGCAAAGCAAATTGCCGAACGTGGTTATGAGCAATTGGAGGATGCGCTGCGTGATATTCCAGGTATTGATATGATTCATCTGAATGGTTATGCGCCTACGCTTATCTATTTCCGTGGCATGTATGGAGCAGAAAATCTGCGTGCTTTGCTGATGATTGATGGAATTGTTGAAAATAACATTATCGGTAGCAATGATTTTGCAGGTCCGGCTTACAGCCTGCACAATGTAGAGCGGATCGAAATTATCTGGGGACCTGCTTCTGCATTGTATGGAGCCAATGCTTTCGGCGGGGTCATCAATATTATTACTAAAAAAGGCGGCAATATTAATGGTTTCACTGCTCAACAGGGATTTGGAAGCTTTAATACCTCCTTTGAAAAAGTAAGTATGGGTACGAGAAAATCCAATTTTGAATTTAATGTGGCCGGAACACTTTACAGCACGGACGGACCAAAATTTAAAAATCGTGACCCCAATTATTCTGCCTCTTATGTTGACAAAGCTTATTCACTAAATGCGCGGGTAAGTTATTATGCTAAAAATTCAACCACTACTTTGGGTTTCAGAACCTATAATACGCCAATGGGGTGGGGAACGTTTTTCAACAGCCCAACGGTTTACCTGGGACTTCCTTCCCAGGGCTATGGAAATGCAGGCGTAATAGGACTTGTGACAAGAGACATACGTGGAGAAAAATCAGGTTTGGAAAGCCCGTTTTTGAGAACTTATTTTATCCAAAATGAATACAAGCCTAATGAAAAATTCAATCTGCTCAGCCGGGTAATTTACCGCGAAACCGGTATTGCCGATGATTCTTATGCATATATTACCATTAGTGGCAGAAACCTGATCAGGGCTATTACTGCCAGTTATTCTAACGAAGTTGAGGCGCAGCTATCTGCAAATTATTCCCTTTCAGATAAACATAAGTTTTCGGCGGGGATTGAATTTGATCGCAGTAATGTGGAAAGAGGCATCCGAAAACAAACCGTTGATACGGTCAATAATATTTACCTGATTGATGGACGCGATACCCTTACTAATTTGTATGCTACTTTTTTGCCACGTCAATATGATATCCGTCACAATTTTGGAAGTTACCTCCAGTATATTCTGAATACAAAAATTTTGGGTAAAACAAATTTTACCACAGGTATCCGTTATGATTACAACAGTTATTTTGGAAATTCTGTAAACCCAAGGATTGTAGTTGTAAATCAGCCAGGCAACAAATGGACTTTTAAATTGCAGTTTGGAACAGCTTTCCGGGCGCCAACAAATACAGAAATCTATCAGTCAACAGGGCTTACATTGAAAACAGAAAAAATAAAAACTTATGAGGCCAACGCAATTTATTCCTTTTCAGGAAAACTGAACGGGCAGCTCAATATTTTCCGGAATGAACTGAACGATGTAATTTTAATTGGAAATCTATCCGGATTAAATACCAATAATAATCCCGGCTCGCAAAGGACAAATGGATTCGAAGCGATTTTCAATTTTATACCTGCAAAAAATATTACCGGCTTTCTTAATTTCACTTACCAGGATCCTAAATGGAAAAATCTCGTAACTCTTGCAACAGGCACACTCCCGGGTGTGGCAAAGTTTAAAGCGAATGCCGGCTTCACCTTGCAGTTGCAGGATCTTTTTACTGTCAGCGTTATTGAAAATTGGGTGGGAAGGAGGCGCGTGCCTTCAACAGATCCTTATGGACCTGTAGCAGGATATTTTCTCACCAATTGTGTGATCAGCACTAAAGAATTATTCAATAAAGGGATTACGGCCAGCCTGAACATACACAATGTCTTTAACACCAAATGGCTCGACCCGGGGTTCAGAACTGCCGATGGTTTTTTATTTTCAACCGTTTTGGAACAGCCCGGTATTAATGGAGTATTTAAAATAGGAATAAAATTATAATCAGGTAAACATTTTTATGCATCTTTTTATAAAAGAAATTTTAAAATCTAACGAAAATTGAATTTGCTGTTTAAAAGATTCTTATTGGTCGTGCTGGCAGGTTCTTTTACAGGAAATATCAGCGCACAAAATGCACAGCAGGAAGCAAACCTGAAGGCAGCATTTATTTATAACTTTACCAAATATATAGACTGGGGCCCGTATGATCGCGATAGCATTTTTGTAATCGGGGTGGTTGGCGATTCGCCAATTATAGAATCTCTGAATGCAATAGCAGCGAGCAGCAGAATAAACAACAAAAGGATCATCACGAAAAGCATCAGCAACCCCTCAGAAATTTCCAATTGCGATATTGTTTTTATTTCAAAAAAATGCCGGATGCCTTTAAATTATATTTTGTCCAAAACCAGGCCTGGAGAACTTACGATAAGCGAACAGCCGGGATTTGCAGAAGCGGGTACGGCATTCAATTTTGTTGTGGTGAATAACAGGCTAAAATTTGAAGCAAACTTAAAAGCTATTTCTTCAGCGGGTTTAAAAGCCGGATCGCAATTGCTGAAGCTGGCGATAATTGTTGATAAATATTAATCGGAAGTATCTGTAAATGGTTAAACTTAATGACATATCTATTCGTAATAAACTGATCCTGATGCAGGTCTTTACGAGTGTAATTGTGTTTGGAATAGTATTTGGCGTTTTCATTATTACAGATGTTAATTCTTATAAACAACGGAAGGTTGACAGTATGATAAGCCTTGCAAAAGTGCTTGGTACCAACAGCATTTCCTCCATTCAGTTTCAGGATCCGGAAGCCGCAAGAGTAATGCTGGAAGAGTTGCGGACAGTATCTCCGGAAATCGTTCATGCCGAAATTACCAACAAAGAGGGGCAGGTATTTGCAAGCTACTCTAAACCGGGGACAAACACATTTGCCATACCTGCAGTTTTGCATGGGAAGCACTATGCTTTTACCGATCAGCAGCTTTTTGTAAGTAACCCCATTGTGAGTAACAAGGAAGTGATTGGTACGGTTTACTTAGAAGTTCAATTAACAGAATTACAACAAATTATACAATATAAATATGAGCTGGCTTTTATATTGTTACTTGTGGCCCTGGTGTTTTCTTTCCTGATCGCGGTTTTGGTTCAGGGTTATCTTTCAACCCGGCTGCTGAAGCTGGTAAATGCTGTTATAAAAATAAGAAAAACGGGGGAAATTACCAAAGCGGTAGAAGATAAAGGCAGGGATGAAATCGCTACACTAATCCAGGCATTTAATAAAATGATGGAAGAAATTGAAGAAAGCCAGAAGAAAAAAGATGAATTTATCGGAATTGCCAGCCATGAATTGAAAACTCCACTCACAAGCATAAAAGGGTATGTGGAAATGCTGGACATGATGGAACAGGAACAGCCAAAAAAACAATTTGTCCAAAAAACTTTAGGCAATATAAACAAGCTGGAAAGATTGGTTAAGGATTTGCTGGATGTTTCCAAAATTCAAAGCGGGCAATTGCAACTGGAGATGAAAGAGTTTGACATGGATGAATTATTGAATGAAACAATGAATGCAAGTCAAATGGTATCTGAAACGCACAAGATTATCCGGAAGGGTGCCCTGCTGAATGAAATGGTTTATGGCGACAGGCAAAGGATAGAACAGGTTTTGCTCAATTTGTTATCAAATGCCATCAAATATTCTCCGGGCGAAAACACTGTAATTGTAGAAACTGAAAAGACTGAAAAAGAATTGATCATTAAAATAAGAGATTACGGCATTGGAGTGGCGCCGGAAGAACAAACGAATATTTTTGAACGGTTTTACCGTTCCAACACAGTCGCTGTTCATATTTCAGGTTTTGGCTTAGGATTATATATTTGCAGGGATATCATTAACAGGCATTATGGAAGGATTTGGGTGGAAAGCAATGGCAAAGGTTCAGTTTTTAATTTTTCTTTACCATTAAAACATTCGCCGTCCATACAACAAACATAGGCATAATAACGTTTTTGCGTTACAAAAAACAATTATGAATAAAATTCTGGTAGTAGATGATGATTTAGACATCTTGTCTTTGGTTCAGACAATATTGAGCATGAACAACTTCGATGTAGAAGCTATTTCAAGGTGGGAAGACATCAATACTAAAATGGCTGAGTTTAAGCCAAATCTTGTTTTGCTTGATGTAATGCTGGGTGGGGCAGATGGCCGCGATATTTGCAAAAATTTACATTTAGACAAAAAAACAGAAAATATTCCGGTGGTCCTTTTTTCGGCCAATCCGGAAATGGGCAAATATATTAAAGAATGTATGGCTCAGGATTTTGTAGCCAAGCCTTTTGAAATTTCCAGCTTGTTAAAAACGATTAAGGCTCATGTGAATTGATTGGGTATCTTCTATGCCGGCGCATGGTTAATTTTTGGCAAGCATAAGTTTTACACAATGAATTTTTTGAAGCAATAAAACGAATCACGAATCTTTATTTTTCCACTTGCTGTAAAGGGATTCCTCCCTGATTCCCAAATACCAGGTCATTTGCCAGGTCAATCTCATTTTGTGTAATGGTATGCCCCATGTTTGTATAGATCTTTTCAGTAACAATGGCATTCATTCCTTTCAAAACCTTTGCTGTTTCATGCACTCTTTCTACCGGAACATGTGGATCAGGATTGCTGCTTCCAATAAAAACGGGGGTGTTTTTAAAATCTCCTTTATAATTTTTTGGGTCAATTCTGTCACCAATCAAGCCTCCGGTAAAAGCAACAACGCCCCCATATTTTGTCGCATTCCTTGCTACAAATTCCAGTGTAAGACAAGCGCCCTGTGAAAAGCCGCAGAAGTAAATATTTTCTTCTGAAATTCCTCTGGCTATTACATCAGTTACGGTTTCTTTTATCAAGGATAATGCAGAAGATAACCATGGTTCATTTTGTGAAACGGGCGCCATAAAAGAGTAGGGGTACCAGCTATTATTTGCCGCCTGCGGAGCAAGCAACGCGAAGCCTTTTACCTTCAAACGATTGGCGAGTGAAAGAATATCTTCTGCGTTTCCGCCACGTCCATGAATCATAATTAATACTTTGGACGCATCTTCTGATGCGGTTCCTCCGCTTACTATATTTTTGGGATGAATGTTCATGGTAAGAATAATTTTTTACATAATTGTGGTAACCACATCGCTCGGTTTGCTTAACATCCTGTGTAATGGACAAGCATTGGCAATAAATAATAATCTCTTTTGCTGCTCCTGGTCCAGATCGCCTATAAAATTAAGCCTGCAAAAGAAGGTATTATTTCCGGAAGAAGTTTCCCTTCCTAAAACAAGATTAACGGTTACTTTTATTTGTTCAACGTTCCATTTTTTTCTTTGTACATACATCCGTAAAGTGATCGCTTTGCAGGATGCAAGTGCCGCACATAAGTAATCGCCGGGAGCAGGGCCGAGATCATCTCCTCCTTTTTCTGCTGGCTCATCTACTATCAGCGAATGCTGGTTTACCTGCACTTTTGAAGTGTATTGATCACCATTATTTGTCACTTCTGCCGTCGCGATAATTTTAGACATAAACTTTAATTTTTATTGCATTAATGCACTGTTGATGCTTTCAGTTAATGACTTCCCGGTTATTTCTCCTTCTGATTTTTTCCCATTTATAAAAAAAGCCGGAACGTCTTTTACACCAAGACGGATGCCATATTTCAAATCATCCTGCACATACAACCCATACTTTCCATTTACGAGATTATTTAAAAAAGATTTGTTGGTAATTCCTATTTCTTTTGCATACGATTTCAGGCTGATGATCCCCAGGTGCTTTTGATTGGCAAAAAGCATTTCATGCATTTCTAAAAATTTCCCTTCCTGTGCTGCTGCAACCGCTGCTTCAGCAGCTTTCAGCGCTTTCTGATGAATACCCATCAATGGGAAATGCCGGAAATTAAACTTAACTTTTCCATCAAAATCCGTCATTATTTTTTTCACTGTTTCATTTGCCTCAGCACATTTCCGGCTTTCATAATCTATAAATTCCATTATGGTAACAGGAGCCGCGGGATTACCGATGAAGATTTCTTTTGTCTGTATAACCGGTTCATTTTTATTGACCATTTATCTTTTCCTTTTAGTTTTTATTTTTCCAGACATCTTCATATTCTGCGGCATGCCGTTTAAACCGGGACAGAACATAAGGGCAAAACACAATTATTTTTAATTCCTTTTTTCGGGCATAATCTACCAGCGCTGATAATAATTTTTTAGCCAATCCTTTTCCTTCGTATTTTGGTGAGACCTCAGTATGATAAACCGTCAAATCGTTCCCGGCAATGCTGATTTGCATTTCTGCAATCTGCTCATCATTTTCATTTATATAAAAATGACCATGGCCTTTTTCATTCAAATATAATTGTACTTCTTCCATTATTTTTTGTGAAATCTGAAATCTGAAATCTGAAATCTGAAATCTGAATGCTGAATGCTGAAATCTGAATGCTGAATGATAGCATCAACTTGTCTAACCATCTAACCAGTTTCTCTTTTTATCACCGGAGCTACTTTAGTACCAAATAATTCTATTGATTTCATCGTTAATTTATGCGGCACATTGCCAATACTCGCCTGTGCCATAAAACGTGTATTACCAAACAATTCATGCTCATAGAATATTTTATCAATTACCTGTTGCACGCTGCCAACCATCAAAGCGTTTTGCGGCAAACGAGCGTTGTCAAACTGCTGGCGTGAAAGCGGCGGCCAGCCCCTGTCACGTCCTACACGATTCATCATGGTGGCATAGTAAGGATAAAATTCATCGCCGGCTTTTTGTGAATCCTCACCTACATATACATGATTGTTGACTCCAAATTGCAGTTCAGAAATTTGTTTGCCTGTTTTTTTAGCGGTTTCTTTATACAGATTGATAAAGGGTACAAATTGTTCAGGCATACCGCCGATTATTGCCAACATTAGCGGCAATCCATGTGTTGCCGCTCTTACCGCAGAGGCCGGAGTGCCGCCTGCAGCAAGCCAGATAGGAATTTTGGGTTGATAAGGCCGTGGATAAACTCCGCGGTTATCAATCGAATGCCTGTGCTTTCCTTTCCAGGAAATTTTTTCGGTTTGATTGAGTTTCAATAATAAGTCTAATTTTTCTTCAAACAGTTCGTCATAATCTTTCAGGTCATAACCAAATAATGGGAAAGATTCTATAAATGATCCCCTGCCCGCCATGATTTCTGCACGGCCATCAGACAAATGATCTATTGTGGAGAATTGCTGAAACACCCGCACCGGTTCATCTGAACTAAGCACTGTTACCGCGCTTGAGAGTTTTATTTTTTTAGTAACCATCGCCGCAGCGGCAAGTATTATTGCCGGAGATGACACCGCATAATCCGGACGATGATGTTCGCCGACGCCAAATACATCTAATCCCAATTGATCTGCCAGTTGAATTTCTTCCATTAAATCTTTTATGCGCTGATGTGCATTGATGGCTCTGCCCGGAAGCGTTTCGGGCTGCATGTCTGCAAATGTTATTAGTCCTAATTCCATTGATTGATTATTTTTTGAGCGCGGATTACAGGAACGAATTATGCCAATTACTTTCAAAATTCGTTCAATTCCTGTTATAAAATTCTTGCTTTATTTCAATACTATGCTAAACATTTTTGAATAAAATTTACCTGCTACTCAATTTTACAATTAATCTGTTCCACTTTTTAATACTTAAATCCGGTATAACAGGTATATCTTATTACAAACCTCTGATTTATTTTTGAAATGCGTGCCAGCAAATGAAATACGGGTTATAGCAATTTTTAAAATGAAATATAAAAGTATAAAATGCGCTTATTGATTGTAGGATAGTTTTTAGTAAAGCAAATACACATTTTTCTTTTGCTTGAGGAATCATTATCTTTATGTGAATTTTTCATTCAGATATCTTCTTTTTCCGAAGAACCGGCAATTCCCAATGGTAGTAAAGTGCCAGAATACGTAGTATAAAGCAGAGCAAAAATCCGGCGGGGAAAACCCAATCATCAGGCCATCCGAAATACGCTCCCATTACCACTACACCTGCACCAGCCAGCGCCGCCGATGCATAAATTTCTTTTTCAAAAATCACCGGAATGCGATTGAGTAAAACATCACGCAGCACTCCGCCGCCAACAGCAGTAATCATTCCAAGCAGAATGGCCATTTCATTATTACTGCCGTACTCTAAAGCCTTGCGCGCTCCGGATACGGCAAAAAGCGACAAGCCCAACGCATCGAACAGCAGTACCGGGCGGTTTAGCCATTTAGACAGCGAACCGAGGCTCATGGTGATTATTGCGGCTATCATGGCAATGGTCAGATAACGCCAGTCGGACAGCCCTGCCGGTGGAATAGCCCCGATACATAAATCCCTGATGATGCCGCCGCCACATGCAACTGTAAAAGACACGACCAAAATGCCGAATATATCCAGGCCCTTATCCCTGGCTGCAACCGCACCACTTACTGCAAATGCGAAAGTGCCTGTGAGGTCAATAAATGTATAAAGTGCGTGCAGATTAATCATAATGCGCTTATTTTCAATTCAACCATCCAGCAGCGGCTGTCATCATTGCCTGCAGGCCGGTTTTGAGTGCAGGATGCAATACAGGCACAAATTTAGGTGAATGATTACCGGGAATGGAATTGATGTTATGATTCTTTTTGGCTGTGAGGTATGTTTTAGGATCTGTGCCGCCAACAAACCAAAATACAGTTCAAAATTTTTGCCAAACCCGACGATTTCATTTAAGGCAATTTATGGCTAAAGTTTGTTATTCTATTTCTTTATTATAAAAAAATTGACCGCAAACATTTGCCGGCATTTTTATTTTTAGTTATTGCAATCAGTAACTGTAAATCAAAGCGGCTCTGTTAATTTTAAAGTATTCTACGGATAGAAGTAAATTACAATGGCTATTTATGCTCTTACCATTTTATCAAAGTAATTACCTTTACAAAAAAAAAGATGAAAGCATTTCTCGGTATGGGACTACTCGGTTCCAATTTTGTAAAAGCCATGTTACAGAAAGGACAACAGGTAAATGTTTGGAACAGAACCTTTTCAAAAGCCAAAGCGCTTGAAAAGGATGGCGCTAAAGCATTTGATGATGTAAAAGATGCTGTAAAGGATGCCGATACCATACATCTTACACTTAAAGATGATGAGTCGGTAAATGAAGTACTGGCAATGGCCGAATCTGCATTGCACCACGGTGCAACAATAATAGATCATACAACCACTTCTAAGAAAGGAGCTATAGAGCGAACCAAAAAGTGGAAGGAGCGGGGCTTTACTTATTTGCATGCACCGGTTTTTATGGGGCCTAAAAATGCACTTGAAGGCACCGGTTATATGCTTGTATCCGGCGACCAGGAGGTTATTGCGGGAGTAGAAACTGAATTGGCGGCAATGACCGGAAAGCTGGTAAACCTTGGCCCGGAAGAAGGAAAAGCGGCAGCAATAAAGCTTACCGGCAATCTCTTTCTTATAACCCTTACTGCCGGGCTTTCAGATACATTGACACTTGCAAAAGCCGAGGGACTTAATGCAGAAGATGTAGCGGATCTGTTCAGGTTTTGGAATCCTGGCGCTATGGTTCCTGGAAGGCTCAGGTCAATTATGGCAGCAAATTTTTCTGAACCCTCCTGGGAATTAAATATGGCGCGCAAAGATGCAGGCCTTATGATGTTGGCAGCCAAAGAAGGAAACGCTGAATTATCTGTGGTGCCTGCAATTGCCCGTTTTATGGACGAATGGATTAACAAAGGGCATGGCAATGATGACTGGACAGTTATAGCAAAGGATAGCATTTGACCACAACCTGCAGTCATCACCTCTGCTGGGAACCGGCAGCTAAAAATTATTTTTAGAGATACTATCGTTTAAAAGTAATTGTTACCTCTTCATAATCGCTTCCGCTTACATCTTTAAAATAAATTACCAGGGCATGGTCATCAAGTGTCTTTATATCGTATGTTTCATCGTCGGTAATGGTTAATTTATTTTCTCCTGTGATGGTAAAAGTAGAAGAATCAGACTGTCCCTGAACATTGGCCAACACGGTGCCCTCTTTTCTAAACTCGTAGGTATCAGTGGCGGTGAAATCATTGCTGGAAACTATGTGATCAGCACCATTATTATGGTCATTGTAAACCACATTGCTCACTTGCCAGATGCCGATAATTCTTTCAGTTGCTGTTTTGGTTTTTTCTTTTTTACATGCCGTAAAAGTGATGGAAAAGAAGGCGAGGATTGCGAAAGCGCTCAGGATTTTTTTCATATAATTGTTTTGGTTAAAATGTTTGTTATTAGATTAATGACGAAAATATGACTTCGATGCTTATAATGCAAGTTATTTTCAAAATTTTTTGCGAGAATTTCCATTCCGGAGTGAGAATACCAGCCGGCTAAATAAAGAAAATACCCCTTTTGGCACTTCAACCAGTGCAGGTTCTTTTTATTTAGATGAAGATGCATGACATGCAATGCCTCTCGCCTCAAAGGAAAGTGCACCCTTCTAAAATCACCTGAATGAGGCCTATACTTTATCTTCCTTTATCGCTTTCAGTCCTTTTGTCCAGCGAACTAATTGACGCAGCATATTCACTGCCGCTTTATGAGAAGTTTCATTGGCTACAAATTCATTTTTATCATTGATATTTTGTTGAAAAAAAGGAAAGTTCACAGATTCCGTCAGCGGTACCATCCTGAATGTTGAAAGATCGGCTTTCAAAGCATTGGAAGCTCTTGTGCCTGCAGAAACGCCGCCATAACTAACAATAGCAGCCGGTTTATAGCCCCATTCCTGCGAAAGATATTCCAATGCATTTCTTAAGGGTGCCGGATAATTATAATCATATTCGGCAGTTACAAAAATGAATGCATCTGCCTCATCAATTTTGGCGCTCCATTGTTTGGTATGCTCATGCTGATAATTTTTCATTACCGGATGATTGGGTTCATCCATTAGGGGAAGATTCAGTTCGCCGAGGTCTATCATTTCTACATTAAAGTTTCCATTGTGCCTTGCAAGCTCAGTAATCCATTTCGCCACTATCGGGCCTTTGCGCCCCGGACGAACAGTTGAAGAAATTATTTTGAGATTATACATTTTATTTATTTAGTGACCTGTTTGATTCAGCAATTGGATGATTTAGTAATCACCAATGACACTTCCTAGCACCTAACACCTAACACCCAACACCTACCACCCAATTAAAACAGAAGTCATCGTAAGCGAACCAGCCACCGCTTTATCATTAAAGAAAGAAACTTTGTCGTTATTTCCTTTTAATCCTAATGAATATAACAGCGGCAAATAATGCTCCGGTGTAGGAATAGCAAGCCGGGCTTCTGCTCCCAGGCTTTCATAATTGATCAATGGTTTGTAATCGCCAACGGTAATCAATTGTTTGAAAGTGTCGTTCATCTTTAATGCCCAGTCAAATCCATATCCCGGAATATTTATATGTTGCCATGATACCATCCTCAGATTATGAACCATGTTTCCGCTTCCGATGATCAACACACCTTTTTTTCTGAGATCATACAATTCTTTAGCCAAATCATAATGGTATTGCGGGCCTTTGGTATAATCAATGCTCAACTGCAATACAGGAATATTTGCATCCGGATACATTCGCCTTACTACAGTCCAGGCGCCATGATCCAATCCCCAATCGTGATCCAATTCCACATGAGCAGAATGAAGAAGTGAAACGGTTTCTTTTGCTAATGCCGGATTGCCGGGCGCGGGATATTGCACATCAAATAATGCCTGCGGGAATCCTCCAAAATCGTGAATCGTTTCGGGGAAATCCATTGCAGTAATCCGCGTGCCCTTGCTAAACCAATGCGCGGAAATTACCAGCACTGCTGCAGGTTGTGGAATTTCTTTTGCCATTTGTTTCCACCGTTCGCTGAATTCATTGTCCTCAATTCCATTCATTGGTGAACCATGGCCGATGAACAACACAGGCATCAACTGCTCCTGCGCTTTCAGGCCGTTGGTAAATTTATTGAACCCTGAAAGTGTATTCATTTTTATTCTCCTTGTTTATCTTTTTTGTTTTATTAAATCAAAATCGCCATTATTTGTTCTTTTACTGACTTCTTATTTACTATTCAATCTATTAGTTACAGTTTCCATCTATTGAACAACTTTCCCCTTCACTGATAATAACCGGTTTCTTTCCTTCTTCCGATTCTTTCCAGGTTTGTTCCAATGCCTGTAAAAATGTTTCAGGCGATTGCGCACCAGACACAGCATATTTATCATTCAATACAAAAAAAGGAACGCCACTGATACCAAAATCCTGTGCCTGCATTTCATCCTGTTTTACTTCTTTTGAAAAAGCACCGGAGGCAATCATTTCTCTTGTTTCATTTTCGTCAAGGCCAATGGAAACTGCGGTTTGAACCAATGTTTCGTTGCGATCAATATTTTTTCCTTCAATAAAATGTGCTTTGAATAAGGCCTCCTCTGCTTCATTTCCCAAGCCTTTTGATTTTGCAAATTGAATTACCCTGTGCGCATTAAAGGAATTGGCCACTACTACTTTTTCAAAGTTGAAATCCAACCCAACTTCTCTTGCAACCTGCGCTACGTATTGATTCATTTCTTTTGCTTTCGACTTGGAAATGCCTTTTATTTTAGCAAGATGATCAAGGGCATTTACATCCTCTTCTGTTACCAGGTTAGGATCTAATTCAAAACTTTGCCACTCAACATTCACATTATTTTTATGTTGAAATTTTTCCAATGCAATTTCAAATTTCTTTTTGCCAATGTAGCAAAACGGACATCTTACATCTGACCAGATATTTATTTTCATCTTTTATTTTTTATTGTTCTTTTATAATTATTACTATCACTCACTTTCCATGAAATAGTTTATTGCTTTTTTATTTCAAATTAATTTATTTCGTTTTGGGTTCATAACCGTCAACAAAAACAGGCTCACCATTATTAGTTCCTTCTATCGCTTCCAAATAAGCCGTTGCGGTTTTTTTAGCGTCAGGCCATGGTGCAGGATCCATTCCTATTTTTGCCGCAGTTTCAGCAACCCATGAAGGATGAACCACAACTATCCGGCGGCCTTCTGTTAACTCAAGGGCAACCGCTCTTGCAAATCCTTCCAGGCCGGCATTTACCATCGCAATGATGGAAGTTTGTGGCATTGGAGAATAAGCCAGAATACCACCTGTAATAACAAAAACTCCACCGGGTCGTAAATTATTCATGCCTTTTCTAACTAAATTTACCTGGCCCAAAAGTTTACTGTTTATGCTTAATTGAATATCGTCATCAGTTACTTTATCCAGAAATGAAAATGCCGCATCGCCTGCTGCAGAGATGATAGCATCTACCTCTCCGGCTTTTTCAAAAAACGCTTCGATACCTGATGAGTCGGTTATATCTAAAGATGGATTAGTGGACCTGGAAGCGCCAATTACTTCGATCCCTTTTTCTTCTAAAAGTTCCACAACTGCTTTTCCTATGGTTCCGTTGGAACCTACTACTAATGCTTTCATTTTTTTTATTTTTTAAAATTTACAAATTAACAGTGTCCAATACACTTACATCAATACGCAACTGTAAAGCGCTGACGAATGTGTTTTGGATTCTCAACTTCATCCACGATCGCTACAGCCAGATCATAAACAGAAATATAGCTTTTACCTTTTGCATCAAACACAGGGTTTTCCAAACCGGTCCTATAAACTCCTTTTCTATCGCCCGGATTACCTTCGTTCATTTCAATTGCAGGACTTACAAAAGTCCAATCCATTACATCTTCCTTTTTCAAAATGTTCAGGTAATCACGTGCCGCCAAAGCTCCGGGTTTCCATGCATCAGGGAAAGCGGGTGTATCTACAATTTGTACATTTGGCTCAATAAATAAACTTCCTGCTCCACCGATTACGATATAGCGTTTTACCCCTGATTTCTTTACCGCTTCATGGATAGATTTTGAGCCTTTTAGATATTCGTTATATAGATCAGGATTGGTCCAGCCTGCATTGTACGCGCTTATTACCACATCCTTTCCTTTAAATGCTTGAGCCAGTTTATCCGCGTCCATTACATCAGTTTTCACTATGGTAAGATTTTTATGAGCTTTTATTTTTTCAGGATGACGGGCTATTGCGGTTACTTTAATTCCTCTGCCCAACGCTTCTTTCAGGATAGCAGATCCTGCAAATCCGGTCGCTCCAATTAATGCTATTTTCATGTTTTTCTATTTTTAATATTATTCAGCTTTTTTAATCCAGTACAGGCAACACTTTTTCGATTTCCGCTCTTGCGCTTTCATACTGTTTAGGCAATTTTAAATGAGTTCCTAATTCGTTTAAAGGCTCATCCGTGGTAAAACCAGGATTTTCTGTCGCCAGTTCAAACAACACTCCGCCGGGTTCGCGGAAATACAAAGAGAAGAAGTAATCCCGGTCAATTTTAGGGGTAATATTCAATCCTTTACTCAGAACCTTTTCGCGAAAATTCATGAGGATATTATCATCTTTCACTCTGAAAGCTACATGATGATTGGTTCCTGCAGCGTTCAAACCGCCAGCCATATCAGGAGCTACTACCAGGTCAATGATGCTTGCATTATCAATGGAATCTGTTACAAAACGGTAATGATTTCCTTCCTGTTTTAATAAATGATAACCAAGAATATCGGTTAAAACGTCAATGGTTGGTTCAGCCCTTCTCAATGTCAATGTAACGCTGTGAAAGCCTTTGGTGGCTACGCCGGATTTTATATCATTTGTTTCCCACGGCTTCCTGTTGTCCTCCTTATGGGGTACAACGAAATCTATTTTCAAGCCATCCGGATCCTGGAATGGTAAATGCTTTTCACCAAATTTTTCCACGGTTTCTTCATGCTTTACATTGAATTGTTTAAAACGGTCTTTCCAAAATTCAAGGCTACCTTCCGGCACTGAATAGCCAATGTTAGTCGCCATTCCGGTTCCGTTATAGCCTTGCCTTACGTTTTGCCATGGGAAAAAAGTAAGAATTGTTCCCGGTGTACCTGTTTCATTGCCAAAATAAAAATGATAGGTCGCCGGATCATCAAAGTTCACCGTCTTTTTTATAAATCTTTGTCCAAGTACTTTGGAATAAAAATCCAAATTGCCCTTTGCATTTCCTGCAATCGCCGTAATGTGATGCAATCCTAAAATTTTATCTTCCATTTTTATTTTATTTATTTTTTTATGATAAAAAAGCACATCCTGTTTTTTAAGCCGCTATTTCTTCTACTGCTACCTGTTTTACCAATTGTATTTCGGCGTTGATTTTTACTTCATCACTTAATACCACGCCACCGGTTTCTGTAGCTGCATTGTAGGTTAATCCAAATTCTTTGCGGCTTATTTTTCCGGTAACAGAAAACCCTGCTCTTTGTCCGCCCCATGAATCTTTTGCCATACCACCAAAATCAACATTCAGGGTTATTGGCCTGGTTATTCCAGCTATCGTTAAATCACCACGAAGGTTCGACTGGTCATTATTTGCTTCATAATTTGTGCCTGAAAATCTGATTTGCGGATAGTCTTTTGCATTAAAGAAATCAGCGGATCTGAGGTGCTCGTTTCTTTGTTCATTGTTTGTATCAATTGAATCTACATCTGCTGTAAATTCTATTTTTTTAGCAGAGTTAAAATCATCATTTTCAGTTTTTACTTCCAGGTTAAATTTGTTAAAATGGCCGGTTACGGTGGAGATCATTAAATGTTTTACTTTGAAGGTAATTTCACTGTGTGAGGCATCTATAGCCCATTTTGTTATTGACATGTTTTTATGTTTTTGTTTTTTTAAGATTTGTTTTTAATTGTATTTATTTAATCTTTCTGATTTTTTGCTATTGCGGCATCCGCACTTGCTTTACCGCCGCCAGATATCAAAATGACAATTGCCAATCCAAAGAGCAGGACGAAATATTCCCAGCCTTCACCTTTGGCAGCTTCCATATTCCAATTCATAAAGAAACCATTGGCTGCATGAATTGTTGCGACTGCACCAATATAAATTCCGATAAAACCAAGGGCTGCAATGCGTGAAAGGAAACCAAAAATCAGAAAGAGGGATCCGAAAAATTCAATTAGAATCACCAGCAATCCAATGATATAAGGTAAATGCATCTGGCCGGTAAAAAATCCCATTGTTCCTGAAAGTCCATAGCCGCCAAACCAGCCTAAAAGTTTTTGAGCGCCATGCGGAAATATAGTTAGTCCAAGTGCCAGGCGTGCGATTAATGCGGGCCAATTGTTAGAGTTTGTTGCAATGATCTTGTTCATGTTTTTGTTTGTTTTGTTTTTATGTTTTAAAGAATCGTTTCGTATTGTGAAAACTTATTGTTTGCCAATCTGACCTGTGCCAACCTGGTAACCTGCCTGTTTAAAAATTTGTATTATTTCTTCCTTTACTGTTTCATCATTTCCTGAAATAAAAATTTCGTTTGAAGCTGAAATGTCAGATACGTTTATAATTTTAGAATAAGGCAAAACCTGCTCTACCCCGGCATTTGAAAGCACGACTACGATTTTCTGCGTGGCCACTTCTTTAATGATTTCTGCTGCGTGTTTTTCTTCGTAACCAGGAACCGCCAGGATAATGATATCGGCTTCCCAGCAGCCTTCTTTCACACATTCAATTACATCAATCTCGGCTTCCGGGTTTTGTTTGGAAATGTCTTCAAACAATTGTGAAAGCTGTTCTGCATTATTAGAAACCAGCAGCAAACGGTAAGGCATACACGAAAATCTTTTTGCAATTTCTGCTCCTGCTTTTTCTGTCGCTCCTACAATTGCTATTGTTTTTTTTACTGCCATCTTTTCTTTTTTTTTGTTACACAAAGGTACCCTGAGTCACCAGTGGAAGCCAATGAGATATGATAAGAAATGGCGTTGATATATATCAAGAAAGAAGGTTCAAGGTTGAGGGTTTGAATCTCAAGGTTCAATGTTTCATTTGAAACCAGGAAGTTTCCTTTAATCCCGGAGGGGTGATATTATTATAGCAGGTGATATAATTATGCAAACAAATTAACTGCTTTATTTTGGAGAGAATTTTGTAGGGCAAGGACATAAAATAATAATAACGATGAATAAAATGTATGATAATAAAACATGGACAATCGGGAAAGATTTGAAAGTAAACCGCTATGGCTTTGGCGCTATGCGGATAACAGGAAAAGGCATCTGGGGCGAACCGGCAAATGAATCCGAAGCCATTGGCGTTTTAAAAAAAGCAATTGAAATGGGGGTGAATTTTATTGATACTGCTGATAGCTATGGTCCTTATGTTTCTGAAAAGCTGATTGCCAAAGCGCTTTATCCTTATCCCAATGATTTGGTAATAGCTACGAAGGGCGGATTTGAAAGAACCGGCCCGGACAAATGGGTAATTAATGCAGACCCAAATCATCTGAAAGAAGCACTGGAGGGAAGTTTGAAAAGATTAAAACTGGAGCGGATTGATCTGTACCAGTTGCACCGCATTGATCCCAAAGTTCCTTTTGATGAGACCATCGGCTTTCTGAAACAAGCACAGAAAAACGGGCAAATCCGGTATATCGGCCTTTCAGAAGTGAATACAGAAAATATTAAAAAAGCACAGGAACAACTGGAGATTGTATCCATTCAAAATAAATACAGCCTTACTTTCAGAGAATGGGAGCCGGAACTCGAATATTGCAGGAAAAACAAGATTGCTTTTATTCCATGGAACCCGATTATCGCCAGCCGCTTACATCCGGATGAGAAATTAAAGAAGATGGCTGAAAAGTACGGTGTTACCGAATCACAGCTTATTTTGAAATGGCTGTTCAATCATGCGGAAAATATTTTATTGATACCGGGAACATCTTCTGTCGAACACCTGGAAGAGAATTTGAATTCACAGAATATTCATTTCAGTAAGGAAGATTTTGACGCAATTAATGCTTCAGTAAAATAAAAATTTTCAGTTATTTATCTTAATAATAAACTTCTCTTAATCATAAACCTCCGGATTCACAGGAAATGGAATGTGTTTACCGCTTAATGCGGCAATGACATTTTCTGTTGCAATGGTTGCCATTTCATCTCTTGTTTCAACAGCAGCGCTGCCGATATGGGGCAATACTGCCGCATTTGGCATCGTCAATAACGGGTTGTCTTTTTTCATCGGTTCCGGGTTGGTCACATCCAATCCTGCCCCCCAGATTATTCCGTTTTGCAAAGCATTTATGAGGTCTTCTTCATTATGAATCGCGCCTCTTGCCGTGTTGATAAAAATAGAAGTCGGTTTCATTTTTCCAAAAGTAGTTTTATTAAATTTCCCTTTTGTTTCTTTTGTTAAATTGGTATGCACGGAAATTACATCACTTCTTTTTAACAGTTCATCAAACGAAACATATTCTGCATTCAGTTCTTTTTCGGCAGCAATATTTTGATAGCGGTTGTGATAAATCACTTTCATATTGTAAGCGCCCATGCAACGTTTGGCCATTTCAAAACCAATATTTCCCAAACCATAAATACCCACGGTTTTACCGTTTAGCTGAATGCCAAGATTGGCAGTTGGTTCAAAGAATTTCCAATCGCCATTAATAATTTTCTGATGCAGATAAAACGCTTTTCGCGACACAGCAAGCATCAGCAGGAAAGCAATATCAGCTGTAGGGCCGCTCAGAACTCCGGGCGTATTTCCTACCGGAATTTTTAATCTATCCGCTTCCGCAATGTCAACATTGTCATAACCAACTGAATGCAAGGCAATCACTTTCAGATGGCTGCATTCCTTTAAAAAATGCGCGTCCATCTTATTGTAACCCGCTGCAATCAGCGCATCGCATTGTTTGCAGTATTCGATTAATTCGGGCTGTGTTAATTCTCTTTTTTCTTTCCATTCTACAATTTCTATTCCTTCATCCTGTAATTTTTTTATTCCAACTTCAGGTATCTCCCCTGTTATAAAAACTTTCATTAAAAATAATTTTGTGCCGGTTCTGCGCTAACATTTAAAAAGGATAAAGATAGGAAAAGCAATTTTTGTTGATAAAGCGTAGTTATTTCCTGGCAGCCATCTGGCTGCGAATGCGGCTTAAAGTTTCCGGTGTAATGCCAAGGAAAGAAGCAATCATGTGTTGAGGTACGCGCTGAATACAGCCGGGAAAGTTATTGATCAGTTTCGTATATTTTTCTTCTGCAGTTTCGCTTAAAGAACTCATTAATCTTCTTTGGGTAGCAATTAAATTATTTTGAATAAGTATGCGGAAATAACGCTCAAATGCAGGAACTTTTTCCAGTAAAATATTCCAGTTTTCTTTTGTAATTAATAACAATTCACATTCTTCCAATGCTTCAATATTGTATTGTGAAGGTTCATCAGTCAGAAAGCTGTACAGATCTGCTATCCACCATCCTTCCATTGAAAACTGCAATATCGGCTCGTTCCCTTTTTCATCAACGGTAAATGTGCGCAGCATGCCTTTTTCGACAAAAGCGGTATATCTGCAAACGTCTCCTTCCTGCAATAAATATTGCCTTTTACGCAATTTTTTTGGAATAAAAAGTGTTTTGCAAAAATCAAATTCTTCTTTTGAAATAGAAATCCTCTCTTTAATACTTTGCAACAGAAGATCAAACATCGGTGCTTAAATTATAATGAATTGAGTTGACAAATGTAGGATGAATTTTCAGATGGGTTTATAAACGTTTTAAAGGTTTAAAACTTATCAAATGATCGAAGAAAAAAGAATGTTGCTGTTTATTCTTTTACAGTAAGCAGTGACGCATATCCGGTATAAAATTGAATGACTTATAATCCACCTTATGCGATTAATGCTTCTGGTCCTTTAGCTTGGCGGCGAACATGCTCTTCCTCAAAATATACGGTAAAAGTGCTTCCCTTTCCCGGCTCGCTTTCCAAAAGGATCTTTCCACCTTCGGCATTGATGATTTTTCTGATAAGATATAAGCCGATACCCTGTCCTTCGATGTTTTCATTTAGCCTGCCATACATACTGAAGATTTTTTCAAATTCATGAGGATGCACTCCGATTCCGTTGTCTTTTACCATAAGCACCGAATAACCTTTTTCAGATTTGACGCTAATCAATATTTCGGATTGACGATCCGGGTTTCTAAACTTGATGGCATTGGTAATAAGATTATAAATTATACTTCTAAGGTTCTTTTTTGAAAAATAAATTTGTGTATCACCTACGTTTTTTCTAATCGTAGTTCCTGATAAGATGATCCTGCTTTCTATACTTGATTCAATATCCTCTATCAATTCATTCAGATCTATCGCTTCCATTGCTGACATGCCACTTTCTATTTTGCCTATTGTTCCCAGTTCTGCAACCAGTTTGCGGAATCGTATAAAAGATGTATTGATTATTCCCAATACCTTGTGCAATTGCGGATCATCTGATATTTTCAAGTCCGCCAATACGCTAATGCTTAATTCAATATTACTAAGCGGTCCCATCAGATCGTGAGAGGCAGCATGCACAAAATTATCCAGATCGGCATTGATCACCAGCAGGCTTTTATTTATTTTATCAAGCTCCAGTTGTGTTTCTTTTAATTCGGTAATATCATTAAAAGTAATCATGGCGCCATTTCTTTTATGATCCGACGTTATGTAAGGCATTGTCATGATCTGGTACCATTTACCATTATCTGTTTCAATTTCTTTAGTAACCGTAACTCCTTCGGCGATTACGTGTGTGATATCTTCGGCGATTGTTTCAAATTTTATATTGGTAGAAATATTGCTGAGTGGCCTGCCAATATCAGTTTCGCGCAGATTGATCTGCTTTACAGTTCCCGGAGAAAATTTCATAAGCAGAAGCTCATTGTTTACAAATAGCTGCCCGTTTGTATTGCTTCTGAAATAATTATTAAGGTCATCATTGGTTTCTGTCAGTTCTTTATTTTTTATCAGGTATTCAGAATTGATGGTGTGAAGCTCTTCGTTTACAGATTGCATCTCTTCGTTGGTACTTTGCATTTCTTCATTTGTCGCCAGCAGTTCTTCATTAAAAGATTGCATATTATCATTGGAACGGTCAAGCTGCTCATAAGTTGATTGCAGCTTGCTTTTCAGTTCTTTTATTTCATCTTCTAAATTTAAAGTATATTGATCCAGATAGATTTTTTCGTCAAACATCGTTTCCTGGTGGTGCACCGCAATTTCCGGTTTATCCTCGCTAAAAGTAACCATCAGCAATCTTTGCTCTCCTTTCTTCACGGGCAGCGGGCTTACAGAAATACTTACCTTAAGGGTTTTTTCATGTTCTTTAATTCTTACGCCTTTATTAGTAGCCTTTTGGTTTGTTTTTAAAGCCTCACTGCTTAGTATCTTAAACGCCACATCAAGCGGACGGGGTAGAAGCTCCGGCAGGTTTGAATTAAAATTCTTTTGCAGAAGATATTTAGAGGTATCGCCATAAGTTTTCACCACCTGGTCATTCTCATCTACACAAACTACCAGGCAATCCATTTCGCTCACCAGGTTCAGATTCACTGCTTCCGGCAAAGCATGATTTTCCTTATGAATAATATTTTCTTTGAAAGAACGCTTTTCTCTTATATCAATCATATGGGGCACGGAAAATCCATCAAAGTGAACCGTACGGTGGGTTTGCAGGTTTTTATATATCTTCCATGTTTTATTAAATACTTCCAGGTTTTGAATGATGGGCATCGGATTTTCGCTGGAACCTAAAAATAAATATCCATCTATTTTAAGGCCAAAGAGCAGCATATAAAAGACTTTTTTCTGCAAAGCCGGAGTCATATAAATGAGCAGGTTGCGGCAACTGATAAAGTGCATATTACAATAGGGGGGATTCTTTACCAGGTCGTGGTGGGCAAAGATGATCATACTGCGGATTTCCGGCTTTATTTTATAGTTGCTTCCTTCTTTTATAAAATATTTCTCAAGCCGCTCTGCAGACATATCTTTTGAAATCGTAACAGGATAAACGCCCTTGCCTGCATAAACTAAGGCAACAGAATCTATATCGGTAGCAAATATTTTTACCGGGGTATCTTTCAGATGGCCGGTCAGATGCTCAGAAACCAATATCGCCAAAGAATAGGCTTCTTCGCCGGTAGCGCAGGCTGCCACCCACATTTTTAATTCTTCGCCAGGATTCAGATTTTTAAATATACCGGGTAAGACATCTTTTTCAATAATATCAAACGCTTCTTTATTTCTAAAAAATGAAGTAACACTGATCAGAAAATCCTTGCTCAGCGCTTCTACTTCTTCAGGAGATGTTTTTAGAAATTCAATGTATTTTTCCAGACTTGTAAAATTATTATACCCGGCTCTCCTTTTAATTCTTCTGAATATGGTACTTTGCTTATACTCTGAAAAATCAAGAGGCGATTTTTCTTTTATCAAATCAATAATAGCAGTGACATTTTTTTCATCATTCGCATTTTCCAATAATTTCCCATCCTGGCTTACATAATCTTCAATTGCATCAGGCATTAACGAAGGTTCCAGGATAAAATCTACTGCACCGGTAGCGATAGCATTAGAAGGCATGCTGCTAAACTCTGAAGTTTCAGGATTACGCGCCATCACCATCCCACCTTCTCTTTTAATGGCTTTTATACCTTCAGACCCATCGGACCCAAGCCCGGATAAAACTACACCGATTGCACTCTTGCCACTATTGACCGCAAGTGAATTGAAAAAAGTATTGATTGTAAGATGAGGCCCCTGTATTTTATTTTTTGGTGTTAAATACAATTTGTTATTACTGATAGTCATAAACTTATCGTTAGGAATCAGATAAACCTGATTTTCTTTTACTTCCATTCCATTTTCACCTTCTTTCACTATAAGTTTACTGTGTTTTGATAATAATTCAACCATCCGGCTTTTGAAG